>Ga0224531_1000269_pt1 | contig 29293 bp, 25 predicted proteins | sample CBST100metaG_FD_179876 | JGI IMG/M metagenome (GOLD analysis project Ga0224531, IMG submission 179876) | Peat soil microbial communities from Stordalen Mire, Sweden - C.B.S.T100 | ecosystem: Environmental > Terrestrial > Soil > Wetlands > Peat | place: Sweden: Norrbotten County, Stordalen Mire...
TTGGAGGTTCTGCAGTTTTACATTCCCTCGCTGAATCGGTAGGCTTCCTTTGATCTTTTTGTACTGCTCGACTGTGATCTCCATTAACTCCTATTATATCAGAATTAGTGTGAACACGCCCTAGTTTCAACGCGAGTTGGCGAGTGTTGTTCATTTACCAAAATTCTCAGTCGTAGATTATAAATTTCTACATGGCAGGTTGCCAAACTATATATTCACACAAATGAGGGTGGGCGTGTACAAACCTCGTTCGTCCGTCATCCCAGAAACATGCAATCCCCATAGCTGAAGAAGTGGTACTTCTCCTCGACGGCATAGCGATAAGCGTCCAACACCCGTTCGCGCCCGGCAAAGGCGCTGACCAGCATGAGCAGGCTCGACTGGGGCAGGTGGAAGTTGGTCAGCAGGGCGCTGACCAACCGGAATTGGAAACCGGGCGAGATGAAAATTTCCGTCACGCCGGAGTGCGGTTCAAGTGGGCTGCCCGTCGCCTCAAGCGCACAGTGCTCGAGCGTGCGCACCACCGTGGTGCCGACGGCGACGATGCGCCGGCCCTCGGCAACGGCGCGATTGATGGCCTCGGCAGCATCGGCGGAGAGCGTGTAGCGCTCACGGTGCAGGTGAACATCCTCCACGCGCTCGACGCGCAGAGGGGCAAAGGTGCCGAGGCCCACGTGCAGCGTAAGGCGAGCAACTTCAATACCTTTAGCCGTGATTGCGTCGAGAACCTGCGGGGTAAAGTGCAGGCCAGCCGTGGGCGCGGCCACTGAACCGCGTTCGCGGGAGTAGACCGTCTGGTAACGCTTGCGATCCGCCTCCGCATCGTCACGGCGAATGTAGGGCGGCAGGGGGATATGGCCGATGCGGTCGAGGATGGAGAAAAAATCGTCCACTGGTTTGAATTGCAAAAGCCGCTCGCCATATTTTCCGCGCTCCACCACCTCGGCTTCGAGCACAAGTTCGCCGGTGGGCGACGGAAACACAAGGCGTTCGCCGATGGCAACCTTCCTGCCGGGCCTCACGAGGGCGTGCCATAGGTTGCCAGTCGCCGCCGGTCGAGATTCGCGGTTTCCCACCCTTTCCGCAGAAGAACGCGGAAAGGATGGGGCACCCAGCGTTTGTGGCGCCACCCGTTCGGTGAGCATCACTTCGATGCGGCCGGATGGTTTCTCGTGGTCACGGAGCAGGGTGCGCCGGGCGTAAAGACGCGCTGGAATCACGCGGCTCTCGTTCAGAACCAGCAGGTCGCCAGGATCAAGTAGCGAGGGAAGTTCGGCAAACTTCGAATCGCGCAAAACTCCGGTTGCGCGATCCATCAACAACATACGACTCTGGCCGCGCTCGGCGGGCGGCTGCTGCGCGATCAACTCCGGGGGCAGGTCAAAATCAAAATCGGCAACGCGCAGGCCGGTCGTGGCATCGTGTTTTTCTCGCAGGTCCGTCATGCGCGCGGCTTCCTGAAGTAATCGAGAGAGCGCAGACGCGCGCGTTCAATGGCTGCGTTGAGCTCCGCTCTTTGGGGCCCAAAATCCTCCGGTGTTAAATCGGAGGGAACGCAGATCGGTTGCGCCCAACTGACGCAGATGCGCGTGAAGGGCTTGGGCACTAAAAACTTATCCCAGGAGTGGATCACCCAGGCGTGTTCTGGTTGCAGGTGAAAAGCGCCAATCGGCGCGCCGGTCATCTGCGCCAGCTTGATGGGGCCCATTTTGGTCTGATAGATCGGGCCAAGCGGCCCGTCGGCGGTGAAGATGGCCGTACGGCCGCTCTCGATGACGTGCGTCAGCCCCAGCAACCCTTCGCGCGCGCCGCGCGTGCTGGAACCGCGCACCGCGCCGAAACCGAACATCTTCAGAATGCGGGTAATCAGCTCGCCATCAAAGCTCTTGCTGATAAGGATCACAGCGCGGGAATGGCGGAAGTAGACCGTGCAGGGCAACACGCACTGATGCCAGAAACAGAATATCTCTGGCGGAGACTTCTGGCCGAAGAGGATGGGCGTGACGCCTTCTTCGGCAATCACCTCAAAGCGCCAGGTACGGCTGACGATCCACACCAACGCCCACACCACACGCGGGACCACAGCCAGCACCAGGCGCTGGACGAAGGTGAACTTAACTTTGGCTTCGGCGGTCACACTTTCGATTTTAGCTGGAGCGCCGCCAAAACGCAGATCCGACTCAAGCTGCCTGCTCCACTCAGGAGTAGCGCAGCCAGCGCATAAGCTCAGGCAGCGTGGCCCGCTTGCCGTACATGAGGATGCCGATGCGGTAGAGGCGCGAGGAGAACCAGAGCGTGGCCCAGACGCTCACGATCAGAAGGCCGATGGAGACGGCCAACTGCCACAGCGGCACCGTTTCCATTCCCATGCGCGGAATCATGACATAGGGCGAGGTCAGCGGACAGATCGATGCCGCAACGGACCAGGCGGAGTTGGGATCCTTGAGCAGCACAAAAAGGAGGCCCATGCTGAGATACAGGGGGATGATGGCCACCGGCATGAACTTCTGCAAATCCTGTGCGGTCTCGCAGGTGGCGGCCAGGCCGGAAAAGATGGCGCTGAAGAGAGCAAAGCCGAGCACGAAGTAGACCGGAAAGAACAGGCCCTCCATCCAGGAAAAATGGATGGCGAAGTTGCCGGTGAGCGCGGAGGCGGCCAGCGATGAACCCATGAAAAGACTGGCCGCAACCAGCCAGATGGCGATCTGGGTCAGGCCCACCGCTCCAACGCCGACCAGCTTTCCGGCCAGAAGATCGTCCGGTTTGGCGATGGCCAGCATGACCTCGAAGATGCGCGAGGTCTTTTCCTCGATGATCGCGCGAGCCATATCCAAGCCGTAGAGCATGATGGGCATTGACAGCAACAGGATCACCATGAAGGCCTTGAAGAATGGCGCCCTCCCTTGACTCTTGGCTGTCTTGCCATTCTCGTCCAGTTGGAGGTTCTCGATCGAGACCCACTTGAGAATGCCGTCGAGTTCAGCCGGCTTCAGGTTAGTGGCAGTCAGACGCTCATGCACCAGCCCGCGGTTCAACTGATTTTGCAACTCGCCGATCCCCGCATAGCCACCGGCGGAGAGCGAGGTATAGGTGGCGGCGATCTCTCCGGTGGGAGAACTTTCCAGGGCAAGCACTCCGTCAATGGCCTTCGCGCGAAGCTGTTTCTGCAGTTCCGCCCGATCCTGCGGCGTGGCCGGAGCCGCCACGTCCACGGTGTACTTGGCCGCTTTGTCGTACAGCATCTCGCGGCGAACCTGCTCGGCCAGCTCTGCATTGTCTGAAGCTATCGCTATACGATTTCCGCTCACCGCCTTGTGTTCGGTCGTCGAACTCCATGCGAGCAAAGCGACGATCAGCAGCGGCAGCAGAACCGTGGAAACCAGGAAGGCACGGCCGTGAATCTGTTCCAGATACTCGCGCTTGGCGATCAGAAGAGTGTTACGCATTAGCGTTGCCTCCCACCGTCTCAATGAAAATCTCTTCCAGCGAAGGCTCGACGAGTTCGAAGCGGTAGATGGTCGCGACCGCCGCAGCTTCATGCAGCAGCTTCTGCGCGTCGCCGTGCGGCTTGAGCTTGATCTCGGCGTGGCCGGAAAAGTTTTTGGCCTCCGCAATCTCAGCGCTATTCAAAAAGGCGCTGTTTCCCTCGAACTCGACGATCACGCGATTGCGCTCGTAGCGGCTCTTGATCTCGCGCAGATTGCCGCTCAAGACCGCCTCGCCGTTGTTGATGAGGCAGATCGAGTCGCAGAGCTTCTCCACCTGGTCCATGCGATGCGTGGAAAACAGGATGGCTCTGCCCTGGTCCTTGAGTTCCAGAAGCGTCTTCTCAACCAGGACAGCGTTCACCGGATCAAGACCCGAGAAAGGCTCGTCCATGACGATGAGCCGCGGGTCATGCAGCAGTGTGGCAATGAACTGGATCTTCTGCTGCATCCCTTTGGAGAGTTCCTCGGTCTTCTTGGGGAGCGCATCGGCAATCTCCATGCGCGCGGCCCAGGCGCTCGCGCGCTTTTTCGCTTCTTCTGCGTTTAGCCCGTGCAGGCAGCCGAAGAAAACGAGCTGGTCGAGGACCTTCATCTTTTTGTAAAGGCCGCGCTCCTCGGGCAGATAGCCAACCTGCTCCAGGCTGCGACGGTCGAAGGGCTTGTCGAAGAGGCGGACGCTGCCCGAGTCAGGAATCGTAATACCCATCATCATGCGAATAGAGCTGGTCTTGCCCGCCCCGTTCGGTCCCAGCAGGCCGAACATCTGGCCCGCCTCGATGGAGAGGCTCAGGTTGCTGACGGCAACCTTGTTCTCGTAGGCCTTGGTCACTCCCGCGAGTTCGACAACTGGCATGGATTCTCCCGCCGTGCAATTTCAGGTTTAGTTCAAGGTCAGCCGGGGGTCCGGTATGTGAGCAGTGTAGCAAAGGCGCTCCACGCGCGCCGCGCAGCGAAGGCCTTCATGCGGGATTCTAGTAGAATCGCAGTCTGTGTACGGTGGAGGTCCACGATGGCAAATCGATACGGTCAAGCAGCAATTTTGGCGGCGCAGCAGGGGCCTTCCGGCATGAGCCCGGTCGCACGATGGGAAAGCGCGTTGGAGAAGTTGTACCCCACCAGCCCGGTGGCTCGCATGAAGGGAGGCCCCCGCGGAGCTTTTCTGGGCCTCTGCGAAGAGGGGCTGGTCAAGGGCATTCCCCCAGGCGACTACACCAGTTCGAAAGACAACAAGGCCTACGCCGTCCGCGCCGTTGCCTTGCTGAAGGAAGCGTCGCAGCACTGGTCCAGAAGCGCCCTGTGGCAGGCGGTGACGGATGGCGTTGAGAAAAAGGAAAATGGCCAGATCGACGTCGTTCTGGCGCTCTGGAACAACGGGTTGGTTGTCGGCAAACCGGCGGCCGGGTAGGCAGTCCGGAACCCAGACGGACGTTTTCCCCAAATCTTGTCCGAAACGCGGGCTTTTCCTCAGCCTGTCCATGCGCCCGCCCCCTACCGCGTTTGTCCCTCCGGGCACGCGCCATTTAGCATCCGGAGTGTGGCTGGCCTCGATACTCCGGTGATGTACGTGCGCGGCGTGGGTCCGAAAGTGGCGGAGATGCTCGCTTTGAAGGGCATTGAAACCGCCGAGGATCTGCTCTACCACCTTCCCTTCCGCTATGAGGACCGGCAGAATCCGCGCAGCCTGGACGAGCTGAAGCCCGGCGAGATTGCCAGCGTGATTGCCGAAGTGCGCGGCTCGGCGCTGTTGCGGACGCGCAAAATGCCCCTCTTCGAGTTAACTGTGGGGCAGGGACGGCTGGCGCTGAAGTGCATCTGGTTCAATGCAACCTATCTGGAAGGCAAATTCCATGCCGGGCAGACGGTGGCGTTGTATGGACGGGTCGAGCCGTCGCGCTCCACCAGCAATTTCAAAATGATTCAGCCGCAGTTCGAGCTGCTGCCCGACGCGACGGACGACGCCGAGACGCTTCTGCTGGAAGTGGGGCGCATCACGCCGGTATATGAGTCGCTGAGCGGAGCGCGGCTGGCGTCGCGCTGGCAGCGCAAGACGATTTTCCACCTGCTCGAAGGGGTGCATGGCGCGGTGCCGGAGTGCCTGCCGTTGGCGATGCTGGCCCGGCTCGGTTTGCCTGATCGCGAAACGGCACTGCGCGAGGTGCATTTTCCGCCCGAGGGCACGCCCTTTGCGCAGTTGCAAAGCTGGGCGACGCCGGCCCACCGGCGGCTGATCTTCGAGGAGTTGTTTTTTCTGGAGCTGGGGCTGGAACTCAAGCGCCGCCGCATGAGGCAGCGCGTGGGAATCGGTTTCGCCACCACTGACAAGGTGCGCGAGGCCATCCGCGAGGTGCTGCCGTTTCATCCCACCAAGGCGCAGAAGCGCGCACTGGGCGAGATTGTGGCCGATATGCGCAACCCGAGCCCGATGCGACGGCTGCTGCAAGGGGATGTGGGCTCAGGCAAGACCATCGTCGCGTTGCAGGCGATGCTGGTGGCCATGGAAAACGGCTACCAGGCGGCATTGATGGCGCCCACCGAGATTCTGGCCACGCAGCATTTTCTGGCCTTCCGCAAGCTGCTGGAGCACTCCTCGCGCCACTATCGAATCGCGCTGCTGACCGGCTCGCTCAGCGAGGAGAACAAGCGCCGCACGCGCGGCATGATCAATCGCGGCGAAGCGCAACTGGTGATCGGCACCCACGCGCTGATTGAGGAAAAGGTCGAGTTCGACCGGCTGGGACTGGTGGTGGTCGACGAGCAGCACCGCTTCGGCGTGATGCAGCGCTTCAAGATGATGAAGAAGCCCAACCAGGCCGAGCCGGATATGCTGGTGATGACGGCCACGCCGATTCCGCGCACCCTGGCGCTCTCGCTCTACGGCGATCTCGATGTGAGCGTGCTGGATGAACTGCCGCCGGGCCGCACGCCCATCGTCACCCGCCGCGTTCCCGGCGAAATGGCTGACGAAGTGTGGGATTTTGTGCGCAAGCAGGTGGCGAAAGGACGGCAGGCTTACATCGTTTACCCGGTCATCGAGGGCAGCAAGGAGGACCAGCCGGAGCTGGATTTCTCCCACGATGATCCGGAGGCTGGAATCGAGCCGCCGCCATTCACCGCATCCCATGTCTCAAAAGCGAGAGCTGCGGCGCCGGGCCGCAAACTCATCCGCAAAGGTAAGACAGCGGACCTCTTTCCCAAGACCGCCCAGGAAGCCAATCCCGGCGCGAAGTCCGGGCTGAAGTCGGCCGTGGAAATGTACGAAAAACTGCGCACGGGAGCGCTTGCCGGCCTGCGCGTGGGCCTGTTGCACGGGCGTCTGGACGCCGATGAGAAGGAGATTGTCATGCGCCGCTTCCAGCGCGGCGAGATCAACGTGCTGGTGGCTACCACGGTGGTCGAGGTGGGCGTGGACGTTCCAAACGCGACCGTGATGGTGGTTGAACATGCGGAGCACTTCGGCTTGGCGCAGTTGCACCAGTTACGCGGGCGCGTGGGGCGCGGAGCGGCAAAGAGCTACTGCATCCTGATCACCGGAGAGCGTGTTTCGCCGCTGGGCGAGGAACGGCTCAACGCCATGGTCCGCACTCAAGACGGCTTCGAGCTGGCGGAACTCGACCTGACGCAGCGCGGGCCGGGCGAGTTTTTCGGGACGCGGCAGGCCGGGCTGCCCGACTTTCGCGTGGCCAACCTGGTGCGCGACCGGAAGTTGCTGGAACTGGCCAAGATGGAGGCCGCACGCTTTGCCAACGCACCCGTTACCCCAAAGGGGCCCGGCAACGGTGCGACAGAGGCCGAGCGGGCACGCGTCTGGGCACGGCTCAAAGAGGCCTGGCAGCGCCATTATGGACTGGTGGAGGCTGGTTGACCCTGCAAACGACCTCTTGATAGCATCAGTACCGCGATCCTCTATTCAAGGCGGCAGAACTCCAAGGCTATTCTCATAGCGTTGTCCGTTTGAAAGAGATAGAAGCACGGCAGGATCGGCTGACGTGTCGAAAGGACAACCCGCTGCAATGAAATGCAAGCCGCTGTTTCTCTTTGCCCTTATTCTTTCCCTTTTCCCTATTTCCGGCTGCAAGCCCAGTCCGGCGTCGCTAATGACCGCTGTCAAGGCCGACAACACCGAAGAAACCATGAAGCTCCTCAAGAAAGGGGCTGACGCGAATAGCCGCACGTCGCCCAGCGGCTGGAGTGCGCTCCATTATGCGGCCATGAATGGCAATGTGGAGATTGTCCAGGCCCTGCTCAATGCCGGCGCCGACGCAAACTACGCTGGAGCCAGGGATGGACAGGTAAATTCGGCTGTCGCTTTGAAGCCTTTGTCGCTGGCGCTGGGAATGCTGGATGTGGTCAGCCAAGTACAGACCTCTGAGATGGAGGCGACGCTGCGCCAAGGCGGTCTGGACGATCCGGCGCTGTTGAAGAGCGCAAAGGATCCAAAGGCCGCGGATCGATACCGGAAAGTTGTCGATGCCCTGGCTGAGGTTACAAAGGGGAAGTAGTAGCAAAACCTCTCGATCCGATTGGGCTTTCAGGCGGCCTCGATGGCGTGCGCGAGATGCGTCATTTCGACGGGAAAGGTCTGGATTTCCAGGTCGATGCTGGCTATCTCGGAGCCGCAATCGTACTGGTGGCTGCGCGTGCACTGGCAAAGCTCTGTAAAGCGGATGTGCCCACTCTGGCTCAACTCCAAACCCGCAGCAATCATCACGCTGTAAATCTCGACGCAGGCCTGGCGCTCGAACTCGAACAACATGGTCACAGTGCCGGTATCGTTTGCTCCTCGGCTGAGAACCCAGCCGCCGCAGCCCAGAATTGCGCCAGTGAGGGTCTGGACCAGGTGTGAGGGCTCTTCAATGGAGACGGCCTTCATCTGCATCGCCCAGGGGATGCTCATGGTCTGTCCTGCGTCACGGGTATGCAGCGCTAGTCTCACATCCGCCTTATCGGAGCCGGGGGAACACAGCATAACCATTGTCCCGGAGTCGAACGGAACTTGACCGGCTTTGAGACACCCGTGTCCGCGTGAAGTATGAGTCCCTGCGCTGGTCATTGGAGGCGCGCCCGTTGCCTAACTGCTGCGACTCCCGCCTGATGCCAACGCAAGCACGGTAAAAGGGAAATGTTGTAATTTCATAGACATGATTGTCGGTTCCGGCATCGATCTGGTGGAGATAGGGCGCATTCAGCGGTCCATAGATCGCTATGGGCAGAGGTTTCTAAACCACGTGTACACTGCCGCGGAGCAGGCCTATTGCCTGCGCAAGCGGAAGGCCGCGGAGAGCTTTGCCGCCCGGTTTGCCGCCAAGGAGGCTGGGGCCAAGGCTCTGGGCACAGGCATCAGCCATGGAGTGAATTGGCTTGAGATTGAGGTCGCGCGTGAGCCCGGCGGAAGGCCCACACTGCTGTTTCACGGGCGCGCGGCCGAGTTTGCTGTCCGCCTGGGCGCTCGCCGCGCCGCTCTTTCCATCACCCACACCGCCGAACAAGCTATAGCCAGCGTGATGCTCGAGGACGGGCGTTAAATAAGCCTTTTCTGCTATCCTCAAGGCGTTAACCGCCTCATTTTCAATCGAGGGGAGTACCGTGCCAAGCCGCAAAGAAATTCAGTGGTCGCAACTGAGAGTGGGAGCGTTGGTGATGACGGCCATGGCCGTGCTGGTCGGGCTGATTCTTCTCATGTCCGGCTCGAGCGGCGGGCTGTTTGCGCGCAAATTGGTGCTTCGCTCCTACTTTGAGAATGCGGCTGGCCTGAAGGATGGCGCGCCGGTCACGCTGGAGGGCGTGACTATCGGCAACGTGATTCATATCCGCGTGGTCCCGGAGCGCAACCCCACACCGGTCGAGGTGACCATGCGCGTTGGCCACGAATATGTGCCCAAATTGCACGTCGATTCGACTACCTCGATCGCCCAGGCCGGCGTTCTGGGCGACAGCTACGTCGATATCACCTCTGCCCGTGCCAGCGGCCCGCAACCGGTCAACAACACAGAACTGAAGGCCTCTGGCTCGCCCAGCATCCAGGACGTAATCCGCAACAGCAATGAATCCATCCAGCAGGTGCAGGGATTAATGCGCAGGATCGACACCCTGGTCGATACGCTCAACTCCCGGCACGGCACTGTGGGCAGGTTGATCAACGACCCTGAACTGGCCAACAGAATCACGCTCATCGCCACCGACCTTCAGACCATTACCGGCGCCATCGCCGGGGGCAAGGGCTCGCTGGGCAGGCTGGTGAACGACGATACGCTTTATACGCGCGCCAACTCGGCGGTTGACCGGCTAGACAGGATCACCACCGCACTGGATGAAGGCAAGGGCAGCGCGGGCAAGCTGCTCAAGGATGACACTCTTTACAACAACCTGAACGCCGCCGTGGCCAATACCAATCAATTGGTAGCCGAGATCAACTCAGGCAAAGGCGCCATGGGCAAGCTGGCCAAAGACCCGGTCTTTGCGCAGAAGCTGGACGATACCGTCACCCGCCTGGACAACATCCTGACCAGTGTGGACGAGGGCAAAGGCAGTCTGGGACAACTGGTGCAGAACCGCTCGCTCTACGACCACGCCGACGCAACGCTCGACCAGACCCAGCAGTTGGTAAAGAGCATCCGCGAAGACCCGAAAAAGTATCTGGTCATCCGCATGAAACTGTTTTAGCGAGAGCTGGGATTCAGATGACTTGCCGTCTCGATGGTTCGCTGTCGGCGAAACATCTTCCAGAACTCCACAAATCCCTTCAGCCGCACCACCTGGAAATAATCGCTGGCGACAAGGTAGAAGATGACGGCCACGGCAGAAATCCAGTGGAGAGTGCCGGAACCGAGCTGATCGCTGAAGGGCAGCGGTGCGGCTGAGAGCACCATGGCCAGCACCAGGAGCGCCAACTTGACGATGCCCATCACCAGGTTGATCTCCACCAGCTTGGCCGTCATTGCCTTTCCCAGCCGGAAGCTTTGACCAAGGGAGGAAAGCGCGGAGCGCTCCTCAAGCAGCATCAGCAGCGGCGCAATGGAGAGCGCCCAACTCACCAGCGCCCACGCCGTGAAGAACCCCAGCGAGAGGAAGATGACACCCATCGAGTAGCCGACCAGATCCGGCTCCGCACCGGCGGTGATGTGCGTTGCCGCCACCCACGCGATGGAGCGGAACCATCCCCAGCAGGTGACGGCAAAAAGGGCCAGCCAGGCCGCCTGCAAGGCAATCATCCCGAGGGGGCGGAAACGCAGCGACGGCTCCATGCGTTTCTGCACCAGATTGCGGCCAAGGCCGGAGACAATTACCCAAACCAGCGCGGCCACAGGAAGAAGCCAGCGCAGGACAGCGGCAGCGTGAGGCTGATAGAGCGCCCATGCGTTACTGAGCTGCACCGCAGCCACCCATGGGTTTTGTGGATCGAGGGCGGCGAGACCAGCAGACTCCGGCGGCAGCGCAGCGAGGACTCGCTGCGCCTCGATCCAGCAAAGGACCAGGAACGGCACGCCGAAAATCCAGCGCCAAGCTACCTCGATGGCGGTGAGCAAAGGCCGCTCGAAGACCCATCCCATCTGGCCGACCAGCGACTGGGTTCCGCGCAGCGGTGCCGCCATACTACTCCCCACAACGAGACGCCAGTTCAGATTGAGGGCTCCCACCCCTGCGACAGGAACAACGGCGTCGCAAGGATGGGGCGCCCGAGCTATAACGGCTACTTCACCACCAGGTTCACCAGCTTGCCCGGCACGACGATGACCTTGACCACCTTTTTCCCCGATGCCCGCGACTGAACCTTCTCTTCAGCCAGAGCCGCAGCCTCGATGGTCTTGGGAACGGCATCGGCGGCCACGCGAATCACGGTCACCAGTTTGCCGTTGATCTGCACCGGAATCTCCAGCTCGTCTTCCTTGGCCAATTCGGGATCGCTTACGGGCCAAGGGGCGCGCAACAGGTTGCCCTCTTCGCCCAGCTCTTCCCACAGTTCAGCCGCAAGATAGGGTGCAAACGGCGCCAGCAGCAACACCAGCGAGCGCAGCAGTTCGTGCATCACCGGAGCGGGGACTTCGCCCGCTGCCAGTTGCGCGTCGGCAGCTTGCAGGTCGTTGACCAGTTCCATAATGGCCGCCACGCAGGTGTTGAAGTGCCAGCGGCCCTCAAAGTCCTGCGAGATCTTGGCGATGGTCTGATGCAGTTTGCGTAATAGCTTGAGCGAAAGCCCGGCGGGAGCTTCTACGCTCTGGCCGCCGCTGGAACGCGCAAGCGGCGCGTATTTTGTGGCCAGCCGCCAGACGCGGGCCAGAAAGCGGCTCACCCCGGCCACGCCGTCCTCCTGCCAGTCCAGATCGCGGTCTGGCGGCGCGGCAAACAGAGCGTACATCCTCGTGGCGTCAGCGCCGTAACGACCCACCATCTCGTCGGGCGAAACCACGTTGCCCTTCGACTTGGACATCTTGGAGCCGTCCTTGATGACCATGCCCTGCGTGAAGAGCCGCTGCGCCGGCTCATCGTTCACAATCAGTCCAAGGTCGCGCATCATCTTGGTCCAGAAACGCGAGTAGATCAGGTGCAAAATCGCGTGCTCCACGCCACCGATGTACTGGTCGATGGGGAACCAGTACTGGGCCTTCGCCGGATCGTAGGGTGCGCTGGAGTTCTTCGCGTCGGTATAGCGATAGAAGTACCAACTGGAATCGACGAAGGTGTCCATCGTGTCGGTCTCACGCTTGGCCGGCCTTCCGCACTTGGGGCAGGCGACGTTGACGAACTCCGGCACGCGGCCCAGGGGCGACCCTCCCTGCTGGGTAATCTCGATTTGATCAGGCAACAACACCGGCAACTGCTCGTCCGGAACCTGAACCAGGCCACAGCTTTCGCAGTAGATGATCGGAATCGGCGTGCCCCAGAACCGCTGCCGGCTCACGCCCCAGTCCTTCAGGCGGAAGGTAACTGTCGCCTCACCAAAGCCCTTGGCCGCGGCAATCTCCTGGAGTTTCTTCTCCGCCTCGACGCAACTCATCCCGTCATATTCGCCGGAGTTCACCAGGACGCCGTCTTCCGAAACGAAGGGCAGCTCCACACTTTCAGCGTTTTGGAGGGGCTTAATCACTTGAACGATGGGCAGGTTATATTTTGTCGCAAACTCGAAGTCGCGTTCATCGTGCGCCGGGACGCTCATGATGGCGCCTGTACCGTAGTCGGCAAGGATGTAGTTGGCCACCCAAATCGGCACACGCTGGCCGTTGTAAGGGTTGATGGCGAAGTGCCCGGTCGGAATCCCGTGCTTTTCAATCGCGCCCAGGTCGCCTGCCTCGCGCGCCTTCTTCTGCTGCTCCAGCAGCTCATCGACCTGCGCTTTGAGTGCGGAGTCCACAGCGGTAAACCGGTCAACGAGAAAATGCTGCGGCGCCAATTGCACGCTGGTCGCGCCGAAGATGGTGTCAACGCGCGTGGTGAAGACGCGAATCCGCGTCTTTTCTGTTCCCTTGCCAGCTTCTTCTTCCAGAAAGAAATCGACGTCCGTTCCTTCGCTGCGGCCAATCCAGTTGCGCTGCATGGTGCGGACTTTTTCCGGCCAGCCGTCCAGCTTGTCCAGGCCGTCGAGCAGTTCCTGGGCGTAGGCGGTGATGCGCAGGAACCACTGCACAAGGTCGCGCTGGTCCACTTGCGTAGTCTCATGCCGCCAGCAACAGCCATCGATCACCTGCTCGTTGGCCAGCACGGTAGCGCACTCCGGGCACCAGTTCACCTTGCTTTTCTTGCGGTAAACCAGCCCTTTTTCGTACATGCGCAGGAAGAACCACTGGTTCCAGCGGTAGTATTCCGGCAGGCAGGTGGCGATTTCGGTCGCCCAGTCGTAGCCCAGGCCCAGCCGCTCCATCTGCCGCTTCATGGCGGCGATGTTGCTGAGGGTCCACTCGCGGGGAGGGGTGTTGTGCTTGAGCGCGGCATTCTCGGCCGGCAGCCCGAAGGCGTCCCAGCCCATGGGGTGCAGCACGTTGTAGCCGCGCATCCACATATGCCGGGCCAGCGCGTCACCAATCGAGTAGTTGCGCACGTGCCCCATGTGCAACTGGCCGCTGGGGTAAGGCAGCATCTCCAGCACATAGTACTTGGGCTTGCCGCAGGAAGCGGGTTCGGCCGCATACAAAGTGGGGTCCGAGGCCCACCGCTGCTGCCATTTGGGTTCAATTGCCGCCGGGTCATAACGCAGTTCGTTGTCTTCCGCCATATCTTATTCAGTGTAAACGGAAGGCGCGTCAACTTCAGGGCAGTAGTGTATGTAACCAATCCGGAATGGGTTTATGCAACTTGATTTCCTGCCCATTCTCCCGCATGGCAACCAAGCGGTATCCCTGGTCAAGCTCGCTGTGATCGTAGACCCATACATTTGAGAGTTCGGCCATTGCTCTTTTTAAGTTATTCATAATGCGCGGAAAGCGTTCGACCAGCTTTTTCCGTGGAACGTCATGGCCGCCCTGCGAGACGCGCATAGCTACGCGGTCATCGGAAATCTCCGGCCCGGCAATACCGATAAAGACCAGCACAACTGTGTAGCCTGCACTTTCGGTATCTTTCAAAAAATCGAGTTTATTCCCCACCGGATCAGAAAAAACAGTCTCAAAGATAAAGCTTTTCCGATGCTCCACCAGTTGCCGCCGGAGCGTATCCACCAAATTCGCCGCCGAATAGGGATTCATCGTCAAAGAAAGCGCGAGTACATCCGCGTTGACGAAATACAACCCTGTTCTCGCCAAATAGGCATCGAAGAAGGTGCTTTTTCCTGCCCCATTCGGACCAGCCAGGGCAACGACAATCGGACGCCGGTCGAGTAGTGACTTCAGGCCCACGCTTTCCGCTCCTTCGGCTGGGGCACAGACTTTGCTTTGATCCGGACGGAAACTGATTTTGTTCTGGAACTCTTCTTGGCAGTCCGGAGTTGCCCCCCCGAGACGGGCTGGTTTGACAAGCCTGGGCTGGCCTCAACCGCTGTAAACCTGCGGTTCACAAAGCGACCCACCGTCTGAGAACCATCCTCATCGATTCGAAGGAGCAATCCCGGCCGACCGGAATACTGCTTGTAGTGTGGGTAGGGCTGATTCGCAAGAACATCCGCCACTCGCTTGCGGCCTGCTGGAGTATCAACGGAAGCCAGAGCCTCCGACAGTGGCTGCGCTCCGGCACTCCTGCGCAGCGCCAGCACCTGACGGCCATCCAACAACAGGTCCATAGATCGCCCCAGCTTGGCCCAGAACTCGACCTGCCCGGCAATCGAGCGCTCCTGCGTTGCTCCAGCAATCCGGGCATCCAGCACCAACGCATCCGACAGCTTGACTGGCTGACTCATACGTCCAAGGTAGCATAATGCTACCCTGAATTCAACCAAGAATTTTGTCGCTATTTCACCAGGCTCTTGAGCACCTTCACATTCCGCTCCTCGTCGCCGGGCTGGTCGACCGGGGTTTCAGCGACAAAAGCGGCGTGGGCAAAGCGCTCGTCATTGAGCAGGCGGCGGAAGGGTTCGAGGCCCATGGTGCCTTTGCCGATCTGCTCATGGCGGTCGAGCTTGGAGCCGCGCGCGGCCTTGGCGTCGTTCATGTGCCAGACGCGCACCGCGTCCAGTCCAACGGTCGCGGCGGCCTGGGCCACGGTTTGCTCATAGCCCTCGGGAGACACAAGATCGTAGCCAGCGACCCAGGTGTGGCAGGTATCCAGGCAGACGCCCATGGGCGCGGTCGGGCTGAGCCGCTCCACCAACTCGGTCACTTGCTCAAAGCTGCCACCCAGCGAAAATTCCGACCCCGCCGTGTTTTCAATGAGGATGTGGAAGGGAGTTCCCTGCCACGCAAGGCCGTCGATGGCGCGGGTGATCGACTCCGCGGCCAGCTTGAGGCCCTCGTCGCGGGTCAGTCCCTTCCACGAGCCGGGATGCAGCACCAGGTACTCGGCTCCCAGCGCCAGAGCGCGCTCGATCTCGCCGCGAAAAGCCGCAACACTTTTCTCGCGCACCTCGACCGTCTGGCTGCACACGTTGACCAGATAGCTGGTGTGGATTACCAAGGGACCAACATCAAGGGCGGCACGAAGTTCTTTCGTGCGCGCGGCCTGCTTGGGGTCAATCTTGGGCGCGCGCCACATACGCGGGCTCGACGAAAAAATCTGCAAGGTGTTGGCGCCAATCTCCCGCGCCTGCTCGATGGCGTTGGATACCCCGCCCGCCGTACCCAGATGGATGCCGATGCGCTTTGTCATGGGAACAGTTTAATTGGCTAATGAGCGGGACCGCATCCTTAATCGTCGTCGTCCTTGGCGCTCTTCTTCCTGCGTTCGGTCAACATGGCCGGAACCGGCGCGTTGCCCATCGCATCTTTCCATAGAATCACGTTGAGCTTGCCGGCGGGGGCGCGATCGGCGTGGCGGAAGTCCATCTTCATGCTTTCCCTGGCGCCAACAGCCGTTTTTTGGTTGGTGGCGTAGATGAGGCCATTGTCGCGGTTGGAGTAGTCGGCCGCGAAAGCTGGCTGGTCGCCGGGGCCGGTGAACAAGGTGGAGATCAGCGAGCTGAAAGCATCGTTATTGTTCATCGGAGGCAGGCCGAGCAGCGACTCCATGGTGCGAATCACGCTGACCGTCGAGTAGAAGCGGCTGTCAACAAAGGGCGCTCCGCCGGTCCCGTGCGGGGCGTATTTGCTGATGACCAGTGCAGTACTGCGGTGGGCGTCCACGTGGTCGCCGCCGTTCTGGGCGTCGTCTTCCAGAATGCAGAAGGCCGTGTCGTCCCAGAAGGGCGAGTGGGAGACGGCTTCCACCGCTCGGCCGACCGCAAGGTCGTTGTCAGCCACCGAGGATTTGGGCGTGGGTCCGCCAGGCCGTGTGCCTGCGGTGTGGTCGTCGGGCAGCCGAAGCAGCACGAAGTTCGGCATGGTGTCCTTGCCTTTCTCCTTGTCCGCGATCCAGCCCTGCAAATGCCGCAGGAAAACTTCAATCCTCACCTGATCAGGGATCATCAGGTTGAAATCCGGCGCCTCCACGGCGAAATGGCCCATCAACTCCGCCTTGGTGGCAACATTCGAGGCCAGCAGCGGAATGGGCCAGGACCATTTGTTCTTGCCGCCGCCCCACTCCGGGGGAAACGCCTCGCCCGGCGCGACGGCGCCGCGCGTGCAGGTGCTGCCGGCGAGCATTGTCCCCAACTGCGGATCCGCAACCTTCGCCTCATCGCAAAACGTCGAGGAGATATATTCGCCGAAGTGGTAGTAACTCTTGCCGTGGGCGGCCAGATTGCCCCACAAATAGCCGCTGGCCGGCTCGTTCACGTCAGGAATCTTCTGCAGCAGCGGATAGCCTTCGGCCACCATGCCCTCGTAGTCGTAAGTCCTCTGTCCGCCACGATAGTTCTGCTGCCAGGTCTTTTCCAAATAGTCCGTGCCGATGGCGGCATTCGACCAGACGTGGCCGTCGCCGGATACCTCAGCGGAATCGTAAAAGTTGTCCAACACACCGAATTGCAAAGCCAACTTATGCTGGTTGGGCGTAATCGCTTCGCCGTACATCGTCAGGCTTGGGTCACCATTGCCCACCGGCTTGCCGTCCTTCTTCAGATCGCCAAAAACCTGATCGTAACTTCGGTTCTCTTTAATGATGTAAATCACGTGCTGAATGCGATCCTGCGCGCCGCCTGCAAAGGCAATCTTCTCCTTGGCTGCCTTCATGCGGTTGGAGTCAAGCGCCGCTTCGGTCCACTGCGGCAAATTCTTCTCAATCCCGGCTGCATCCAAAGTAGCCACAGAACCGTAGAGAAGCGTGGCGATGTATGTGAAAGGCCTGGACCCCACAAATTTTGACGCGGCTGTCGCCGGCTGGAGCGCATTGTTGGGGCCGGTCCCTTTGCCCTTGGCTGTGGCCACATAGAGCTTGCCGCCGGAGGGTGAAGGAAGAAAGGCCATCGACATGGGCATCCATTCGGTGGGCACAAAACCAAGAGGCTCGACCATGGCTTTTCGGGCGGTCCTCGGTGTCAGCTTCCCGGTCTCCTCCACGGCAACGGCGTCGCTGCCCATGTTGGCCACATAAAGGCGGCTACCGTCGGCGTTCAACGCCAAGGCCACCGGTTCAGCGCCAAAGTAGCCCTGATGCGGCAGGCGTGTATCGAAGTAGCCCTTCACGGAGAACTGGCCGGCATTCACATTCACGGCGGCAACGGCATCGCGATTGGCCAGCGCGATGTAGAGGGTCCGTCCATCGGGCGAGAGCTGCAGAGCGCAAGGGTGCGTGCCGGGAGCGATTGGGCTGGAAGGCTTGAGCAGGGCGAGCTTGCGCCCCACTGTTTTTCTGGCCAGGTCGAGTTCCACAATCTCCGACGCGTTCCACAAGGCGACAAAGGCGCGCGCGCCGTCCCTTGAAACCGCCAGCGCAACGGGATAAGTGGAAGGCACGGCATCACTTTCGGCCAAGTCGAATCGTTTTTCGATCTGGCCGCTCGCGGCATCGAGGAGCAAAACGTCGTCGGAGAGGTTATCGGCAACCAGAAGCTTCTCTGCGCCAGCCGGGCCAACTACGGCAATGGCGGCCGGATAGGGCACTCCCTTGTCGCTCTCCGCTCCGCCGGGCAGCTTGGTTTTCTTGCCCGGAGCAAGCTGCTGTAGCTGCAGGTGAATCATGCGCTCCGGCGAGATTCTTCCGGCGGCGAAGCGGTACACCACGACGCCGCTGCCGGTCTTATCCTTGCTGCCGCCGAGCGCGTCGGTCATCGAGGCCATGCTTGCGTACACGTGATTCCCGTCGCGGCTGAACGCCAGGCCGGAGTAAAGCGTCTGCTTGGCTCTCACCAGAGTGCGGTCGTCGGGGAAGTCCACCACGGCGCCGGTCTGCGTATCGAGCACCGCCAGCGACTGCTTGTATTGCGATTCGAAGGTGCCATAACCGGCGTTCACCGTGACCACATAGCGCCCGTCCGGAGAAACGGCCATCGAGATGGGCAGGCTGTTCAACCGCTGTGGATGTCCCGGAGTCTCTCCGATCAACTGCTTGCTGGTGGGCAGATCGACCGTCTGCGCCGCAAGAACGCCTGCCCAAAGAAGAAAAGCCGTACAGGAAACCGTCAACTGCGCCTTGATGTGCATGACCAAACTTTAGCAAAACATGGCCTCAGACGCACATCTGGCGCGCAGATTCGAGCAGCAGTTGATCAGGAGGCCGCCGCGCCTGCAATAATTGACACTATGCGAACAATACTTACAGCGGAGCGGCTTTGGGATGGGGCCAGGCTGATTGACCACCCAATAGTAGCGATCGAAGACGACCAAATCGCCTGCATTTCTTCACGCGCGGGCAGCGATCTGCCCGGCGGGGCGCGCGTTCTTGACTTTCCGGGCGCGACATTAGCCCCGGCGTTCTTTGATGTACACATTCACGGGGCCAAAGGCCATGACGCTATGGAGGCCACACCCGAGGCGCTCGGCACGATGAGCAGCTTTCTGGCCTCGCACGGCACCGGAAACTTTCTGGCTACCACGGTCACAGCGCCGCTGGATGCGACCCTGCGAGCGCTCTCTGGGCTGGCGAAATTGCTGGCGCAGCCGCCCGTCGCGGGCCAGGCTCGGCCCATCGGGATTCATCTGGAAGGCCCATTTCTTTCCCGCGCCAAGTGCGGAGTGCAACCAGCCGAGTGCCTGCTGGAACCGGATATCGCCACCTTCGACCGGTTCTTTGAAGCCGCCGAGGGACACGTCCGGCTGATGACGCTGGCGCCCGAGTTGCCTGGAGCGCCTGAACTGGCCGCACACGCCCGCTCACGCGGCGTTCGCATCTCCCTGGGCCACTCGAACGCCACTGCCGCCGAGACTCAAGCCGCCATCCGCGCCGGAGCCGACAGCGCAACACATACCTTCAACGCCATGCGGCCGCTCAACCATCGCGAGCCGGGCATTCTGGGTACGGTTCTGACGTGCGATTCGCTGTATGCCGAGATGATTTGCGACGGTATCCACATCGCTCCGGAGATTGTGAAGCTGTGGTGGCGCGCCAAGGGGCCGGAGCGGGCCATTCTGATGACCGACGCGATGAGCGCCGCGGGAATGCCCGACGGCGAGTACATGCTGGGCGGATTCGCGGTGCAGGTGGCCGAGGGCAGAGCCATGGCCCGCGGCGTGCTGGCCGGCAGCGTACTCACGCTCGACCGCGCCCTCACGAATTTCATGGAGTTTACCGGCGCGCCGTTGGAACAGGCATTACGTCTGGCCACCGTCAATCCGGCAGCCATGACTGGCCTGAGCGATCAGGTTGGTTCCGTCGCCGTTGGCCGAGTGGCCAGTCTGGTGGCCGTGAATGCGGCGGGGAAACTGGTTGGCTCGGTTGTGAACGGGCAAGCGGTTGCCGCTTCACGATGAACGCAGGCTAGGTCTCTGACAACATGAATTCGTTCCTTTGAGATCCTCGTTCCCAGGTCTCAGAATCGAGACTTGGGGCACCCAGTTGGTACATCTTCAAGCTGTCAGAGACCTCGTGGAATTATTGGTTTCCAAGTCTCCAAAATCGAGAGCTGGGCGCCCGATGGCAGTGACGCTCAAGGGACACTATTTTGCCGGTGAGAGGGCATTGTGGACGGCAAAAAGGTGTGCATTGAAGGACATCGAATTCTGAGAAAATCGATGTAAAAACGGGGGAATTAAGCTGTTTTTAAGGTGAATTAGGCCGCAATAGCCTGCACAGCGGGGCAATTCGCAGGGGTGCGAGCCTGTCAGCCTGTAGGGAAAATAAGGTTGTGTTCCCCGCCGCCATTCTCTCCCCTTCATTTTGTGTGGAACTAAAAATGGACGAATCAAGGTTCGTGGTATCCCACCCTTTCCGCAGAAAAAAGCGGAAAGGATGGGGCACCCCGAGTTATTGGTTAGTTTAAGGGTGGACCACCCGCCAGGTGGCCCACCCACCCCAGGGCGCTACTTAACAGGCTTTTCCAAGTATTCCTTTAGGTGCTTGGCAACTGCTTCTGCCATCGACTGAGTGTTTTTCTCTCCCCTGCCTTTGTTGACGGAGTACGCCCAGACCACCTTCGTGGAACCGCTTTCCACAAGCTGCACTGATACGTTTCCCCGATCTTCTATGCCCGCACAGTAAGCGAATAGACAACGGGCAATCTTGCCGCCGGATGACTCCTTGTGAACCTCAATGGGAGCCACAGTGAGCCAGTATTGTGCTTTGGACTTGTCCACCACGACATCAGCGGGCACGTCCTTCTTTTGCATGGCAGCAGCCAGGTACGTTTCAAATCCTTGTTGCGGTTCAATGTAAACGGTTCTTTTTGTGACCGGCTCGGCTGCGAACACGGTCGCCACGAGAATGAATGCGATTGCTGCGGTCAACGAAGTGCGCTTCATGTCGCCTCTTTAATATGGCTTAATTGTTGGCCCGTTCGGATGCCAGCCATCGTAAGCTCCTCACCCGGATTGGTCAACGGCTACTCTTGTCCACCGGCGGGTACCGAGTACCTCAGGTCCGGATTCTTGGACCTTTCACACCGCCCCTCCGGGGCGGTAATATCTCGGTTGAACGCTTCCCCAGGGTTTCACCCTGAGCTATTATCGTCTCCTCCCTACGGGAGGAACTATGCGGAATGCCTCGAAATTCCCCCACTTAGAATTGATGCCGGGCGCCCCACGGAATTTCTACAGCCACACCCACATCTGGCGCTGTGTAAGTATCCTCCGGCAGTGGGGACCAGGCCGAAGGTCTGGACAACAAGGAAAAGGGCAACACAATTTTTGCCCCTTAGAACCTGTTTAAAAACTAGTGCGAGAACCACAGAAGTCATATGCGCGAGCAGCTTGTCTGGTTAGCGTAGGAGCATGTATCCGAGTGATTTAACCGATGGTCAGTGGGCCAGACTGAGCCATTGCTTGGAGCCGCACGGCAAGCACGCCACGCCGGAGGGAGGCCGCGCAAGTATCCCTTGCGGCGGGTTACGGATGCGGTGCTGTATGTGGTGAAGACCGGCTGCCAGTGGCGGCAGATGCCTTCCGACTTTCCTCCCTGGCAGACGGTGTATCAGCAATTCCGCGTTTGGCGCCAACGCCGGGTATGGGAGCAGGTGGGCAAGGCGCTACGCGAACAGGGGCGCAAGGCTGCTGGACGAAATGCCTTGCCCAGCGTGGCGATTATCGATTCGCAGTCGGCCAAAACGGTGCTAAAAGGGGGCGGCGCGGTTATGACGCGGGCAAGAAAATCAAAGGCCGCAAGCGCCACATCGCGGTAGATACGCAAGGCAATTTGCTGGCGGTGATCGTACACTCGGCTGGCATACAGGATCGCGTGGCGGCCCGTGCCGTGCTGATCAGGCTGTTCTGCCTCTTCGCTACCATCCAAACCGTGTTCGTGGATGGTGGCTACACAGGCACACTCATCGACTGGGGCAAACAGATGTTCGGTTACACGGTCGAGGTGGTCAAACGCACAGAACTGCATCTATTCAAGGTTCTACCCAAACGCTGGATCGTCGAGAGAACCTTTGCCTGGCTGAACTGGTCCCGCCGTTTATCAAAAGACTACGAATTACAGCCCAGCTCTGCCGAAACCATGGTCTACATCGCCTTCGCCCACCTACTGCTACGACGAGACTCTAGTTTTTAAACAGATTCTTAGAAGAGCCGGGGGATTACCCATTTGATTTCATCGAGCAAGATGTGGGAAAGCACGAATCTCAGTTCCACCTGCTTACTGTTCGGCCAGCCGCTGGGCGCGCCAGAGGGCGCCATCGAGAGAGACCACTTCCTCACGGTTCACCGGCATCTCCGGCGCCGCGGCTTTCAGTCCGGCAAAAAAGCCCTCGCGCACCAAGGGTATATGCTCGATGACGCCGCCGGTCCAAGCCACCGGGACCTCGCCCGCAATCCCGTGCTTGCGGCGCAGCTTGGCGCGCACCAGCAGCACAAACTCGACCAGGTCGGCCGCCGCCTGCCGAAGAACCGCGACTGCAACCGGGTCACCGGCCTGAGCCAGCTCGCTGATGGCTGGCGCCAGCGCGGCAAAGTCCGGTCCGGGCGTGCTGTCGCCCAGGTTGATCAAGGCGCGCAAGGTGGGCGTACCCCAGATTTCGCCCACTTTTTCGAGAATTTGCGTTGGTTCCTCACGGTCATGGGCATGGAGCGCCCAGCGAACGCTATTGACCCCGATCCAATAACCGGAACCCTCATCGCCCAGCCGCGAACTCCAACCACCGGCGGTTTCCCGAGTGCCATCGGACGCGCGGCCAATGGTGTTCGAGCCCGTGCCGGCAATCTGCAGGATTCCCGGCCCGCCGTGAAAGGCCGCATCGAGGGCGATGACCTCGTCGCCGACAACCTCTGAACGCTCGACCTTAAAATCCTGAAAAACCGCGGTGATCCACTCCTTGACGCCGGGCATGGTGGCGCTGGCCACGCCAGCCGAGGCAGCGCGCACGCCGGTAACGCCAGCCTGGGCATAGACCTCTGTGAGCAGCGCCCGGAGGTTAGCCTCAGATACTTTGGCGCCCACGCGCAAACGCTTGATGGAACCGCTCTCGACATGAGCCAGAACGCGTTCACCCTCCAGAATGGAGGCGCGGGTCCGCGTCCCTCCGCCGTCGATTCCCAAAACCACGCTCATTGTTCGCTTGCTCCTTCATTTTCCGGTGCGCATCGACGCCCGAAAGTGCACCATGAAACACCTTTACAAGCTTATCTTACGAAGAGGATAGGCCGGATCAAATGACCGGTATTGGTACGTTTTACGGCTGGACCGGCCGGGCAGAGGCCAGCTCATCCTTGTAAACCTTGCCGCCCTTCATCACAAAAGAGACGTGTTCCAGCACCTCGACGCTCTCCAGCGGGTTGGCGGTAACGGCGATCAGGTCAGCGAACTTGCCGGCTTCGAGGGTGCCCACGTCGTGGGCGCGGTCAATGAGGTCAGCGGCGCTGGAGGTGGCGGCGCGGATGGCTCCGGCGGGGGTCATGCCGAACTTGACCATGTAGTGGAACTGCTTGGCGTTGTCGCCGTGGGGATAGACACCAGCATCGGTGCCGAAAGCGATTTTGACGCCCGCGGCCACGGCCTTGGCGAAATTCTCGCGTTGCAGGCGACCCACCGTCTTCTCCTTCTCGACATTTTCCTTGGGCAGGCCGAACTCGACAGCCTTGCCGAGGATGTAATCGTCGTTATAGATGTCGGCGACAAGATAGGTGCCGCGAGCCTTCATCATCTCGATGCCTTCCTGGTCGATGAGGCTGCCATGCTCGATGGAGTCAACGCCAGCGCGAATCGCATCCTTGATTCCCTGCGTTCCATGGGCGTGCGCGGCGACCTTGCGGCCGGTGCGATGAGCCTCATCAACGGCCATCTTCATCTCTTCGTAGGTAAGCTGCTCGGCACCGGGCTTATCGCCCAGTGAAAGCACGCCGCCGGTGGCGTGCAGCTTGATGACATCCACGCCGTACTTGATCTGTTCGCGAACCTGGTGGCGAACCTCTTCGGGTCCGTCGGCAAGAGAATAGCCGCGCTCGGCCGGATACATCCTGTTCTGGACGCCGGGGGCAAAGCCGTTCAAATCGCCGTGGCCGCCGGTGATGGAGATGGGCGGACCGCTGGCCACCACGCGAGGACCGGGAAAGAGGCCCTCATCAATGGCGCGCCGCAGATCGACGGCAAAGAAAGGCTGTGAGCCCACGTCGCGGACGCTGGTGAAGCCAGCCTGGAGGGTCTTGTTGGCGTTGACCACGCCGTTAAAACCACCCGTGAAGGGAGTGTTGCGCACATCCCAGATTGGGTCGTAGTGGTCGGCGCGGGCCTCAAGGTGGGTGTGGCAATCGATCAACCCCGGCAACACCCATGCCTGGGAGAGATCAACGACCGTGGCCCCGGCAGGAATGGTCACCTGGGAGGCAGGCGCCACTTTGGCGATGCGCTCACCCTCGACGACCAGCACCATATTGTCGCGCAGGGTGTCGCTGGTGGCGTCGAAGAGATGACCAGCTTTAACGTAGACCGTGGGCGGGGCGGATTGGGCCAGGACGGCGGGCAGCGCAAGGACGAGTAAGCCAAGGGCAAAAAAGAAACGGAAAATCGAGGCAGATTTACGGTTCACGAGGGGCTCCTCCAAGACTAGATGGCCTTCCGCATTATAGAGAAAGTGCGCCTGCCGCTATGGAGGGACGGCAGGCGCAGGAGAATCGATGGGCTGCTTCCAAGGCTTTGGCCCACATTGCACGGCAGACAGAATGCAGGATATTTTTCGCCGAAGATTCGCCCGGCCTCCCCTATTGCCGCCCAACTGTGCGAAACTGGTTCGTTTGAAAATTGGCCTACGAACCAGAGGCCTATTTGAGGAGAACCGAAAATGCCTATCCTTCGTTCATTCTTCATTGCACTCGCCAGCAATCGGCCTCTTCGCCGGTTTAGCGAAAATTCCCGGCTGGGCATCCGTGTCAGCTCGCGATTTATTGCCGGCATGGAGATCGACGACGCCCTGCGCGTGGCCGAGTCCGTCAACAAAGATGGCATCACTGTCAGCCTGGACTCGCTGGGCGAGAGCGTGACCTCAGAGCGCGAAGCCCTGGCCTCCGCCGACGTCTACCACAAGCTGCTGGATCTGATTGCCGAGCGAAAGCTGAAGGCCAACATCAGCATGAAGCTGACGCAGATGGGGCTAACCCAGTCACCGGCCCTGGCGGAAAGCATTGCCGAGAACGTAACTCAACACGCCAAGGCGACGGGCAGCTTTGTCCGCATCGACATGGAAGATTCACCGCTGGCGCAGGTGACCATGGACATTGTGCACCGGCTGAATGCCAAGCCCGAGTTGCATGGAGCAATTGGCATTGTGATCCAGGCCTACCTCTTCCGCTCCCAGAATGACATCAAGCAACTGATCGCTGACGGAACCCGCGTGCGCCTGTGCAAGGGCGCCTACGACGAGCCAGCCACGGTCGCGTTTCCGCACAAGGCCGATGTGGACGCGAACTACCTTCGCCTTGCCAAGATGCTGATGGAAAGCGGAGTCTATCATGGCTTTGCGACTCACGACCTGGCCATGATCGCCGCAATCAAGAGCTACGCCAAAGAAAATGGAATCGACCCCAAGAGTTTCGAGTTCCAGATGCTCTACGGCCTGCGCTCCGACTTGCAGCGCAAACTCGTCCAAGAGGGCTACAACGTGCGCGTGTATGTGCCCTTCGGCCACGAGTGGTACCCCTATTACATGCGCAGGCTGGCCGAGCGGCCGGCAAACGTGCTGTTCATGTTGAAGAATGTTTTCCATTTCTAGTTCTATGACCGCTTGAATTTGTCGTTTCTTCGGTCTCAAAATCGAGACCGGGGGCACCCAAAGTTCACGGTCATGATTACCAAATCATGCGGTCGCGGTACTAGAACGAGACCGGCTGGAGGATGCGGAGCAAGCATTCTCCAGTCAGGCCGCACGCCGCACGCGTCAAGCCGACTCTACGGAATCGATCTTTCTGACGATTTCGGAGGTCAGGGCTTCAACCGAGGTATGAAAGAGCCTGCGCTCGCGCGCGGGCAATTCGTCCAGCAGATCGGGAAACGGCGTGACCTCGCAGCCGGGAAACGCGGCGCAGCCGACCGTGTCAGCCATGCGGCAGCTCACATTGATCAAATCGGCCATGCCCCAGGAGCTATCCTTCTGCCGCGGCGCATGATGCTCGGAGACAGTGGGTTCAAACTCCAAAGGCATCTTCCATTCCGAGATCAGTTGCCGACCAGCCTCGCAATGATCCCATCCGAAGAGATCTCGTTCGGCCTTGAGAATGCTGGCGGGAGAACCACTGTGAACCCCCAGCACCAAGCCGTACTCCCTGGGCCGGATTACAGCCAGAGCCAATCGCCCAATGTCGTGCATCACGCCCGAGGTGAACGCAACGTCCCGGTCCAGAAAGCCCACGGAAGCCAGTTGATCGGCAATGAGGGCACAGGCTAGATTGTGGCGCCAGATGGCTCGCATACAAGGCTGGTTCAGCGATTTGCCCATGTACGCGCGCACGCCTACTGTGAGGCACAGCCCTTGCAGGTTATTGGCGCCCAGAACCGCGATGGCCTGCAGAACACTGCTGGCGGGAAAACGCGGAGCATACAAGAGCGAATTCGCGATGGTAAGAACCTCGCTGGCAAAGGCCGGATCGGAGGAGATCAACCCGCTCAACTCGTGCAATTGCACATTCTCGTTGTTGGCCAGTTGCAGTACCCGGAGGGCGACCTGGGGAAAAGGTGGAAGGCGAAGATGTGCCCAGGACGGAGTGATCGCTTCGTCCCTTCGCCTTTCATTCCGCACCATCGGAGTCTCCCTTTGTTCAGTCAACGCAGGCTGGGCGATCTTCCGCCGATGCCGCGCTGCGTTCGCAACGCACCACGCGCGGCAGAGAAAATGCTCGCTAATAGTCTCTTCGGCACGCGGAGAGATTCCTTCAATATGCCCGCGTTCGATGAGCAATACTTAATGATTGTGCAGGAGGACAGTGCATCATTTCCGCGCGGAGGCACAAAGCGATACGATGAACTTTGGAGTGCAAAATGCCAAGAATTCTCGACGGCGTGGCAATTGCCGCAGCCATTAAGCAGGAAGTGACCGAGGAGGCGAGCGCACTGGCCGTGCGCGGCATTCAGCCGGGGCTGGCGGCGGTGCTGGTGGGCAACGTGGCCGCCTCGGAAATCTATGTCCGCAACAAGGTGCAAACCTGCGCCGACCTGGGCATCTTCAGCGAGCTCATCACGCCGCCGGCCACCGTCACCACCGAAGAGATGCTCGATCTGGTGGCCACTCTCAACCGCCGCGACGAGATCGACGGCATTCTGATCCAGTTGCCGCTGCCAGCGCATGTCGACACAAAAGCCCTGCTCGACGCCATCGATCCGGCCAAGGATGTGGACGGCTTCCATCCCGTGAACGCGGGCCGCTTGCAGGCGGGACGCTCCGCGCTTGTCCCTTGCACTCCTGCTGGAATCATTGAGATTCTCAAGCGCAGTAACATTCCCATCGCCGGCCAGCACGCGGTCGTCGTGGGCCGCAGCGATATTGTGGGCAAGCCAGCGGCCATGCTGCTGCTGCACCAGAATGCAACGGTGACCATTTGCCACTCAAAAACACGAAACCTTGGGGAGATCACGCGCCAAGCCGACATCCTGGTGGCCGCAATCGGACGACCGGGCTTCATCACCGCGGAGATGGTGAAACCTGGAGCGACCTTGGTCGATGTGGGCATTAACCGCATAACGGAAAAGGTCGAGTTTGAGCGCTTCTTTGCGGGCAATGCAAAGCGTGAAGCCGCCTTCGCAAAGAATGGATCGGTGATTGTCGGCGACATTGACCCAAAGGCCTTCGAGCTGGCCGGAGCGTACACGCCGGTCCCAGGCGGCGTTGGGAAATTGACGATTGCGATGCTGATGGCCAACACGGTACGTGCCGCCAAGATGCGGCGAGGAAATTAGATGCTGAGAGTGGGTCTCACGGGCGGGCTGGGAAGCGGCAAGAGCACTGTCGCGGAGATGCTGCGCTCGCTGGGCGCCGAGGTGATTGAGGCCGATGAACTGGGCCGGGCACTGATGGAGCCGGGGCAGCCGGTTTTTTCTCAGATTGTCCGCGTCTTTGGCCGGGACGTTGTTGGTCCCGACGACCGATTGAATCGCAAACGGCTGGCTGAAATAGCCTTTCAAGGCGGGCGCATCAATGAACTGAACGCCATCGTGCACCCTGCTGTGATTGCCGCCCAGCGGCGCTGGATGAACCAGGTTTTTGACCGCAATCCCGCCGCCGTGGCCGTCGTTGAGTCGGCGCTCATTTTTGAGGTGGAGCGCGATGCCCGCGACAGGGGCGAAAGCGAGACCGTACTGGCCGACTGGCGGCGGCGCCTGGACCGCATCGTCGTGGTGACCGCGCCCGACGAACTGAAGGTCGCCCGCTATGTAGCCCGCATCAGCCCGACGGGAACTGTCCGCGAAGCCGCTGAAGCCGATGCGCGGCTCCGGCTGGCGCGCCAGATTCCCGACGCGGCCAAAACCGCTCGCGCTGACTATATTCTGGAAAATGCAGGAGATAAGGCGGCGCTCCGCGCCCAGGTGGAGGAATTGTGGCAGAGCCTCCAGGCGGAAAGCAACAAATCCCCGCAAGATGAGTCTTTAAAATAGTGAACAGGGAATGTCGACTCTATTGCAAGCGTTTTTTCTGACCACGACCATGGTCAAATTATCACTGTTCAATGATCAGCCGGTTCTACTGACCACTGTAGGGGTTTACACGCTATGAATGTGAAACTGCGCCGAGTTCTTCTGGTTGTTCTGCTGGTGGGCGGATTCTGGTACATCACCGCGCATCTTCCCGTGGTTTGGGGCCATTGGTCGCCGCTGCACGCAAGCGGCTCCGGCTCCCCGCTCCAGCTCACCGAGGCTCAGGCCGCGCCCACCTACGACGCCGAGGAACAGAACAACATCGCCGTCTACAAGCGCGTGGTGCCTTCGGTGGTGAACATCACCTCCACCACCCTGGTCTACAACTTTTTCTTCGAGCCGGTTCCGCAGCAGGGGCAGGGGTCGGGTTTCATTCTGGACAAGGCTGGCCACGTGCTCACCAACTACCACGTGGTAGCCAACGCCAATCGAGGCATCAAGGTGCAGTTGAGCAACAAGCGCAGCTACTCGGCCAAGGTGGTGGGCACCGACCGCACGCACGACCTGGCCCTCTTGCAGATTGATGCGCCCAATCTCCAGCCGGTCACGCTGGCCAACTCCGGCGATCTCTCGGTGGGCCAGAAGGTCTACGCCATCGGCAATCCCTTCGGCCTCAACGGCACCATGACGCGGGGCATCATCAGCTC
>Ga0224531_1000270_pt1 | contig 29286 bp, 23 predicted proteins | sample CBST100metaG_FD_179876 | JGI IMG/M metagenome (GOLD analysis project Ga0224531, IMG submission 179876) | Peat soil microbial communities from Stordalen Mire, Sweden - C.B.S.T100 | ecosystem: Environmental > Terrestrial > Soil > Wetlands > Peat | place: Sweden: Norrbotten County, Stordalen Mire...
TTTTCTAGCTGCCCCTCAAAGCCATGCGATGAACAGAAACAGACTTGCCGCGATCTTCGTTCTTTTACTCGCCTGCGCCGCTCTTGTACCGGCGCAGCCCGCACCCAGCCGCTCTGACGAAACCTCGGCCGCCGATCTCGATGAAGTTTCCGCCGTCTGCATGCCCATCTCCGGCTCCGGCTTCAAAGCTGGTGACCTGGTCTACGTCACCGCCCCCTAGCCGCGCATCGTCATATAGCTTTCAAGCAACTGATCGAATAACCTCGATCTGTCCTCCTGAGCGCAGTCCGCCGCATGCGGACCAAGTCGAAGGATCTGAGGTTGCTCTTCGCTATTTTGGACCCGCCCCATCTGCAATCAAACTCCACATCGCTGCCGCTCCAACAAAAGCACTCTACGCGCATGGGGAAAATCCCTTGCGCATCCCACCCCCCAGGTAGATGATTTGGTTACCCTCCCCAGGCCAGCTTCTTCCGCTTTCTAAATTTCCAGGAGACTCTCCATGCGTAAAAGCTTCTTCGCCCTCCTCTTTCTCGCCCTCTGTCCGCTGCTCTTCGCGCAACAAACATCCGCTCCGGCAAAAGATTCGCAACCGGCCACCGCATCTCCCACTGCTCCGCCGCCACCGCATACGCTGCTCGACGGAACGCCTGTTAGGCTCCGCCTAAGTCAAACCATCTCGTCGGCGGACGCAAAAGTCGGCCAAGAGGTGCCTTTTGAAGTCGTCGAAGAAATCTCCGTGGACGGCGTTGCGGTTCTGCCCAAAGGTGCTACCGCGATCGCTAGCGTGACGGAAGCCGACCATAAAAAAAGCATGGGGCGAGCGGGAAAGCTAAATGTCAGCATTAGTTATGTACGCCTTGGCGATCAGGAAAAAGCCGCGCTCCGCGCCGTCAAAGATTCCAAAGGCGGTGGCCACACCGGCGCAATGACTGGAGCGATTGTTGCCACCTCCATCGTTTTTTTCCCCGCCGCGCCGCTCTTTCTCTTCATGCACGGCAAAGACATCACGATTCCCCAAGGGACCGAAATCACAGCCTTTGTCGATGGCGACATGCACCTCGACATGGCAAAATTCGGAGGCGCTTCTCCTGCTCCGCTTGCCGCACCCGCAGCCGCCGTGGCTCAAGCCAACATTGTCATCGACTCCACCCCGCCCGGCGCGGACATCGAACTCGACGGCGGCTTCGTCGGCAACACGCCTTCCACCATCGCCGTTACGCTTGGCAGCCATCAAATCGTGGTCAAGAAAAAAGGCTTTGCCTACTGGACGCGCAAACTCAACGTCACCGGCGGCAGCATTCATCTGAACGTGGAGTTGGAAACCGCAGCGCCGGCAGCTTTCACAATTGCGCCCTCTACTTCGCCGCAATAAACCCACTCCCCACTCCCGCCGTCACGGACCAAGGGGAAAATGTTACCTTGGTCCTTTACAGCCTTTTATGAACCGACGTACCCGTAGAACGCTCCTCATCGTCGCCGCGGTTCTTCTGCTTCTGGCAGTGGCCATCTTTCTCCGCTCCAAGGCGCCGCCCGAGGCTGCGCGCCTGTTGCCCGAGTCAGACGGCATCCTCTACGTCGATCTCCGCCCCATCCGCGCTCTCTTCCACAAGCAGCTCAAGCCGCCTCAGCGCGTCCCCGAGTACCAGCAATTCCTCGACGCCATCGGCATCGATCCCGACCGCGACCTCGATCAGGCCGCCATCGCGCTGCATCGCATGCCCAATCCCAACGGCCCCAACGGGCCGGTTGCCTACTCCATGGTTCTGGTCGGCAAAATCACCGGCGCGCGCCTCAACACCTGGCTCGGCGCCCACGCCGCCGCGCGTGAAAATTACGCCGGACACGCCATCTACAGCATCCCCTCCGAGGGCCGCACCGTTCGTATTGCGCAGATCGGCTATGACATGGTCGCCATCTCCAATACCCCCTCGCCCGAGCAGATCCACTCCATCATCGATCGCCACAGCACCGCCGCCTGGCCCTTCGCCGGCTCCTCGCTCCTGCGCCGCTACTACCACGCCGTTCCGTTGCTCTCGCTAGCCTGGGGCGTCGGTCAAATTGGACTGCCTTTCTCCGAAAGCGGCGCCATCCACATCTACGGCTTCGCTCTGCCTCTGGAGCCGGACTCGACCATCGTCGCCAGCCTGCGCTGGGCCGGCTCGCTCCATCTCCGCGTTGAAGATTTCGCCCCCAACGCCTCGGTCGCCGCCAGCCAAACCGCCAACCTCACCGCCCTGCTCGCTCTGGCCCGCGGCCTCGCTCTCCCCTTGGGCCAAACCCAGGCCAACAGCGCCTTCCGCGAAATCCTCCAAACCGCCGAAGTCAGCCAGCACGGCGAGCGCATCGTCCTCACCTCCACCCTGCCCGCCAGCTTCTTCTCCGGCCTCTAGCCAACGATTCCCCTACCGCCCGCACAGTTAGCTTCTAGCTGTCAGCTCTTTCTTGCCGCTGCCCCCTGCAATACAAGCCACAGCAAAAGCCCCACAAGAGCCCTACTGTTCCCTGTTCCCTGTTCCCTGTTCCCTGTTCCCTGTTCCCTGTTTAATCGTCTATCCTCAATTCGTGGGCTTCCAAGACTTTTACGGCAACGCGGCCACCGTCACGCACCTGCGCGAAAGCGTGCGTTCGGGCCGCTTTCCTCACTCCATGATCCTGGCCGGACCGCGCGGCGCCGGCAAATACACCCTGGCGCTCATGCTGGCCCAGGCCTTCAACTGCCTCAACCCCACCGAAACTGACGGTCTGCCCGATTTCTGCGGTCGCTGCCGCAACTGCACACGCATCGCCCAGTCCATGAACCTCGACGCGCTGGTCGCCGAGGCCGTCGCCGCCCGCGAAGATCTGCGCGATACCGACAAGCGCGAAACCCGCATCCTCATCCAGACCCACCCCGATCTGCTCGTCGTTCCTCCCGATCCGCCGCAGCTGCTCATTAAGCTCGGCCAGGTTCGCCAGGCCATCCACACCGCCTATTACCGGCCCCCCACCGAAGCTCGCCGCACCTTCACCATCTTCACCTCCGCCTCTTTCATGAAAGAGGCCGCCAACAGCCTTTTAAAACTGTTGGAAGAGCCGCCCGAGCACACCACGCTCATCCTGCTGGCTGAAAATCCGCAGGAGCTGCTGCCCACCATCCGCTCCCGCGCCGTCATTCACCGTCTCGGCGCACTGCCTACGGCCGAGCTTGAATCGCTGCTTGCCGCGCGTCGGCCCGAGCTTTCCGCCCCGCAGCGCGCCCTCGCCGCCCGTCTGGCCGAAGGCGCCGTCGGCCGCGCCCTCACCACCGATCTCCCCGCTTATCTCGAAAGCCGTCAGGACGCGCTCCTCATCCTTCGCACCGCCCTGCGTGAGTCTGGAGCCTCTGCGGGCAGCTTTTCGTCCGTGGGGAGAGACCCCGATTACTCCGCGCTCTTCCACGCCACCGAAAGCTACCGCGCCGGCGCCGACGGTCAGCAAAAAACCGTCAACCTACTGCGCTCGCTCGGCAGTCTCTTCGAAGACCTTCTGCTCCTCGTCGCCGGCACGCCCGCCCTGATCCGCAACCTCGACATCTCGGCCGAGCTCTCCCATCTTGCCGAAGGTCTCTCCGTCGACTGGATCGACGGCGCCTCGCGCGCTCTCGACGATGTCGAACGCGGCATGCGCCGCAACCTCCTCCGCTCCCTCTCCATCGACGCCATGGCCCTCGGCCTGGCGGAAAACAGTGGACAGTGAACAGTGAACAGCGCTCGCCATCCCCTTCTCCAGCCGTTAAGCAGATAGCGAACAACTGATCCCTAGCCCCTAGTCCCCGTCTCTGTCCACTGTTCACTGACAACTGTCTTGACTTCCCCTCATCTTCCCCGCAAAATGAATAAGCAACTTCTCATCGGCCCCGGGCATCATTCGTTTACGAGTACTTCTCGTTGCGCGCGGAAGTGCGGAACATGCCGTTTCTTCGCGGCGAGAGGGCGGCGTATAGCTGCTGTGTACACGCAGGAACGAGGACGATTTTCCCATGAGCATTCAACCGATTTTGCCGGCATCGCGCAGATACGATTCAGGCCGCATCCTGCCGCAATCGCGGCGCGATCTCGCTCCGCCGCCCCTTCTTCATCCGCTGGCCTTCAATCCGGCCCGCGAAGATCGCGTCAGCAGCGCCGAGCTCTTTTACCTGCAAAAGCAGATCCAGGCGCGCACGCCCATGGTCATCGTGCTTGAGGACGGCGAGCGCATCGAAGGCCTCATCGAGTGGTACGATCGCGACTCGATCAAAATCCGTGGCCGCGCCAAAACCCTCGTCTACAAATCCGCCATCAAGTACATGTACAAGCTAGGCGACAGCGAACAACAGCAGTAATCAGTGGTCAGTTGTCGGTGGTCAGTAAACAAGTTTGAGACCGGGAAATCTCTTCAGCGAAGAGATGAAATCATCACGTCACGCTACGAACCGTCGCTCAATTAGCGCTGTCCAGCATTCGCAGCCGCCACCTTCTAAGCATCGCGCTGAAAGCTGACCACTGACAACTATCTTCACTTCACCGCGCCGCTCGTCCCAGCCGGTCGCGAATCGCCGCGCCAATTCCCCCCGCCTCCGGCAGCGGACAAACGATCGCCGTGCACCCTGCCTCGTCCAGCGCTCTCAATCCCGCGTAAAGCAGCCGCGCCAGCTCCGCCGGCTCGCTCCAGCGCCCCCATGCAAACACGCGCTCGGGCGTCACTCCAGGCGGCGCGGAAAATTCCTTTGGCAGCATCGCGCCCAGCCGTTCTTCTTTCAGCCGCAGCGCCGCCTCGGCCAATCGCGCATTCATCTCCACGAATGGAGCCTCCACCAGCACCAGCCGCGCCTTCGGCGCATAATGCCGCAAGCCCACCCCCGGCGCGGGCATCGCTTCGGTCGGCTCCGCCTTCAGCGGGCCTTTCTCTTTAAAGTATTCCGCCGGCCCGGCCACTTCGCGCACCTGCTCCACCGTCACCGCGCCCGGCCGGTAAATCGTGATCGGCTCCAGCGCCGGGTCCAGCACCGTCGATTCGACTCCGCGCTCGGTCGGCCCCGCATCGAGCACCGCCTCAATCCGCCCGTCCAGATCTTCCAGCACATGCTCGGCCGTCGTCGGGCTCGTGTGCCCAAAGCGGTTGGCGCTCGGTCCGGCGATCGGTATCCCTGCCCGTCGAATCAGCTCCAGCGCCACCGGATGCGCCGGCATCCGCACCCCCATCAGCGGACGGCCCGCCGTCACCGCGTCGGGAATGGCTGCCGTGCGCGGCAGCAGCAGCGTTAGCGGTCCCGGCCAAAAAGCCTCCATCAGCCGCCGTGCCTTCTCGGGGACAGGCTCCACCAGCCCCTCCAGCATCGCCATCGAGGCCACATGCACAATCACCGGATCCCACTTCGGCCGCTGCTTGGCCGCGAAGACGCTAGCCACCGCGTCGCCATTCAGCGCATTTGCTCCCAGCCCGTAAACCGTCTCGGTGGGCATCGCCACCAATCCGCCGGCCCGCAAAATCCCGGCCGCCCGCTCCAGCGCCTCTACCGCCTCGGGCGCATCCAAGTGCGCCGGGTCCACTTTCAAATGCAAAGTCTTCACTCTTCCATTGTCGCTCCGGCCAGCAAAGTGCCGCCATCGGCCGTTATACTCATCTCAAACCGTGGCTATCGAAACCGAAATCAAATTCCTCGTCGCCGACCTGGCCGCTCTCGCCGCAAAATTGCCGGCCGCCGGCTTCCGCCTGCAAACCCCGCGCAGCTTTGAGAGCAACACGCTCTACGACACCGCCGATCGCCAACTCCGCGCCCGCACTGAAATCTTGCGCATCCGCGGCTACGCCGGCCGCTGGCTGCTCACCCACAAGCGCCTGCCCACTTCCGGCCCCGGTGAAGATCGCCACAAGCACCGCATCGAAACTGAAACCCTCGTCTCCGACGGCTCAGCCCTCGCCGAGCTCTTCCTCTCCCTCGGTTTTGTTGAATCCTTTCGCTACGAAAAGTGGCGCGCCGAGTGGACCGACGGCCAGGGCCATTGCGTTGTCGACGAAACCCCCATCGGCAATTACGCCGAGCTTGAAGGCCCCTCCGAGTGGATCGACCGCACCGCGCCCCTCCTCGGCATCCACCCGGCCCAATACATCACCCTCAGCTACGGCCGCCTCTTTGACCAGTGGTGCGCGCAGCACGGCAGCAATGCCCAAAACCTCACCTTTGCCGCCGTCATTCCGTTGCGATAAAACCGCTTATCGCTCGGCCTTCCACATACCTTTCGTAACAAACAACTGAAAAAGCACTCATCTATCTCCGCCTGCCGTCGATAAATCAATTAAGTTACAAGGATTATTGCTACGTAGTTAATGAGAGCTACGTTGCGTTCGCCTGATAAGGCGGGGCCACTGTCTCTCTGCTCTTTTGAGTAACTGTTCGATGGCGCTTGGGGGAGATGTCATCCGTGCGGTTGCCCGATCGGGTTGCAGCGGCAGCGTACTCACTGAATCCAGCGAGCGCGGACCGGCGCGGTCGGCAGCAACTTTGCCGACCGCGCTTTTTTGACCCTCCGCTAGCGCAACCAACTCCCCGCCGAACCGCGCTTCCACCGCACTCCCGCCCTCATCCAGCCTGCCGCTCCGCGGAATCCATACAATCATCCGTCCCCGGCAACAAGATGGAATATCATGACTTGAAGGAGGAATCGCCGCGCAGCGCTATTGGCGCGTCAGACACGCGACGACTCCAATGAGACCGCTTTGAATATTGCTCTGATTGGCCCCGACGAACTGCGCCGCAAAATGGTAGCCAGCGCGCTATCAAAGCACACCGACGTGCGGCTACAGGAGTTTGACGCCTTCCCGTCCAACTTCGAAGAGCTCTCCCAAACCCTCAAAAAATCCTTTGAAATCGTCGTCATCGATGCCGACAGCGATCCCGACTACGTCTTTGAACTGGCGGCGCGCCTCTGCAAAGACAGCCGTATCTACGTGATGGCCTACTCGGCCAAAGCCAATATGAAGGTCGCCGTCCACATGATGCGCGCCGGCGTGCGCGAGTTTCTCACCCTGCCGCTGGACCTGGCCGAACTCTCCGCCGCCCTCACGCGCGCCTCGGCCTTTCAGGCCGCGCCGCTCGGCAAAAGCCTCGACGGCAAGCTCTTCGTCTTTCTCGGCGCCAAGGGCGGCTGCGGCGTCACCACCCTGGCGGCCAACTTCGCCCTCGCCCTCGCTCAGGAATCCGACCGCAAAGCACTCCTCGTCGATCTCGGCCTCCCGCTCGGCGACGCCGCCATCAATCTCGGCATCATTACCGAGTACTCGGTCTCCATGGCGCTACAGGAATCCGGCCGCCTGGATTCCAATCTGCTTTCCACGCTGGTCGTCAAGCACGAATCCGGCCTCTCGGTACTTGCCGCGCCGGGCGACTTCAACCACGAAGTTCAGCCCGCACAAAAAGCCATCGACCGGCTAGTCGCCGTTGCCTGCCAGAGCTTCGATTATGTCGTCGTCGACTTGGGCTCGCGCCTGGACCTGATGGCGACCGCGCTTTTCGCCTCCTCCGCCACCGTTTACCTCATCACCCAAGTCGGCATCTCCGAGCTGCGCAACGCCAATCGCATGATCGCCAAATTCTTCTTCACCCGCGATCAAAACCTGCAAATCGTCCTCAACCGCTACAAGCCCGGCAGTCTGCTCTTCGACGACAACAAAGTCGCCGAAGTTCTCACCCGCCCCGCGCAGTGGAAGATTCCCGACGACTATGCCGCCGCCCGCAGAACCCGAGAAACCGCCACACCCATGGTCCAGATCGACTCGGCCATCTCCCGCGCCATCCGTGAAATGGCGCAGAACGCCGCCGGCCTGCTCGCGGAAAAAGCCGAAAAGCGCGGCTTCTTCCGCTTCCTCCACTAATCCAAAATTTTTCTGTTGCTCTTGAGCTTCTTCCTCCGCTTCCTCCACTAATAAAATTCCCCCGCACTAACTAGAGCATTTTGCCTATGAGTGTAGAGCGGCCGTGTCAGGGCACGAGTTGACTCGTGCCGCAAATAGCCCCATCAATCAAAGGCTTTAACCCCTGCGGCAAAACCGCGCGCCCATTCCAGAAAACCACACTCGCAAATCCCAGCCAGGCGCGGGAAATACTTAGATGAACACAAACTGACTTTTCAAGAGTAATATTTCCTGACTGCAGCTTTCGTGCTTTTCCAAATCTCAAAAGCTGAGGGGCACCCGGCTGAGTTCTCCTGCCGCGTGGCGGCGCAACGCTCAAAGCTGAATTGGCATTGCTAGAAATCGCAAGGCGGCATTCATTTGAATCTTGCCGGGTTTGTTCCGACGAGCGTGGGCAGTGTTTCTCGCATCAGCTCAATGAAGCGGCGCAGGCGGGCCGGGTAGAAGTGAGCATACGGATAGACCAGATAAACAGGCAATGATGTGCCATGCCACTCAGGAACAAGCTGGACGAGACGGCCTTGTTCGAGATCCTCTTCGACCATCCAGGTCGAAATCAATGTGGCTCCGAAACCGGCCAGGGCGGCTTGATGCGTGGTGTAGACACTATCGGTGCTCAGGCGCGGAGTGATGGATAGATTGCGGCTTTCACCTGTCGTGCGGTGCGTGAGCGCCACCGTATCGCGATAGAAGAGATTGAGCGCGATCCATGGCAGCTCAAGCAGATCTTCGATACTGAGATCATTCCGCCGCGCGAGTAATGAAGGCGAGGCCACGACAATACGCGGCACCTCGGCCAGCAACACTGCGACCAAAGAGGGATCTTCCACGGCACCAAGCCGGATCTCGCAGTCCACGCCCTCGGCGATGAAGTCGGGGCGATGGCGATGCAGAAGCCACTCGACGGAGAGTTTCGGATAACGCTCGAGAAAAGTGAGCAGCGGCGCAACCAGTTGATCCTGGCCGAAGGCGTGCGGCACCACGATGCGCAGAGTGCCGAAGGGATCGGAGGTTGCTCCGCGCAACTCCTCCTCCATGCTGGACCAATTCTCGAGTAGTTGCCGGGAATGTGCCAGAAAGCGCTCGCCGTCCTCGGTCAGCTTCATGGCGTGAGTAGAGCGCTGCAAAAGCTTCACGCCCAGCCATTTTTCCAGAATCTGCAACCTGCGGCTGATGGTCGGCTGGGTTGTACCCAGCCGGCTGGCCGCAGCCGAGAGTGATCCCGCCTCGACGATGGAGACGAAAGTGGCCATCAGTTCAATCCGGTCCGATCCTGGGGACAATGCCGTATTCATACGCTTAGCGTATATCAGTTCTGCGCTCCGAAGTACTACCAACATCGCAAAATAAGCGGCAGTATGAATCAGTGAACGCATTACGGACCGAATCTGTAGAAGGAACCAAAGTTCCGTGAGAGGGTAGCCGGGGTAGATGCGCAGGAGAGGATCAAGAGATGGCAAATGAATTGTTTACGAAGGTAGAGCTTGGAGAAATCGGGTTGCGGAACCGTATAGTGATGGCTCCGATGACGCGTCTGCGTGCCACGGAGGATTGCCTGGCCTCGCCCATGATGGCGGAGTATTACCGCCAGCGCGCCTCGGCGGGGCTCCTGATCACCGAGGGTTCTCATCCGAGTCCGATGGGGCGTGGTTATACGTATCCTCCTGGAATCCACACGCCGGAACAGGCGACTGCCTGGCGCAAGGTCACCGATGCCGTGCATCAGGAGGGTGGACACATCGTTCTGCAGTTGATGCACGCGGGCCGGGTGACGCACTCCTCGCTTCTGCCGGGGCACGCCTTGCCGGTTGCACCTTCGGCCATCGCGGTAGCAGGGGCGATTCATACTTTTGAGGGCAAGGTTCCCTTTGAAGTTCCGCGCGCGCTTGCGACCGAAGAGATTCCCGGAGTGATTGCCGAGTATCGTCACGCGGCGGAGTTAGCCGTGACGGCAGGCTTTGATGGCGTTGAGTTGCATGCCGCTACGGGCTATCTACCGCATCAGTTTCAGGCCTCGGACTCGAATCATCGCACTGATGCTTATGGCGGCTCGCTCGAGAACCGCAGCCGTTTCACGATAGAGATTCTGCATGCGCTCGGTGAGGTCTGGGGCGCGGGACGAGTCGGCATCAAGATCGCGCCCGGTTACACCGTCAACGATATGTATGACGAAGATCCGGCGGCGACCTATGTGTATCTGGCGCGGCAACTGAACCCGATGGGACTGGCCTATCTGCATGTGGGCTATGAGAGTGGTTACACACGCGGCACAGGTCCGTCCTTCAATCCTATCGATCTTTTGCGCAAGGAATACAGTGGAAGATTGCTTGCGGCAGGCGGTTTCACTAAAGAAACGGGCAACGCGATTCTCGCTGCTGGCCGTGCCGATGGCGTGGTCTTCGGTCGCTCTTTCATTGCCAATCCCGATCTCGTCGAACGCTTCCGCAGAGATGCGCCTTTGAACGAACCCATCGACGTGAGCACATTTTATGGTGGTGGCGCGCATGGCTACATCGACTATCCAACGCTGGCAGACTGAACGTGCAAAACAAGAGTGAAACACAATGCACAACACTGTGCTGAAAGAAAACACGCTGCCGCGTTCGCTGGTTTTGCTAATGGCCGCGGGAACCGGATTTGGCGTCGCATCGCTTTATTACGCACAGCCAATCCTGAGCCTGCTCGCAAAGGATCTGCACGCCAGCGACCGCGCCGTGGGCATGATTCCTACCATGACACAACTGGGCTATGCGTTGGGAATCCTTCTGCTGAGCCCCTTGGGCGATCGGCATGACCGCCGCACGATCATCCTGGCAAAGACGGTGCTGCTCTCTCTCGCGCTCGTGATCTGCGCCATGGCGCGGGACATTGGATTCATGCTGGCGGCAAGCCTGTTGATGGGCATCACCGCCACGCTTGCGCAGGATATTGTCCCGGCTGCTGCGCATCTGGCTCCGCAACAGAGCCAGGGCAAAGTCGTCGGAACGGTCATGACTGGCTTACTGCTGGGGATTCTTCTCTCGCGCGTAGCAAGTGGCGTGGTTGCTGAGCAATTCGGATGGCGTATTGTTTATGCTGCCGCCGCACTGTCGATTGCGCTCTTTGGCGTTTTGGCTTGGTGGCGTCTGCCTCGCTTCGTCGCATCGACGCAGCTTTCCTATGCGTCTTTGCTCGGTTCGATGCAAAAGCTGTGGCGCGAGCAGCCTGCGCTGCGCCAAGCTTCGTATGCGCAAGGTCTGCTGTCGATGGGCTTCAGCGCCTTTTGGACGACGCTGGCTTTGATGCTGCATCACAGCTTTCATCTGGAGAGTTCCGTGGCCGGAGCCTTTGGATTTGCCGGCGCGGCTGGCTCCATTGCTGCGCCACTGGCCGGACACATGGCGGATCGTCGCACTCCCAGTCTGGTTGCCCGCATGGGCTGCGGTATCGCGGCAATCTCCTTTGCCACGATGAGCCTTGAGGGATTCTTTTCGCGGCACGCGCAACTGATTCTGCTGGCTATTATTGCCGTCGGTTTCGATTTTGGAGTGCAAAGTTCGCTGGTTGCGCATCAAACAATTGTTTTCGGGATTGCTCCCGAGGCACGCAGCCGTGCCAATGCTCTGCTCGTAACCTGCATGTTCTTAGGAATGGCTGTGGGATCGGTACTCGGCAGCATGGCGCTGGCACGTTGGAGCTGGATGGGCGTGACCGCCTTTGCTACCACAACGTCCGTAGGTGCGTTTTGCGTACGTCTGGGACGAGTCAATTAATGGGATGACCCGGCATCGAAGGATTGCGATCAGGCGGCATAGAGAACGTTCTTTTGCAGGGAGTAACTTTCAACTCGCTCGGGCTGTTTTTGGATGCTGCGCAGGGCTCCGATGGCAGTGCGCGTCAGAGCCGTTTTCCTCCTCGGCGGCGCAGCTTTGGTCGCACGCTGTTTGAGGTCCGCGTTGAGTAGTTCGTCCGGGTTTAACTCCGGCGAATAACTGGGAAGATAGAAGACCTCGATCTGGTCTGTGTGTTCAGCTAGCCACTGCTTGACCGGTTTCGAGTGATGAACGCGCAGGTTGTCGAGGACCAGGAAGATCTTCTGTTCTCGGTTGCTGATCAGACGCGCCATAAAGCCGATCAGTATCCGCGCGTTGAGAGCGCCCGAGAAGACCTTCCAGCGCATCTGTCCCTTATTGGTCACGGCCGAAATCACACTCAGCTTTTCACGATTCACATTGGCAAGAACCACCGGCGTCTGACCTTTTGGCGCGTAGCCGCGGCCGCGTACGTCATCCGAGCGCAGGCCAGTCTCATCGCCCACTGAACCTCAGCCCCCTCATACTTCGCACGTTTGGCGATCTTTGGATATTGTTCTTTCACCCACTTCTGAACGACTTCAAGCGACTACTTATAGGCTTTCTTGAGTGGCCGCTGCGGCATAAATCCCCACCGCACGTACCGCCGGCCGTATGCCCAAGCGACGTTCGATCAGGCCGGTTAATGCCAACCGGTCCAGGCCAGCGAGCCTGTTTTGACGTCTGTCCAGGACGGTTTCGACTTCGGGAAGAGTGCAGTCGGTTTCGCTTCAGTGTCACGACGGGGCATGCCCACATTGTATGTGCCCGTGATGAGAGCACCTTGATGGCGACGCCATAACAAAGGTCGTGCCGGAGGTGCGAGCCAGAACGGGGAACCTGCACGCATTCCGCAAGACCGGCAAGCGCATGCTGGTTGCCGGGAAGGAAGGTGTGGACGGCCTACGCAGCCAGTTGGAGAATTCTACTGACGGTCGCCGACCGGTAACCACAAGCGAGATGGCAAAGGACAATCGGAGTCGTCAACGAAGCGGAGAGGAGTCCTCCGACAAGGCGATTGTGGATGTTGCTTCAAGGATCTGCTCGGGACCGCCTTGAGGTGGCCAAAGACCGGCGGCGTAGAACTTCGCGCGGAGCGCCGCGCGTTCTTCCAGACTCTCGAAACCCCAGATATGCGTGATCCGCGGCGGCCCGTCCAGCGCGTACATGTTAATTGCGAGATGACTGGTGTACTCACGGGCCGGTTCGATTGCCTTTTTCCAACCGGCAAGCGTTGGCGGCAAGCCGCCCGGTTTTAGATGATAGGTGCGGAACTCATAGATGCCGCCCATATGTCTGGGTTGCACGGGAGGAAGAAAGGGGAATGGAACATAACTATCCATGCTCAACGCGGTTACAACACCACCAGCATGGAATGGATCACCGCTCAAGAGCGCACGGCGACGCTCGGCCGCCAACTCTTCCGCGGTCTCAAAGCCACGCAACAGCAACAGCCGCCCGAGTTGACCGATCTCGGTTCGCCAGCATCCGAGAAGCTCGCCTGCCGCACCGTCCTCGCTTACAAAAGCGAGAGCGCCGCCCGACACCTTGGGAACGGACAAGATTGGGCAAGAGAGGGTCGTGAGTTCGTAGAAAGAGTGCATAAAACCTCCACCAGCTGCTAATGTAACCGAAAGGTATAGCATTGATAAAATTAATATTGGCTTGGACCGTCCCCCCCCACTCGGTGTCCGTACACGTCCTTTCCGTATAAATGGTGACGAAAAGTTTCCCAGGTAGTTGCACTGCACAGAATCTCACGGAACCGCATCGAAGTCTTGACTGACCTTAAGTAAATAAATAATTTACTGGATTTAGAATTTATGCGTAGAGGTCTTCAACTCCGGCGAGACGCGCACGTGAACGTCCTGGGCCAAAACATCATTCCACGAGCTGGTCAGAATGAGCCCGGCCCAAAGAACGGCGACGATCGGCAGCGAATTTCGCATGGAGCCATTTTCTCGCGAATCGACGGCTGCAAACGCAAAAAAACTGCGTCAATCGCGTGACGGCGGCGCCTCTGTTGCCGTATGTATTATTCATGTGCATGAAATCATTTTTTTTGACTCCCCTTTTGTTTTTGACCGCCGGCAGCCTGCTCGGTCAGGCCCCCGCCGCTCCGCAATCCGACGACACGCACCCGGCTCCGCCGCCGGAGGTGCACAGCTTCGACGCCTCGGCGATGGATACGAGTGCCGATCCCTGCGTGGATTTTTACCAATACACCTGCGGCAACTGGAACAAGGCCAACCCGATTCCCGCCGACCAAACCCGCTGGGGACGCTCGTTTTCTCAGGTGCATTTGCGTAATCAGTACCTGCTATGGCAGGAGCTGGACGCGGCGGCGAAGGCTCCGCAGTCGCCACTGCAAAAGCAGTTCGGCGACTTCTACGCCGCCTGCATGGATACGGCCACGATTGAAAAGCTCGGTCTGACGCCGATTCAGCAAGCCTGGAAGCAGATCGACGGGCTAAAGAGCACGCGCGAGCTGCCGGCGTTGATGAGCTGGCTGGAGAATCACGGCACGCCCGACGGATTTTTCGAGTTCGGCGTTTCGCAGGACGCGAAAGACTCATCCAAGCAAATCGCCGAAATCGACCAGGGCGGCCTCTCGCTGCCCGACCGCGACTACTATCTCGACCCGTCGCCGCGCTTTGTTCAGATTCGCGCCGCTTATCTCGAACACGTCAAAAAAATGTTCGTGCTGGCTGGCGACAGACCCGAGCAGGCCGGCAAAGAGGCCGCCGCCGTGGTCGAAATCGAAACCGCGCTGGCCAAGGCATCCATGAGCCGTACCGAGATGCGCGACCCGCAGAAAACTTACCACATCTTCACGGTAACCGACTTCCAGAAAACGACGCCCGAGTTCAACTGGGCGACCTACTTTGGCGCAATCGGCATCGGCCACTTCGATACCCTCAACGTCGGCATGCCGGAGTTTTTCACCAGCCTCGACGCGCTGCTCAAAAATCAGCCCGTAGCGGCCTGGAAGAGCTATCTGCGCTGGCACGCGCTGCACGGACAGGCCAGCGAACTGCCCAAGGCTTTCTTCGATGAGAACTTCGCCTTCTTCGCCAAGACGCTCGGCGGGCAACAGCTTCCGCAGCCGCGCTGGAAGCGGTGCACGGGCGCGGCCGATGGAGCTCTGGGCGAGGCCGTGGGCCAGGACTGGGTGAGAAAGAACTTTCCGCCCGCCGCCAAGCAGAGCATGGACAAGCTGGTGGCCGCGCTCGAAAAATCGCTGGGCGAAGACATCCAGACGCTGCCTTGGATGAGCGAGGAGACGCGGAAGGCCGCCGAGATCAAGCTGGCGGCGATCCGCAACAAGATCGGCTACCCGGAAAAGTGGCGCGACTATTCGAGCGTAAAGGTGGATCGCGAACAGTACATTGAAAATCTGCACCAGAGCGCCGTCTACGAGCGCAATTACAACTACGCTAAGCTGGGCAAGCCGGTCGACGAAAAAGAGTGGGGCATGACGCCGCCGACGGTCAACGCCTATTACGATCCGTCGTTCAACGACATCAACTTCCCGGCCGGTATCTTGCAGCCGCCATTTTTCGATTTCACCATCGATCCGGCGGTCAACTATGGCGCCATCGGCATGGTCATCGGACATGAGATGACGCACGGCTTCGACGACGAAGGCTCGCAGTTCGACGCACAGGGCAACATGCGCGAGTGGTGGACGGCAGCCGACCGCAAAGCCTTCACCGAGCGCACCGATTGCGTAGCCGACGAGTACAGCGGCTTTGAGGCCGCTCCGGCCGAAGGCGAGAACAAGGCGGTCTTTTTGAATGGCCGGCTGACACTGGGCGAAAACACGGCCGACAACGGTGGATTGCGCATCGCCTATACGGCACTGGAAGAGGCGCTGGCCGCCGAGCACAAGAGCCTCAACGACAAGGTCGGCGGCTTTACCGAGGCGCAGCGCTACTTTATCGGCTTTGCGCAGGTCTGGTGCGAAAACCGCACCGATCAGGCGGCGCGGCAGTCGGCGCTGATCGATCCCCACTCGTCGGGGCGCTGGCGCGTCAACGGCACGGTGCAAAACTTCGACGCTTTCGCCAAAGCCTTCGCCTGCAAGCAGGGCCAGCCCTTGGCGCCGGCAAAATCCTGCCGCGTCTGGTAACCTGCGGAAGCGTGGTATTTCAGGCAAAAACGCGCCTGAAACGCTGACCAAAACTACGCGGCAAACGTCTATATCGTGATAGCGCCTAGAAGCCGGGGGGGGCGGGCGCTATCCTGAAAAGACAGGTTTCTCTTAGTTCGCGTTTGCGGCTAGGCACAACCTGCCCTTGCCTTTTACAATGCATCAGGGATTGTAGTCCCAACCAGAGCACTGCTCGGAAACGACCAAACTTGGCGGCACAACGCCTGACCAGGATGAAGGAATAGCATGAAGTTCACGAAATTCGGCAAGGCGCTTTCGATAGGCGCACTCTCGGCCGGTGTCGTCTTTGGCGTAACGTCTTGTGTCGAGAGTTATTCGGTAGGCTACTTGTACGTGACGGGAACCGTTACCGCCTCGACCAGCAGCAACGGCATCATCTCCGGCTATAAAATCGAGCACAATACGGGTAAGCTGTACAGCATCAACGGCTTGCCCACCTCATCGGGCGGCGCCAATCCGGTGCGCGCCGTTTTAGGCAGCGGCAGCAAGTTTCTCTATGTGCTGAACCGCGGCGCCAGTTCGTCGGGCAGTAGCGACTGCTATGGCACCGGCGCCAATGAGTGCCAGAACGCGAATATCGTCCAATTCGTTGTCGGCGGCAACGGCGTCCTCACGTCCGAGGAAACCTTCTATAGCCAGGGTCTAAATCCCTTCCGCATGTTGCTCGACAGCTCGGGAAGCTACCTTTTTGTGCTCGACCACGACTCGCCCGATAACGCCAACGCGAGCAGCGGGGACAGTTGCATGCGGGCGGGACTGAAGATGACCACCTGCGGCGACATTACGGTCTTCAAGATCGATGGCACAACAGGACGTCTGTCGCTGGTGCTGAACTCCGCCGTTTCGGCTTCCAACTCCAGCAGTTCCTACCTGACCTACTTCCCGGTTCCCGCCAATCCGGTCGACTTCGTTTCAGCCGGCAACATCATTCTCACCCTGTTTGGATCGAACACCCCCACTTCGTATCCCTACACCGGCGGCTCTTCGGTCTGGCCTTACAACTACACGAGCAGCACCGGGCAGTTGACCGTCAGCGCCAACGGCAGCCAGACGCTGACCAACGGCAACGGCAACGTAAGCCAAGCCAACGCCCTGGTATACGCATCGAACGTACTGTACGTGCTCGATAACGAATCGGTCACCACGACCTTTAACCACAGCTCCGTCACGGCGTTGAGCCAGATCATTCCCTATACCGTAAGCAGCGCTGGCATGTTGCAGATCGAGCCCAGCGGCGTCATTCCCGATGATGCCACTTTGAGCAATCCGATCGCGCTCATGGTTGACGCCAAGGGTCAGTACGTCTACGTCGCCAACCAGGGAAACAACACTACTGGCAACAATCCGGAAAGCGGCATCGCCGCCTACTACATCACGACCTCGCCCAGCTACCAGTTGAGCTACGTCGCCGACGAACCCTTCGGCTCCGGCTCCGGTCCGCAGTGCATCGTCGAGGATCCCTCCAGCCAGTACATTTTTGAGGCCAACCAGTACGACTCGACAATTACCGGCCGCGTGATCGATCCGAACTCCGGCGAGCTGAAGGCTATGCGCTCCACGGGCACCTATACGCTTAGCGGACAGCCGAGCTGGTGCCTGGTCGACGGACGTACCGATTAACGCCGCAAGACCCACGGCCGGTCCTGCTCGGGCCGGCCTTTATTCCGGGTTCTAGTACCTTTGGAGCCCGCTAACATATACAAATTTCCGGTTCAGACGACAATCGCCTGGACCGGAAATTGAATTTCAAACCCGATGGATGGAGGGCCAGAAGATCGGCCCCGCTGACGAAAGATGCGCATGAAGTTCTCGAAATCGAGCCAGCTCACGCTGGTTGCCGCAGCCAGCCTTCTGGCGTCTTGGTTGATCGCCGCCTGTGGGACGCTCACCGTGGATTTTGTTTTCGTAACCAGCGCCAAGGCCGCCGGCAGCTACAACTACGGCGAAATCGACGTCTTCGAGATCAATTCCGAGTCGGGCCGCATGCGCCAGATTTCCACCTCGCCGTTCCCTTCCGAGGGACGCAACCCGGTGGCCGAAGCCGTCTCGGCCGACAACGGCAGCCTTTTCGTCGTCAACAAGGACGACAACACTCTGGTTCAGTTCGTCATCGGCAGCGATGGCAAGCTCTACGCCTTCAATACCGTCAATACGCCCGGCCTATTGCCGATGGGCATCGCGGTCAACAAGTCGAATCTCTTTGTCCTCGACACCTACGAGCCACTATCGACTTGCACTACCTCGAATCCCTGCCCCGGCTCGATTTCGGTCTACCCGCTAACGGCCGCCAGCGGCTCCACGCCAACGGCCATCGGAACCGCCGCGACCAATTCCGCCGTCAGCGCTCAGTACTGGCCGCTGACGCTTTCCACGGCTCCCAAAGATGTGATTGTACCCACCGGCGTCAGCGTTTTGGCTTCAGGCTCTTACGTCTACGTGACGGCCTACGATTCCTCGACCTCGTCCAATGTCGGTTATATTTTCGCCTTTTCGGTCGCCTCCAATGGCGCCTTGACCCCCCTAAGCGGCTCGCCCTACCAGGTCGATACCAGCACTAGGCCCTCGGCCATCGCCACCGACTCGACCAGTTCGTACGTTTATGTGACCGACTACTTGAGCGGCAATGTGTACAGCTATGCGGTGGCTTCGACCGGCGCGCTGACCGAAGTTAGCAGCAGTCACGCTGGCGGCGAGCCTTCGGCCATCGTCGTCGATCCCAGTTATTCCTACGCCTACGTGGCCAACTACCTGGACGACACGGTCACCGCCTTCTCGATCAGCAACGGTGTTCTGACCCGCATCGGCAACTTCACCGCGGGCCTCGAACCGGTCGCCATCGGCATTGACCCTTCAACAAGTCATTTTCTCTACACCGCAAATTACCTGGATGGCACCGTTTCCGGTTTCCAAATCAGCACCACCGACGGATCGTTGCTCGTTTCACAAAACTCCCCTTACGGAACCAACGCCCTACCAACTGCCGTTGCGGCCGTACCGCACAACGGCACGGGAGCTGGCGTTAAATAACGAACGATTACAGGCCGGCGCTTAACCGCGATCGGGCTGGTGGCAATCTCCCGTAACGGGCTTTTACAATAGCTACGGGCAACCAAAAACGAGTTTTTTCGAGGGGTCCGGGCGCTAACCGGCCCGCGACGAAGGAAGCGCATGAAGTTCAGCAAATCGAGCCAGCTCTTTCTGGTCTCTCTTATCGGTCTGCTTGTGGCCGGCCTTTTAACAGCGTGCCAGATCGTCACCATAGACTACGTCTTCGTGGCCGCCTCGGCGGGCAACACCTCCGGCAGCGCCGGCCAGATCTATACCTACGCGACTGACTCCCAGTCTGGAGCCCTGCGTACCGGCGCCGCCACCGTTTCCTCGGGTGGAACCTCGCCGGTGGCCATGGCTGTTTCTTCTGACTACAACAATCTCTATGTAGCCAATAAGGGAAACAACACCGTGGTCCACTTCAGCGTCTCCAGCGACGGTGTGCTGACCCAGGTCGATTCCGTCACCCTGTCCACTACACCGGTGGCTCTGACCGTCAACGCGGCCAGCACCTACCTTTACGTGGTCTCGGGAACCAGCTCCGCTACCCTGACCGAGTATGCGCTCAGCTCGGGCAAAATTGGTTCGGCGACTGCTACCCAACCCCTCTCGCTATCCTCTAACGCAGGCGATACGGTCATTCCTACCGCCGTGGCCGTGCTTCCCAACAGCGGCGCGGTCTACGTCACCGCCTATGACCAATCCGCCTACAATCCAAGCGGCTCGACCACCAGCAGCGCCAATCCTGGATGGGTCTTCGGCTACACGGTTGCCTCTGGCGGCGCGCTGACGGCTACAACCGGCAGTCCCTACGAGTCCGGCACCAAGCCGGTTGCCATTGTCATCGATCCTACGGGCAGCTTTGTCTATGCCGCCGATTATCCTAACAACGAGTTGGTCGGCTACGTCGTGCAATCGACCAATGCGCTGAACTTCATGGTCAACGGCCCCTTCAAAACCGGCAACGAGCCGACCGCATTGACGATCGATCCGCGCGGTAAATATCTCTACGTCGCCAACTCGCTGGATTCCTCGGTTTCGTCCTACACCATCACCATGTCGACCGGCGCGCCTTCCACGGTGGTCAGCGCCTCTTCCAGCACTAGCACCACCGACACGCTGCCGATGTCCATCGCCGTTGATCCCGCGCTAGGACGCTACGTCTACACCGCCAATTACGTGGGCAATTCAATCTCCGGTTTCCGGCTCGCCGCCGATTCCGGCGCGTTAAGCACCACGCAGGCGACGCCATACGTTACCGGGGCATATCCAACCGCCATTGTCATCGTTCCTCACGGCAACCATGCCATCCAAGTCGTTACGCGATAGTCGCGGATCTCTTCGCAACAAAAAGCCCAGCCCTCGGGCTGGGCTTTTTGTTGCGCGGCCGCGGAATCTACAATAGAAACAGAAGATCAACCGAGGAGAATCATGCCCCTTTCCGGAGAAGCTATCCGCCTGATGAATTACATTGACGATGTCGCCGTGACGCTACGCCGCGTACTGGCGGCCGTCCCCACACTGACCGCCGAGGAGCGCACCAAGGTCGCCGAGCATCTGCGCGGCGCCAAGCCCTCCGCCGAAGAGGTCGCCTCGGCCCTCAACGCGCAATAATTTCCATCATGCCTACCGTTGCCATCATCGGCGCCGGCCCCCTGGGCCGCCGCTTGGCGTTCTGCGCCGCGCGCGCGGGCTTTCATGTCTTCCTTGAGGATGTGATGCCCGCCAACCTGCACCACGCGCGCGAATCGATCAGGCAACAGCTCAACGCCGAAGCACTGCCCTCGGTCGTCTTCGTCTCTTCGGTCGAAGACGCCGTTCGTCAGGCCGACCTGGTCATCGACTGCGTCCCCGACGAACTCGAATCCAAGCTGGAAATTTTCTGGCTACTCGACCGCATGGCTCCGCCGCGCACGGTCTTCGCCACCCCCACCGCGCATCTGTCCATCGCCGACCTGACCGCCTGCACCTATCGCCCGGATAAGTGCATCGCCATCGCCGCCGCGCCCGAAGAGCTGATCGCCGAAGCTCCAGGCCATCTGCGCCTGCATGCGACAACGGTCACCAGCCAGGAAACCCTCGCCCTGACCGTCGATTTCTGGTCCCGGTTGGGCTTCGCTCCCGCCGTCGAGCAAGACGCGAAGTAGAAGATTTTTCCCAGACAAACTTTCGCTTTGATCACTGAATGCGCCAGTTGGAAGCGGCGAAAAGACTGCCCTGCCGCCAAAAAGAAAATCCGCCGCGGCAAGCCGCGGCGGATCAGTGAAGCAGCAATCAATGTAAAAGCCTACAGGCGGCCGATGAGCAACTGACGCTCGAAGAGCAGCGCCTTGGGCAGATGGTCGTAGAGCTTGATGAAGAGCTCTTCCTGTCCGAGCAGTTCCTTGCGCCAGACTTCGGGATCGACCTTCTGTACCTGCTCGAAGACTTCGCGCTTCAGATCCAGGCCCTTCCACTCGATGTCCTCGTAGTAAGGAGTCCAGCCGATGGGAGTTTCCTTGGCAGCGACGCGGCCATGAACGCGATCAAGCATCCACTTGATGACGCGCATGTTCTCGCTGAAGCCCGGCCAGATGAAGTTGCCCTGCTCGTCTTTACGGAACCAGTTGACGTGGAAGATCAGCGGCTTGACGCTGATCAGATGCTGCATATCGAGCCAGTGCTGGAAGTAGTCGCCCATGTGGTAGCCGCAGAAGGGCAGCATGGCCATCGGGTCGCGGCGCACAACGCCTACCGCGCCGGTAGCAGCTGCGGTCGTCTCCGAGCCCATGGTCGCGCCGGTGTAAACGCCCGCGCCCCAGTTGAAGCTCTGATAAACCAGCGGCATGGTCGTCATGCGGCGTCCGCCGAAGACGAAAGCGCTGATCGGCACGCCCGCCGGATCTTCCCAAGCCGGGTCGATGCAGGGGCATTGCTTGGCAGGAGCGGTAAAGCGGCCATTCGGATGCGCGGCCTTGGCGCCGGTTTCCTTGGCGATCGCCGGGGTCCAGCGCTTGCCGTGCCAATCGGTCAACTCCGCGGGCGGCTCGTCCGTCATGCCTTCCCACCAAACGCCACCGTCGGGGGTCAAGCCCACGTTGGTGAAGATGGCGTTTTTGCGCAGCGAAGCCATCGCGTTGGCGTTGGTCTTCAAGCTCGTTCCCGGAGCCACGCCGAAGAAGCCGGCCTCGGGATTGATCGCGCGCAACTGACCGTTCGCATCGGGACGAATCCAGGCGATATCGTCGCCAACCGTCGTCACCTTCCAGTCCTTGAGAGCCGCCGGAGGCTGCAACATGGCCAGATTGGTTTTGCCGCAGGCCGACGGGAAGGCCGCCGCAATGTAGTTCTTTTCGCCCTTGGGCGATTCCAGGCCCACGATGAGCATGTGCTCGGCCATCCAGCCCTCGTCGCGAGCGATGTTCGAAGCAATGCGCAGCGAGAAGCACTTTTTGCCCAGCAGTGCGTTGCCGCCGTAACCGGAACCGAAGCTCCAGATTTCGCGCGTCTCGGGATAATGGACAATATACTTCTCTTCGTTGCAGGGCCAGACCACGTCCTTCTGTCCGGGGGTCAGCGGAGCGCCGACCGAGTGCACGCAGTGCACGTACGATTCGTTTTTATCGATCAAGGCCAGCACGGGCAGCCCGATGCGGGTCATGATCCGCATGCTCTGCACCACATAGGCCGAGTCGGTCAGTTCCACGCCGATGCGCGACAGCGGCGAGCCCACCGGGCCCATGCTGAAGGGCAGCACATACAGTGTGCGGCCTTTCATGCTGCCGGTGAACAGCCCGTTCAGCTTGCTGCGCATTTCATCGGGAGCCATCCAGTGATTGGTCGGCCCGGCGTTTTCTTTCGCCTTGGAGCAGATGAAAGTTCGATCCTCAACGCGCGCCACATCGCGGGGATCGGAGCGGGCATAAAAGCAGCCCGGCCATTTTTCTTCATTCAGCTTGATGAAAGTGCCCGCGGCAACTAGCCGGTCGTCCAGTTCCTTCTTCTCTTGCTCGGTGCCGTCTACCCAGTGAATTGCTGCCGGTTGGGTCAATGCTGCGATCTTTTCAACCCAACAGATCAGCTCTTTATTTGTTGTTAGTGGCTTAGCGTTATCAGACTTCTCTTGTTTCATCTTCGCTCCCTCTCTTTTTTCTCAAGCGATGGCGTCGAATGAGCCATAGACAGTGTTGGGGCGGTGCGGCCGGAAGCATCCATCTTGCGGGGAAGCCGGATGCGCCGCCTGACCTATTCGGCAGAATTCATTTAACTTACGAGCCATTCCCATCAACCTATGGTCTCGCGCTCGCTGCCGGAAAAATGCCTTCGCCCAAAAAACAACTTACGCGAAAGCCATTCCAGCGCGGACTCGGTTAGCGCTCAGCCGAACCGCCAGGGCTCTCGACGGCGAAGCGGCTGAAAACGCCAGCAAGCCAATGGGCTTACTCCTTTTATACGTGATCGGAATGCGGTACAGCAAGGTGTGGGAAGTGAATCTGGCCACACCGCGGAAAAAAGCAGCCTTTTTCGGGAAGTTTTGTCGCCTACACGGACACTCTATAGAGAACACCGCTTGCCACAGACAGTCATGGCGCGCCTGAACCCACTTGCTGAAAAGCGCTATGGGTTTTGCAAGAAGTGTCAGGGCAAGGCTTTCGAATCTGTTGAAAAACTCGCAATTTTGAAAGATACCGGTTTTACTCGCTATCGCAGCTTGCGGAGGAAGCCGAGGGCTTCAGCCCTCGGAAAAAATGGGCATTAATTGGGCCTTCAGGCTCGGGGCTTTGCTCTTCCCTTGCAAAAAGCAACAAGTGCAACTGTAAGTATTGATCACCTGGGAGAAAAATTATCCCTCAATACACCCTGAAGATTTGCTCAAAGCATTTTTTAAGCTGCCACGGCAGCACGCCTGGGCCGGCCGCCACGACGGCCATTACGCTTTGCTGCGGCAGCCTTCGCCGCGCTGGTCGATCTTCCGCCAAGCGTGCCCAAACGGCTAGCCATCCAATTCCTCGAACCGAGAAATCCCAACAGCAACGAAGGCAGATAAAGGTCCGCGTCGATCTTCGGAAAATGAATTCCGAAACCTGAAGGCGAAATCTCGATCTCCGACAACTGCGCGGCCGTCGCTTTCTCTAACCCTTGCGCATCGCGCGGCGAAAAGGCCACGTCGAGCCCCGTTGAAAGACAAATCACGACCCGACTGCTGCGGCGATCGTAATGCGCACTTACCGCGCGCGGCTGCGAAGACTGGAGTGCGCGTCCTTTTCGGCTGGCCTGTTCGAATTTGTCACTTTGTCCCATGAATACTCTCCCACGAAGCCAGTAGCGCGGCTAAGCAGCGAATCAAAGCCGATTCGATCACTACGATTTCACGCCTGGAAAAGCCGTAGTTTTCACGTAATGTTGCGCCACCTAGCGGCTGATTCAGCACGAAAACAGCCTCATGCCCATGTCCGATGACGTGAACATGCGCCGGACGATGATCATTCGGATAAACAACAACCCGCAATGCGCCAAGCCTCAGAACGGTTGGCATAACAGGAATATAGCACGAACCTAAGCGATTGGGTTTTTATTCTATCGCATAACAGCAAAAGCCCCGGCATTCAGCCGGGGCTTTTGCTGTTGGTTTGAGTCAGGCTCAGTTGCTGTAGAGCAGCAGGCCTGCTGCCTTCTCATCGCTGGCGCTCTCGTCGGCGCTTACCGGTCGATAGAAGAGCTGATTCGTATCATCGAGGTAGACCTCAAGGAAGGCTGGCCGCTCGGCGATCTTGCCGGCAATCAGAGCTTCTGAAAGCGGGTCCTCAACGTACCGCTGCAGTGCCCGGCGCAACGGACGCGCGCCGTAACTGCGATCGGTAATCGTCTTGTCCAGAATCCACTTCTTGGCTTCGTCGGTCACCGAAATCGTGATCGCCTTCTGCACCAGGTTCGCGTTCAATTGCTGCACCAGCAACTCGACGATCTGGATCAGATCGGCGTCGTTGAGCGACTGGAACAAAATCACCTCGTCTAGGCGGTTGAGGAACTCGGGGTTGAAGGTCTTCTTCACCTCGTTCTTCACCAGTTCCTCGACCTTCTCGCTGACCATATCCTCGCGCTCGGATGCAAAGCCCAGCCCCTGCTTTTTCTGCAGGTGCCGCGCGCCGATGTTCGAGGTCATGATGATGATCGAGTTCTTGAAATCGACGGTGTTGCCCAACCCGTCGGTCAACTGGCCATCCTCGAAGACCTGCAACAAAATGTTGAAGACATCGGGGTGCGCTTTCTCGATTTCGTCGAGCAGTACGACCGAATATGGCGAACGCTTGACGCGCTCGGTCAACTGGCCGCCCTCCTCGTAGCCCACGTAGCCCGGAGGCGAACCGATCAGCTTCGAGACCGAATGCTTTTCCATAAACTCCGACATATCGAAGCGTATGAGCGATTTGTCGCTGCCGAAGAGGAATTGCGCCAGCGTGCGCGCCATCTCGGTTTTGCCCACACCCGTCGGCCCCAGGAACAGGAAGCTGCCGATCGGCCTGTGCGGCGACTTCAAACCCGCTCTCGACCGGCGAATCGCTCGCGCCAGCGCGGAGATCGCCTTATCCTGCGAGATGATCCGCTTGTGCAGCTCCTCTTCGACGCGCAGCAGCTTTTGCGTCTCTTCTTCCTTGATGCTGTTGACCGGCACGCCGGTCCAGCGGCTGACCACGTCCTCGATGTCCTCGCGACCCACAATGCCGGCCGTCGAATCGTCCAGGTGGTATTTGTCGCGCAATGCGCGCAGGTTCTCGCGCTCCTTGCGCTCCTCGTCGGAGTAGAAACGCGCCTTTTCAAATTCGTGATTGGCGATCGCCGAATCCATGCGATGCACGATGAACTTGATCCGCTTCTGGACTTCGGTGATCTCTTCGGGCAGCGAGGTTTGGCGCAGCTTGACGCGCGCGCCGGCCTCGTCGATCAGATCGATGGCCTTGTCGGGCAAAAAGCGGTCGGAGATGTAGCGGTTGGAATGCGCCACGGCGAACTCGACCGCCTCGTCGGTATAGCTGACCGCGTGGAACTTCTCGTAGCGGTCTTTGATGCCCATGATGATCTTGATCGCCTCGACCTCCGACGGCGGCGGCACCTTCACGGCCTGAAAGCGCCGCTCGAGCGAACGATCTTTCTCGATCGATTTGCGGTACTCGCCCGGCGTCGTCGAGCCGATGCACTGAATCTCGCCGCGCGAAAGCGCCGGCTTCAAAATATTGGCCGCGTCGAGCGATCCTTCGGCCGATCCGGCGCCAACCAGCGTGTGCAGCTCGTCGATGAAGACAATCGAATTCTGATTCTCCATCAACTCTTTCATGATGGACTTCAACCGCTCCTCAAACTGACCGCGGTACTTGGTGCCGGCCACGATCAGCGAAAGGTCGAGCGCCAGCACGCGCTTGTCGGCAAGAAAACTCGGCACCTCGCCGTCGGCGATGCGCTGCGCCAGCCCTTCGACGATCGCCGTCTTGCCCACACCCGGCTCGCCGATCAGCACTGGATTGTTTTTCGTGCGGCGGCAGAGGATCTGCACCACGCGCTCCAGCTCGCCCTCGCGGCCCACCAGCGGATCGAGCTGACCGTCGGTGGCGGCCTGCGTCAAATCGCGGCTGAACTCGGCCAGCAGACTAGACTCGCGCTGCCGCGGCTGCGGTGGTACTTTCTCCTGCGTCACGCGCGCCAGCTCGTCGCGAATCTGGCCTAGCTTCAAGCCGCGCTCCTGCAAAATCTCGGCCGCGAAGCTCTTCTCTTCGCGCAGCAGCCCCAGCAGCAGATGCTCGGTGCCGATGTGCTTGTGCCCAAGTCGCTCCGCCTCTTCGGCGGCATAGGCCAACACCCGCTTGCACTCATTCGAAAGCGGCAGATCCACGCTGGTCGAAACCTTTTCGCGGATCGTGGTGTGCGCCTCGATCTGCTTGCGGATCGACTCCACCGAGGCGTGTGAGCGCAAAAACCGGTTAGTCAGCGCCTTGTCCTCGCGCAGCAGCCCCAGCAGCAGATGCTCGGTTTCGATATAAGGCGAACCAAATTGGCTGGCCTCGTACCGCGCGAAAAAGATCACGCGCCGCGCCTTCTCGGTATACCGCTCGAACATAATCGACTCCCTTGATTCCAGCTATCGGCAGAAAAAGCCTTCCGGTTCATCCTCCGGCCGGGCTCAACTGCCTGCGCCAAACTCCTGATGCATCTGGATGCCCGAACCGGCAACCGGCCCGCACCTCAGACGAATTTTTGGACGGTATAGGGTCTGCACGCTCTCCAACTTGGAAGACAACTCATTAGATTGCCTGCACTTGCGCCCTTGCGTCGGACAGTCTGCTTGTCTCTGGCCGACTTCCATCCCGATCGATTTCCCGCTGCCAAAGCCATCTTTTCCCGGCAGCCCCTAATGATAAGACTCAAATACTACAGGAAAAGGTGCTTTGTGTTTTATTGGTTTCAGATGATGAAACGGGCGGCGCGGCCTCTGTCAACGGTTTCAGCCGTCCATTTTCCAGCCGCAAGGCGCGCGCGCATCGCGCGGCCAAATCCATATTGTGCGTGACCATGATTGAAGTCAATCCGTGGCTTTGGTGCAACCGCTCGATCAGGTCAAAAACCAGCCCCGCCGTCGTGTTGTCCAAATCGCCGGTCGGCTCGTCGGCCAAAAGCAGCCGGGGATGGCAGACCAGCGCCCGCGCCAAGGCCACGCGTTGCTGTTCGCCGCCAGAAAGTTCGCCGGGCCGGTGATCGCCGCGATCGGACAAACCAACCTCGTCGAGCCAGCCCGCCGCCTCGGTCTGCGCCTCGGCCTTGCTTATTCCGCGCGCCATCAGCGGCATGGCCACGTTTTCCCGCGCCGTAAACTCCGGCAGCAAATAGTGGAACTGCCAGACGTAGCCGATCTCGCGACCGCGAAAGGCTGCCGCCTGACGCATGTTCAGCGACCGTACGTCCACCGACGCGCAGACGACCGTCCCGTCAGAAGGAGAATCGAGCGCGCCCAGAATATGCAGCAGCGTGCTTTTGCCCGCGCCCGACTGGCCGACAATCGCCACCATCTCGCCGGTTGCAACCTCCAGATCGAGATTCTGAAAGAGATCGAGCGTGCCGCGCGCCGTGCGGTAGCTTTTGCGAAGGCCGTGAACTTGTATGAGAGGAGCCGAATCGAGCGCTCGCGTCTGCGCGTCCCGCGCTGCGCGGGAGTCTTGGGCAGCAGCCGCTCTAGGGGATAGCGTCATTCGATTGACTTCTATTTTACATGGTACGGAAACCGCCTGCCGCGCCCGTCACAATATATGGGAAGCGCGGTTCCGACGCGGGAAACGCGCGCTGCCGGCCGCTACGCCGTTTTGCCCATCTCATAAGCATGCTTCATGGCGCGTTTTCCCTCGATCGCGCCAATCTCCCAAGCCCCGGTGCCATAAACAATTCCCTTCTCCTTGGCGCCCGGCAGGCAAGACAAAAAGGCGCGAAAGCCCTCGATGGTCCGCTCCATGGCCGCTTTGCTGCTGTCGGCCGCGGTCACAATAAAATAAAAATCCTTGTTCTTGATCTTCATGTATCGCGCCACCGTCCGGTCGATCACTGTCTTCATCTGCGCGCACATGGTGTAAAAATACACGGGCGTCGCCAGCACAATGGCGTCGGCGGCGATCATGCTGTCGAGAATCGGCCCCATATCGTCTTTCTGCGCGCATTTGCCGTTGCCCCGGCAGGCATAGCAGCCCGTGCAGTAGTTGATCTTTTTCTCCGCCAGCACCACCTTCTCCACCTGCTGGCCGGCCTCCGCCGCGCCTTTCATAAACTCATCGCACAACGCGTTAGAGTTACCCTTTTTCCTGGGACTCGAAGATAGAATCAAAAGTTTTTTGCTCATGGAGTGGCCTCCGGCCGGATGATTTTTCATTCATTAACGAGCGCGCCGCGGCCCGCATGGCGAACCGCGGCGGCGCACGCTCTTGCGCTACAACTCAATCAGCTTGTACTGATCGCTGCCCATCCCCAAAGTCTTCATGTACTGGAGCTGGTGCAAGCCGCTGCGCGTCTCGATGCGCTCGACCATATCGTGTTTTTGCGCCTCAGGCTGCGCATAAAGCAGATCGATTGAAGCCTTGTCGATCGCCAAAATGTCGGTGGAGCCGAGAATGCCGATGTCGTTGCAGGTTGGCTTAACGCCGTGCGCGTCGCAATCGCAATCCACCGAAATGTTTTTGAGCACATGGAGTGCCCGGCTGTTTTTGTACCAGAGGAAGAGCGAGAAACTGGTATAGAAGGAGCCCTGAATGGCGCAGAGGAAGAAGTACACGCCGGAGCAGATTGTGAGCCTGTTACGGCAAGTTGAGGTAG
>Ga0224531_1000271_pt1 | contig 29215 bp, 16 predicted proteins | sample CBST100metaG_FD_179876 | JGI IMG/M metagenome (GOLD analysis project Ga0224531, IMG submission 179876) | Peat soil microbial communities from Stordalen Mire, Sweden - C.B.S.T100 | ecosystem: Environmental > Terrestrial > Soil > Wetlands > Peat | place: Sweden: Norrbotten County, Stordalen Mire...
GAGCGATACGTCCGAGTGCCGATCGTATTTCCAAGAGTGAGACCTCTCGATCTGCAATCGGCAGGTAAACCAGATCAATGTCTACCGAGAGGCGCGGCAGATCTCGAATGAAAAGATTGATGGCCGTCCCACCCTTCAGGGCAAAGCAGGTCTCGGCGGCCACGTAGGGAAGCGCTCGCACCAGGAGCGCCGCCTGTGCTTCAAAGACTTCAGAGGGCATCGCTGTCGCCTCCAGTCGCGAACAATTCTGTTGGGAGTGTGATCTGGTAGCGTGAGTCGAAGCGCCCAGCGGGAACCAGTTGACGCTTTCCAAGGCCGAGATCGATGGAAGATTGGTCCAGATGCTTCAGCCACGAGTGTCCGTGCCGCTCCGCATACCAGAGGAAGAGACGTTTCACCTTCACGCTCCTGCATTCTTGCAGGAGCTTCCCCAGCAACTGGGGACGAAGGTTGGCCAGGCCTTCCATGACCACATCAACCAGATGAAAACTCTCGTGATGGGGAAGCTCATCCATCATTTCCAGGATCGCTCGTTCGGGAACGGACATCGTCAATGACCATTCCCAGGGGCTTTTGGCCTCGGCAACCTTCTTCTCGGTAGACGTTTCACCTGAACGTAGATCGAATCGCCGCATCTCGACTCCAGTTCCTCCGGTCACAAAAAGGTGATCTGAACGAAGTTCGAATCGGGCCGTCGATGGAAGTTTGGCCAGCCAGGTCGGCGCTCCCTGCCCATACAGGTACACGGTGGAGGCATTGCCGGCTTCCAGGTAGTGGGCATATCCAGAGAGTTCCACGGCCGTCCGGCCACCCACATGAAGTGTCTTGTGCATGACCTGCTGGAGCGATAGGACAACAACATCCCAGCGGAGCAGGTCGTCGGCAACTTGTCTGGGGCGTCGATAGACCCTGGGGCCTATTCGTTCGAGCCAACCTCGATCCGCGTAGTCTCGTATCGACGAACGCGAGAGGCCTTGTGCCTGAAGCCAGGCACTGTCTGCCAAGAATCCCTCTGGCAGGGCAAGGAGCAGTCGGTTTAGACGCGAATGCCTTTGTGCATCCATAACGCACATAATCTCCTATATTAAAACCAAAGTCAAGTTTAGATAGATATAATATCGTGCGTCTTTAATGCACAAATACATTAAACATTAAACCTGTTTTTTGTGCAGAATCTGTAAGAATTCGTACGCACTGAATTCCAAGAACAGTGAAAAAGGTTGGGCTGATCCCCCCACGGGTCAACCCATACGCACCGCTTGCATAGTTGAAAAAGTTTGTGGCATTTTTGTGGCAAATAGTGCCCATTATGCCGGTTTTGCCGACTCAGCCGACTTATAAGCCCTTTACCGTCAACAAAACGTCAAATAGAAACCACCTTCACACGGTGGAAGTCGCAGGTTCGAATCCTGCAGCGCCCACCATTCCAGAATCCAGGGAAATCCCTAGGTCTTTGACCGCTTGAAGTTGTGCCAGCTATGGGTGTCTCCGGTCTCGATTTTGAGACCGGAGAACCTCATCGCTAAGGGACAAAATCATCCGGTCACGGCACGAGCAGCAGCGCGCACAGTGTTCTTATGGGGACTGAACAGGCGGGCGATCTCTTCCATCGCAATACCACCTGCGTCTGAAGCAACATTTGTTCCGCTAAAAATAACTGCTTATAAGACGCCCCATGTAACATGATCCTTTCTGGATCTGTTGTACTTGGTTTTTGAGCGCAACCGTATAAAACGATTTATTAAGGAAAAATTTGTAGAAAGGGAGAAAGTCAATGGGGGAAAATGTATGATATAAATGACTTCCTCCCCCTAGGAAAACAACAAAATATGCAAGCAGATTTGCAAAAAGCTACTTTAGTGCAGGTCGCTTTAACTGCTGGCGTTTCTCTCAAAACAGCTTCGCGTGTACTCAATAACGAGCCTCACGTCAAACCAGACAAAGAAGCAGCGGTTCGTGCCGCCATTAAGAGCCTTGCTTACCATCCAAATGAGTTGGCTCGTGGGCTCAAGAGGCACCGTTCCGGAGTCATCGGCATCGTAGTGCCTTTTCTTTCCCACTATTTTATGGCTGGTTGCATCCAGGCCATTCACCATGCCGCAACGGATATCGGCTTTACCATCATGGTTTCCGTTTCCAATGGCAACCCTGAAATGGAAGCAGTTCAGATCCGTACTTTGTTGCTGCATCAGGTAGAGGGGTTCATCATTTTCCCTACCACAAACAGCCTGCAAAGCAAAAGCGCGGCGGAATTGGCCGGTACTCCGGTCGTGATCGTCGATCAGCCAACCCGAGTGCCAGAAATGGATTCCATCCTTGTGGCTAATCGCGAAACGGCTCGAACGGTTGTGAATCATCTGATCGGCCATGGCTATTCAAGAATCGCCGTTATCGGTGCTAATCGTCATCTATATACCATTTCTGAGCGCATCGCCGGCTATCGGGAAGCCATGTGCGCTGCGGGGCACAAAACCATCGAGCAGATATCCGCCTCTGAAGAAGAACTTACCATAGCTACGATTCGCAAGCTCTTTGGCCCGCAGACCAAACAGCCGCGCGCTGTTTTTACCCTCAATTCCGCTGCCTCCATCAAGGTTCTCAACGCGCTCAAGCACTCCCATTTGCGTGTGCCAGAAGACGTGGCGCTTTTCGGCTTTGACGATTTCGATACCGCCGAAGCATTTCAGCCCAGCATTTCCGTTGTCAGTCAGCCAATCGAGAAGATCGGAAACGCGGCTGTCGATTTGCTCGTTAAGCGCATTCGACAGAAACGGAATAGAACTGGACAAAGACTTATTCTTGCTCCTCGCGTCGTGGTGCGCGCTTCCTGTGGTTGTAATGAATTGCCGTAACACTCAATTAATCAACAAAATATAGTGCCTTTGGCGCTCTGCGTACTGCCGGTTTTCGTTCAAATAAAAATGACAACGTTGTTTCTCTATTGACAACGTTGTTTTTTTATTGACAACGATGTCTTTTAGGCTGTATACCCCTTTTTGCAATAGAAAAATAGTTTTTGCAGAGAGGCTGTTTATGCAAACATTAAATAGAAGAGGCAAAGAGCAACATGGCAGCACTCAATTAATGAAACAGTTCGGGGGCATCTTGACCCTCTGTTTTATTGCCATGCTGACGTTGATGGTTCCAGCCTACAGCCAGGAATTTCGTGGCACGTTGGTTGGGCACATCTCCGATTCGTCAGGCGCCGCTGTTACGGGAGTAACCATCACGGCGGTAGGCCCTCAACAGAACTTTACCGTTACCTCGAACCAGACCGGTGACTACATCATTCCTTTTGTTTCCCCGGCCACTTACACCCTGACAGCCGAACAAAATGGCTTCAAAAAAGCGGTTCGTGCCAATATCCCTGTCGACATCAGCTCTCGCGTGAAGGTTGACTTCGTTCTGCAAGTGGGTGTGCAGACCGAGTCCGTTACTGTAGAAGCGGGCGGAGCCGTACAACTCGACGCGGAAAGCGCTTCGGGCGGTACGGTGATGGATCCGGAAAAGACCCAGGGCCTACCCAACTCAGGACGCATGGTCTATAACCTGATCGGCCTTACTGCCGGTGCCCAGTTCACACAGACCCAGTTCGGTACCAACGGATTTTCCGGTACGCGCGCGTGGGACGAAAACAATGACTACTCACTGAATGGCGTCAACGGCAACATGAACAACTTCTCGCTGAACGGCGCTCCAATTTCGACGCCCAACGGCGGCGGCAACGGTACCTGGAATATTTCGCCCTCCATCGATTCCATCGAAGAGTTCAAAGTCATGATGAACAACTACGATTCACAGTATGGCCGTTATGCTGGCGGTACCGTGAACACCGTGTTGAAGAGCGGAGCGCGCACCTACCACGGGACGGCTTCGGACAATTGGCGCAACTCTGTTTTTGATGCGAATACCTATGATCGCAACCAGGTTAACGAGAAGCGCCTTTTCCACAACGAACACCAGTTCGACGTAACCTTTGGTGGCGAGGTAATTCCCCACCATGAAAAGTTGTTCTTCTTCTTCAGCTATGAAGGCTATCGCCAGGTGCAGCCGGCCGGCGTTCTGACCAGCGTCCCAACGGCCGATACCCTGCCCGGTTCGGGACCAAACGGTGGCGTCGATCTGACCGGTATCCTGACCTACAGAAACGAAATCGGAGCGAATGCGCAAGACCCAACTCGCACGGTCGGTATCTATAGTCCCAACAAGCCTCTTACTTGTATCGATGGCACGGCCAGTGCCTGCAACAAGTGGGAACGCCAGCCTTATGACAACAACGTCATTCCGGCGAGCGAAATCACGCCGATTGCCAGCAAAATTCTGGCCTTGTTTCCCAAGCCGAATTTGTCGGGCTATGAAAACAACTATTACTATAACGGCGACAGCACGCACAGGTACAACCAGCCCATCGCCAGTGTTGACTACAACTTCAGCCAAGACACCAAGGTGAAGTTTACGTTCGCCTGGTGGTCTGGCCTCGAATACCGTAACGGCAGCGGCTTTCCTGGGGCAGCGGCGAACGGTAACATCAACAATTACCGCTCTGACGTGGCTCCGGTTGTCGACCTCACCCATAGCTTCAGTCCAAAGCTCTTCGGCGATCTTCGCCTTGGCTACAACCGCACCTGGGATCTCGCACCATCCGGCGCAGTCGCGGCTGGTCTGGCCACATTGACGCCCGGCGATCTAGGCTTGACGATGCCTGCTACTGGCACCACAGGTCGGAATTGGGCGCCTCGGTTCAAACTTGACAACTACAACCAGTTGGTCGGCAACCAAGCCGATCCGTCGATGTTTGAAACCTATGACATCGCTCCGTCACTGACGCATGTGATCAAGCGCCACAACCTGCACTATGGCGTGGAATACATGCAGTTCCACGTTGCCAACTCTGGCGTAGGCAATGCGAGTGGATGGTTCAACTTCGGAACTGGGTACACATGGGAGAACCCCAACCACGGCAACAACACCGGTAACGACATTGCTGACACACTGTTGGGCTATCCGGATAGCGGCGCCGTAGAAACCAAGTACGACACCTACAAGTCGTACAAATACTACGCGGGATTCATCCAAGACGATTGGAAGGTGACCAGTCGCCTCGCCTTCAACCTCGGTCTGCGCTGGGATACGGAAACCTCGCCCACCGACCGTAACCACTATTTGATGGCAGGCCTGTGCCTGACCTGCACTAACTCAATCTCCAATGAGATTACCTATCCAGGGGTATTGCCCAACGGTGCCTCCATGGTTAGCTCGATCAAGGGAGTTGCGCAGTTCTCCAGCGGCAAACTAACTCCATACAAGAACACTTGGGGCGCTCTGCAGCCCAAGTTCGGCTTCACTTATGCACTTACACCCAAGATAGTGGTGCGTGGTGGATACGGCTTGCAGTCTGGCGAGGGCATCGAATTGGGCGGCGCTTCCGCGTGGGACCAGACGACCAACTACAACGCTCAGATCAACACCGACACCTGGCAGCCTTCACAGTCATTCAACAGCGGCAGTCCTTACCCGAATGGCTTGACTCCCGTTCTGGGCACCTCGCAGGGCGATCAGACTCTGGTAGGTGAGGGTGTCAGCATCGATCAGCGTGACCGCAAGTTGGTGCATACGCATCAGTATTCTCTCGGCTTCCAGGCTCAGCTCCCCTACGGTATCATCGGCGAATTGGGATACGTCGGGGTCTACACCACCAATATGCGTGCCTCGCGCCAGCATAACGGCTTAAGCGACGCCGATGTGGCTAAGGAACAGGCGCAAGGCAGCAATTATTTGGACCAGCAGGTTACCAACCCGTTCTATGGCGTCTTGTCCAATACAGTGAGTATGGGCGCCAATCCGACCATCGCAGCCAAGCTCCTGATGGTTCCTTATCCGGAGTTCAACGGCAATGTCTACATTTACACTGATGCCAACGGCTGGAACGACTACGACTCAATGGTCGCCAAGGCCGAAAAGCGCATGTCCAACGGCGGTAGCCTGAGCCGTGGATTGAGCTTCCTGACCTCCTTTACTTGGGCCAAGCAGTTTAATGCGCAGGGCTTCCTGAACAACAGCGGAGCGTGGAAGGTTGACGCCGACAAGCCTTACAGACAAGTGGATGGCGGCGGCAACGCTCCTACCTGGCAGCTTTCCTTCAGCGGTCTTTACGGTCTCCCTGTAGGCAAGGGGGGCACGGTGCTGAGCGACGCGCACGGCTTGGTGGGTGAAGTTGTCAACGACTGGCAGTTAGGCTGGGTCTTCCAGAACCGCGCAGGTACGTCAACATCGTATCCGAACGACAAGCCCTTCAATTGCGGCACCTATGATCCCAAGCCGGCACACAGAAGCTGGTCAACCTACATGAACAATTCTCAGACAAGCTGCTGGGGCAATGCGCCGGAATACTGGGTGGTGCTTCACGGCACGGTCAATACGCGGGTCCGCAACCCATGGGCTCAGCAGACGGCTCTCAGCATGCAAAAGAAGTTCGCTCTGAAGAATGAACTCAACTTGCTCTTCAAGGCGGAAGCCTTTAACGCGACCAACACCGCGATCTTTGGCGGTCCCGATACTGGCAGCCCGCAGAACGCGATACGTCGTGTTAGCAGCGTGGCAGATTCCAACCAGCCTGGCGCATGGGCTGGCTACGGCACGGTAGGTTCGTCACAGCAGAACTTCCCGCGCATGATGCAGCTCACGCTGAAATTGCAGTTCTAACCGCCGCTTCATCTCGGCTAAAGCTGGAAAAGGGGTGCGTATCGCATCCCTTTCCAGCTTACAAAAATGCAAAGGAGAATGAGATGCCAAAGAAGTTCTTTAACCGAGGTGCTTTGCTCTCTGGACTTTGCGTTCTTGTTTTGTCTGCCTGTAGCGGAGGAACTTCTGCAAGCACTACAAAAACTTCAACGCCAAGCTATTCCCAACAGGCGACCTATGGCGTCCAGACATTGCAAAACTGGTATGTCCAAAGTTCAGGGCTTTATCAAACGCCTACCGGCTGGTGGAATTCAGCCAATGCCATTACCGTGTTGGTGGATTACTCTAGAGCAACCACTAATACAACGTATCTCAGCGCGGTTTCCAACACGTTTGCCAACGCAAATAAGGCGAACGGCAGTACTAATTTTATTACCAGTGCAAATGATGATGAAGGCTGGTGGGCGCTGGCATGGATGGATGCTTACGATCTGACAAAGACCCCAAGTTACCTCTCTATGGCGCAAACCATCTTCACCGATATGGCTGGACAATGGGATACTACGACCTGCGGCGGCGGTGTATGGTGGAGCAAGGATTTGACGAATTCTGCTTACAAAAACGCTATCACCAATGAAATTTTTCTCGAGCTTGCGGCGGGTTTAGCCAATAGAGTTACTGATGCAACGCAGGCGGCACAATATCTTACATGGGCGCAAAAGGAATGGACATGGTTTAAGGCTTCTGGCATGATTAACTCGCAAAATTTAGTGAATGACGGTTTAAACGCAACGAATCCAAGTGCTTGTACAAACAACGGGCAGACAACGTGGACCTATAACCAAGGTGTTATTCTCGGCGGCTTAGTAGAACTTTATAACGCCGATCAGGACTCGACATTGCTACCCCAAGCACAAGCAATTGCAAAAGCCGCCATGGCGGATTTGGTAACAACGAATGGCATCCTTCATGAACCTTCCATGTCGGGGCCGGATCAGCCGCAATTTAAGGGGATTTTTATTCGCAATCTTGTCAAATTAAATGCCGCTGCTCCAAATACACTATATAAAACCTTCGTAGATAACAATGCCAATAGTATCTGGGCAAACGACCAAAGTACAGGCTACAAGTTTGGCGTTTATTGGGAAGGCCCTTTCGATTCCGCCGATGGAACTCGTCAAACCTCAGCGCTCGATGCGTTGATCGCAGCGGCAGAACTTCAATAAATTAAATATAAAATAAATAGACTTGCTCCGGGAAGAGGCATCGATTCTGATGTCTCTTCCCTCATTTTAGCGGGCATTGATGCTCATCGGTTATTGAGGCGGCAGCGGGAAATCTCGAACCTGTAACTCTGGCAATTACGACCAAGGAAGTGATGCGATCCCAAGTCCATTTGGCGCATAGCAGAAATGAGGATGAAGATGGTAATCTGCCGGGTTATTGCAGCCACGCTCCTGAGCATTTGCGGGAAGTTGAATCAACTTATTAAGGGAGATAAGCAAAGTGGAAATGAGCAGACGAGCGTTTATCGTAGCGAGTGCCTGTGCGTCCGCTGTTGTAGCAACAGCCAAGGAACCAACAAAGGGAAGATATGAGATTGGGGCTTATTACTTTCCTGATTATCATGTCGATCCGAGGAATGAAGCGGTTCATGGGAAAGGGTGGACTGAATGGGAGATACTCAAACGCGGCGAACCAAAGTTCCCAGGTCACCATCAGCCGAAAAAACCAGTTTGGGGACTGGAGGATGAATCCGATTCAAAGGTATTTCAAAAAAAGATCAACGCAGCCGCTATTTCCGGAATTACCCACTTCATCTTCGATTGGTATTGGTACGATAGTGCGCCGTTCCTCAATCGCGGCCTGGAATCGGGGTACTTGGGTGCTCCTAATAAGGATCGAGTCAAGTTTTGCTTGATGTGGGCTAATCACGACTGGTATAACATAGCGCCTGCCAGACTTCACGAGCGGCAGGGGACGCCACTTTTTCCAGGGGTATACGATGCGGCGGCATTTGACAAAATTACCGACTACATTGTCTCGCGATATTTCCAAGAACCGTCGTACTTTAAGATTGACGGTGCGCCATACTTCTCAATCTATGAATTGAATAATTTGATCGAAAGAATGGGAGGCATCGGTACGGCGCAGGTCGCTCTGGAGCGCTTTAGAGATAAAGTGCGTGCCGCCGGATTTCCTGATCTTCATCTCAACGCAGTTGCTTGGGGTTTGAATGGATTGCATAATTTGCCTGAAGTTCTTCCTTCCCTTGGCGTTAAGAGTGTGACTTCGTACACCTGGATACATCACTGTGAATTGCCGGTATTTCCGGCATCTGAATATGCCGCATTGTTAGACCCGGCTGAAGCTTATTGGCGTAAGGCACCGGAGCAATTTGGGGTTCCGTACCACACCGATGTCAGTATGGGATGGGACCCGAGCCCCAGATCATGTCAGTCTGACCGCTATGAGCAGACAACATACCCGTTTACTCCGGTTTTGAAAGGAAATACACCGCAATTGTTTCAAGCGGCACTCGTCAGGGCGAAGGCATACATGGACTCTCACTCGGATGTTCCAAAAGTGCTGACCATCAATTCCTGGAATGAGTGGACAGAGGGAAGCCACCTTGAACCGGAAGCGCTCTACGGCATGGATTACCTCAACGCCATTCGAAACATCTTTGGAGTCTAGTAACTTATCTGTGGTAAACGTACAAAATATACAGGAGAGAGATATGAATTTTAGGCTAAAAGAGTTGTGCCTTTTGCTCCTATTGGCGCCCCTGACTGCATTTACAGGCATCGCGCAGGACTCGACGGACAAACTGCTGGTTCAATTCGAGAATCCGCCGCAAAGTGCTCGTCCGCGCGTCTGGTGGCATTGGATGAACGGCAATATCACCAAAGAAGGAATCACACTTGATCTGGATTGGATGCATCGCGTAGGTGTTGCAGGCTTCCAAAACTTTGATGCTGCACTCAATACACCGCAAGTCGTCGAACATCGGCTTTCGTATATGACGCCGGAATGGAAAGACGCGTTTAAGTACGCAGTTTCGTTTGGTGCTGACTTGGGAATGGAAGAGGCAATCGCTGGCTCGCCGGGTTGGAGTGAGTCTGGCGGTCCTTGGGTAACTGGTCCCCAAGGGATGAAAAAGTATGTTTGGAGCGAGACCTTAGTTGAAGGCGGAAAGCCGTTCAAAGGAAAGTTGGCGTCGCCGCCGCAGAATACAGGTACTTTCCAGAATATCGGCATACGAGATATCGATCTTGGAACATTAAAGATTCATCCCACACCTCAGTTTTACGCAGACTCACTGGTTGTTGCTTTTCGGCAACCGACCGCAGATCTTCCAATTGGATCACTGGCACCGAAAGTTACGTGGAGCGGCGGCTCGTTGGACCTTGCCTTATTGACAGACGGCGATTTAACGAAAGCTACTGGAGTGGCGATCCCAGAGGTAGGGAAAAAAGCCTGGATTCAATACGCGTTCTCGAAGCCAGTTACGATCCGTAGTGTCACCTTTGTCCTGCAAGATTTAGACGACAGGCTTGCATCTGTATACGGCATCGCAAAACCTCGAAGAGCCCTGGAATCGAGTGATGATGGTAACACTTGGCGCGAAGTTACGGAGATGTTGAGCGACTCCGCACCTGAAACGACAATTTCTTTTACACCCGTGCGTGCTAAGTATTTTCGCGTGACTTTTTTAAGACCACAAGCGTCGCCAATTCCAGATTGGGCCAAAAACCTCGATGCAGACGCGCTGAAGAAAAAGTTTGGCCCTCCACCGTCGCAATACGAAGTAACCGAACTAGTATTGCATCCTGGTATGCGAGTCAACCACTTCGAAGAAAAGGCCGCTTTTGTTCTGGTGGATGACCTTTACGGCTTGGGGACACCAAATGCAGGAAATGACGATGCAATCTCAAAAACGAGCGTAATCGATCTCACTTCGAAGATGCAGCCAGACGGTACGCTTAACTGGATGCCGCCAGCGGGCAAGTGGGTTGTGTTACGCTTCGGCTATTCGCTGCTAGGTATCACTAACCATCCAGCGACTGCGGAAGCTACTGGTCTTGAAGTTGACAAAATGGATCGGCGCTTTGTAAAGCAGTACATGGAAACCTATCTCAATAGTTATAAGGAGACACTGGGCCCTGACTTGATGGGCAAGCACGGACTTGGTTACGTAGTCAATGATAGTTGGGAGGCTGGATCGCAAAACTGGACGGACAACATGATTGCCCAATTCAAGAAGCTGCGCGGCTATGATCCGATTCCGTGGATGCCCGTCCTCACCGGTCGCGTCGTCGAAAGTTCCGAAGCCAGCGACCGTTTCCTTTGGGACTTCCGTAAGACGATTGCAGATCTGATTGCTACTGAGCATTACGGCCAGCTTGAAGATACATTGCACGCTTATGGCATGAGTCATTACGGCGAATCGCATGAGGCTGGCCGGGCGATCCTCGCCGATGGGATGGAAGTAAAAAAGTATAGCGAAATCCCTATGAGCGCAATGTGGACTCAGCTACCCGACGTCAACAACGACATGTATGGATATAACGCTGATGATCGTGAATCGGCCTCAGTGGCGCATATATACGGGCAAAACATCGCCGCTGCGGAGTCAATGACCACCTGTGATTCGGCTGCAGCTTGGGCGTGGTCGCCAGCTACGCTAAAACCTACTGCCGACGCTGAGTTTCTAAATGGCATCAACCGCATTGTCGTTCACGAGTCGGCGCACCAGCCACTTATCGGCAAGGCTCCTGGTATGACGCTTGGTGATTGCGGCCAGTGGTTCAATCGCAATGAGACGTGGGCCGAGCAGGCTAAGCCATGGGTCGATTACCTTTCGCGTACCAGCTTCCTGCTGCAGCAAGGACATTTCGGTGCCGATTTGCTCTATTTCTACGGTGAAGATTCGAACCTTACTGCACTCTATGGCAACAAGGCTCCCGATATTCCCGCCGGTTACGGCTTCGACTATATCAACGCCGATGCCATTCTTCACGAGCTTTCGGTTTCCGGAGACCACATCGCTACATCGAGCGGGATGAGTTATCGTCTGCTTGCGCTCGATCCTTACAGCCGCCACATGTCGTTGCCTGTTTTACGTGCAATTTACAAGCTTGTTGAAGACGGCGCTATCGTGACTGGTTCCAAACCTACCAATGATCCCAGCCTCGCCGACAATCAAACAGAGTTCGCAAAGCTAAATAATGCACTTTTCGGTAATGGTTCGGGCGTGCACCACGTTGGCAAAGGCACGGTTTACGCGGATACAGACCTGCATTCGGCTATTGCCGCTCTGCATCTAGCTCCAGATTTTGACTATACGAAACCTGAAAAAGATATACGGTTGAAGTTCGTTCATCGTAAACTTGCCGATGGTGATCTCTATTTTGTCGATAATCGTAGTAACCAAATTGAACAAGTTAATGCGATCTTTCGTGTTGCTGGTTACGAAGCAGAACTTTGGCATTCTGACACTGGTATGACGGAACCAGCATCATTCACTATTGCGGATGGCCGTACTACTGTCCCACTCAAACTCGATCCGTGGGGTACGGTTTTTGTCGTTTTCCGTAAACCAACAAATGAAACCTCCCGCATTATGTCTGCACCCGTTGAAACGCTGCTTACTACCATCGATGGTCCATGGACGGTTGATTTTCAGCCTGATCGTGGCGCGCCGGTGTCCAGCTCTCTTGAAAGACTTGCATCGTGGACCGATAGCTTAGATGCTGGTGTGAAATATTTCTCCGGTACTGCTACCTATACTAAGACGATTGATGCTCCTGTAGATTGGTTTGCAAGCGGTGCTCACATCTGGATCGACTTGGGTAACGTCTACAACCTTGCTGAGGTTTCGATCAATGGCCAACCGCTAGGGCAGGTATGGCATACGCCGTTCCGCTTAGACGCGACGGTGGCTCTTCATCCGGGCGAGAATGAAATTTCTATTCGGGTAACTAATGCTTGGGTTAACCGGCTCATAGGAGACGAGCAACCCAATGCTGTTAAGATTACTTTTGCGGATGAAAAACCGTACAACGCGAATTCGCCACTACAGCCTTCAGGGTTACTCGGACCTGTGGTTCTTGTGAAAGATAAATAAATAGATCTGCCGGAGAAAGGAGCATCGATATTAATGCTCCTTTCCCATTTATTTAGCGACATAATTACGCAAAGTCTGGAAAAATCGCTGAGGTGAAGATGAAATCAAATGTGCAATGCATTTTTAATCCTTTGTTGGCTATTGGCATGTGCATAATTACTGCTGCTGTATATGCTCAACAGCGTCCACCCGCCGTGCCGCTGATCGCGCACAATCCGTATTTCAGCCTCTGGTCAACGGCAGACCGACTCTCCGATCAGGAGACAAAACATTGGACGGGTGCGCAACAACCAATCCACGGTCTAGCGCGTATTGACGGTAAGACTTATCGCTTTATGGGGGCTGAGCCGCGTAAGGTGCCTGTGATGGAGCAGCGTTCACTTGTTGTTACGCCGACCCATACGGTCTATACCTTTCGTGCGAACGGAGTGACGCTGACGGCGAACTTCTTTACGCCGGCTCTTCCGAAGGATCTTGACGTACTCTCGCGACCGGTGACCTATCTTAGCTTTAAGGCGCAGAGCAACGGTGAGCACGAAGTTTCACTGCTTCTTGATGTCGACCCGGTGGTTGCGGTCAATACCGCCGACCAGCCGGTAACTTGGGGGCGCGGACGTGCGGGCGCGCTGACCGTGCTAAGTGTCGGCTCGCGCAATCAGCAGCCGTTGAACCGTTCCGGAGATGATCTGCGCATCGACTGGGGATATTTTCGTTTAGCTGTTCCTAATGCGGCAAGCACCTCTTTCGCTCTTTCCAGTGACGCTGTGGAACGTTTTGTCGCGACGGGTTCTTTACCTGTCGCAGACCAACTCGACATGCCGCAAATGCCGCGTGCTGGCGCTGCGCATCTAGCTGTGGAATTGCCGCTGGGCAAAGTTGGCGCAACGCCAGTTAGTCGCCACGTTTTGCTTGCCTATACCGAGGAGTACGCCATCGAATACTTGGGCCGAAAGTTGCATCCTTATTGGCAGCGCAATGGAATGAGTGCCTCTCAGATGCTCGAATCGGCCGAGCGCGAATACGCTTCGCTCGAAAAACGGGGCAGCGCCTTTGATCACGAACTCGAAAACGATCTCGAAAAGGTGGGCGGTAAGGAGTACGCGCGACTGGCCGTTCTGGCTTATCGCCAAACTCTGGCTGCCAACGGTTTTGTTGCCGACTTCGGTGGCACGCCACTGATGTTTCCCAAGGAAAATTTTTCGAACGGCTGCATTTCCACCGTTGACGTCATTTATCCCGCTGCGCCGTTCTTCCTCTTCTTTAATCCCGTTCTACTTGAAGCGCAACTCAAGCCAGTCATGGAGTATGCCGCTTTGCCGCGCTGGCGTTTTCCCTTTGCGCCTCACGATCTTGGAACCTATCCCCTGGCCAATGGCCAAGTATACGGTGGTGGCGAGTTAACCGAGAATGACCAGATGCCAGTCGAGGAGAGTGGTAACTTGCTTATCTTGGTTGCCGCCATGGAGCAGGAAATGGGCAATTGGGATTTTGCCCGTCAGTATTGGCCGCAGTTTAGTAAGTGGGCCGAGTATTTGCGCGACAAGGGGTTAGATCCCGCCAACCAACTCTCGACGGATGACTTCGCCGGTCATCTAGCCCACAACGCTAATCTATCCATCAAGGCCATCGACGCCTTGGCCGCTTATGCCAAGATGGCCGACGGCGTTGGCAAGCCCGAAGTGGCTGCCGAGTATCGCGGCTTGGCCGAGAAGATGGCCGTCCAGTGGCAGACACTCGCTTTCGATGGCGATCACTACAAGCTGGCATTCGACAAACCCGGTAGTTGGAGCCAGAAGTACAACCTTGTCTGGGATGAGATTCTCGGCTTCAAGCTTTTCCCGTCCAAGGTGCATCAGACCGAGACGGCCTTTTATCTTACTCATCTCAATAGCTTCGGTTTGCCGCTCGACAACCGCGCCGATTACACAAAACTCGATTGGGAGATTTGGACGGCGACGCTGGCCGACAATCCAACAGATTTTGCGAAGCTGGTTGCGCCGATCGGTCGCTGGATCGATCAAGGGCCAAGTCGTGTTCCTCTGACTGACTGGTATGACACGAAAAACGGCAAACAGGTGGGCTTTCAGGCGCGCTCGGTTGTTGGCGGTGTCTACATAAAAGCTCTTGCTGATCCGGCCTTGGCCGCCAAGTGGCGTAATAAAGTGGATTGAAAAGGTATTTTATAATGGAAAAATTGATGGTGGCCAATTCAGTTTATTGATTTGGCCACTATTTGATTGCTGCTTAGCTTGTTGAATGCATGTAAATAGAAATCCTTCTCCATATCTTGCGCCTTCTATTTTTACGTATATTTTTTATCGAGTGCGCCAAGGCATCCTCTCTCGCCCTTAGTTTATCGAGCAGCGTTTGAGCCGGGGGTAAGCGAGCAATCTACTGCGCCTGGCTATTGAGCTTTGCGCAGGCTTGATGCACGTACCACGAGACGAGGAGCAATCACTTGAGATTGTGGAGCCTGTGGCTGTTTTTGATGGGCAAGATAAAGCGCCATGCGTGCTGCCTCGGTACCAATCTGCTCGCTGCCTTGATCAATGGACGAAAGAGGAACTCGCAAAAAGTCAGAGTAAGATAGATTACCGCAGCCGATCACAGCGACATCTTCAGGAATGCGCAGGCCGGCATCAATAAGTGCACGCATGGCGCCAAGTGCCGAAGGATCATTAAAGCAGAAGATGCCATCGGGCCGCATGGAATTAGCCAGTAAGCGGCGAGCCGCTTCATAGCCGCCACTTTCGCCTCGCGCATCGCCAGACGGGCCGAGTGAAACTACATCTTCAGGGGCGGTCAGCAGATCAGCTTCTTGTAGAGCCTGCCAGTAGCCCTCGAAGCGTCCTTGCGCCGTGCTTACCTGTGGTCCGCGGATATGTGCAATGTGCCGGCAGCCTTGTTCGATAAGATGACGCGTCGCCATATAGCCGACGGCATGATCGTCGACGCCAACAAAGTTAGCTGCTAGTCCGGGGAACTGACGGTCCAGCAAAATGTAAGGGATCTTTTGTATCTCGATCTGACGGAAACTCTCTACTGTCCATTGCGCTGAAGCAATTAACAAACAGTCCACGCGACGAGCTATCAATTGTGCAATGCTCTGACGCTCCAGGTCCGCATCTTCATATGAGGATGAGATGACCAGGCTGTATCCTTGATTGCGGACCACGCCTGAAATCACCTGTGCCAACTCGGCAAAAAATGGATGCAGTAGATCAGGAACAATAATGCCGAGTGTATAACTCTGGCCGGTGATCAATGACCGCGCCGCCAGGTTCGGCTGATAGTTCATTTCCTTCACGTGCTTCAGTACGCGCGCGCGCGTCTCTTCACTGATATCAGGATGATTACGCAGAACTTTAGAGACGGTAACGATCGAAAGGCCAAGGTCACGCGCAATATCTTTCAAACGAACCGGCATGTATCAACCTCCAATATGAACGCAGCGGGCCGCGAAGCAAGATCAAGAATATACCCATTGTACAGTTAACGATTTTAACGCAGAGAAAATGCTGGTAATTTGATTTTCTAATTGACAAATATAAATAGCCACCATAAAATAATAATCGTTCAAGTTAACGCTAACTAGTGGGGCGGATTTCCTAAATGCATAACAGCTTCCTTTCGGCAGAAGATGCGATCGATCCTTCGCTGGTTCCCCATCGTACGTTGGCTAATGGGGCGCGCATGCCGGGCATTGGCCTTGGCACTTTCGGTTCCGACCACGTTTCTAGTCAACAAGTTGCCGAGGCGGTTGCCAGTGCTATACGCCTCGGTTATCGACTGATCGATTGTGCGTCGGTCTACGGTAATGAGTTTGAAATCGGTAAACGTTTCACCTCTCTCTTTGCCGAGGGACTCGATCGATCCGAGCTTTGGGTCACATCGAAGGTTTGGAATGATAGCCACGATGATGTCGCCGGCTCTTGTGAACGCACGCTTAACGACCTTGGTCTTGAGTATCTCGATCTATATCTTGTGCACTGGCCTTTTCCGAATCACCACCCGGCTGGCTGCGATGTTACAGCCCGCAATCCAAATGCTGTTCCTTATATTCATGAAAACTACATGAAGACTTGGCGGCAGATGGAAGAGTTGGTGAAGCGCGGGCTCGTACGCCAGATCGGCACATCGAACATGACGATTCCAAAGATGCAGCTCCTGCTGCGCGATGCCAAGATTCGTCCGGTAGCCAACGAGATGGAATTGCATCCGCATTTTCAGCAGCCGGCCTTTTTCGACTATCTGCAAAAGCAGGGAATTGCCGCTATCGGCTACTCGCCTATTGGCTCGCCCGCGCGGCCAGAGCGCGATCGTACGCCGGAGGACACGGTGCCCACGGCAGACCCCGTCATTGTTGAATTGGCGCGCCGCTACAATGCGCATCCAGCCGAAATCTGTCTGCGCTGGGCCATCACGCGAGGCCAGACGCCCATTCCGTTTTCTACTACGCGCCGTAACTATCGCGCGAATCTGTTGGCCGCTACTCAGCCCCCACTTAGTGACGAAGAAATGCGCGCCATTGCGGCTATTGACCGTAACTGCCGCATGATTAAAGGGCATGTCTTTCTTTGGAGAGACAATCAAAGCTGGGAAGATCTTTGGGATATTCACGGTACAATCTCTCCAGCTTAAAGCAATGCACGCATGACAACAAGATGGAGAATGACTGCAATGAGTAAAAGGATGCAAGCTGCGTATCTACCGGGCAACAGCACTGTGGAGTTGCGTTCTGTTGAGGTGCCGACCCCTGGCCATGGCGAGGTTTTAATCGCTGTCAAGGCCTCGACTATCTGCGGTTCCGATATTCGCTGCATTTATCACGAACATCTGGGAAAGGGCCCCGAAGGTTACCAGGGAGTGATTGCCGGGCACGAGCCTAGCGGCCAAATTGTGGAAGCGGGGCCGGGGTGCCGACGTTTTGGCGTCGGAGACCGGGTGATCGTCTATCACATCTCAGGCTGTGGCGTCTGTAATGATTGTCGGCGAGGCTACATGATCTCATGTACCAGCGCTAAGTATCGCCGGGCCTATGGGTGGCAACGCGACGGCGGTATGGCGGAGTACATGATCGCCGAAGAGAAGGACTTGATTTCACTGCCGGAAGAATTGACTTATGCCGACGGTGCTCAGGTAGCATGCGGGTTCGGTACGGTATATGAGGGGCTACAGAAGATTGGTATCAGCGGCAATCACGATGTGTTAATCACCGGTCTCGGGCCGGTTGGTCTGGCCGCTGGCGCGCTCTGCCGTAAACTGGGTGCCAACCGCATCATTGGAATCGATATAAGTCCTGAGCGCATGAAGTTGGCCAAGGATCTTGGACTTTGCGATGAAGTGCTCGTATCTGGAGAAGAAAATGTTGCTCAGGTGCGGCAATTGACGCGCGGCTACGGCGTAGAGCGCGCAATCGATTGCTCGGCGAATGCGCAAGCCCGTGCGACTGCGATTCGCGCCACCCGTAAGTGGGGAAAGATGGTGATGATTGGCGAAGGCGGCACGGTTAGCTTTAATCCGTCTCCTGACATAATTCACGAGCAGAAGACGATTTATGGCTCATGGGTAACTTCAACTTGGTTGATGGAAGAGTTGGTAGAACGGTTGGTGCGCTGGAATTTGCACCCTGAAAAGATCATTACACATCGTTTCGCACTCGATCGGGCGGCTGAAGCCTATGCACTGATGGCTTCAGGGCACTGCGGTAAGGTGGTGGTCTGTCCTGGAAAAGAATAGTGAATGGTGTCGGCCTCACTCCCGGACGTTGATGACCGCAAAGGCGCTGAGTAACTGATTTCTAGGTCCGTGAACGCATGATTTTGTACTACCACTGGGTGCCCCAGGTCTCGATTTTGAGACCTGGGGCCGCATCCTATCGAGCATCGAAATCATCCGGTCGTAGTAAGGCCCAGTATTTAGTCCCGCGTATGGCGATGAGTATGATTGTGCCATTGTTCTGTTACTTAGTCGTCGTCTTTTATGAATTCCATGGCTATCGTGCCGGGTTCAAATCTCTACCGCGTTGAAATAACAATTTAACTCGTTACTTATTGCTTCAGGAGCCACTTAACATGCTGAAAGGTATATCTCCTCTTCTCACTCCGGAGTTATTGACAGTGCTCTATCAGATGGGGCATGGTGATGAAATCATTCTTGCGGACGCGCACTTTCCCGGCCATAACATCGGCCCAAAGGTGTTGCGCGCCGACGGCTTGGCGGTGGCTACGCTGCTTAAGGGCATCATGCCGTTATTCGAACTCGACAGCTACGCCGATCCACTCTATATGATGCAGGTTTCGGCTGGCGACGCACTCGACCCAACCGTTGAAGCGGACTATATGCAGGTGATCCATCGTTTTGCGCCGCAGGCTCCGGTTCCGGTTCGTATTGGCCGCTTTGACTTCTACGAGCGTGCCCGCGGCGCTTTTGCCATTGTGATAACTGGCGAGTTGCGCAAATACGGCAATCTGATTCTGAAGAAGGGTGTAACTCCGGTAGTTTAAATAAGTAAAAAATTAAAAGAGGTGCATAAAATATGGAAAAGCAGTCGTTGACGCGTCGTAGATTTTTGACCGCCGCGGCAGCGGCTTCCGCCATGACCCCGCTAGCGGCGCGTTTAGGCTGGGCTGCCGTGGGGAATGCGGAGGTCGCTGCCGATGCTCTGAGCTTGCGCTATCATCAGCCTGCCAGACAGTGGTTTGATGCTTTTCCTTTGGGCAATGGCCGGCTGGGCGCAATGGTGTTTGGCGGAGGGGCGAAGGACGGCAGCTTCCACTGGGAGCGCAACGCGGCCGTGGAGAGTACGAACCGTTATGAGACGCTGATTCTCAACGAAGACACTCTTTGGTCCGGCTTTCCGCGCGATGGCAACAATCTTGATGCGCCACGGTATTTGAGCGCGATCCGCAAGGCTGTACTTATTGACCGGGACTATCACCTGGCGGACAAGTTATGCCAAAAGATGCAGGGGGGCTTTAGTGAAGCATTTGAAGTCGCCGGCCGCCTGCAGTTGGACTTCACCGCATACGATGAAGGTACGGAGTATACGCGCACTCTGGATCTTTCCGAAGCTACCGTCCGCGTCCGCTCGCGTCATCGCACTCCGCTTGGCGCTATGTGGCTTGAGCGCTGCATGTACTCTTCCGCCGCGGATCGACTTATCGTAGTTGAACTACGCTCTTCCGCGCGCGGTGGCCTTAAGTTATCTTCTACGCTCGATGCGCCGCTGCATGTTAGCACAAGCGCCGCGCGGGTCGCTTCACTTGAAATGCAGGGCAAGGCACCGGCCTATATTCCTGGAGCGGGTTCGCCGGAAAGCGCAAAGCCAATTATTTTTGATTCAGTTCCTGGCCATGGCATGTATTACTCCGTGGCCTTGCATGTACTCGTTGATACAGGCACGGTAAAAAACGAGAGACATGAAGACAAAAATCTGCTGTGCATTGAGGGCGCTAGCCGATGCTTGCTATTGCTCTCGATTTCCACTGGTTTCCGCGGTTTCGACCAAATGCCCGACCTGGCAGTGGATAAAGTAAGTCAGCGCGCTTGGGAACCAATCGATCGGCTGCTAAAAGCTGAGTCGGTGCATGGATGCAGCATCGGCGGCAAGCGTATCGAACAATTGGCTGAAGCCATGCGCCGGCGTCACATTCGTGCGCATCAGCGAATCTTTAATCGCGTTAGTTTGCAATTGGGCGCGGGGCACAGCCCTTCGACAACCGACGAAGCGCTCAAGGCCTTCGAGCAGACCCGGAATCCAGCACTGCCCGCTCTTTACTTCCACTTCGGCCGCTACTTATTAATGTGCTCTTCGCGCCCTGGGAGTCAGGCTGCGAATCTACAGGGACTCTGGAATTATGAAGTGCGGCCTCCGTGGAGCGCGAACTATACCACGAACATTAACGTGCAGATGAACTATTGGCCGGCGGAAAGCTGTAACTTAAGCGAATGCGCTGAACCGCTTTTCCAACTAATCGAAGAACTCAGCCAAAGTGGTGTGCGCGCGGCTCGCGAAACCTATAACCTGCCCGGCTGGGCAGCGCATCACAATGTGGATATTTGGCGGCACGCCGCGCCTGTCGGCGGTGGCATTGGCGACCCCACATGGGCTAACTGGAATATGAGTCCAGCTTGGCTCTGCGCTCACCTCTGGGAGCATTATCGATTTACCGGCGATACTGATTTTCTAACGAAGCGGGCTTGGCCCGTCATGCGCGGAGCTGCGGAATTTCTGCTGGCTTGGCTCGTTCCCTCGCCCTCGGGGGAACTTACGACCTGTCCTTCTTTCTCTACGGAAAACGATTTTCTCGCTCCTGATGGCAAACGGGCTTTTACCAGCGCCGGATGCACGATGGATATTGCCCTTGTGCGCGAGCTCTTCTCCAATAGCCTTGCGACGATCGCATTGTTGCCGCAACCTACAGCCGAAGACAAAACACTGGCGTTGCGCATACGTGAAGCATTAGGCAAGCTGCCGACTTACAAAATTGGCCGCTGGAAGCAACTGCAGGAGTGGAGTATTGACTTTGACGAGAACCAACCTGGGCAGCGTCACATGTCACATCTCTATCCGCTTTATCCCGGTGCTGAAATTACGCCGCGTGGAGCGCCGGAATTAGCCGCTGCTTGTCGTGCCTCGCTCGAGCGCCGACTTGCTCATGGTGGTGCCTACACCGGCTGGAGCCGTGCCTGGGCCATTGGGTTATGGGCGCGGCTGGGCGATGGCGAAAAGGCGTGGGAATCCCTGCGCATGATGATGTTGCATAGTACCAACGTCAATTTGTTGGATGTATATGGCGCGGGGGAGTCTTCCTTCTTTCAGATTGATGGTAACTTTGGCGCGACTGCCGCGATTGCCGAAATGTTATTACAGAGTCATGCCGGCGTAGTGGAGTTGCTGCCGGCCATCCCCGCTGCGTGGGCCGAAGGTGAGTTTCGTGGCTTGGTTGCGCGGGGCGGGCTTGAGGTTGATCTCAAATGGCATGGTGGCCGCGCCGTGGAAGCTCGCCTGCGGCCGCGTATCAGCCGTCTGGTTAAGTTGCGCGCGCCACGAGGGCAAAAAATTATCTCGATTGGTTCGCTCGCGCTTACGCCGCAAAAAGATGGCGAGGTCGGTTGCCGTTTGAGTGCGGGGGGTGAGTATATTGTTCGCTTTGCCTGATTCATCAATATATGAACCAGAACAGTCGAAATCGCAGCGGACCTGCCCCCGTTTTCTTTCTCTTTTCTCTGCGGTCGATGATCGTATGGCCGGTCCTTTCGACTATATTGTCCAAGGAGCGCAATTAAAGCGATTTCGTGCTCTCTACGATGCTTTTGCCCAGGCCGCAAAAACAGGTTCGTGGCGCGGGCGGGCCGCCGGAGAGATTTATGCTATAGGTAATCTGCGAAAACGCTTTCTCAAAACTCCGGCTTCTGTTCCGACTGGCCGAGAAACTCGTACGATCCCGGCCGATACTCAACGGCCTCAGCGCCGCACGGCAAAGGTGGATTGCAGTGAAACGAACTCTTTTTGCAGCAACTACGATGATGATGGCGATGGCGTTTTCCGCTTTCGCTCAGGGAGAGACGAAGATGGCAGTTTTTGGGCATACCGCGGACGGTACAGCCGTCCCGATCTACACGTTGACCGACGGAAAACTCGAAGTGAGAGTGACCGCCTACGGCGCGCACTTGGTTAGCATCAAAGCGCCGGACCGCACCGGCAAAGTAGCTGATGTCATTCTGGGCTACGACAATCTCGACACGTATTTACTTAAAGGGCCCAAGCCCTATATCGGCGCGGTCGTGGGCCGCTACGGCAACCGCATCGCCGCCGGCAAGTTCTCGATTGACGGCAATCAGTACCAGATTCCGCGCAACGACGGCAGAAACACGCTGCACGGCGGCACCAGGGGCTTCGACGACTACGTTTGGGAGTCGAAGGAAGTCCCCGGCGGCGTCGAGTTCACTCTCGTCAGCCCCGACGGCGACATGGGCTATCCCGGCAAGCTGACGGCCACCGTGCGCTACACCCTCAAGGGCGAAACGCTGCGCCTCGACTACTCGGCCATCACCGACAAGCCGACCGTGGTCAACCTGACCAACCACTCCTACTTCAATCTCCACGGCGACGAGCAGGGCGACATTCTCAACCAGAAGATCGAAATCGCCGCCGACCGGTTTACTCCCATTGACGCGACGCTGATTCCTACCGGCGAACTGGCTCCAGTAGCCGGCACGCCGCTCGACTTCCGCAAACCCGAGGTCATTGGCTCGCGGATCAACGACGACAACGAGCAACTCAAGCTGGCCGGCGGTTACGACCACAACTGGGTGCTCAACGGCAAGCCGGGCAAGCTGCATCTGGCGGCGATCGTCACTGACCCCGAGAGCGGCCGCACGCTGAAGGTGGAGACCACCGAGCCGGGCGTGCAGTTCTATAGCGCCAACTTCCTCGACGGTCACTTCACCGGCCGGCATGGCGTCAAGTACGGCAGGCGCTCGGCTCTCTGCCTGGAAACGCAGCACTTCCCCGATTCGCCCAACCATGCCAACTTCCCGAGCACCGTTCTGCGCCCGGGAGAAACCATGCACTCGACTACCACCTTTACCTTTGGCGTAGCCAAGTAAACAATTCAGCAGCAACACCAAGGCCGCCGCGGCGTCATTTAGAGCGCGGCGGCCTTCCATTTTTTAAGCCATCCCAGACCTTCCGCGGTGCCCGCCGCGGGCCTGTATTCGCAACCAACCCAGCCCTCGTAGCCTAGTTCGTCGATCAGCTTGAAGAGATAGTTGTAATTCACCTCGCCGGTATCCGGTTCATGGTGATCGGGCACGCCTCCTATCTGGAAGTGACCGATGCGGCTTTGCTTGGGGTCGGCCAGGTACTTGCGGATTTTGGCGGCCAGGTCTCCTTCCTCCAACTGGCAATGGTAAAGATCCATGATGACCTTGAGATTGGGCGCTGCCACCTGCTCCACGATGGCGTGCGCCTCTTCCTGCCGGTTGAGAAAATAACCGATAATGCTGCGCCGGGCGATGGGCTCAATGAGAATTTCAACGCCAAAAAGGCGCGCCTGCTCGGCCGCCCACGCAAGGTTTGAGGCATAAATGCTCCGCGCCTGCTCGCGATTGGCGTTTGCCGCCGGTACGCCGGCTAGCACGTGAATGTTTTGGCATTCCAGCACCTGTGCATATTCAAAGGCCAGCAGCATGCTGTCGCGGAACTCCCGTTCGCGTCCCGGTAAAGCCGCCAGGCCGCACTCGCCTTCATGCCACTTGCCCGAGGGCGCATTGAACATGACCAGGCGAAGCCCATTTTCCCGCAACTGGCCGGCGAGCGTCGTGGCGGCGTACTCGTAGGCTAGCCTGTACTCGACGCCGGTAAATCCATCGCGCGCCGCGGCGAAAAAACGGTCGAGAAACTCGTATTCGTGATACATCGTACTTAAATTGGCGGCAAAACGAAGCATAATATTCACTCCCCTTTATCTGCTCCAGCAATGCGTGATCGGCTCGTCGTTGCGCCGCGTCGGATACACGGTGCGCAACGATGCAAGCGTTGAATTCATTTCCTTCGCAGGGGCCCGAACCAAAGGCGGAATGATGGGAGTTCGCCCTGGCTATCTTTTAGTTCTTGCGGTTAGAGCATTTTTACCCATAGTGCATAGAATTCAGGATCGTCGAGTTGACGCGAACATCAGTGAGCGGCAACCTTCAACAAGATTCGGCACTCTACATCATTGGTAAAAATGCTCTAGTGGGGTGAGTCGTAAATTTGCATCAAAATTATTTGTCATCCTGAGCAGAGTTTGCCGCGTCTTTTGCGGTAAACGGAGTCGAAAGACCTGCGGTTGTTCTTCTTGCGAACTTCTGATTCACCACACTAGCGTAAGTGCAAAACTTCTCTTATGCTTACGCCGAATCTATAAAGAAGCCATCCATAGCTGAACCTTAGTTCGGCTATGGATGGGATGCATCCATCTTAAGTATGATGGCTAAACTAATCCTGCGGTTATCTCGCATGTGCGGCAAGTTGGTCCAGCGCCTGTTTCAAATCATCCAGCTTTTGGCCCGCCTCGGCAAGTTTGCCATCCGCTGTCAGCCGCCGGTAGTCATCAAAATCCCGTCCGGCTTGGCCGATGAGCGCATTGACGCCCGTCCCGGAAGTCGTTCCTGACGTCGCCCCTGAAGTTGTCCCGGAAGCCGCTCCTGAAGCTCCCGTCGCCGTGTTTTGCGCCGGCTCGTTTGCCGCCAGCGAGGGCGTCTGCGAGCCAAAGAGCGAACTGAGCGCGGCCTCAAAGCTCGATCCGTAGGCCAGCCTGTCTTGCAGCGCCAGCACCACCAGCCGCAGCTCGGGCATGGGGCTGTGCTGCGCCTGCAGGTAGATTGGCTCGGCGTACAGCAGCGCACGCCCGCAGGGAATCACCAGCAGGCTGCCGCGGATCACGTGCGAACCCTGCTGATTCCACAACGAGAGCTGGCCTGAAAGCTGCGCGTTCTGGTCGATGCGCGATTCGATCTGTTGCGGTCCGTCCACCAGCCGCGTCTTCGGAAAGTTGTAAACCGCGGCCGTGCCGTAGTGCGCGCCGTCGCTGCGTGCCGCAATCCACCCGATCATGTTGTTGCGGTTGATCGGCGTAAAGGGCAAAATCTCCACAAACTCCAGTCCGCCGCTTTGCTCGCCCGGCAGCGTCATCAGCACAAAGTTGGGGCGCATCGGCTGTGCCGCCTGCTCGCCGCTCTGGCCCGATCCGGTTTGCGTGGCCACGCTCCACTGGTCCTCGCGGTTATAAAAAACCTCTGGATCGGTCATATGGTAGAGGCCGTAGATTTCCGCCTGCAGGCTCAGCAGCAGCTCCGGGTAGCGCACGTGCGCGCGCAATCCGGCCGGCATCGCCGAGGCGTCTTTGAATAGCGTTGGAAAAATGCCGCGCCAGGCCGCCAGAATCGGATCGTTGGAGTCGAAGACGTACAGCGTTACCGTGCCGTCGTAGGCGTCCACTACCGCCTTTACGCTGTTGCGAATGTAATTCACCGGTTGATTGTCGAGGGCGTTCTGCGCCGAATAAGGATAGGTCGCCGAAGTGGTATAGGCGTCCACCACCCATGAAAGACGTCCGTCTTCGCCAACCACAATATATGGATCGCGATCGAAATGCAGAAACGGCGCCAGCGCCGTCACGCGGGCGATGACGTTGCGTCGCATCAGCAGACGGCTATCGGCCGTAATGTCGTCGCTGAAGGGAACCTTGGTTAGATCGCCGCGATCGAAGGCCAGCAGCAGCCGATGGAAAAATCCCCCCATCGTGATTCCGCCCGTGCCCTCGTAAGTTGACAGATTGTTGCTCTGCCCCTGCGGATAGTTGAACTCCTGCTGTTTGGTCTTCACGTAGACGTCGGTGTTGGTCATCTCGCCGAAGTAAATCTCCGGCCGCGTCACCTTCAATCCCGCGACCGAGCTCTCGACCGGCATATTTGACAGATAAAGCGTTGGCAGCCCCTCGGCCGTGAATCCATTCACCGGATTCATGGTCACGCCGTAGCCGTGCGTATAGATCAGCTTGTCGTTGATCCAGTTGTGGCTGCTTTCCGGCAGCTTGTCCACGTTCAGCTCGCGCACCGCCAGCATCACCTGCCGCGGCACGCCGGCGATCGTGTACCGGTCAATGTCGATGTCGGGAAAGTCGTAGTAGGTGCGGATCTCCTGCGCCTGGCGCAACGTGTTTTGCAGCGCCCCCACATCCCACAGCCGTATGTTTTCAAGCGTCGCCTGGTTGTGCTCGGGGTCGGCGGCCTCGGGCGTGGTCTCGGCCGGAAACTCGCTTTGGGCAAAGCGGTCCAGCCCGTATGCCTGGCGCGTCATCGCGATGGCGTCGGCAATGTAGGGCCGTTCGCGATCCAGTTGGTTGGGCTTGACGATGAAGGTCGATACGTACCAGCCGGCAATTCCCATCACCAGATAGCAGGCGATGGCCGGAACCACGGCGGCTGCCAGCCAGTGTGCGCGCGGTTGAAAGATGCCTCCCGCAATGGCCACTACCGCGCCCAGCGCCAGCATCACGCTGACTAGCGTCATGCCGGCAATGGTGATGTGCGCGCCGGTATAGCTCACGCCGTCAAAAATCGTGTGTTGCTCAAAAAGCAGATCGAAGCGGCCGATGTACTCGCGTAGCGCCAGCGCCAAAAGTAGAAATCCGGCGGCGATCGAAAGTCCGCGCCAGGGCAGGGTAATGGCCGCAAAGCGCCCGGTCAGCGCCCGCCCGCTGCCGGCAATCACCAGCAGCAGCACCGCCAGCGCGCAGGTAATCGCCGCCAGCGTCAGCAGCCAGCCTGAAACCAGCCGCCACGCCGGTAGCGTAAAAAGATAAAAGCCCAGCGGCTGGCCGAAGATCGGGTCTGCGGCTCCGGCATTCCGCGGCGCGCTCCAATAAAGCGCCAGCGTCGTCCATTGCGACTTCATCGCCACTCCGGTCGCCAGCGAGATCAGCAGCGTGGCCACGGCGGCCACGCGCACCAGCACGCGCGCAATGGGCAGCTCCACCGGACGCCCCGCGAAAAAGATCGTGTGCGTCTCCGGCAGGTCGGCGGCGTGGCTGTGGCGCAGCGCCAAAAATACGCCGAAGAGAATCACAAATGTCAGCCCGGTAAAGGCCGCGAAGACGCCCCACTCGATGCCGAAGCTCTTCCAGAAGACCTCGCCGTAACCCAGCGAACGAAACCAGAGCAGATCGACCCAGCAGGAAATGGCCGCGCGGCCGCTGGCTATGGCCAGCATCACGAGGGCGAGAAACAGATAGAAGACAAAATGCGAACGGCGCGGTAGGGGCGGCGTCGGCCAATCGAGAGCTTCGGGCATTTACTGCTCCACTCCGGCGCAAACTACACGCCAGCTTACGCAAGCATTGTACAGCGCCGAAGACTAAAGCCTCTGCCGCCGCTACGAGTGGAAAAACGCTGCCGGAGCAGTAAGAAGTGTCAGGGCACAACTTTAGTCGTGCCGAAACTGTCGCTAAATCAACGCGGCCTTAAGGCCCTGCGGAGTCTTTTCTCCCACTCCCCGTTTGCAGAGAATTTCCCCCCTTTGGCGCAGAGTCAAATCTGCAAGTGATCGAAGGCCGCGGGCTGCGGAGTTCACCGAAATTCACCTCCGCAACCCGCAAAAAAAATTTTCCCGCAAAAATCTGCTCCAAAAATGGTGCAAAATTTCTCTCCTAAAAACACCGATCTATCAAATTCAACAACTTACCTGTTTATCAAATCGCCAATAAGTCCTCCCAACTGCCCCTTTGTTTACCAGATAATTAATAGATAAAATCTAACCTCACATTACCCCCGTAAACAAATGAAAAATATTGGCTTATCTCCTCACCCTGTCGCAAGAATCCTTCCGGCCCGCTTTTACGCCGAATACGTTTCTCCCGGTTTCCAGCGCACCACCTTCACCCCCGGCTCCACCAGCTCGGCCAGCTCCTCCGGCCTGCCTTTGAGCGGCGGAAAGGTTCCGAAGTGAATGGGCAGAACCCTCTCCGGCTGCAGCAGCCGGCAGGCCAGCGCCGCCTCTTTCGGTCCCATCGTGTAGTAGCCGCCGATCGGCAACATCGCCACCGTCGGCCGGTAGAGTTCGCGGATCAGTTGCATGTCGCCGAAGACCGCCGTATCGCCGGCGTGATAAAGCACCGGACCGTCGGCATTTTCGAGAATGTATCCCGCCGCCGTGCCGGTATACACGCCCTCTGCCGAAGACGAATGTTTGGCCGCGACCATCGTCGCGGTCACCTCGCCCAGCGCCACCGATCCGCCCAGGTTCATGCCGATCGTGCTGGCCACGCCCTGATGCGCCATATACTCCGCCAATTCGACAATGGCCACCACCGTCGCGCCATACCGCTTGGCCAGCGGCGCTGCATCCAGAATGTGATCCCCATGCCCGTGCGTCAGCAGAATGTAGTCGATCTTCTCCGGCAGCACAAAATCCTTCGGGTAACTGGGATTTTGCGCCATAAAGGGATCGATCAACAGATGGGTTCCCGCGGCCGTCTCAACCAGCACGGTCGCATGTCCCAGCCAGGTAATGCGTGTTGCGCTCATGCTTCCTCCTCGACGCTCAGCTCTCAGCCTTCAGCCTCTCGGCTTCAAAGTCTAAAGCAAATCGCTTGTAGGTGTAGAGCGGCTTTGAAGGGGCACGGCTTTAGCCGTGCCGTAAAAATGCCCATAAATCGTGGGCTGAACAGGCTGCGGAAAAACTCGCAGAACGCCCTTCAACAAGTGGCTTTGTAACAGGGCACGACTTTAGTTGTCAAGTCTCCAGACATGCTTTACAGTTTGTCTCCACACATCCTTTACAGGTAGAGGAAGTTTCTCGGGCAGGGTTCGACCATGGTCGAACCCTGCCCGAGAAGGTTGAGTTCGCGGATGAGT
>Ga0224531_1000275_pt1 | contig 28908 bp, 18 predicted proteins | sample CBST100metaG_FD_179876 | JGI IMG/M metagenome (GOLD analysis project Ga0224531, IMG submission 179876) | Peat soil microbial communities from Stordalen Mire, Sweden - C.B.S.T100 | ecosystem: Environmental > Terrestrial > Soil > Wetlands > Peat | place: Sweden: Norrbotten County, Stordalen Mire...
GCTCAAAGGCATCGAGACGGAGTGAAAGAAGTTCCCCAATAAAACAAATCCGATCTCGCGTTGCTGCGGCGATGTACCTACTGCAATGCTCAAAACGCTATGGGCGACAGACTCCTAGCTGGCCGAAGCGCGGGGTACCAAGGAAGAGCCACCTGGCGCGCCTACGGCAGCGATCTCGCATGGTTCTATGCACTCTGTCGCAAGCACTGTGTGAACCAATTTGGACGCTCCGACCCAATGGCTCTCTTTTCCACTCGCCGGAATGCATCCACCACAGCGCGGTCGCAGAAGGGGCGCGCGAGGATGATGCGCCTGACGAGCGGGGCGGCCTTTCTCATACGGAGGTCTCAAGGGCCGGCACGAGTCGGCTGAGTCGAGCCCCGAGGAGGTTCAAGAGGAAGCGTATTGTTGACCCGAATAAAGTTACAAAACCAATGTTGTTTCCGGTGCATAAGCTGGAAACAGCACGGTAAAGATGCTGCCGCCGTCTTGATTGGGAGAGTAGGCAAGAGTCGCGGAGTGGGTTTCGGAAATCCACTTCGCTATGGCAAGGCCGAGTCCGCTTCCGCCCTGATCGCGATTGCGAGAGGAATCCGCACGATAGAACCGGTCGAAGATGCGAGGGGCATCCTTGCAGGAAATGCCAATCCCATTATCGCAAATTTGGAGAGATACACCAGACTCATCAATGCGCAGCGAGATGCCGATGGTACCTTGGTCTGGTGTGTATTTGACCGCATTATCTAACAAAATATGTACGAGGCGGCGGAGTGTGGATGTATCTCCATGCACCCATGCATCCTGATCCATATTGCATTCAATAGTTAAATGCTTGATTGTAGCCGCCGACTGGATGTTGGAGACTGCCTCGGCAGCAATCAACTTCAAGTTAACTGGAAGAAACTCGATGGAGTGCTGTGAAACATCGGCGCGCGCGGCAGCAAGCAGATCATCGAGCAGGGCGGTAGTGGCAAGGCACTCAAGGCGAATGGTTGAAAGGGACGATTGATATTTATCGACTGATCTAGTGCGCCGGAGTGATAGCTCCGCCGTGCTGAGCATGACGCTAATTGAGGTACGAAGATCGTGCGAGACATCACTGGTGAATTGGGTGAGCTGATCAACAGCGTGATCAAGGCGCGAGAGCAGCTGATTCCACGTCTCGGCAAGGTCTTGCAATTCGTCTCCAGTATCAGGCACAGGCAAGCGATGGTGAAGATCGCGGATGTCGATATTGCGTGCAGCATTCGTAATGCGTGCAACAGGCGCCAGTGCGCGGTGACTCAGGCCGAATCCGCCTGCTACGGCTGCCACTAGAAGCAAGGGCATGAATACAATATATGAAGTGAGCACCACATTCAAAACATTGTTATGCTCATCGACGCTGCCCCCGAGGTGGATGATAACTGGCTGCCCATGAAATGTTCCGGTTGTGGTGATGGTGCGATAAGAATGATCCTTGAAATGCGTCATGCCAAAGCACGGTTGGGAGCAGGCGCCTTGAGGCCACGACATGTCTAGCAATCGTGCAGCAGGGTACAGCAAATTCCCATCAGAAGAGTCGATTTCTACTATGTCGCTGTCAGGATTTGCAAGGAAATATCGTTGGATGTCCTGAAAGATAAAGCGCTGTGCGTCGGGTGTGTTACGATAATTGACAAAACTGGTGAGGCGATCAGCGCGCCGCACCAATGTTCCTTTGCGGGAGCTAGCCAAGGCATACGCAAGATAGGTGTAGGAAAAAGCGCCCAATGCCAGCGTCCAGAAAAGCGTAAAGATGACGTACCAAAGGCATAGACGGACGCGAATAGAGCGAAGATTAATCTTCATGCGGACTCATTCATGGTGTAGCCGATGGAGCGAACAGTTCGAATCATGCTCGCTTGTCCATCGATATGGAGTTTGGCGCGAAGACTATGAACGTGAAAATCGATATTGTTGTCGCTGACATCCGCTTCGTATCCCCAGCCAGCTTCAACAAGCTGAGCGCGAGATACAATCTGCGGCGAACGGCGCATCATTAACTCGAGAAGTGCGTACTCACGTTGTGTAAGCGTAATCGACTGACTGCAACGCTGGGCGATACGCTGGGTGCGGTCGAGTGTGAGAGTACCGACGACAAGTTCTGGGAGTTGGGCAATCTGGCCGCGCCGACCCACGGCGCGAATGCGCGCGAGCAACACCTCTAGCTGAAAGGGCTTAGTAATGTAGTCGTCCGCGCCAGCATCGAGCCCGCGAACAATCTCGGGCATGGAGTCGCGCGCCGTGAGAAGAAGGATTGGAATATCGCACTTCTCCGTGCGCACTTTCTTGAGGACCTCGATGCCGTCAGCGCCGGGAAGCATGATGTCCAAGACAACGACATCGAAGTGCTGGCTGGCAATGAGGTCGTGCGCCTCATCGCCGCGATGAGTGACGTAAACCTGATGTCCATCCTCCAACAAGCCCTGCTCGAGGACGTTGGCGATCCTGCGGTCGTCTTCAATCACCAGAACATTCATAGATCAATTTTAGAGCGCGGCTAATGGAAATCTTCAATTAGTGGATTGTCAATTTCTGTTAACAAAGCGATTCTGCTAAGGAATTCCTCAGACTCATCCGCTTAAATCGATCTGGCGAATAGAGACAGACTAACCATTATCAAGCGCAAGTCGTTGATCATTGCGCAGGCGCGGAGGTATGCGCTTCGGGTAGATCTCTCTATGGGGACACTGGAAGCCGATGCGAAGTGACCGGCGGAAATATGAATAGGCGAACAATGCAGAAAAGAAGGAGTGAGAAAAATGCAATTGATTATAGAACGAATGAAAGTAGCCGCAGTGGTTGTACTTGCTGTGTTGGCGATTGAGAGCGTGAAGCCAGCGAAGGCAGCGGCCTCATCGGAATTGCCCCCCGTTACCTTGACGCGCATCACACCGCTGCCAGAGATCGTGGGAGATTTCGATCACTTTGCGGTGGATTTGAAACGTGGACACCTCTTTGTGTCCGCGGAAGAGCATCACTCGATCGAGATGTTCGATGTGAAAACGGGCGAGCATCTGCGGAGCATTCCGGGTGTAAAGACTCCGCACACACTGGCGTTTGTACCGGAGAAGGACGAATTGTTCGTTGCCGACGGCGGAGACAATGCGTGCATCGTGCTGTCAGGTGCGGACTATCGCCAGGTTGATCGCATTCCGCTGGGACCCGGACCGGATGCTGCTCTGTACGATCCCGAAAGCAGACTATTCTACATCGGCAATGGTGGCAGAAAAGCCAAAACAGAAATGTCAATGATTACCGCGATCTCGGTGATGAACCACAGCACTGCATTTGAGATCCCAGTGGAAGGCAACAATCTGGAATCGATGGCTGTGGACCATGCGCACAATCGCTTCTTCGTGAACATCAGGGACAAGAAACAGGTGGGCGTAATTGATCTGGGAACAAAGCAGGTGGTTGCCACCTGGACTTCTTCCGAGATGAACAGAAACACGACGCTGACCTTCGATGCCGCGACCCAGAGAGTGTTTGTGGCAGGGCGCACACCGGGCAAGCTATTCATTTTCGATGCATCCACCGGAAAGACGATAGCTGCCTATGACTGCGTGAACATTGCAGATGGCATGGTGTGGGATGCAGTGTCGCGCCGAATCTACATCACGGGCTCACAAGGCCTCAGCATATTTCACCAGACGAGCAAGGACCAATACGAGCAACTGACGCAGTTGCCGACCAACGGGGGCAAAACAACAATCTATGTGCCGGAGGTGAAGACTCTCTTCATCGCGCATCCGAAGACCTCGATCGACGAGGCCGCTCTACTGGTTTACCACGTCAACGTGAACTGACGAATCCGGCGCAATGCACCGGCAATAATCGTTGGTCTCTTGCCGGACTTGCCCACAATAATCTGCGAATTCATCAAACGGAAAGAGGGAATGCGACATGATCATGACTGCAAACCGGGCAAGAAGAGCAAGGATACTCGCACTGACTCTGAGCGTATTTACATCGATTGCGTGGGCGCAGACGCCGGCGCCGCTTCCTGCCAACTACGTTCAAGTGAGTGCGCCGACAGCACAGCGCATCGTGGCCGCTGATAAAAAACAGCATATGGAAATTGTGAAACTCGGACTGCACGCTGTGCCTCCATCATTGGACGTACACGCAATCATTGGCAGTGACAATCTGCAGAAGGTCGGGAAGAAATCTTCCGCGGCCGACATGGAGAAGCTTGCGACGGGAAATCCGGTGGCGGTGCGTGTAGAGAAAGACAAAATTTATGATCTGCTGTTGCCGATTACAGACGCTAACGGCGGGGATATCGGTGGTGGGTTTGTGGTAATGGAAGTTCCGTTCAGCAACGCAAAGAGCGAGGCGGAAGCACTCAAAATCGGTGTGGCCATCCGCGATGAGATTCAGAAGCAAATCCCAAATAGAGAGGCTCTGTACCAGCGATGAAAAATCTATACGTATCGTCGCATCGCATGATGTATTTGTCGGCGGGTTTGTGCGCGTTCCTGCTGGCGAGTGTGCTTTCACTGACGGCGCAGACAGATCGAGCTACAATCACCGGCACGATTACCGATCCTTCTGGAGCGCGTGTCAATAATGCGGAACTAAAGGTAAAGTCGCATAACTCCGGACTATCGACGAGCTCGAAGACCAATAGCGAGGGCGTGTATATTATTAGTTCGCTGCCGGTTGGCGAATACAGCGCCGAAGTGGAGGCGGATGGCTTTGAAAAGGTCAAGGTGGAGCGCTTCTCGCTGAGCGTAGGACAGACACTCAGCCTGAGCTTGAAGCTGAACCTGGCGTCGGTGACGTCACAGGTCGAAGTTGTGTCGGCATCTGAGTTGTCAAGAAATTCCGCTGAGATGGGCGGCGTGGTCCACGGCGATCAGATCACGGAACTGCCTCTGAATGGACGCAACTACGTAAGCCTGATCTCGATGGTGCCGGGTGTAATCGACTCGGGCACGGGCACGCAGGACCAGATTCGCTTTGTTGGCCTTTCTGCGGAAGACAACAACTTCCATCTGGATGGCGTTGACATGTCGGGCATCAATCACCAATACCAGAAAGTGAATATCCGTCTGCAGGTTTCAACTGAGGCAATCTCGGAGTTTCGCGCCAACAGCGCCATCTACAGCGCCGATCAGGGCGGCACTGCCGGTGGTCAAGTGGAACTAGTATCGAAGAGCGGCGGCAAAAACTTTCACGGTTCTGCTTGGGAGTTCCTACGTAACGATTACTTCGACGCCTTGCCGTGGAACTCCTCCAAGGTCAAGACGACGCTCCGCCTGAATAACTTTGGCGCCAATCTCGGCGGCCCAATTCTGAAAGACAAGGCGTATTTCTTCGTCAACTACGAGGCTCTTCGCCAGATTCTGAATACCGCGCACAGCGGCTATGTCCCCAGCGACAGCTACAAGGCCGCGGTATTGGCCCACCGGCCGGCACTGGCGACGATCCTCAATGCTTTTCCAGTGAGCGCGATTGCAACCGCGAATCCAAATGTGATGCAGTGGTATGGATCGGGACATTCTCTCAACGACGAAGATTCCGGGCTGGCGCGCGTGGATATTCGATTGGGAGAGCGAACCAATATCTCAATCCGCGCTAATACGGATCACTTTACCAACGTGATTCCGCAAGATCTGGATGCCACTCAGTTCAATAATCTCAATACGCCGAACGCGATTATCGATGTTCAACACACCTTCTCGCCTACGCTGATGAACGACGCGCGCTTTGGCTTTGACCGTGCTGAATTCTCACAGGGTCAAACCACCAAATTGCCATTCTCTGTGAGCATATCTGGATTTACCACGCTCGACAATCCAAGCGGCTCTATTCGCAATGACAATTCGTTTACTTTCGTTGATGATGCTACTCTGGTGCGCGGGCGGCACACGCTGAAATTCGGCGCAACGGTGCGTCGCGTACAAGAGAACAAGGCGTCGCCGAATTCAGCCAACGAGGCGTATACCTATACGGTTTCGGGCAGCAACTATCTGACGAGTTCAGACGGCTTCTATAACAACCTCATGGACTCCGATAGTTATGCAGGCACGGTTCCTGTCACCGGCCAGCGCATGACAGAATACTTTGGATATCTTCTCGACGAGTTTGAACTGAAGCCAAATCTCACATTGAACGCAGGCTTGCGGTATGAGTACTTTGGCGTGGATCACGAGGTGGAGGGACGCGGCATTGTGGTCGATCCGCTTTCGTCCTCATGCCCGAATGTGGTCTGTCCGACAGGGACGCAGTGGTATCAACCTAATCTTTTGAATGTGTCTCCACGGGTAAGCATGACGTGGTCTCCAGACTTCGATCACGGCAAGTTAGTGGTGCGGTCCGGCTTTGGCATCTATGACGGTAATGGCCAATTTGGCAATTTGGGTACGCCGGTAGGAAACCTAGCAACCAAGTACACTCTGACACAAAAGCAGGCTCCGGGGTTGAGCTATCCTGTGACCTCTTATCTGGGCGCTGTATCTTATAGCTTTAGCCCGTCAGCCTCTCCGCTCAATCGCAAGGATACGTCGGTGGACGAGTGGACGCTTTCGATTCAGCGGGAGATCGCGCGCCATACCGTTTTACAGGCTACCTACTTTGGCAATTCGGCAGCGCATGTCTTCTCGGATGTTACGCTGAACGGAATCAATCCAACCACAGGAAAGCGGCCCTACACCGGGTACTCCACAATTGACTACCGCGGCACGGCGAATCACGCCAGCACACATGCATTTCAAACGAGCGTGCAGCGGGACATGTCGACGGGGTTGATGCTCACCGCAAACTACATGTACTCCCACTCGATCGACAATGGCGGCCTGGGTGGCGGTGAATCGGTGATTCCGCAGAACCAGAACTGCCAATCGTGCGAGAGGGCGTCGAGCAGCCAGGATATGCGCTCATACTTTACTGCCAGTTCCATCTGGCAGCTTCCAGTTGGGCGTGGTCATGCACTGCTTGGCGATGCATCACCGCTGGTGAATGCACTGGTCAGCGGCTGGCAGTTGGGCGGAATTGGCAATGCTCGCAGCGGCCTGCCGTTGAACGTCACCATGAGCCGGAGCGCTTCGGCCTTGCCGGACCAGATTAACAAGAATCAGCGTCCGGATCGAGTTGCAGGTGTTTCACTCTATCCGTCGCATAAGACAGTAGGCAACTGGCTCAATGCCGCCGCCTTCACCACGCCTGCCAACGGCCAATGGGGCACGGCGGGGCGCAATCTAGTGCGTGCGCCAGGGCTGTGGCAGGTCGATACAGTGCTCAACCGAAAGTTTGCAGTAGCTGAACACATGGCGGTCAACTTTCGTGCGGAAGCATTCAATCTTTTCAACCGCGCGCAGTACGCGTCGCCCTCGTCGGCATGGAATACCAGCTCCTACGGCCAAATCACCTCTTCGTTTAACTCAACGCCCACGGGAGTTGGCACGCCTCGTCAGATCCAGTTCATGTTGCGTATGGATTTCTAAGTTGGGAAATTGAAATGTTGGTGGAGGAGGAGACATCCTCCACCAACGCATAGACTATCGGGGACTCGCAGATGGGGTAGTACGCACAGCAAGCATGACTCCAGCCAAAGCTTCAGCGGCCAAGGATCATTGAAGTGGGGTGCGGCGTCGGCAGCAGAATCCGGCCCTCAACGCGACTTATTTGGATGGACGGACGATTCCTCGTATACCATTCGACCCTCCGATACGGACAGCGAATCATGGATGGTCGTGAAGGCGGTATCGGCCCTTTCCAGAGAAAATGAAAAACAGCTTCCATGACCAAGTTCACTTTCAACATTCAACTTGGTTCCATGTCGCTCCGCGATCCATTTTGCGAGCGACAGTCCCAAGCCGGAGCCAGTGCGATTAGGGGCAGTGTTCGGAACCCGGAAGAATCGCTCGCATACCCGATCGAGATGGACGGAATCAATACCGATTCCAGTGTCGCTCACTGAGAGTGTGGCTCGCGTTCCCGCTGCGATTGCGCGCAGTGTTACGGAACCTCCCGGTGGTGTGTATTTGCTCGCGTTCTCCAGCAAGATCGACAGCAATCTTGAAATGCCGTGGAAGTCGGCCAGCAGAAGAAGATCACTGCTCGGGCATTCTACGCGGAAGTCCAGCATTGCCCGGTCCATCTGAAGTTCCCACGTCGCGGCAACCTGGCGAAAAAGTGTATCGATGCTTATGGAAGCGAGGGAGATTGCGTCCGCCCCGCCGTCAGCCCGAGCCAGGGAGAGAAGGCTCTCGACCAGGCCGGACATGCGCACGGTCTCTTCATGCAGATGGCCAAGGATGACGCGATACTCGTCGGGCTCACGTGGGCGATAGAGGGCAACCTCGATTTCAGTCCGCAAGAGCGATATGGGAGTGCGCAACTCATGCGAGGCGTTGCCTGTGAAAGTGCGAATGCTGGAAAAAGCTCGATCGATGCGCTCCAGCATCTGGTTCAGGGTTCGCGAAAGATCCGAGATTTCGTCCTGGGCGTTCGGCACAGGCAGGCGCAGGTTGAGATTTCGATCATTGATGCGGCGCGCTTCGGTGGCAAGGGCGGCCACAGGCGTGAGGGCCTTGCGGCTCATCGCATGTCCGCCGAGCGCGGCCAGCAGAATCACCAAGGGCGTCATCAACAGCAGCTTGGCACGGAAGCTGGCGAGCAGCGTCATCGAGCGGTTAAGTGAGATGCCGGTCTGCACTGAGTAGTGCATACCGCGCACTGCGATCGGATAGGAGAGGATTCGGACCGTGTGCGTGCCCTGTTGGAATTCCTTGATCAGTCCGTCGTGCGGGAGACGGTCCGCAGCAGGCAATTCCGGATTTGCAGCGGCGAGGCGTTTGGACCGGTAAAGCCAATTGCCTTTTTCGTCCTGTACCTGGAGATACTTGCCGTCGTCTTTCAAGTCGTAGAGCGCAGCGAAATCTGCTTTGAGTTGCGAAGTGGTTCGGTCGGGGCTTTCGTGATTCAGGATGAGCTGTACATCCTCCGCGCGCTCCTGCAGATCGTGGTATTCGGTCTGATCCACGCTCCGCTGCAGCATCCACAAACTGGCCAAACAGAGCAGGGTCGCAGCAGAAGCGAACATCAGGAAGTACCAAAGAGTTAGGCGGATGCGGATGGGCAGGGCTCTCATCGAAACGCTCTTTCTTGCATTGATGCATCCGGTCCCAGCGCGTATCCCAAACCACGCACAGTGCCGATCATCTTGCTCGGGAAGGGGGCGTCGATCTTGGCGCGCAGGGAGTTCATGAGAACATCGAGGGCGCTGGGTCCAACCGGATGGTCAAGACCCCAGACGGACGCTGTCAACGACTGCCTGGTCACGCATTGTCCGGGCTGGCTGGCCAATCGTGTAAGGAGAAGGAACTCGAGCCGTGTGAGGTAAATGCTCTTGCCGCCGCGCGTCACCCATTGCCGAATTGGATCGATCTCCACGTCAAAGATTGATATTGTGCCATCGCCTTCTTCGCGAAGGCACCGCGTGACGGCTTGCAAGCGCGCCACTAATTCAGGGAAAGAAAAAGGCTTGGTCAGATAGTCGTCCGCGCCCAGGTCGAGGCCGCGAATGATGTCGTCTTCCGCGTCGCGCGCGGTCAGCATGAGGACCGGCGTATTGCGCGCACGCGAGCGCAGGGCTTTTATCAATTCATAGCCGTCCATCCGGGGCAGTCCGATGTCGAGAACGATCGCGTCGAAATCGCATGACGAAGCAATCTCAAGACCCGTCTCTCCATCGTCGGCGGTCATCACGGTAAACCCGTGCTCGTAGAGGCCAATGCGCAGCAGCTCCAACATGCGCGGCTCGTCTTCGACGATAAGTATTCGCATCTGTCCGTATCTTCAAGCGTAAGCGCGATCACGGTGTACTGCGCGCAACAAGAGTGCAGATTTCATCACACATTAACCTTCCCATGCTCGGGGCCTCTAAATGAACCTTAGTTGAAATTCACTGGATCGTTAACCGGGCTTTACGGCGTGAACCTAAGGTCCAGACAGGTCAAGATCGACGGCCTCAATCCTGCTGTTTTGACCGGCCTCCACGCCGGCGATTAGGAGTGCCATGCATAAACGAGTTCTATCTCTTGTTCTCCTCGCTCTCTGCCTCTTCACATTGCCCCTTGCGTTTGCCCAGTCTGGCAAGGGCGTAATCAGCGGAGTAGTCAAAGACGCAGGCGGCGGTGTCTTACAAGGCGCGAAGATTGTGCTGCAACCTCAGATCAGGCCTATTTCAACCAATGGACAAGGTGAATTTACGGTTACCGAAGTTGACCCCGGAGAGTACGCTGTCGTCATCTCATACGTCGGCTTCGATCCTTATATGGGCAGTGTGATCGTCAACGCGGGCCAAACAGCTCATATCGATGCGGTTCTCAAAGTGGGCAATACAAATGACCAAGTGATTGTAAGCGCAGATCGACCGCGCGGCGAGGCGGAGGCTATCAACCGTACACTGGCGGCAGAGAACATTCTGCAGGTGCTGCCTGCCGAAGTAATTGTCTCTTTGCCCAACGCCAACATCGCGGACGCACTGGGCCGCATGGCTTCCGTTACCATCGAACGCGACGAGGGCGAAGGCAAGTATGTGCAGATTCGCGGCACCGAGCCTCGTTTGAGCAACACCATGATCGACGGCGTTACCGTTCCTTCGCCGGAGTCCGGTGTACGCCAGATCAAGCTCGACACCATCGCTTCCGATCTGGTAGATTCGGTTGAAATCAACAAGACACTGCAAGCCAACATTGATGCCGACGGCATCGGCGGCTCGGTCAACCTGGTCACCAAGACCGCCGGCGAAGTGCCGACGGCAACCCTCTACGGTGTGGGCGGGTACACGCCGATCCTGGGTGGGCGCGGGGTGGACCAGTTGGGCGGCACGGTTGGCAAGCGCTTCCTCGCCGACAAAAAACTGGGCGTGCTGATTGGCGGCACGTACGATTACAATGGCCGCGGCATCAACGATATTGAACCCGATCCCCAGCCGAACCCGGATGGAACTTCAACCCCGTATTACGACACGATGGATCTTCGCGACTATGTGTACTACCGCAGCCGCTGGGGCGCAACGGCTACCGTCGACTACAAACTCAATGAAGGCTCCAGCATCTCCCTGCGCGGACTCTTTTCCACCTTCCGCAACTGGGGCAACAAATGGACTTTTACGATGCAGGATGGCACTACTCCCAAGTACAGCCAAGACTGGCGTCGCCCTAACATGGCCATTGGCAGTCTCTCGCTGCAGGGCAAGCACGTTTTTAACGCCAACACGGTTCTCTGGAGTGTTGCAGCCGCCCGCGCTCGTTCTCTCAGCGGCAGCGGCAAGGGCAGCTACTCATGGGCTGGCGATTCCAATTTCGGTACTAACTGCCATAACATCGCCGGAGCGAGCATCTATCGTCCTGGCTGGAGCGCGGGCTGCTTTGGCACTGGTACAGATAACGCCGTAGACGCCAACAACTATAACCTTACCGGATTTGCGCCGCCTACTTATGGCCAGAGTGTGCAACTCAACCTGCAAGCTTCTGCGTCCTATGCGCGGTTCTATCACTTCGGTTCTCACTTTGGCACCTTTGAGCTCGGCGGCAAGATTCGCAACGCGCACAAGTTCGATGACACCTATAGCGTAAGTTATGCAAAGGGAAAGGTTGCGGTTTCAGCGCACCCCGAGTTGCTAAGCGATTTCAGCGATCCCGACTACTACGACAAGACCTACCATATTGGCACGGTGACCGCATGGCCCAAGGTAGAGAAGTTTGTTCTTGCCAACGCCGGACTCTTCAAGAAAACCGGCACCGCGGGTGTATATGTTGCGAACGATGCCAACTACGACCTGATCGAGCGCATCCCTGCCGGTTTCGTCATGAACACCGTTGAACTTGCCAGCCGTGTGCGCCTGGTTACTGGCTTGCGTTTTGAAGCAACGCATGTGAGTACGCTCAGCTTCGACGACACACCGGGAACCCTCTCGTTCAAGGCCGGCGGCGATTATCTCGACGTTCTTCCCAGTGCGTCTTTGCGCTTTGCGCTCGATAAAAACTCCGACTTGCGCGTAGTGTATGGACGTGGTTTGGCCCGGCCCGATCCCCAGGACATTACACAAGCTGTCGGTCAGCCGGTGACCGGACAGAGTCCCAATACCGTCAGTGTCGGAAATCCCAACCTCAAGGCCGAGTACGCCAACAACTACGATGTTCTGTATGAGCGTTCGCTGAATTCCGCAGGCTTGATTCAGGCAGGTTACTTCTACAAGGACATCTCGAATCCGATCATCACTGTGCAAAATACCGTCACCAGCACGCCCTACAATCCCAATCCGGATCCGGTCGGCGCCAAGACCGTCATCACCCAGCCGGGCAATGCCGGAAGCGCCCATGTACAGGGTGTTGAATTCAGTTATCAGCAGCGGTTGACCTACCTGCCTGGCGTACTCAAGGGCGGCGGTCTCTCGGCCAACTACAGCTACACCAATTCGCAGGCCACCGGAATTCCAGACCGCTCCGATTCTCCCGCACTGCTGCGCCAGGCTCCCAATAGTTGGAACATCAGCCCCACCTTCGATACCAAGAAGTTCTCGATGCGCGTCGGCATGACCTTCGACGACAAGATGATCTACGCCTATCAGTGGACTGACGGCGCAGACGCTTCGGGCATTCACGGACCTCTCGGCGACAACTACATGTACGCGCACTACCAATTCGATACGCAGGCTAGCTACCATTTGCCTCTCGGCTTCCAGGTATATGCCTACGGCCTGAACCTCAACAACGAAGTGTTCGGCTTCTACAACGGCAGCAAGCAGTATGTCGTTCAGCGCGAGTACTATCATCCGACGTATGCCGGTGGTATTCGCTGGACCTCGACACGCGAGCGGTAGCTCGGCGGGGAGAGTGCATCCTGAATCTCAGGAATGCGCTCTTCCATATTCCCGACGCATTCACTCGGCTGTAGCTTACCTGTTCGGCGAGTTCTATCCGCGCCGGATTGGTGCAAGCTGGGCCTGCCTGCGTCCATGCAAAAAATCAATCTGGAACTAGATCGATTACGGTGGCCGGAGTTTTGGAAATTGCCGAGCGCGGTCGACAGGATAATAGGATCGACCCACGTGTTTGGACCGGCCGTCCATCATGGCATAGTGCCGTCAAACTCTATCTAGGTCATGTACTCTCTGGCCTGCCCTATCGAAGGAGAATTACGTAATGAAGTTAGGCCGTAAGACCATCGTCACTCTATTCGTGCTGCTCTGCTCCTTGTTTGCAGCGAGCGCGCAAGATGCAGCTGTGAATGCAGTCAAGGTAAAAGCGCCGGAAAAGCGCGACCGCTGGGGAACCGCTCCAGTCACCGAGTTTGCCCCTCAGCGTGTGCTGCTGGGATGGACCGGCGACCCCGCGCACACGCAGGCCATCACCTGGCGAACGGACCAGATGGCTGCAACGCCACAGGTCGAGTATGCAATCGCCAACGCCAATCCGGATTTCGTCAACACTGCGAAGACCGCCACCGCAAAAGCCGCTTCGCTCGACATCGGCAACGGAAAGACGGTCGCTGCTTATCGGGCCAATCTGGAGGGGATGAAGCCGAACACACACTATCTTTATCGCGTAGGCGATGGAAAAAACTGGAACGAGTGGAATGGCTTTCATACCGCCAGCGAAGCGCCTCAGAAGTTCAAATTCATCTATGTCGGCGACGCGCAAAACGATATCCGGTCGCGGTGGTCGCGCGTGATCCAGGCAGCGTATGCCAAGGCGCCCAAGGCGGCATTTGTGATCCATGCCGGTGATCTCGTTTCCGAGGGATACAAGGATAATCTGTGGGGCGAGTGGTACGACTCGATGGGATTCATTGCTGCAAATGTCCCTACTCTTGCAGTTCCGGGAAACCATGAGTTGGAAAAGCCTGCCGGCACGCCGAAGGCAGATACGCTGCCTCTGATTTGGAAGCAGCAGTTCTCCTATCCGCAAAACGGACCCGACATTGCCGACAACGAATCGTATTATCTGGATTACCAGGGTGTTCGCTTCATCTCTCTGAACGTCAACCTGATGGAGAACGAGAAGAACGCCGAAGCCGTGCGTCCCATGGTAGAAAAGGAAGTTATGTGGTTGGAGAAAGCGCTCAAGGACAATCCAAATCATTGGACGGTCGTCTTTCAACATCAGGGCCTTTATTCCATGGCCAGCAATCGAAATTACGCAAAGATGCGCGAGGCGCTGCTTCCTCTCTATGACAAGTACGGTGTAGACCTTGTTCTTCAGGGGCACGATCATCTATATGCGCGCAGCCAGAAACTCGCGGGCAGCAAGATCGTTGCTCCAGATGCTCCGGGAACTGTCTATATGATTTCTGTCAGCGGACCAAAGATGTATGAAGTCGATCACCGCTTCGAGCCGTTGATGGCCAAGATCATTTCTCATACGCAGATGTACCAGGTCGTCGATGTAGATGGTGATCGGTTGACTCTCCATGCGTACTCGTCAGAGGGAGAGCAGCTCGACGGATTCCAATTGGAAAAGAAGAACGGGCACAGCATCTATTCGGAACTCAGCAAACCAGCACCCGCGGCAGAGAAGAAGTAGCGTCGTGATCAAGCTGCTTGAATCATCACGGCGGTACTACCCGCGTACTGGCCACTCCCTCGACGTGAAACCGGGCATTGATTCGTGTCCGCATGAAGTTAGAAAAGGAAATATCCTATGAAGTCTGCATTTCGTCTGTTGATTCTGCTCATGACCGCAACTGTTGGTCTCCAGGCCGCCACGTACAAAGTGGAAACTCGTTACGCCATCGGCGGCGCCGGTGGCTGGGACTACATTACCGTGGATAGCGCCGCGCGCAGGCTTTACGTTTCTCATGGCACGCGCGTACATGTTCTTGATGCCGACACGGGCAAGGCTATCGGCGTCATCGAAGACACCCCCGGCATTCATGGAATCGCCATTGCCTCACCCTCTCAGCATGGCTTCACCAGCAATGGCAAGGAAGACAAGGTTTCCATGTTCAACACAGGCGATCTTTCTTTGATCAAGAAGATCGAAGTTGGCAAGGGGCCGGACGGCATCTTCTTCGATGAGAAGACGAATCGAGTTTTTACCAACAATCACGGCTCGCACAACATCACCGCTATCGACGCGGCCAAGGGAGAAGTTGTGGGCACGGTGGAAGTTGGCGGAGACGGCGAGGGCATCGGCGTCGGTAAGGACGGCCTCATCTATGTTGCGCTCGAAGACAAAAACGAGCTATGCGCATTCGATCCGAAGACGCTTGATGTGAAGCGCCGCATTGCCCTGGACGGTATCACGGCGCCCACGGGCCTTGCTATCGATGCGAAGAATGATCGTTTCTTTGTCGGCGGCCACAACAAGATGACCTTGGTGCTTGACGGCGCAACCGGCAAGAAGATTGCCAGCTTTGCAACAGGAACAGGTACCGACGCAGCTGGCTGGGATGAGAAAGACGGACTCGCCTTCATCTCCAACGGAGAGGGCACGATCTCAGTCATTCAAGAGAGGTCGGTGAATGAGTTCGTTGTGCTCACTCCGATTCAGACTCAGCTAAGCGCAAAAACGATGGCCTTCGACAGCAAGACTGGAAAAATCTTCCTGCCCGCGGCAACCGTGGTCATTACTCCCGCGGCAGATCCGGCGCAAAAGCCAAAGCGCACGGTTACCGACGGCACCTTCGTGGTGCTGGTCGTCGGCAAGCAGCGATAGCCAAACTGCAGTGCACTGGAATCGTCGATGATGGATTGGTTCGCGCCGGCTTCATCCTCAGCACCCGCGCCTCGGTGTTGGGTTTGGTTCGGTGCGAACAGATTAAAAATATATCTGACGGAGGCATGCAGTGAAGCACAGCGTTTCTGGCGGAGTTCTTACACTTTCTCTCTTCCTCGTCGCTGTCTGTGCGCTTCCAGCGCGCGCTCTCGATGAAGCGCCTGGAAAGATAGCGGCAGAAAAGACAGATGAGCTGAAGTTCGTTGTAATTGTCAGTCGTCACGGCGTGCGCTCGCCTACCGGAAAACTCGACCAGCTGAATCAGTACTCGCGTCAGCCGTGGCCAGTGTGGAGCGTTCCTCCAGGCTACCTGACCGAGCATGGCGCGCACCTGATGACCCTCTTCGGCGCCTATGACCGGCAGCAGATGGCTTCCCAAGGGCTGCTTGCTCCCAGCGGATGTGCCGACGCTGCGCATATTCACATCGTTGCCGATTCAGACCAACGAACACGCGAGACCGGCAAGGCGCTTGCCGCCGGGCTTGCGCCAGGCTGTGCGATCGAAGTGAGGACTCTTCCTGAAGGAACCCCGGATCCTCTCTTTCATTCGCTGGAGGCCGGTGTTGGCCATCCTGATAGCTCGCTTGCCACAGCGGTAGTCTCCGGCCGCATCGGCGGCAATCCCGCAGGATTGACTGAAGCCTATCGCGCGCAACTTGAAATGCTCGAAGATGTTTTGCGCGGCTGTGCTGCGGGCGTGGCCTGTCCTGGTCAGGCGCCTTCCAAGTCGATCTTCGATATACCATCCTCAATCGGGCCAGGGAAGGGCGGTCATCTGGTCGATCTGCGCACCCCGCTGGGCACCGCGGCTACCATGTCGGAAAACCTGTTGCTTGAATATGCCGAGGGCATGAATGCGTCCAGTGTGGGCTGGGGCCGCGTCGACATTCATAAGCTGCGGGATCTGTTGCAATTGCATACTGCCAATGTGGACATCGCGCAACGCACAAATTATGTCGCCCGCGCGCAGGCTTCGAACATGCTTGCACATATCCTTCAGTCGATGGAGCAGGCATCTTCGGCGCGTCCGGTTGCTGGTGCTCTCACCCAGCCGGGTGACCGCCTCCTCATCCTCGCCGGACATGACACAAACATCGCGGCTATCGCCGGTTCATTGAACCTATCTTGGCTGATCGACGGACGCCGCGACGACGCTCCGCCGGGTGGAGCTTTAGTCTTTGAACTGTGGAAGAGGCGTGGCGCAGAGGAATTGTCGGTGCATACGTTCTATGAGGCGCAGACGCTCGACCAGATGCGCAATGCGACTCCACTAAGCCTCGCCAACCCTCCCGAGCGTGTACTCGTATTTGTTCCTTCGTGCAGCAGGGCGGATGGTTCCTGCAGCTGGGAGACATTCAAGCAAGCGGTACAGATGGCGATCCAATAGTTTGTCGAAATGGCAGCAGGCAATCGCCATATTGCGACTTCGTATGCCATTGCAGTTCTGTTAGCACGTTGCGAGGGCCGGCATGCGCAGAGTGACGAGAGTTCCATGGCCGAGCTGACTGGTGATCTCCGCGCTGCCACCGTGAAGCGTCAGGATACTCCTTTACGTCGTGGGGGATGAGGGCGCGATCAAGAGCCTTCGCCAACTGATCGGCCACGCCTTGCTCCCATTTGGCCAAGCCGCCGTAGCTGCCGACGAGGGGGCAGGCCATGTTGAGGAAATCATCGACATCCTTGGGAAGCAGGCCGCCATAGTTGACGCTGGCGGCGGAGAAACCGTGACCGGCGGCGAGCAGCAGGGCGAACCCGCCGCCCATGCAGAGGCCGTTAACGAACAAAACAAATCGGTTATCGGCACTGACGCGGACTGGATAGCTGGCCGGAACAACCTCCAAGTGTGCGGCGGAAGTGGAGTACCACCGGCTCGCGCAACGGTGCGGTGGGGTGGGAGATCCACGAGGCCTGCCAATCCCGGTGGGGCGGGGCTTTGTGCGTGCAGTGAGAGAGTGGCGAGGACAACGGCGAGAACAGGCAAAACAGCGCGCATGGGATCAGGCCTTCCGGTTTTCAGTTGAGCAGTTTAGTGCAAATTGAAAACCGAGGAGGAAATGGCTTCATTCTGTTGCCCGATGTGGTTCGTGCTCTCTCAGACCCCCGCGGGGAGGCCAATGTTGCCTTGAGATGTTCTTTTAACGTGGTATTTGTGTTTGTATGCACTTGATTTCGCGGCCTTGTAACCTCCTGTTCATCTTTGCCCAGTAGCCTGAATAAAGTGAGCGAAAACGTGCCAGAGATCCGTATCTCCCAAGCGCAGTTCCAGCCGGAACAGCGGCCCACTGACGCACCAGCGCCAGTAGCGCCGGCGGTTTCCCCAGAGGCCGCAGGGGTTCGCAGCTTTCTTTTGGGGCGCGGCAACTCGGCGGCCGCCGATCGCGGCTTTTCCTGGTTGATGAAGTTGTGCGCACTGAGCATTTTCGGCATCGTAGTGCTGATTGCCGCGGAGTTGGTGTGGGGATCGCGACTGACTTGGAACAAGTTCGGATTTAGTTTTTTTTCCTGGCCAGCCGGATTCACTTTTGAGTCAGTTGTAAAGTCCATTCTCGACCCGAGCGCACCGCAGCCGAACTACTGGGACCCCGTGAATGGCGTTTTCAGCGCATTGCCCTTCCTGTATGGCACGCTGATCACCTCCTTTTTGGCGCTGCTGATGGCGGTTCCGCTGGCCATTGGCGTGGCGGTGTTTCTGACAGAAATGTGCCCCCAGACGCTGCGCGGACCGCTGGCCTTCATCTCCGAACTGCTGGCGGCCATTCCCAGCGTAATCTACGGCTTGTGGGCGATGTTCGTGCTGGTGCCGCTCATGCGCGAGCACCTGAATCCGTGGCTGATCAAGGGACTCGGCTGGACGGGGTTTTTCGGCGACGACAATCCGACAGGACTGGGCTTTCTTTCGGCGGGCATTATTCTGGCCATCATGATTTTGCCCATCATCTCTTCGCTTACCCGCGAAGTGATGACCGCTGTGCCGCACTCGCAGCGCGAGGCAGCCTTGGCGCTGGGCGCGACGCGCTGGGAGATGATCCGCATGGCGGTGCTGCGCAACGCGCGCATCGGCATTGTGGGCGCGATCATTCTGGGCTTGGGGCGTGCCCTGGGCGAAACTATGGCGGTCACCATGGTGATCGGCAACAGTATGGAGATTCGCCGTTCGCTGCTGTCGAATGGTAATACGATGGCGTCGGTGATCGCCAACCAGTTCAGCGAGGCCTCGGACAACCTGCATCTCAGTGCGCTAGTTGAGATCGGCCTGGCCCTGTTCATCGTAACGATTATTGTCAATGCGATCGCCCAGTTGCTGGTGTGGGCAGTAACGCGCGGGGCGCCGGCGCGGGTGCAGTAAACAGAGATCAGGGTTCAGAGATAAGAGATCAGTAAAAGCAGAAGCAGGGTGGGAGAGCTTAGAGTGCGGAACGAACACAATCTGCGGGCACGATTCCGGTCGGCGACGGATAGCGCGGCGACCGGGCTGGCGGTGCTTTCCACGATCCTTGTGATTGCGCCGCTGGTGGCTATCTTCGTGTATCTGATTTACAAGGGCGCCAGCTCGCTTACCCCGTCCTTCTTTACGCAGATTCCCAAGCCGCCCGGCGAGAATGGCGGGGGCATGGCGAACGCCATTGCCGGTTCGGCGATCCTGCTGGCGGTTGGAAGCCTGATGGGCGTTCCCCTGGGCATTGGGGGCGGCATCTTCCTGGCCGAGTTCGGGCGCGGAACCAAGCTGGCCAATGCGGTGCGCTTTACCGCGGACGTTCTCAACGGCGTGCCCTCCATCGTGATGGGAATTGCGGTTTACGCCTTGGTGGTGGTTCCGCAAAAGCACTTCTCGGCCTTCTCTGGCGGTGTGGCTCTGGGCATCATGATGATTCCCACCATTTGCCGTACGACGGAAGAGATGCTGCTGATGGTGCCTCATGCGGTGCGTGAAGCGGCCTTGGCGCTGGGCGTGCCTAACTGGCGTTCAGTGCTTTCGATCACCGTCAAGACGGCTTCGCCGGGCATCATCACTGGATGTATGCTAGCCTTTGCGCGCGTAGCGGGCGAGACGGCTCCGCTGATCTTCACCGCCCTGGGCAATCAGTTCTGGAGCGCCAACCTGAACGAGCCTATTGCCGCATTGCCCCTGCAGATTTGGGTCTATGCCATGTCGCCCTACGACGAGTGGCATCGCCTGGCGTGGGCAGGGTCTCTGGTATTGATTGTGCTGATTGTTGCCGCGGTATCTCTGGTGCGGTATGTGACCAGCCGCGGCGTATTGAAGGGAGCTAGCTAAGTGGGCGTAGGCATCGAGGTAACCAACCTGAATGCGTGGTACGGGACCAACCACAGCCTGCAGGACATCAATCTAAACATGCCTGGCAACCATGCGACGGCTCTCATTGGCCCCTCAGGCTGCGGCAAAAGTACCTTTGTCCGTTGTCTGAATCGCATGCACGAGACCAATCCCATTGCGCGGGTAACGGGCACGGTGCGCATTGGCGATCTGGACATTTACAAAGACGTCAAGCCGGTGGAGATTCGCCGCCGGGTCGGCATGGTCTTCCAGCGTCCCAACCCCTTTCCCACCATGTCGATTTATGACAATGTGGCGGCGGGGCTGAAGCTGAACGGCTACAGCAACCGGCAGGTGCTGGACGAAATTGTAGAACGGTCGCTGAGAAACTCGGCCCTGTGGGACGAAGTGAAAGACGACCTGAAGAAGAAGTCGGGCGCGAGCCTCTCCGGTGGCCAGCAGCAGCGTTTGTGCATTGCGCGCGCCCTGGCCGTGGATCCCGAGGTGCTGCTGATGGACGAACCAGCCTCGGCGTTGGATCCGGTTTCGACATCGAAGATTGAGGATCTGATCTTCCAGCTAAAGTCGCAGTACACTATTGTGATTGTGACCCACAACATGCAGCAGGCAGCCCGCGTGGCAGAGAAGACGGGTTTCTTTTTGAATGGCCGGATGGTAGAGTTCGATTCCACGCACAAGATCTTTACCAACCCCAGCGATAAACGTACAGAAGACTACATCACGGGCAGGTTCGGATGACGCGCATACGCTTTCAACAAAGCTTGGAAGACTTGAAGGAGCAGCTTCTGGTGATGGCTGGATTGGCCGAACAGGCCATTCAGCGCGCCATAGAGGCCTACCGTGTGCGCGATCTGTCGATTTGCGACTTGGTGAGCCGAAGCGAGCTGGCCATCAATCGGCTGGAGCGCGACATCGATCAGTCGGCCCTGGATCTGTTGGCGATGGAGCAGCCCATGGCCATCGACTTGCGCTTCATTCTGAGCGTGATCAAGATCAACGCCGACCTGGAGCGGGTGGGCGACGCTGCCAAGAGCATCAGCGAGCGAGTGCGCCACATGGAGCAGATGGCCGCGGCAGATCTGCCGGTGGACATTCCCAAAATGGCGGCGCTGGCCTCGGAGATGGTGCGCAAGAGCCTGCAGTCGTTTATTGAGGGCGACGCCGAAATGGCGCGCAGTGTGCTCAGCATGGACGACGCCGTGGACGCCATGAACAAGGCGGCCTACAAGGCGCTGACCAAGGTGATGGAAGAGGAAAGCCATATCGCGCCGCAGGCCCTGAATGCGCTGGTGATCAGCCGCAGCCTGGAGCGGGTGGCCGATCACGCCACCAACATTGCTGAGGACGTAATCTTCTGGGTGCAGGGCTCGGATGTGCGCCACCATAAGAGCCTGACCGGCGGCCGGGACCCGAACGCTGAGCGTAAAGAATAGCTTCAATTCAGGTTGTTTGAGAATGCGCTGACCGCAGGGCAGAGAGTCCCGCGGTCAGCGCATTTTTGTTTGTCGCTATACGGCCTGTACTCCACACAAATTCATGTCCTTGCCGCGCACGCGATACTCTTGAGGGTAGACAGCGGAGTGTGGCATGGGAGCAGGTTTGCAGAAGATCGGCGGGGATAGCCCTGCTGACATATATTTCCACCGATTGCAGGAACTCCAGCGGGAGCAAGTCGCGGAGCGGCGGCGCGAGAAGCTGTTGGGCTTCATCAAGCTGGCATTTTTTGCCTGCACTCTGCTTTGTGCGCTGTGGCTGTTGCGCCACGTGAGCCAGATTGAATATCTGCTGGCGCCGGTCGCCGTGTTTGTGCTGCTGGCGGTACTGCACGAAAGATTGCTCCGGTCGCTGCGGCAGCGCGCGCGGTCCATCGAATTCTATGAGCGTGGACTGGCTCGTCTGGATGACCGCTGGGCGGGAACCGGCGATACCGGCGATCGTTTCCTCGATCCGCTGCACCCCTATGCGCGCGACCTGGATTTGTTCGGCAAAGCCTCACTGTTTGAACTGCTCTGCACGGCGCGCACACGGGCTGGCGAAGAGACTCTGGCCGCATGGCTGCTGGCGGCCGCGCCGGTTGAGGAAGTGCTGCGGAGGCACGAGGCGATCCGCGATCTGCGCGAGCGCGTGCGCTTTCGCGAGGAACTCTACCTGCAGGGAGAGACGGTGAGCCTGGGTTTGCATCCGGAGGCGCTGGCCGCGTGGGGCGAGCGAGGCCCCGTGTTCGCAGCGCGCGCAACTCGCGTCGTGACTCCGCTGCTTTCGATCCTGTGGGTCTTGAGCCTGGTCTGTTGGGGCGTTTGGGGCTGGGGTACTGTGGCCGCTGCCATGACCATTCTGAACCTGGCTTGGGCGCACCGACTGCATGCGCGTTTGGAGGCAGCTTCTGACGCCGTGGAGCAGGCAACGGAAGACCTGGAGTTACTGTCCGGCATTCTTTTGTTGCAGGAGAAGGGAAAGTTTTCTTCTCCGAAGCTGGTGGAGTTACAAAATTCTCTCAAGCTCAACGGCGTCACACCCTCCGCCGCGATCAAGCGCCTCGCGCTCCTGGCTGAGTATCTCAAGCAACGGCGAAATCCGGTGGCCAAACCGCTGGATGTGGTTCTCTTTTGGAGTGCGCAAGTGGTCTTTGCCGCTGAGCGTTGGCAGCAGGAGTTCGGGCCGCAAATTCGCGGATGGCTGGCGGCGGTCGGGGAGTTGGAGGCGCTCACGGCGCTCTCCGCGTATGCCTATGAGCATCCAGCGGACGTACTGCCGGAGTTTGTTGCGAAGCCTTCGGTGTTCGACGCCGAAGGGCTGGCGCATCCGTTGCTGCCTGTGAGCAAGGCCATCCGGAACGATGTGAAGCTGGGCGACGGGTTGCAACTGATGATCTTGAGCGGCCCGAACATGGCGGGCAAAAGCACCTTCATCCGCAGCATCGGGGTCAATGCCGTTCTGGCCCAGTGCGGCGCGCCGGTGCGGGCTACGCGGCTGCGACTTTCGCCGCTGGCGGTGGCGGCGTCCATCTGCATTTTGGATTCGCTCTCGGGAGGCATTTCGCGGTTCTATGCGGAGATCCACCGGGTCAAGCTGATTTCCGATCTGACCGATGGGCCTGTTCCGGTGTTGTTTCTGTTGGACGAATTGCTTTCAGGCACAAACTCCCACGACCGGCTGGCTGGCACGGAGTTTGTGGTGCGCAGCCTGATGGAGCGGAATGCGATTGGTATCGTCAGCACCCACGATTTGGCGCTGGCTCGGATTCCGGAGACGATGGGCGCAAAGGCCACAAACTGCCACTTCGAGGACCGGTTTGAAGACGGAAAGTTGATCTTCGACTACAAACTCAAGACAGGAATTGTACAAACCAGTAATGCGCTCGACTTGATGCGCTCCATCGGTCTGGGAGTTAATAAGTAAGCTTATAACTCCCAGGTATCGAACTGGGCCATGCGCGGATAATAGAGCCCGGCGCGGATTACTGAGTCCTGGCCGTGCAGGTTGCGCAGCACCTGGGCGTAGGCCATAAGTTGCGGTGCAAAAATCTTTCTGAATTCGGGCAAGGCCACGGCGGGATCGATGTTGTCGGCGTGGGCTGTTTTGTAGTCGACGATCCACCACGCTTGTTCGCCTTCAGACAGCGGATCGAGCCCCGCGCGGAAGACGCGATCCACCTGGACTGTGCGCAGCCCTCCGGCCACAACTCCGGCCCAGCGAGCTTCGCTTTGCGCCTGCGGGTGAGGTGAAAGAATCCACTGGCCGTTGGGGTCGCGGGATGCGCTGAGGGCTTGGCTCATGGCTTTTGCGGCGAGGTCGGCGGCCTGCACCGGTTCCACTCCGGCGGCGCGGATTTGCGCGGCAATGCGCGGCTCGAACGGTTGAAGGGCGGCGCGGGTTGCGTCCCAATCGAGGGTCGTGCGCAGGCGGGCCAGTTCTTCCAAAAGTGCGTGAACGGCCGTACCCAAGGCGCGGGAGAGCAGGCCGCCTTGGTGGCGGGTATAGAGGCTGCCTTCCCGCGTCCCGGAAGCAACTTCTAGTGCGCCTAAAGCGTCTTCCCGAGTTTCAAAAGTTAGACCTGAGGCGCTCGGTTGGTAGTCCTGTGGCAGACGGCGAAGGATCGTAGGCTTCTCCGGGGCGGGCATGACCAGCAGATTGCTCTGACCCACGGCGGCGATGGAATCGACGACGTTTTCTTCGCTGTCTTGCGCTGCGGTATGGCCAGCTTTCCACTGCTCAAACCGGGCGCGCACTTCTTCTTCCAGCGCGGGCCAGGCGGTGGCCAGCAGGCTGCCGGCAGGTTCGGCAAGGACGAGTTCGCTGCTGCTGTCCTCTTTGCAGGCGGGACGGGCAAAGAAGTGCAGCTCCTCGCGGGCGCGTGTGGCGGCCACGTAGAGAATGCGCCGATCCTCCTGCGATTCGCGCTGGCGATAGATGCCATCGACCCACTCCTTGGCCTTACCCCGATCCGCGCCCTTGGTGGGCAGGGGAGCGATGAGGAACTCCGTAATCTCGCCGGATTCATCGGGGTGTGCGACGCCGCGTTCCAGCCAGGACAGCATCTTGCGTCCGCCGTTGCCGCCGCGGGCCTGCAACTCGGGCACAATCACAACTTCAAACTCCAGCCCCTTGGATTTATGAATGGTCATCAACTGCACCCCGCACTCGGCGGAGGCGGCGGGGTCGGGCTGTGCGGTCAGCTTGTCGAGCGCAGCAGTCAGGCCGGGGCCCAGCAGATCCTGCTCACCGGCGGGCAGATGATCCAGGCAACCCCACAGCAGGTCGAGATTGGCGCGAGCCGTGGCATCCACGCAGGCCGCTCCACCCAGGCGCAGCCATACTTGCTGGAGCCACGTTCCCAACGACGCCGTCGGCTGGGAGGCGCGCAGGCCAGGCACGGAAACTAGTGCGTCAAGAACGCGCGCGGCGGCTCGTGTGCCCAGCTCAGAGAGCAGCGGCAGGCGCTCGGCCAGCAGATCGGGCACCGGGCGGTCGCGCAAGGCCGGGTTGTCGGCAGAGGTCAACAGATGCAGGTCGCTGAGCGCCAGTCCGCACCAGGGAGCGCGCAGCACGCCCAGCCACGCCACGCGGTCCTGCGGGTTGAGCAGGGCGCGGGCCAAGGCCAGTGCGTCGAGCACTTCGGGCCGGGCCTGGAGCTTCTCAAGATCGAGTGCGCGGAAGGGAATTTCCGCATCGCGCAAAGCCTGGGCAATGGGAGCCAGCGCAGAGCGGGCCCGGCCCAATACGGCGACCCGGTACCTGGCGTCTTCTCCGTTGGCGCGGGCCAGCCGGGCTGCCTCCATGCGGTCCAGATGGCTGCGGATCAGGGCCACAATCTCATCTGTCTGTGCGGCTCGAGTGACTTCCTTATCGTCTGCTTGCCCGCGTGCCGCCTGAAGCACAAAGTCCAGATGCAGTGCGAAGGCCCCTTCCGGCGCGGAAGTTTCTTCGCGCATGGGCTGAGCCGCAGCGAAGCTGACCCCGCTGCCGTCGTCTGCGGCAAAGACCTTGCCAAAAACAGTGTTGAGCCGCTGCACCAGCGACGGCGCGGTGCGGAAGTTGGCCTGCAGCGGAACAAAATCGAACAGCAGCGGCTCATCGTTGGGAATCTCCAGGCCCAGAGTCTTCACGCGCGGAAACAGCTCTGCGTCGGCGTCCCTGAAAAAGTAAATGGACTGCATGGGGTCGCCCACCGCAAAACAGGTGCGGCCCGTGCGCTCGGGCCATGCGGCGACGAGACTGGCCAAAAGTTGGTGCTGGCGGCGGCTAGTGTCCTGAAATTCGTCGACTAGCAGATGACGGATGCCGTCGGAGACCGCCAGTGCGGCGTCGGTGGGCAGGCCGTCCGGTCCGCGCAGCACGCGCTGGGCGATCTGCGCCACCTCGACAAAGTCCACAGCCCCGGCTTCCGCAAAGACCACCTGCAACTCGCCCGCAGCGTGGCGCAGCAGGGTGAAGCAGGCGCGCACTATCTGCCAGTCGTTCTCTGGATAGTGGGCAGGCGGCAAGCTGCGAACGGCGGCCAGTGCGGATTCGAGCCCCGGAACCTGCGCCAGGGAGGCGATCAGTTCAAGCAGGCGAGCCTTCTCGCGCTTGCGGTCAGCCGGGAAGCCGTGGCGCTTGTCAACCGCTTTGCGGAAAGCCCCGTCGCCGGTCAGTAGCAAGGCCGCAGCGCCAAGATAAGCCTCCAGAGCGTCGTCGGGCGAGGCGCTGGAAGGGAACTCTGCCAGCTCGGCCAGGTCGCGATGCAGAGCGCCGCCACTCTGCTCGCAGGCATAACGCGCCAACTTGAGCAATTCTTCTTGTGCCCCCGGAGCCTGAAAGAAAAGCTGGTCAAGGCGGACGAGCCCGGCCTGGACTGCATTGGCAAAAGGCCGTTCCAGCCGCTCGCGGAGTGCGTCGGGGTCCTGTTCACGCCCCAGAACAAACTCGTGCATCCAGCGGTCGCGCTCGCCCAGCATTTTCACCAGCAGGTCTTCCATCTCCTGCCAGCCGTTGTCGCGCCACAAGAGCAGCGACTCAATGGCTTGGCTCAGGTCCGAGCCGGTGGTGTCGATCTTCCTCAACGTGCTGCGCGCGGCGCGGTGGTAAAGCTCGGCGGGCTGCTCGGCAATGTCCAGGCCGCCGCCCAAGCCGGAGAGCAGCGGCTGCTGCACGGCCAAATCGCGGCAAAAAGAATCAATAGTCGAGATGCGCAACTGCGCAGGCAGGTCCAGCAGCTTCCAGCCGCCCAGACGGGAGCGATCGAGCGCCCGGCGGGCCAGTGCGTCCATTGAGAACTCGTCCGTCGCAGCCGGGGTGTCACTCTGCGCTGCCTTTTCCAGTTCGGCCAAAATGCGGTGGCGCATCTCGGCGGCGGCGGCGTTGGTAAAGGTGATGGCGACCACCTGGCCTGGCTCCTCCACCTGGCTCAGCAGGCGCAGAAAACGGCGTGTGAGCAGGTCCGTCTTGCCGGAGCCTGCAGGAGCCTGTACCAAGATGGACTGCTCGGGCTGCAGGGCCTGTTGGCGTTGAATCTGATCGGGAGGCGCGGGGTTATTGCTCATCGTCTGCCTCCTCGCTGTCTTCATCGGTGGCAAGCGCCTGGTTTTCCTGAATGCGGCAGAGCGTTTGCAGTCCGCAGCGTTCGCATGTCTTGGGGTACTCGCGCGGATCGACTTCGGCTCGGCCAGCCACAAAGTCTCTGGCCAACTGCTCGATGTATTCCTTCCAGTCAATCAATTGCTCGGCAGTGAGGGCGGTCTTCATCAGCGTGCTGTAGCCCTTGAGACCGTCGAACAGGGTGGAATCGGGAGCGCCCACGCGGCCGGCAAAACTCTGTGTGCCCGCGCGCACCTTGGCGAAGACTAGCCCGCCCAGGACTTCTGTTTCCGGATCCAACGCAAAGCCGGCATAGAGCGGCAACTGCACATCGTCAGGCCGGGGCAGGTCCCAGGACTTGGGTGAAACGTCTCCCGTTTTGTAGTCGATGACCAGCAGGGTCTGGTCCGTCAGGCGGTCGATGCGGTCCAGGCGCAGGCTCAAAGTGAGCCCAGCCAAGTGGATGGTTCGATCAACCTCGACGCCGGCAACCTCGAACTCGATGCGCGTGGCCTCGTAGTCCAGCCATTCGGCGACCAGAGAGGTGAGGCGCAGCTCCTCCAGCTCCAGGTAGCGCCGGGGCATGCGCGAGCGGAGACTGGGGCGCAACTCGGCCTGCAAGACGCGCTGGACGTGGGCGGCGGCAAAAGCCTTCCTGTCGGCCAAGTTCTGGAGTTCAGCAAGCGTATGGATACCGTTCGGGGGACCAGACCATACAGCGTGCAGCACGGCGTGCAGCAGACTGCCGCGCTGAGCTGCAGAGAGACCGGCTTGGGCAGGCTCCCAGCCTTTGGCTGCGAGGCGAGCGGTGGCAAAAGCCTTGAAGGGGCATTGCGACTGATTTGTTAATACATTTGCGCCGCCTTCGGCCTTTCCGGGCGGGAAGGGAATCCGGCTTGCGTCCTCAAACGGAACGGCAAGCTGCGGCGGCAAAGCAGGCGCGGCCAGTTCCGCCGTGAGCGGCTGCGGAGACCCGACAAGCAGGGTGACAAGTCGCGACGGGCGGGCTTCGGAGCCTTCACTCTGCCGCGCAAAACTGAACACAACTTCCGGCGCTGAGGCCAGCAGGCGCGCCGTGATTGTCTGGGCCAGTTCCCAATCCAACTGGGCTGTTCCGTGGGGCATGCCCGAGTCGCGCTGCACCTCGGGCGGAAGCAGAGGATGTGTGGCGCCTTTGGGCGGCCAATGGTCCTCGTCCGCGCCCAAAAACCAGACCGCATCGGCGGCCAGACCCGCGGACTCGGCAGGGCCGGCGATCAGGATGGGCGCTTCGTGCGACTGGGGCGTGAACAGCGTTTCGTCCAGCGTGTGGGCCAGCGCGTTGAGAAATTCCTGCCAGGGAATGCGGCGGCCATCGAATCCCAGGGAGCCGCACGTCTCGATAGCCTTCTCCCAGCGGTCAGCAGCCTGAAACTCGGCGCTTGAAAGCGGCCGACTTCCCGGCCAACCCGTAGCGGCGAGCAACTGTGGAACCAGGGCTGCCCAGTCCAGAGGAGTTTGCGGGCGGCCGTGGACTGCCTTCAACGTGCGCTGGGCTTCGATCATGCGCTGCGACCAGGGAACCGGCAGTTGCGAGGCAGGGGACTGGTTCAGAAAGGCTTCCAATGTCCAGTGGGTGCGCTCCAGGTTGCGATGGCGCAGAGCGCGCATAGTGGCCAGCAGAGCCGCAGATTCTTCAGCGCTGGCGGCGGCCTGGCCGGTAGACAGAAGCCAGTCCAATTCCGGCTCGGCCAGAGCGCCGTCGAGCCAGCGGAGAAGCAGGCTTGCGCCGCGGACCAGAGCCACCTGACTGAGTGGGAT
>Ga0224531_1000276_pt1 | contig 28907 bp, 27 predicted proteins | sample CBST100metaG_FD_179876 | JGI IMG/M metagenome (GOLD analysis project Ga0224531, IMG submission 179876) | Peat soil microbial communities from Stordalen Mire, Sweden - C.B.S.T100 | ecosystem: Environmental > Terrestrial > Soil > Wetlands > Peat | place: Sweden: Norrbotten County, Stordalen Mire...
CGCCTGGGACAGCACAGACCTGGCCGTCCGGGTGTCCTCTTTCCGTCTCCTTTCCTCCCGTCTGCTACACTTTCGCCGGCGTAAATTGGACCGTTTACGCGGTAGCGAATTCGATGAAGAGAGGAAAACCACAGTGGATTGGAGCGAGAGTTCGAGGCGTTCGTTCTTGAAGGGGTTGGGCGCGGCGGGAGCTTTGGCGGTGAGCGCGGCGCATTCTGAAGCGTTGGCTTTACCGGGCGCAAATGCTGTCGAGCAGAACTCGCCGGCCTTGAGCAAACAGGCGGCCACGCGGGCCGAGCGAATGGAGTGGTGGCATCAGGCCAAGTTCGGCATGTTCATCCATTGGGGCCTCTATAGCGTGATCGGGCAGCATGAGTGGGCCAAAGAGGTCGAGGGCATTCCGCTGGCCCAGTATGAGCTGCTGGCCAAGCACTTCAACCCCAAGCCCAATGCCGCCCGCGAGTGGGCCCGCCTGGCCAAACGAGCCGGCCAGAAGTACATGGTGATGACCACCAAGCATCACGAGGGCTTTTGCCACTGGGACAGCAAGCTCACCGATTACAACGCGGCCCAGCAAGGCCCGGGACGCGACTTGGTCCGTGAGTTCGTGGAAGCGGCCCGCGCCGAAGGCCTGCGTGTTGGCTTCTATTACTCGCTGATGGACTGGCACCATCCGGACGGCGCCAACTGCAAGACCGACGAGGCCGCGCGCAAGCGGTTTGTGGAGTACACCCACGGGCTGATTCGCGAGCTGCTCACCAACTACGGCAAGATCGACGTCCTCTGGTACGACGTGGACTGGCCGCTGACCGCCGCGGAGTGGGAGTCGGAGCGCATGAACCAGATGGTCTTCGAGCTGCAGCCGGAGATCATTGTGAACAACCGCAACGGCCTCGAGGGCGACTTCTCCACCCCGGAGCAGAACATCGAAGCAGCCCCCGCGGGCCGCGCCTGGGAGAGCTGCATGACCCTCAACGACAGTTGGGGATTCAATCGCGCCGACGACGCCTGGAAGACGCCCAAGACCATTGTGGCTAACGTGACCAACTGCGCGCGCAGCGGCGGCAATTACCTGCTGAATATCGGCCCTAAACCCGACGGCTCGATTCCGGAAGAGACGGTGACCGTTCTGGAAGCCGTGGGCAAGTGGCTGGAGACCAACGGCAAGTCAATCTACGGCGCAGAACGCGGTTCCTTCGGCTGGAACACCAATGCCAATTACACGCGCCGCGGCAACACGCTTTACATCCATCAGCAGTATTGGCCCGGCCATACCCCTGCGGCGGAGTGGTTGAGCTTCTACCAGCCTGAAGCGGTCATTGCCATCGGCGGCCTCAAGCCCAAAGTCAAGTCGGCGCGGCTCCTGAAGACCGGCGAGAGCGTGGCATTTACGCAGGACGAGTTCTCCCTGCGTTTGACGGGATTGCCCTTGAAGGCGCCCGATCAGCCTTCCACGGTGATTGAAGTCGAGTGCGACGGAGACCCGATCATCGATCACGACGCAAAACGCTCTCTGTGGCCGCGGCTGAAGGTGGGAATCAGCTAGACCGAAACCAGTCTGTATCAAGCAATCCCTTGTAACTCCGACCTCCCGGTCGGCTGTAGCGTGGGCCTCCCGGCCCACGCTCACACTGCTTCTTCAAGAAAGCCTCCGGAAGAATTCCGTTAACCGATTCCCCCGCTCATTCGTTGTGTAGGCAGAAGTGGATTAAAGCATCGCTTCGATTGAGGGGAAAACAAAAATGCACAATCGCTGCCGCACCCTGCTCCGCCTGGTGGTTTCCGCCGCGGCGCCTGTTCTGCTCTTTGCCTCGCTTGCCTCCGCGCAAACGCCCGCGCGGCCTGCCGCTGCCGCTGCTGCTGCGAGACCTGCTGCTCCTGCCCAGGCGCCCGCTTACGCCGCTCCGGCTCCCTCCGAAAAGGATGTGGCCGCCACCCAGACCGAGATGATCAAGCTCCTCCGCCTGAGCCCGACGCTGACCACCGTGGTCTCGCACGATCCGTCGCTGCTCTCCAATCAGGAGTATGTGAACCACAACAACCCGCAATTGGCCGAGTTTCTTACCCGTCATCCCGAGGTCGCCCGCAACCCGGAGTTCTATCTCTTCACGCACATGGATCATTCAGGCGGAGGCTCCGACGAAGCTCTGCAGCGCGCGGTCTGGCCGGACATGGCGGCGTCACGTGAGAATCCCTCAGCGTTTCAGTCTTTTATGAATCAATTGCCGCCCACCATCGCGTTTGCGTGTTTCCTTGTCGCCCTGGTTCTGATTGTTCGCGTCTTCCTGCAGAACCGCCGCTGGGGCCGCATCTTCAAGCTGCAAAGCGAAGTGCACGGAAGGCTGATCGAGAAGTTCGGCACCAACCAGGAGTTGGCGCTCTATATGGAAACGGAGGCCGGCAAAAAGTTCCTTGAAGCTGCGCCCATTCCGGTCGGTTTTGAGCAGCAGCAACAGATGCCCAACGCCGTGGCCCGCGTGCTGACACCGATACAGATCGGCATCGTGCTGAGCCTCTTGGGCGCGGGGCTGCTCTTCCTTCGCCACGCCAGCCCGGAGATGGAGATTCCGATGCTGGTTTTCGGTACAGTAGTACTGATGCCCGGCCTGGGATTTATCATCTCCGCGGGGATCACCTGGGTTCTGGCCGCCCGTCTTGGCCTGATGCCCGAAAACCCCAACGGCTCCCCAAACGCTTCCAGGGACCAGCAGTGAGCGGGAAGGGACCCGAAGACGGTGAGGAAACAAAAGCCCATGTCCTGGGAATCAGTCCTTCCGAATATGCTGGCAGGCGACGCAAAGGCGGTCGCCTGCCCGCCCATGGAGAGTGAGGAGTTCGCCGGGTTCTACGAGCGCTCGGCCCGGGCGCTGTGGGCTTATCTGGCGCGCGTCTCCACCGATCCCGCTTTGGCCGACGACCTGATGCAGGAGAGCTACGTGCGCTTCCTGGGCGCCAACCGCCCTGCAGAAGGCGAAGTGGCGGCGCGGCGCTATCTCTTCCGCATTGGCACCAACCTCCTGCGCGACCATTGGCGTCGTCCCCGCCAAGCCTCCATCGAAGAGATTCCGGAAGAGTTCTTTCAGGCTCCGGACGAGTCGGGCCACTCCGACTCAAGGGCGGTGCTGGGCCCGGCCATGATGCTCATGCGTCCGCGCGATCGCCAACTGCTTTGGCTGGCCTATGCCGAGGGCTACTCGCACCGGGAGATAGCAGAAATCACCGGCTTGGCTTCGGCCAGTATCCGGCTGCTGCTGTTTCGGGCCCGGCACAAGATTGCCCGCCTGCTGCGGGAACAGGATGTGAACGACAGGAGGCAGCCATGACGCTCTTTGGGTGCGCGCGGGAAAAGGAAGTAGCGGAACTCTTGAAGCTCGGCCAATGGCCCCATGCCTGCCCTGCGGAGTTGCGCGCTCACGCCGGCGCCTGCCGCGTGTGCGGAGAGCTGGTGCTGGTCAGCGGGGCTTTCCAACGGGCGCGGACGGAAGCTGGTGCAGTGGCGCGGCTGGAGGCTCCAGGGCCGCTCTGGTGGCGCGCACAACTGCGCCGCCGCAATGCCGCCATCGAGCGCATCCGCAAGCCCATTCTGGGTGCGGAAATCTTCGCTCTCACCATCACGCTGCTGGTGGCCGCTGGGTTTCTGGCCTCGCAGGCCGGAAAAGACCACGGCTGGCTCTCCTGGTTTGAGGAACTGCCCAAGGCTCTGCACTTTGAGGCGCTCTGGCCCAGTGTGCCTACCAGCTTCGAAAGCAACCTGTGGCTGGTGGTGCCGGTGCTGGCCATCCTGGCTCTGCTCAGCGGCGTGGTGGTCTATTTCGCGGCGGAGAAGCAGTAGGCGAATCGCCCTCTCGAGCCGGCATTGCCCCGGAGTCTATTCGTCCGACTGGTCGTTGCTCTCGCCTTCGTCGCCCTCGACAGCGATGCGCAGCGAGCGGAGAAAGCTCAAGTCGTTCTTGGTGAAGGGAGCTTCGGTCTCGGACTCGTCGCCGGCCTCACCGGCCTCCTCGGCCTCTTTGGTGGCGACCTCGTTGAGGCCGATCGTGGCCTCAAGCATCAGCAGCACATCGAAACCGTGCTCCCGGATGTCCTGTACCACCCCGGCAATTTGCTCGCTTTCAATCACCGACTCATGAATCGCTTCGCCCAGTTGCTGAATCAGTTCGCGCAGACGGGATGTCACGGGGTACCTCCAAGGGCGGCCTGCGCGAGAATTTGCGCGGGGAGCGTCGTGAGTTTTATCTACCTTACTTCCAGTGCGGTTTTGGAGCAACAGCGAAGCGCAGGGAACACCGGAAAAATGCGCTTCGCCCACCGCCGCTGCTACCATCATATCGAAGTGAGACCTCAAACGATTGGACGAGTCCTGGGCACCGGGCTGCGGGTCGGTGCACGGATTGCCGGCCAGCGCATGGCCGCCAGCGCACAGAATGCCGCTCCCGCTCCTGCGCCTCAAGTGGTTGCAGGCGCAGGCGTGCGCGGACGAACGGGCGGACAAACTGCGGGACGGGCCACTGCAGGCTTGGCGCGCGGCGTAGGCGGCTTTCTGCGCCCCTTCCGCCGGGTGGGCGGCATTCTATGGCTTGAAGTGACCGGTGTTTTCTTTTTTCTGCCGGTGGTTGTTTTCGCCCCGACGCTTTGGAAGGTGCGGGCCAGCTATGCCCAAGGTCCCGACCACCGCACCTTTCTGGTGACTGCAGGGGTGGTTGTGGTGTTTTTCTACCTGGGAGTGAGCTCGTTCTGGCGGGCGCGCCACAAGTAAAGCCAAATGATGTTGCCGCACAGTCAGCCGCGCTTTCGCCGCCAAAGCCGCGGTGCAATGGCGTAGTTCAATTGCACCAGCACGATGGCCCCGATGCTGACCCAGGTGTTGATGACACAGAGAGCTGCCCCAGCCGCGTAGAGCGCCTGCGCAATGAGCACCCGTCGGCAGATGCTGCCGCGCACCTCCGCGGGCGTATCTGCCTTGATCAGATCGGCATGTGTGGCGTGCGTCCAGCTCCAATAGAGCATGGCGCCGGGGGCCAGGATGTTGAGCCAATAGATACCCAGCGCAGCGCGGTAGGTGATGAACTCGGCCAGCAGGCGCGTGGAGAAGGGCAGAAGGCTGATCGCGAACAGGAACCCAAGGTGAATCCACGTCAGATCGCGTGAGCCCTCGCGGATGTGGTTGAGCTGGGTCTGCTGCCCGGCCCAGAAGATGCCCAGCGTGAGAAAACTCATGCCGTAAGCGATCCACTGCGGTCCAAGCGGTACGAGGGCGAACAGCAACTCACGCTCGGAGTGCACCTGGGCCGCAGCGGGAATGTGCAGGTCGAGCACCAGCAGCGTCATGGCGACGGCAAAGATACCGTCGCTCAAGGCCGCCAGCCGTTCCAGGTTGCGGCCCTGGATGCGGTTGTAGAGGGTGGGTGTGCCTGGCATTGCACCGTCCGGAGATCTGGATTTCTGCATCAAAAGAGCGCTTGTGCGACCGCTGGTTGGCCTTGATGCAGGCCGCGCTCAGACCAGGCGCTCGGGGGGCTTGCGGGTGAGCCGCCAGACGCCCACGGCAACTGCCAACACACCCACGCCATAGGCCAACATGGCGCGCTGGCCGGTGTGGATCATCCATCCCTGGTAGAGGGCAAAGCCTCCCAACAAAATCATGATGACGCCGCGAACCTGATTCATTCGTCTTTCCTTCCCGCTGGAGTTCCTTCTTCTGATCCTAACGCGGGAACGCCCAAGTTTGACCCCGCCCCTGCCGAGTCCCTATCGTGAACAGGGTACAACTGTACAGCTTGAAAGGAATCTCCATGACCGACTCCGCCGCCATCGCCACCCCGCTCAAGAAAACCGCACTGAACGCCACGCACCGCGCGCTGAAGGCCAAAATGGTGGACTTCGGAGGCTGGGATATGCCGGTCGAGTACCCCGGGCCGGGAGGCGGCGTGATGGCCGAGCACTTGGCCGTCCGTACCAGCGTGGGACTCTTCGACGTAAGCCACATGGGCGAGATTCAGTTCCGCGGGCCGGGCTCGCTGGCCGCCGTGCAGCACATCACCATGAACGACGTCTCGCGGCTGAAGGACGGACAAGCCCACTACTCCGCATTGCTGACGCCGGAAGGAACGTATGTCGACGACATCCTGGTCCACCGTCTGAGCGAAAACGACTTTCTTTTGGTCGTCAACGCCGGGACCAAGGACAAGGACTACGCCTGGATTCGCCAGCAGGTGGGCGCGTTCCCGTCGATTCATCTGAGCGACTACTCGTCTTACTACTCGCAGCTTGCCGTGCAGGGGCCGCGGGCCCTGGAAACTCTGCAGAAGCTCACCAAGGTAGACCTGGCGGCGATCAGGAACTACTGGTTCGCTTTTGGCGAAGTGGCAGGCGTGGCCAACGTGTTGATCGCGCGCACCGGCTACTCGGGCGAGGACGGATTTGAGGTCTATATCCCCGCGGACGAGCCGACCACGGTGAAGATGTGGGAAGCCCTGATGGAAGCAGGCCAGGAGTTCAGCATTCGCCCCTGCGGGCTCGGCGCGCGCAACACCCTGCGCCTGGAGGCGGGAATGCCGCTCTACGGGCACGAGATCTCCGACTCCATCAACGTCCTGGAAGCGGGCCTGGAACGCTGGCTGAAGCTGGACAAGGGCGAGTTTATTGGCCGGGATGCCCTGCTGGCTGTACAAGCTGCCGGCGGCCCCGAACGGAAGCTCATCGGCCTGGAAATGGTGGAGCGGGGCATCGGCCGCGACGGGTACTCCGTACTGTCCTTGGACGGAGAACGCATTGGCACCATTACCTCCGGCTCGCCCGCACCGTTCTTGAAGACCAACATCGCCTTTGCACTGGTGCCAACGGCAGTGGCGGCCAGCGGCGAAGATGTGCTGGTTGAAGTGAGAGCCAATCGCGTGCGGGCCAAGCAGGTGCCTATTCCGTTCTATAAAAGACCGAAAAAGTAACGCGGTGTTTCCCCGTCCTTCCGCTGCAGAGTCCGCGGGAGGACGGGAAAGCTCGATCTGTAATGATTCCCGTCCGGGATACAAGCCATGTGTGATTTGCGATTACATATAAAATGTTATATATTGAATCCGCAATGACAGATCTTGAGGGGCAAGAACCCGCGGATATTGCATGGGAAGGCGACTCGAAAGAGGTGCTGATTGGGTTCCCCTCCGAAGTAAAGTCAACTTTTGGATTCTCTTTGCGCCAGATTCAAAACGGCAGGCAGCCGCGGTGCGAGCACCGTCCCATGAACTCCGTCGGCAAGGGCGTTTGGGAATTAAAAGAGGGCGATGAGCGGACCTGGTACAGAATGATGTACCTGGCAAAGATCGACAACGTCATTCATGTGTTGCATTGTTTTGAGAAGGACAGCCGAAAGACGGATCGGCGGGACAAAGACCTGGCGGCGGCACGGTTGCAGATCGTGCTGGAGAGACTGCGCAAGCAACGAAAGTAAGAAACGAATACAACCGGACCAACGGGGTGGTTATCTCATGGACAAGCCTATACATATCACGAAAGGGGACGTGCTGGACGATCTGGGATTCTCCAGGTCGGAGGCGTCCGCGCTGAAATTCAAGGCGGCAATCGTAGAAGCCATCCTGGCGGAGATTGACCGGCGAGGATTGACGCAGCGGGAACTTGTGGACGTGCTCGACGAGTATCAGCCTAATGTCAGCAATCTGATGCGCGGGAGAATCGCCAAGATCAGCATTGAAAAGCTGTTGAACTATGCGGATCGCCTCAGGATGCGCAGCAGCGTCGAGCTGCATCCTCCGGTAGGAGCAAGAGTACCGAAGGCAAAAAGCGTTGCTTCCGGCCGAGGGACAGTCTACGCATAGATATAAGTACGTGGGTTTGGCAGGGAAGGAAATGGACCTTGTTAACCTGAGCTGACATATGCTGAAATGCCCCATCTTTGCGACCTGTTTCCAGGGCAGAGATGGGGCATTCGTGCTTTCGATTGAGGTTTTTCGATCCATTGCCAAAGGTTCAAAAAGAAACCCTTGGCACTCGTTCAGACCTGCATCACTTCCGCTTCCTTCTTCTGCGAAAGCTCTTCCATGCGGCGGATTTCCTCATCGGTCATCTTCTGGATCTCTTCGAGCGCACGCTTTTCCTCGTCCTCGCTGACCTTCTTGTCCTTGGCCAGCTTCTTGAGGATGTCGTTGCCGTCGCGGCGCACGTTCCGGATGGCGGTGCGGTGTTCCTCCAGCACCTTGTTCAGGTGCTTGCAGACGTCGCGCCGCCGCTCTTCGGTCATGGGCGGTACGGGCACGCGCAGCACTTTGCCGTCGGACTGCGGATTGAATCCCAGATCGGAGGTGCGCAGAGCCTTCTCGATTTCCTTCAGGACGGTGGGGTCCCAGGGCGAGACGACGATCATCTGCGCCTCTGGCGTGGACACCTGCGCCAGCTGGCTGATGGGCGTGTGCGTACCGTAGTAGTCCACCTTGACCTGGTCGAGCATATGCACGCTGGCGCGGCCTGTGCGCGTGGAGGCCAGGCTGGCCTGGAAGGTGGCCACTGCCTGCTCCATACGCCGCCTCAGGTCGCTGTTGAGTTCTTTCAGTGCCGGAATACCGGCCATTATCGAGACTGCCATGGGGTTTCGTCCTCGCTAAACCAAATTGCCAACGGTAATTCTACTAAAACCACGGTGCGATGGGGGATTGTGCACGCAGCCGGTCACGCAACCACCGTCAGTCCGGTAGAAGCGGCCTGTTCGTGGGCGTGGTAGCTGGAGCGGACCAGGGGGCCGGACTCGACGTGGCGGAAGCCCATTTTGAGCGCTTCAGCCTTCAGCTCGGCAAACTCGTGCGGTGTGTAGAGCCGGGCCATGGGCAGATGGTCGCGCGAGGGGCGCAGGTACTGGCCGATGGTCAGGATGTCGCAATGAACCGCGGCCAGATCGCGGAAGACCTGGAGCAACTCGGCGGTCTCCTCGCCCAGCCCCACCATCACGCCGGATTTTGTCACCCCCGCGGGGTTCAACTGCTTGGAGTAGTTCAACAACTCAAGAGACCGCTCGTAGCGGGCGCCGGAGCGTACGGCGCGATAGAGTCGCGGGACGGTCTCTGTGTTGTGATTGAGCACGGCCGGACGAGCCTCGACGACGGTGCGGACGGCTTCCTGGTTTCCCTGGAAGTCCGGGATGAGCACTTCGACACGGCAGCCGGGAGCCTGGCGGCGAACTTCATCGATAACCATGGCAAAGGCGCGTGCGCCCCCCACCAGGTCGTCGTCGCGGTTGACGCTGGTGATGACGGCGAACTCCAGCCCCAACGTAGCGATGGCCTCGGCCACGCGGCGTGGCTCATCAAAGTCGATGGGCTCGGGCCGTCCCTTGGGAACGGCGCAGAAGCCGCAGCGGCGCGTACACAGGTTGCCCAGCATCATGAAGGTGGCGGTCTTATGGTGCCAGCACTCGCCGATGTTGGGGCAGTGCGCGCTTTCGCAGACGGTGTTAAGCGCCAGCGAGCGTGCCAGGCGCTTCAAGTCGTGGTAGTTTTCCCCCACCGGGGCGCGCGCCTTCAGCCACTCGGGCTTGGGCGCCGGGGATTTGCGCGCGGGCTCGATCTGTACCAGGTCCATCACGCCTTTATTGTACCGGGAAGGGAAACGGGCCGGTGCTGGCTGCCGTTTTCGGCTGCCAGCTCTAGGGGTTCAGAAAGCAGCTTTTTCGCACGCGGCCAAACTAGTCGTCGCTCTTTTTCGTATTGCGCGCCCTCACCTTGAACCAGATGGGCGTTCCCTTGAAGCCGAAAGCCTCCCGGATCTGGTTTTCGAGGAACCGCTCGAAGGCAAAGTGCAGCTTGATGTCGCGATCGGTAAAGAGCACAAAAGTGGGCGGCGCCACGGCGGCTTGCGTCATGTAGAAGATGCGCACGCGCTTGGACATGGGGACAGTCGCGCGCTGGAAATCGACCTTCTCCAGGAAGCGATTCATCTGCCCGGTGGAGACGCGCTTGCGGCGCTCGGCGGCCACGGAGATCACTTCGTTCAGCAGGCGGCCCATCCCGGTTCCTTCCAAAGCAGAGAGGAATACCACCGGCGCGTAGCTCAAATACTTGAGCGCTCCGCGCAACTGGGTCTCGAAGATTTCGCGGTCGGCCGGCGGTTTGCCGTCGGTGCGACCGGTGGTGACGGCGTCCCACTTGTTGACGACCACGATGACGCTGCGACCGCTCTCATGGGCATAGCCGCCAATGGTGGCGTCGGCCCCGGTCACTCCGTCCCGTGCGTCGATCACCAGCAAGGCCACGTCGGCCGCTTCAAGATGCCGGCGCGCCATGACCACGCTGAGTTTTTCTGCCATCAGGTGGGTCTTGCTCTTGCGCCGGATGCCTGCCGTGTCCACAAACCGCAGCCGGCTCCCCTCGAAATCCATCACCTCGTCCACAGCGTCGCGCGTGGTTCCGGCGATGGGCGAAACAATGGCGCGCGAGGTTCCCGTCAGAGAGTTCAGCAGAGTGGATTTGCCCACGTTGGGGCGGCCGATGATGGCGATTGAGGTTTCGTGCTGCTCGAACTCGCCGTGAGTGGGATTGCTCTCGGAGTCCTCGTCGGATTCTTCCGGAAGGGCCTCATCGGGATCGGGGAATTCCGCTTTAAATGCTGCCTGTTCGGCGGCCTGGGTCTCTTCTTCCGTCAGTACCGGCTCGGGCGGCGCTGGAATGGCCTCGGAGATGGAGTCGAGCAGGTCGCCGATCCCCAATCCGTGCTCGGAGCTGATGGGAAAGACGTTGCGCAGGCCCAACTGGCGGAAATTCTCGGCGACATAGGCCATGGCCTCGCCCTCGACCTTGTTCACGGCCAGGAAGACAGGCTTGTGGCCGCGCAGCAGCAGCCGCACCAGGTCGTAGTCGGGACTGGCCAACTCCGTGCGCGCATCCACCACCAGCACCAGGGCGTCGGCCTCTTCCAGAGCAACCTTGGCCTGGTTGTAAATTTCCGTGGGAATCAGTTCCGGGTCGTCCGGCACAATGCCGCCGGTGTCCACCAGGCGGAACTGGCGGCCCATCCACTCGTACTCGCCATAGATGCGGTCGCGGGTAATGCCCGGCTCGTCGCCCACAATGGAGCGGCGGCTCTTGGTGAGCCGATTGAAAAACGTGGATTTGCCCACGTTGGGGCGGCCCACAATGGCCACCAGGGGAAGCTCTCCGGCACGCGACTTATTCGGTACAACCGACTTGTGATACTTCGTCAAGATATTTCTCCATTCGCCGCTCGTTCCCGAAGGAAGAAGCGGTACTTCCTAATCCCAAACTCTTTTTACGCCATATAGGTCAAAGACCCGCTCCCGGCTCACAATCGGAATGCGCAGCTCCAGCGCCTGCGCGGCCAACAGCCGGTCAAAAGGGTCGCGATGGTGAAGTGGCAGGCGCCCGCTGCGAATCACCTGCCTGGCTTCGGTCTCCAGGATGCTGAATCTTCCCCTGGCCGCCACCGCTTCAAAGTCGTCGAGTATATCCGCGGCATCCAGCTTGCCCACCGCGGTCTTGATCGCCATTTCCCACGGAGTGACAATCGAAAGCGCCAGCACGGCCGATGGATCTTCCGCGATCTTCCGTACCTTTGCGGGCAGCATCTCGGGTGTTCCCAGCAACCAGAGGAAAGTGTGCGTATCGAGCAGGTAGGTCATCGTTTCGGAAGCTCTGCCGGGGGCGGAACAAGCGGCGCGTCCAGCATATAGCCAAGACCGCTCTCCACTAATTCCTCATCCGTCATGGGATCGAATGCGTCTTCGTCCCAGTGGATGAGCCCCCTGTACGCTCCTGCAAGACTGCGCGTCGGCGCGGGCGGTTCAATTGCCACAATCTTCGCCACCGGTTTTTTACCGCGCAGGACGATAACCTCCTGTCCCGCCTCTGCTTCTTTGAGCAGCCGCGAGAAGTGGGTTTTCGCCTGGTGGACGGTATAAGCCATGGACTAAGTATGCTTAGTCCATTCGGCAAAGTCAATGAAGCGGAAAAGCCACGCAGGACCGCGCAAAATAAGTCCCTTCTTATCTTTACGGGAAATGTTTGGTGTTGCGTTTGCCCTCCCGCTTTTGAACGGGAGGAGACCATGCACATTCACGGTAACTCCATGGTATCAATGCGGCGGATCTTTACGCTGCCGCGCAAGCAGAAAGAGCCGCCTCGGCACGACGCGCCGCCGATACACGGAAGAAGCTGCTGAAGAATGCAGAGGAAATCGAAGCGGGGTCCACTCCGGAAGAGGCTGCGCTGATCGGGCAATGGCTGGATGGGCGGCATAGCCAGCTTCTGAGCGGGGAGCAGTTCCACGCCAGCGTCTCCGGCAAGGACCCGGACTTCGGCTGAGGGGCGCATCTGTTATTTCATCCCGTGCATTTTGACGCGTGTCGCCGCGTTACGGCTGGAACAGACCGCCGCCAACTCGCTAACTCGCGATTTCTGCGCAGCGAAAGCTAACTTGCTGATTTTGTGTATCAACCTCTTCACTCAACCTTTTTGTTCATAGGGAGTTGGCCGCTCCCGGTCGCGCGGGCCGTCCGCATCACTATGATGGGTAGAGCGTCCGGTCCCCTATGACACCCAGCGAGAGCCCAACCCGCACCCTGCCCACGCTCTACGAGTTCTTCGCTCCGGGGGGCATCCTGGCGCGTTCGTCGCTGCCCTATGAGTACCGTCCGGGCCAGATGGAAATGGCCAAGGCCGTCGAGCGCGCGATCGAGGAGCGGCGCCACCTGATCGTGGAGGCCGGCACCGGCACCGGCAAGACGCTGGCGTATCTGTTGCCGGCTCTGCGCACCGGGCGGCGGGTGATTATCTCCACGGGCACCAAGGCACTGCAAGACCAGCTTTTTTTCCGCGATGTGCCGTTTCTGGAAACGCTGATCGGCGACCTGCGCGTCTGCTACATGAAGGGCCGTGCCAATTACCTCTGCCGCCACAAACTGGCCGCCCTGCGCAACCAGCCTATTCTCTCCGGCCTGGAAGAGATTGACCAGTACCAGCAGATTGCGGAGTGGGAAAAGACGACCGAAACCGGCGACCGCGCCGAGCTTTCCGGCATGCCGGAGTCCAGCGCGCTGTGGCAAAAGCTGGATGCGCGGACTGAAGCCTGCCTGGGGTCCACCTGTCCCGATTACGGGCGCTGTTTTATCACCGAGATGCGGCGCAAAGCGCTTGAGTCCGACGTGATCATCGTCAATCACCACCTGTTCTTCGCCGACCTTTCCGTGCGGCGCGAGGCAGCCGGCGCGGCGGACGCCGGAATTTTGCCCGAGGCCGCGGCGGTGGTCTTCGACGAAGCGCACGAGCTGGAAGATGTGGCCTCCAGTTACTTCGGACTCTCCGTCAGCAACCTGCGCTTTGAAGAGTTGGCGCGGGACACCGACGCTCTGCTCCGCGGCAAGGAAGGCGCGGACAAGCTGCCCGCCCTGACGCAGCAGATTCGCGAACGTGCGCGCATGTTCTTTGCAGTGCTGCCCATGGCCGGCGACGGACGCCAGCCCTTTGCCGGGCGCGAGGAGTTTCTTGAAACTTCCGGCGACCTCTACATGGCGGTGCGTGCCACGTTGCAGAGGATGGAAGCGGAGATGGAGGGGATGAAAGGCGTGGACGAAGCGCCGGGGCTGAAGAAGCGCGTCGCCCGTCTGCGCTCGGAGCTCGAATTCATCCTCGAATCGAACGCGCACAACATGGTCTATTGGATGGAGCGACGGATGTCAGCAGGTGTTGCGGACCGGTCGGGAGGGCGCAGCGGGCTCCGCTCGCAGTCGCGGACCACCTTCCTGCAGGCCACGCCCATCGATGTTTCCGAGCTTCTGCACGAACTGGTTTTCGAGCAAATCCCCACGGTGGTTCTCACCTCGGCCACGCTCACCGTACAAGGCGGCTTCGAGCACATGCGCAAGCGGCTGGGACTGACGGAAGTGCGCGAACTGATTGTTCCTTCGCATTTCAATTACGGAGAACAGGCTCTGCTTTACCTGCCGCCGGAGATGCCCGACCCCCGCGATCCGGAGTTCCCCGAAGCTGCGGCGCGCTGCATCCGGCGCGTGCTGGAACTGAGCCGCGGCCGCGCCTTCTGCCTGTTCACGAGTTATGCCCAGATGCGCGACTTATACGAGCGCCTGCTGCCGGTGCTTGACTTTCCCATCCTGTTGCATGGCACGGCACCGAGGAAAGCGCTGCTGGAGGAGTTTCGCACAACGCCCAATGCCGTGCTATTTGGAACTTCGAGTTTTTGGCAGGGCGTGGACGTGCAGGGCGAGGCCCTGAGCTGCGTCATCATTGATAAGCTGCCCTTTGCCGTGCCGAATGATCCTGTGGTGGCGGCGCGCATGACGGCCATAGAGGAAGCCGGCGGAAAGCCCTTCTTTGACTACCAGGTCCCCTCGGCGGTCCTCACGCTGAAGCAGGGCTTCGGCCGCCTCATCCGCTCCCTTGAAGATCGCGGCGTACTGGTGCTTCTTGACCCCCGCATTCGCCAGAAGCAATACGGAAAGATCTTCCTGGCCAGCTTGCCGCCGTATCGCATGACGACGACGATTACGGATGTGGAAAGTTTCTTTGAAACAAAGGCAAGTGAATGATGCGCACTCAGTTTGAGTGGCTTGATTTCACTTCGAGGGATTCCCGATGCAGATTACAGCCCAAGACATTCTGGTAGTCATCGACGTGCAAAACGATTTCTGTCCCGGCGGCGCGCTGGCGGTTGCCGGCGGGGACGCAGTGATCGCAGTGATCCATCGGGTCGCGGCAAAGTTTGACCATGTGATTCTTACCCAGGACTGGCACCCGGCGGGGCACTCTTCGTTTGCGTCGAGTTATACGGGAAAGAACCCATTCGAACAAATTGAACTGAGTTATGGCGTACAGACTCTGTGGCCCGATCATTGCGTTCAAGGCAGCAAGGGCGCGGAGTTTCACCCGGCGCTTCATCTGCCGCAGGCGGAGCTGATTTTGCGCAAAGGCTTCCAGCCGCAGATCGATTCCTATTCGGCCTTCTTTGAGAACGATCGCGTCACGTCTACCGGATTGGCCGGCTATTTGGAAGAACGCGATCTGTGCCGCGTCTTTCTGGCGGGGCTGGCCTACGACTTCTGCGTGGGCTACTCTGCGATGGATGCGCGGCGTATGGGGCTCGAGGCCGTTGTGTTGCCCGATGCCTGCCGCGCCATCGACCTCAACGGCTCCGTGGAGGCGATCGAGGCCAAGTTTGCAGACTCCGGCGTCGCGCTTATCCAGAGCACTGCCCTTCAAGGCTGAAGCGGTGGCGGCTCAAAGGCTCGCCATGCAGATCGAGTTATCAACGAGCAATGCCAGCCCGGACTCGCTCCGTATTTCGAGGGTAGGTCTTATCTTTCGCCGAGCGACGCGCCCAGCCCCTCCAGAATGCCGCGCCAACCCTCTTCGGTGCTGGCAGCCCACTCTTCCAGCACTCCTTCGTGGGTCAGGGTCAGCTCGCATCCCGATCCTGCGGGAAGAATGGCGAGTTCAACCTCGGTGACCAACGGCGAGTACTTGGGAACAGCGAAGGTGAAGACGAGGCGGCTTGGGCGGTCGACCTCGACGTATTCTCCCTGATGCTCCACATCTTCGCCATCGCGCTGCTCAACGATCACGAAGCTGCCGCCGGGGCGTGCGTCGATCTCCAGCCGCACCATTTTGCCGGTGGGGGTCGCAAAGAGCCACTTGCCCGCGGTCGCGGGATCTAGCCACGCATCGAAGACGCGTTCGGTCGAAGCCTCGAAGTGACGGCTCACCTGCAGTACCCGCGTTTCCGTTGTGGACACGGCGAACCTCCTCGCTGGCTCAACAGGTCAACTTGAGTGCAGTGAAAGGACGACTCACCACTCTAGCAGGTCACCATGACGGCAGAGCAGCCCGGGCGGACAGGCTTCCATTGCACCAGGAACTGGGTCACGGACGCCGACTCCATGTGGCGCATGGATTCAAACTGGCCGTTCTTCTGGCTGTAGAGCAAGCCGCCCGTCTCCGTGAGGACGGCGAGTGCGGGCACGCCCTTGTCCAGCGGGACATCGTAGCGCTGCGCGATATCGAGGTTGGCGTCCATGGTGCCGATGTTGATGTGGACCAGGACGAAGTTGGCCTCAAGAAGGGGCAGGTTCTTCGGATCGTGGAAGTAAAGGTCCAGCACCTGGCAGTCGCCGCACCAGTTGCCGCCAAAGTCCAGCAGGATGCGCTTGTGGGTGGTGGCAGCGGTTTTGAGGGCCGCGGCCAGATCGGCACTGGCCTGCGCAGGGGCGGGATAAATTTCGCGGTTGGCGGAGCGGGCGGGGCCGGCGCTCAAGGCCAGCAGCACGGCAAAAGCGAGCAGCTTGACTGTTCTCAACAAGGGCATCTCCAAAACTGTTCCTAGTCTGCCATAAAGCCCGGACGACATACCATTTCCAATTCCGGTACCGGCGCGGTGCATTTACTCTTTAGGTTGGATGAAGAACTCGGCCGAATTGCGCAAAAAATTGGAATCGTCGCCCTTTCCTGACCTGGGAGCGATGATGGAAGGCTACGCACGGGCGGCGGCAGAGTGGGCCAGGGACGAGTTCCGGCAAAAGCTGGACTTTAGTTCCGACTCCGTCGATACGCTGGATGACATTCTGGTGCTGGTGGGCGAGAGCCCGGAACTGGACCTGGATTTTGAGGTCCGGCTGTGGGGCAGCTACCTGGGCGAGGTGCTTCGACGGCGTTATGCGGGGAGTTGGGAGATGACGCCCTATCCCGGTGCCGCGGTCACGGTTCCAGCCGTGGATGTGCGCGGCTCCCGGCTCTTTCCGCTGATGAAGGTCTACCGCCGGCTGACCACGGGCGAGGAGGAAGATTTACGCGCCTTCTACGCCATGGTGACGGAGCGGCTGGGAAGGCCTGCGCAGGTGAATTAGGGACGGAGTGCCTGAGATGTGCAGCCCCGGCTGCGCGGGCATCCGGCTTTGTGCGACAATATCCAGTGTGAAGGCGCGGCGGAGCAAGCGCGGCGCGCGGAGGATGAATCAATGGGCGATCTATTGCAACCGTGGCACATAGTGGTCCTGGGCGTAGTTGCGTTCCTGGTGTTTGGCGCCAAGCGGTTGCCGGAGCTGGGCAAGGGATTGGGCGAAGGCCTGAAGGGCTTCAAGGAAGGTATCCGTGGCGTGAGCGAACCGCTGCCGCCGGTGCCACCTGTACAGCCGACGGTGCAGCAGACTGCGGCCCCCGTGCCGCCGCCTCCAGCCCCGGTTGAGCCTCCCAAGTAACTGAAATTGCAGCAAGGCCGCCGGACGGATCTTCGTATCCGGCCAGCGACTTGGCTGAAGAAGTGTGCACCGGACGGTGCGGAAAACAGAAAGGCCTGTGCGCGAGCACAGGCCTTTCGTGTCTTTGGCGGTCAGACATGACCGCCGGCTGCCGGTTCTAGTGGACGTCCTGGGCGGAGGGATAATAGCCGTTCTTGGCAATCACATCCAGGCCGGGCCGGGTAACGCGCACATCGATCTTGCGGAACTTTCCGTCGATGACCGGCTGGTGGCTGTAGTAGCCCAGGGTGTACTGGGTGCGAGCTTCCTCGGCAAGCTTGGCGTAGCTCTTTTCAATGCCGTTCATGTTGTTCTCGGAGTCCAGCGTTCCGCCGGTGGCGATGACATAGTTGGCCAGCCGGTTGTCGTACATGGTAAAGGGCAGGTGAAGCTTGCTGACGTAACCTTCGCCCCAGCGCGCGGAGTCGCCCACCGCGGTCCCGTAGACGGCGATTTTGTTGTGTTCCAGATACGCCAGCACGTCCTTGTAGGTGGCCTTGCTGCCGTATTCCTTCCCGTCGGAGACCACGTAAATGATGCGGCGGCGTTCATGGGGGCGAGTAGAGAGTTCCTTCGCCGCGGCCAGGATGGCGTCGTTCAGGGTGTGGATCTCCTTGGGAATGGTGATGAAGGAGCCGCCACCGGCCGAGCGTCCGGGCTGCAGATTGGGGTCCACGCAGTTGCCGTTCTGGCGGATGTTGCAGCCAGCCAGGGGACCGCTGTTGACCGGCACCAGTTCTTCGCTGCCGGTGGCCTTGGTCAGGGCCAGCACGGCGGGCAGGCGGGCGCTCTGGGCGCCGGTAAAGCCGGTGCGCTCCTGGGAGCCGTTGCTATAAGAGAAGACCGCAACCTCGTCATAAGGGGTAAGCGCGCCTTGAAGGGCGCCCAGCGAGTTGTTGACCTTGACCATTACATCGGCGGTCAGGCTCTGATCGATGACAAAGGCAATGGAAAGCGGGAACGGCGTTACGGAAAACGTGGCGATGGGCTCGCGGGTGTCGTTCTCGAAGATCTTGAAGTCGCGGAAGGTGAGTCCGGGGACCAGGTGTCCCTTCGAGTCCTTGACCGTGACTGGAACATCGACGTAGTTGACGTTCACGCGGATGAGGGTAGCCGTCTTTTCAACGGCATCTTCCGCTCCCAGTATTTGCGGCGGGGTGGTCTGGAAGTCGTCCTTGCCCTGGGGGGTGGGCGCCTGGGAACTGGGCGCGGGCTGCTGGGCCGTGGGGTTGGAAGAGGAGTTGGGCCCCTGCTGCACGTCGCCGGCACCCTGACCGGGCGTAATCGGGCCATTCATGCCGGACAAGGGCGGAGGCGCCTGGGGCGTGGGGGCATCGGGCACCGCGGATTGTTGCTGTTGGGCCAAAGCCGCCGTGCTCAAAATCGTGCCAGAACTCAGGAGCGCGGCCAGCGCCATTGCCGTTAAACCTAGCTTCACAGGTATATCGTCCTCCCAGACGCCGCAAATGCAGTGGTCAGTTGTGATCTATTGACGAAAACTGGCCCCTCTTTGGTTGAAATACGGGCTGCAAATGCATTGGCCTGCCGGCCGAAATCGACCGATAAGGCTGCACTCGTCAGAGTATCAGACGCGCGGGAGCGCTGCAGGTTGCCTTCCAGCGGAGAAACGCACCGCGTATGCTTACTTCGAGCTTGAAAAATCGTCATACGGAGCAGGATGAGAATTCGTTGGGAGATTGCGGTTGTGTTGTTGGGCGCGGCGGGACTGGTTCCTGCGGCATGGGGTCAGCTTGCGCCCTCACCGGACGCATCCCCGGTGAGCACCGCGCCGGCCGCGCCCGAGGAAGAATCGGTGGCCACGCTCAAGCTCAACGTCAGCCTGGTGGACCTGTTTTTCACGGTCAAGGACAAGAGCGGGAACCTGGTTCCCCACCTGACCAAGGACGACTGCACCATTTCCGAAGACAAGCAGCCGCAGACGCTGAAGAGCTTTGTGGCCGAAACCAACCAGCCGCTGACGCTGGGCATCCTGCTGGACACCTCGGGGAGCCAGCAGCGCGTTCTGCCCCTGGAACAGCAGGTGGGCAGCCAGTTTCTGGAGCGTGTTCTGCGCAAGAAGGACGAGGCATTTCTGCTTTCCTTCGACGTGAACGTGGACCTGTTGCAGGACTTCACCAATAGTCCCCGGCTGCTGGCGCGGGCCATGGACAAGGCCGAGATCAACACCGCCGGCGGCAATGGCGCGGCAGGCATTCCCGGAGCGGGCGGCGGAACGGTGCCGGTGTATGGAACGCCCAAGGGCACGCTACTCTACGACGCGGTCGACATGGCCTCACGGCAAAAGCTGAACCAGGAGACGGGCCGCAAGGCGATGATCCTGCTGACCGATGGCGAGGACGAGGGATCGAATACCAAGATCAGCGAGGCCATCGCCTCGGCGCAAAAATCCAACGTCATTATCTACACCATTCTGATTGCCGACCGGGGCTTCTATGGAGGCTGGGGTTACAGCGGCTTCTCCGCCATGAAGAGGATGGCCGAGGAGACGGGCGGCCGGCTGATCGACGTGGGCAACAACGGCAAGAAGCTGGAGGCAGCATTCCAGCAGATCGAAGATGAACTGCGCACCCAGTACGTGGCCAGCTATACGCCGTTGAACACCAAGCAGGACGGCGGCTTCCGGCGCATTGCCGTCGAATGCCGGCCGGAGGGAATGAAGGTGCAGGTGCGCAAGGGGTATTACGCGCCATCGCCGGACAACTAGCCCGTATTTCTCCCAGGGCAATCGCATGAATCCATCTTGTTGACGAGCTCGGTTCCGATTTCTATCGCGCCGGAGGCGCAATGGTGGTTAGCCCCGCGCTTCAGCGTGGGGAAAGGGGCCAACAATAGCCAGTCAGCCCCGTAGGGGCGACGCAAAAGGCGAAATTGCCATCAAGGTATCGTTCATGCGATTGCCCTGGTATTTCTCCCCTGGCCGCCATCCTTTTCAGCTGCTTTTGCGCATAATTATTCTCACCCAGCGCACAATCAAGATAAGCGGCCCAATCCGTCAGGGATGTGAACGGTCCGAACCCTCCAAAGGGGGTACCCCTCTAGGGGGTAGATTCACTTTCTCTTCGCTTTTAGATCCGTAAGATAATAAATACAAACGTCTTATTTTTAGAACCTCGTAAGATTTCCACAGGGAAAACAGTCGAAAACCCTATGTTTTAGGCATAAAACACGGTGAAAAATTCCGTGAAATAGACCAAAATCGAACCAAAAATTGAACTATTTGCCCTTTCCAGGGGCAAGGCTTCCGTAGTGTGAAAGTCCGGTTAAATTACTGCAAGTGACTTGTTTCAGGACACTTGGTTACCGAAAACCCACAAGTCGGTAATCTGGCGTCTTTAATGGCTCTTCGCTACTATCGGCACGGGTGAGAAAACCTTGAGGCCGCGCTCAAAAACCTTCCGCCTCGGTCCTTTCCCGGTCAGGAGCCTGCCATGAACACCGACTACGCCACCAGTCAAGGCTTTGAGATCAGCCCGCGGTTTCACCAGATGCTGGTGGAGCGGATCGAGCGCCTGGAGAAGGACGCGGAATTCGACGAGGCGCAGGTGGCCAATCTGAGCGATGGCGATCACATTCGCCGCCACATGCGGCTGGTGGCCGTGCAACGGGCCGAGGCTTTGCGCATGAGGCTCTTTCTCGACCGCACCAAACCACGCCTGCCTCGCCCGATGATCGCACTCTGAGGGGTGCGAGCGTCTACTTTTCCGCGCTGAGAGCCGCCAGAACCCTGGCCAGGTTTTCCTTCACCGTAGGAGTGTCATCTCCCAGGGCGATGGCCCGCTCCAGATGCTCCTTGGCGCCCTTGAGCTGCTTCAATTGAGCCAGCACAACGCCGAGAGCCTGGTGCGTCAGCGCGTCGTCCGGATGGCGCGTGAGCGCGAGTTCGAGCGCCGTCGCCGTCTCGTCCAGGCGGCCGAGTTGGACAAGAATCGCCGTCAGTTGATGGACAAGAGCCAGGGAATCGGGCGCAGTGTTCAAGCCTTCGCGCAGGACCTTGACCGCCTGGTCGAGCTTGCCGGATTTGGTGTAGGCCGTGGCCAGGTTGGCGCTTTGCAATTCCGTGCGCTGGCCCAGAAGGCGGGGAGTTTCCAGCAGATCGATGGCTCCCTGGAAGTCGTTCGCGAGCAGCAGGTCATTGGAGAGGCTGTCGAGCATCGAGGAGGACTCGGGATCGAAGGCCAGGGCCGCGCGCCATTCGGTGGCTGCGTCGGCGACGTCGTGGGTGGAATCGAGCGCCGTGGCCAGGATGGTGTGGATCTTGAGGTCGTTCGAGCCGAGTTGCTCGGCCTGCTGGAGGGCGGCGATGGCTTCCTTGGAATCTCCTGAAAAGTAGAGGCTGACGCCGAACATGAAGACGACATGCGCCGCGTCGGGCTGTTCGGGCTCCATTTGCAAAGAGGTGGCGAAGGCGTTGGCCGCGCAGGCGTACTGCTCCTTCTCCGCGAACCAGACGCCGAGATCGGTGAAGACGGCGGCGTTGGGCTTGTCCTGGAGCTTGGCCTTCATTGACTCGGGCGGCGTGCACTCCTCTGCGCCGAGATGGGAGGACGCGAGGAGGAGAAAGAGCGCCGTGAGGCTGAGCGACCGTCTCGATCGAAACAAATCGTGCATGGTCATCGCTGGCACGTCCTACTTGGGAAGATCGGCAACGTGCACCTCGATGTTTTCGATTCCGTCCCCTGCGGTATTCGCAAATTCGGGAATGTTGACGGCGCGATTGGCGGCCGTGGCGTTGTCGATGAGGATGGCGGGGCTGGAGTTGCCGTCGGCGTCGATGTGGGTCAGGTACATCTGCGTATAGGGCGAGCGGGACTTGGAGGAAAAGACCAGCCAGCGCCCGTTGGGCGAGAAGCTGTGCCAGGAGTTCATCAGGCTGGTGTTGGCCCGCAGGCGGCGCGCGACTCCGCCGTTGAAAGGAACGATGTAGAGCAGGCTGTCGGGACGCATGAGCTGACCGTTATGGCATTGGACAAAGACGATCCAGCGGCCGTCGGGCGAGACTTTGGGGAAGTTGTTGCTCATGCCGTTTTGCGAAGCTCCCACGATGCGCTCCGGCGTGCCGCCTTTGCCGTCGTTGAAGGGGATGCGGTAGAGGTCGTACTGAATCTGGGTCTCGTTGGGATCGTTGGCGTGCAACGCCGGCGGCTGGCCCTGAACCCGCGGAGGGCGCGCTTCAGCACGGGCAAAGACGAGGTACTTGCCATCGGGACTCCAGACGCCATCGGTCTGGGCGAATTTGGGATCGTCGGCTCCGGGCAGGGGCTGGCGCAGGCCCGTGGCGCGGCTATACCACTCGAGGATGCCGCGGGTGGGATAAAAGACCTGGAGAAAGCGGTAGTCGCTGAAATTGGTGACGTAGTAGCTGCTGAGCAGCTTGTAGGTGGGGCCGGCAAAGGTGCTGACCACGTAACGTCCGTCCGGCGAGACCTGGGACATGAAGCCGACCCTGGTTTGGCCGGCGCGTCCGTCGGTGTTCCAGTGCACCATGTCCTTGCTCTGAATGGACATGTGCTTCTGGACGGGAACAACAGCATAGAGGCCCTTGTCGTTGGCGGGGCCGTCGATGTCCATGCCGAAGGTCTTGCCATCCGCGGAGAAGGAATGGCAGTTGGCGCAGGAGGGCATGTCGCGGAGAACGGTGTGGCTCTCCGGCTTTTGAATGTCGCGCAGGCGCCAGTGAATGAGGTGAATGGCGCTGGGGGCCAGCGGCTCCACCACGCCATCCGTGCCCTTGCTGGGCATGAGCGGAACGTCGCGGTAGAAGATGGGCGCGCCCACCGGATCGGGCGATGTGGAAAGAGAAATGTGCGCCTGGGAAAAGGCGACGTGCCCCTCGCGATAGCCGGTGATGGTGACGGTGGCGGGCTGCGTGGCGGAGTGCGTCTGAATGGCCGTCCAGGTGGCCGCATCGGGAGTCCAGGCCCAGGTTGCGCCCTGCCGCAGCGTCAGCTTGGGCGGCTGGTTGGTGCTGCTGACGCACTCCGGATCGATGGGCCCCAGGCGCATGTGTTCGCCGCTGGAAACCGCGTGGACGGGTGCGGCTTTGTCAGCAAACGAAATGTCGATGGACCAGGAGGTTCCGCCTGCATCCAGCCACAGGAAGGTGGGCGGCGTGATGCCGGGGGGAAAGATGGAGCCGTCCTCGGGGTAATCGATGGAGATGGGCCACAAGGCGCGCGGAGCATCCTGCGCCGCAAGGACCGGCGCGGAGAGATTTTCGAGGGCGAACGGCCGCAGATGGACGGGCAGGAAGCCGAGGGAGAGAACCGCGAGTGCGATGGCGGGCGGAAGGACAAGAGCCTTGAGTCTGAACCGCCGCTGAGGCTGAAAATCTGAGTGCACAGTTCCTCCGGGAGTCTCAATCCACGCCTCGATGGACTTGGGAACGAGTTGCCGCAGTTGGGGCAGATGGCGCAACGGCAGAAATGAATCTCCTCAAAATAGACGCATTCGGCGATCTATAAGTTGATTCTCGCTCAAAGTTGGCGCTTCACGGGGATGAACCTCCGCGTTGGTCGGCTCAAACGGCAAAGCCTCTGAGGAGCGAGAGGCTTTGCCGTAGATCATCAGGAAAAGTGAGCCGGACCGCCCATGACTATTTGGTTGTGGCCTGGGCTGCGGTAAGCACAATCTGTTGCTGGTCGGCCGTGGCCACCTTCTGATAAAAGCCGCGGAGGGCTTCGTAGTCCTTGGCGTCGAGCATGGTGAAGCCGCGCGCCAGGACGCGTGCGCTGGTGATGGAACTGGCGAGGGCCTTGGAGCGAAGCTGGTAGGCGGCGTTCTCTTCCCACTTGAACGTGGTGTCCTGCGGCGCAGCCTCGAGGGTGAAGCCGGCGGGGAACTGATAGGTGATCTGCTCCTGTTCCTGTGCGGGGTAGCGCATGTCCACGGGCAGGGTGCGGTCCTTGTCTTCAGGGAATGGGACGGTCTCCCGGGTGTCGAAGAAGAGGCGGGGCAGGGTGAGGCGGTTGGCGTCCGGGGCGGCAAGGGAGCCAGAAACCGGAACGACGGCCACCAACTGCCGGGCCGGATCGTCAAGACCGGCGATGCGGTCCACATGGGCTGCGATGCCCGCGGGAACCTCGGCGGCGATCCTCTTCTCCAGTTGCAGTTTCACTGTATTGGCATCGGTGCGGAGCGCCAGTTGCCGCAGCTCCAGGGCCTCTTGCCCGGTAAATCCCACTTTCAGCGTGCCGGAAACGGCTCCCTGCGGAGTGACGGCCAGAGTGCCCACCCGGACCACGGTGTTTTCAGTGTTCAACTGCAAAGGCGTGAGGAGGGTTTCGACCTTGCCACCGGCGCCCATGGCGATTCCGCCTGCGCCGGTGTGAGCCCAGTGCAGGGTTTGGAAGGGGGCCGCTTTGGTTCCGGGGTCGAGGAGAACTTCCTTGCCGTCAATGGTAAGGGCGACCAGGACGGTGTCCAGTTGGCTGGTGCTCAGCAGGCTGGTCGAGAAGATGTGGTGGTTGCGGCTGGCAATCCGCTCCGGCCGGAAGTCGAGCCCCGCGGCGCGCGCCAATGCCATGTAGAGGAAGGCGATCTGGTTGCCGTTACCGCGCTTGTTCTCAAGCACGGTCTGCACGTTGCCGAGAGGAACCGTGTCGTCGGCCAGGGAAAGCGATTCGTCGCGGTTCAGGTCGGTATTCTCCAGCTTCTGCACCAGGGCATAGAGCTTTTTGGCCTTGTCCAGTGGAGAGTCCGAGGCGGAAACTGCTTCAGAGGCGGCGCTTTGAACTGCTCCGGAGGGCGCGATGTAGCGGTTCAGATCCTTGGTCCAGAACTGCATCTCCTTCTGCCAGAACTCCTTCTCCACGACCGTGTAGGTGTAGTAGAAGTTCATCTGGTAGATGCGCTCTCCGACGGGCGGGGCAAAAGGCTCCTGCGGTATGGCGGGAATGTCGGTGAGGTCAAGGAAATAACGGCCCAGCGCGTCCCGGCCGATCGTCTTCTGCGGCGGAAGAATAGGCGCAGTCCGAATGTCGTTCAAAATCTCGTAGTGCCGGTCTTTCAACAGGCTTGAAGAGATTCCCGCGCCCGAAACGTCGTTGGGAAGGAACTGGCTGGTTGGCGTGTAGAGATAGTGCGCCTTGTGGACAAAATAGGGCTGCTGTATCTGCCATTGCGGCGCGGACTGGAAGCGGTCGTAGCGCACCTGGTAGCGATACTCGATAATGCTGCCCACTTCCACCCCGGGCAGGGTGAAGGTGGCGTCTTTGCGGTCCTTGTCCATCTTGACGAGATTGGCCGGTGAGCCGGTCAGCGGGACCACTGTGCCGTCGGGGTGAACCACCCTGGCTTCGAGGGCTTTGACTTCAATGTTGGCAGCGTAAGAGTCCGCATCATAGGGCTGATCCTGGCCGACATGATTCATGTCCGGCGCGTCAAAGTGATTCTCAGTAGCCGAACTGCTTTGGCTGGAGTTGTTTCCGGCCGCAACGAAGGCCATGACCCGCGGGAGGCGGACATGAACAGTTGCCGCGTCCTTGCCCTGCTCGGTGAGCACCTTGATGCGCGCATAGACGGCGCAGAAGGAATGCGGATCGTCTTCGGTCTCTTCGCGATAGAGATAGACCGCGGCCGCACCCGGCGCCTTGGGATCCGAGGTCATTTTCAGCTCCTCATTCGAGGGAGCCTGGAACTGCCCAAAAGAGACGAGGGGCATCGCTGCTCCCAGCAGCAAAGCCCCGCAACGCAACGCTTGATGAAGACGCATCCGAAATATCTCCAAGGCTGACTTCCGCAAGTGGTCAGAAAGTTCAGCGCACAACAAACAGCAAGAATTTTACCCCTTCCACTCTGAGGGAAGGGAAAGAAGTTGGCAAGAGCTAAATCGTTTTTTCATTGGGCGTGGTTAAGTCACTTTTTTGGCCGCGAATAAGTCAGTAACCGGTTGGAGGGTGAGCCCGTCTAAGTGAATACACGTCGATGGCTTGCGGAGCGAGCGTGAGAGAGCCTTGCGTAGAACCTCGAGTTGCCCCTATCTTCGATGGAAGCCCTTCGGATTGTGGTTGTTGCACCCTGCCGGAGCGTTCGGGTGGCGAGGCGCGTCGTCCACGGCCCTTGCCGACCGCACTCGATGCGGCGTATTTGCTGTATTTTTGTGACTGTAGAGGACGTCACCGGATCGCTGGATGGATCGACCGCACCGATCTCCGTTTGCGCAAACTTGTCTGTGGGGGCTGTTTCTTGAGGAGATTGAGGTCACGTTACGCCAGGGTCCTGCTGGCAGGAGTTGTCGTCACAGGTTCGGTTTTTCTGGTGTGCAGGGGAGCGTTGCGGCCAGTTTCCGCAGACGAACAGGCGCAGTCCGCAAGCCAGCCGGCAAAGATCGCGATCGACTATCCGCTGAATGGCTCGGTGTTTCCTCCAGAGATTACGGCGCCCACGTTTCTGTGGCGCGATCCGAGCGATGCCGCCAAGCGGTGGGTGGTTGAAGTCTCGTTCGCGGACCACCCCCAGGGAATCCGCATCGAAGCTGCAGGCGAGCCTTTCCAAATGAGAGCGATCGATCCCAAGGCAGGTCTGGGGATCGATCTGACTTCGGAGCAGGCGGCCACGCGCACCTGGAAGCCGGACGCGGAGACTTGGGCGAAGATCAAACGGCTGAGCGTAAAAGCGCCGGCAACTATCTCCATCCGCGGATTTGCCGCAGACAATTCAAGACTTCCTGTCTCGACCGGCAGGGTGAGGATTTCCACGTCGCTGGATCGAGTGGGTGCGCCGATTTTTTATCGCGACGTTCCGTTGATGCTCTCGCCTCCGGGGGAAAAAGGCCCCATCCAGCCGCTGCCGGCTTCTGCCATTCCCCTGATCAAATGGAAAGTTCGAAACCTGGCAGAGCCGGAAAGCCACACGGCGATGGAGAATCTGCCCACCTGCGCCAACTGCCATTCCTTTTCACGAGATGGCACGACCTTTGGGCTGGACCTGGATGGGCCGCGGAACGACAAGGGGCTGTACGCGCTGGTTCCGGTGGCGAAGAACATGACCATCCGCAATCAGGACGTCATCCACTGGAGTTCGTTTCAGTTGAACTCCGAGGCCGGCAAATCGGAACCTGCGGTGAAGCGGTTCGGGTTCATGTCGCAGGTCTCTCCGGACGGGCGCTATGTGGTGACGTCGATTGGCCCTCCTGACAACGGAAACAGCAACCAGAACAAAGTTCCAGGCTTTGCCTCCGGGCTGCTGGATCGCCTGTTCAGCACCAACTACAAGGACTTCCGCTTCCTGCAGGTCTTTTATCCGACCCGCGGCATTCTGGCCTGGTATGACAAGAAGGATGGGACGATGCGGCCTTTGCCCGGCGCGGATGACCCGCAACTTGTGCAAACCAGCGCATTCTGGTCTCCAGATGGGAAGTACCTGGTCTTCAGCCGGGCGACGGCCCGCGATCCCTATCCAGTGGGCGCTCCCAAGCCCGAGTATGCCAACGACCCCAGGGAACCGCAGATCCAGTACGACCTCTACAAGATTCCGTTCAATGAAGGCAGAGGCGGCAAGGCAGTTCCGGTGGCAGGCGCTTCAGGCAACGGGATGAGTAACAACTTCCCCAAGGTCTCGCCCGACGGCAAGTGGATTGTCTTTGTGCAAAACAAGAACGGGTTGCTGATGCGTCCCGACAGCCGGCTGTACATGGTGCCTTTTGCCGGCGGCAAGGCGCGGCTGATGAATTGCAACACCTCGCTGATGAACTCCTGGCACTCGTTTTCGCCCAATGGGCACTGGCTGGCGTTTTCGTCGAAGGCGCGCTCGCCCTACACGCAACTGATGCTGACCCACATTGACGCGCACGGCAACGACTCTCCCGCGATCCTGGTGGAGAACACCACGGCCGGCAATCGGGCCGTAAATATTCCGGAGTTTGTGAATGTGACGCCCGATGGCCTGGAGAAGATCGATCCCCAGGCGACGGAGTCTTATCGGTTGATCGACGAGGCGTATGCGCAGATGAAGAGCAACCGGATACCTGAGTCCATCCAGTTGCTGCAGAAGGCTCTTGAACTGGATCCGGACGACGCCATGGCGCATTTCAACCTGGCGACGCTGCTGACGGGAAGCAAACAGGAGTCTGAGGCTCTGCCGGAGTTCCGTAAGGCCTGTGCGCTGAGCCCGGAGAATACGCTCTTCCTTGAAAGTTTTGGGGCCTCGCTGGCAGTCAACGGCGATCTGAATGAAGCGGCTGTCCAGTTGCAAAAAGCGGTTTCACTTCTTCCCACTTCACCGGAGTTTCACTTCAATCTCGGCTACGTGATGGAAACCCAAGGCAACTACGCGGGGGCCCTAGGCCCCCTTGAGAAGTCCGTGGAGCTGAGCCAGGGCAAGAATTCACGGTTTCTCTCCGAGTTGGCCAGGGCGTACAGCATGACGGGCCGTTTCACCGAGGCAAAACAGAGAGCGAATCAGGCGCTCGATCTGGCGGTCCAGGCGCACGACGAGGAAACGGCGAAGAATCTGCGGGATGCTCTGGACCGCTACGAACGCGGCGACGCACAGGCCAACCCTCAGTAGTGAACCGATTCCGGCGGCTCGCCCCGAGGAATTCCGGTGCACCGCGGTTGCTGTATTCTTCTTGCCTGTGAGGAATATCACCGAATTGTGCGCTTGACCGCGCTCTTTCCTGGTGTGCGGGAAC
>Ga0224531_1000281_pt1 | contig 28598 bp, 21 predicted proteins | sample CBST100metaG_FD_179876 | JGI IMG/M metagenome (GOLD analysis project Ga0224531, IMG submission 179876) | Peat soil microbial communities from Stordalen Mire, Sweden - C.B.S.T100 | ecosystem: Environmental > Terrestrial > Soil > Wetlands > Peat | place: Sweden: Norrbotten County, Stordalen Mire...
AGGAAAAATTGGCGATGGTGCTGGACATTGACGAAACCACCCTCTCCAACTACGAGGAGATGGTGAAGGCCGGCTTCGCCTACGACAGCGCCGTCTTCCACGCCTGGATCAATACGGCCAAGGCTCCCGCCATTCCTGGGACTCTGCGGCTTTATCGGGAAGCCCAGCAGCTGGGCGTAAGTGTCTTCTTCATTACCGGCAGATCCGAAGCCGAGCGCGACGCTACCGAACGGAACCTTCGCGAACAGGGCTTTCAAAACTGGCAGCAGTTATTTCTCCGCTCCCCGGAGCAGACCTCCGAGCCGATGGCCACCTACAAGTCCGGCGCTCGGGCCGCAATCGCCGCGCAAGGCTACCGGCTTGTGCTCAACGTCGGCGACCAGTGGAGCGATAACAAGGGAAAACCTCAAGCGGCGTACTTCGTAAAGTATCCCGACCCGTACTATTTCATTCCATAGATCAAGAGCATCAAAGAAAAAAAGGGCGAGGCCTTCCCGTGGAGCATTCAGGGCCTCGCCGGAGGAACAACTGCTTGCTGTCAACTGCCGCTCAATGAATGCGAATGTCGCCCGAGCCGGTTTCGATTCGTACCGTCGGGCCGCCGCCGTTGAGCTTGCCGGTCATGTGGTGATGGCCCAACTCACCCTGCGTCATCATTTCCCGGTCAGCGTGGATGCTGCCCGAGCCGGTCGAGGCGTCCAGTGTGAGTCCGGCGCTGCCTGGCCATAGCTCCACGTTGCCGGAGCCGGTCACCAGCTTCCAATCCGAGGTTGGCGCTCCACCCACGCGAATATCTCCCGAACCTGTCCCGGCGCGCAGTGCGCCGCGCAGATTGCGTAACTCGACATTGCCCGAGCCGGTCTGGGCCTTCACGTCGCCCGCGCCCGCCTGCTCGGCGTAGATACTGCCCGAACCGGTATTCACTGTGAACCCGCCGTGCAAGCCTGTGGCGTGAATATTGCCCGAGCCGGTGCTCAGTTTTGCATTCTCGCCCACGCCGTTCACGGTGATGTCGCCCGAGCCGGAACCGGCATCGACAAACGCATTCTCCGGCGCCTGAATCTCATAGTCGATGCTGATATTGTGCAGGTTCTCGTGGCGTGCACCGATGCGAACAATATTGCCGGTCTGCTCGATAGGCGGGTTTGCCGCGATCTCCCGTACCCGCTGCTCGCTGCCGCCCCATCCGGACTTCACCCTGCCGAAGATGTGTATCTGGTTGCCAGCGCCGCGGGTCAGGTGAATGTTGCCTGAGCCGGTCGCAACCGAAAGCTCCACACGCCCGTTCACTGAAAGCGTGCGGTCGAAAGTGGCCTCCGAAGCCAGCGCCGGAACCGCCGCCAGCGCCAAAGCAGTTGCTGCTAGAAGAAGATGTTTCATCGTGTGCCTTTCATGGTTCTCTGTTGCCCGTTACCGGCGATCAGTTGCCAGCCTCTCTGTTTCCACTGCCACGGCAAGGCCGTCAGCATCCGTTCGCCACTCTTCCTTCATACGTGCCACAGGTCAGTTTGGTTCCAAAAATTGGCGTATACGACCCTATTCCCTGTTCACTTCTCCTGTTCCCCACTCCCTGTTCCCTGCTATCCTCACATCCGAGATGCTTGGTCTTTTGCTGCTCCAGTTCGTCGCCGTGGGCCTGCTCATTCTGGTCAATGCTTTTTTTGTGGCAGCCGAGTTCGCCTTGGTCTCCATCCGCGACACCCGCATCGAACAGATGCTGGCCGCCGGCGTTCCCGGCGCTCGCGCTGTCCGCAGCCTGCAACGCGATCTGGACGACTTTCTTCCCGCAGTCCAACTCGGCGTCACCCTCTGCTCTCTGGCCCTTGGCTGGATCGGCGAACCGCTGGCCGCCTCCGTTCTCATGGGCTGGATCAGAGTCCTGCCGCTCACCCATGTCCATGCCCTGATCTATGCTCACATTATCGCCGTCACCCTCGGCTTCGCCTTCATTACTTATTTTCAGGTCGTGGTTGGCGAACTGGTGCCCAAGTCACTCGCCCTGCGCCGCGCCGAGGCCCTCGCCGTCGCCGTGGCCCCGCCCATGCTTTTTTTCATGGCTCTCGCCCGTCCGGCCGTGCGCCTCCTGAAAAACTCGGCTGCCATCATCCTGCGCGGCTTCGATGTCCCCATGACCGAGCGCGCCCAGGTCCACTCCCCCGAGGAGCTCAAGCTCATCGCCACCGCCGCCCGCAGCATGGGCGTTCTGCCCCGCTTTCAGGAGATGCTCATTCACCGCGCCCTGGAATTGGAGGATGTGCCCATCCGCGAGATCATGACCCCGCGCCAGAAGATCTTCGCGCTACCCTCCAACCTGCCCATCGAAGCGGCCAGCGCCCAGGTCATCGACCATATGTTCTCGCGCGTCCCCGTCTACGACGAAACCCGCGGCCCAGAACACATCGTCGGCATCGTCTACTCCAAAGATCTCGCCCGCCTCAACTTTTTCCGGTCAGCCGCGCCCTTCGTTGAACTCAAACTCTCCCAGGTCATGCGCGACGTGCTGGTCGTCCCTGAAACCAAAACCGTCCTCGACCTCATCCGCGAATTCCAGCAGCGCCGCCGTCAGATGGCCATCGTCGTTGATGAATATGGTTCCACGGTCGGGCTGGTCACTGCCGAAGACGCAATCGAGCAGCTTACCGGCGAACTGGAAGACGAGTTCGACTTGCCCGCCCTCCCCGTTCTCGCCACCGCCAGTGGCGCGCTACTGATGGACGGCGGCGTCAACCTCCGCGACCTGGAAACCCAGATGCAGTGGAACCTGCCCCGCGAAGGCGGCGTGGAAACCCTGGCCGGCTTCCTCCTCATGCGCCTCGGCCACATTCCAATAGAGGGCGAATCCATCACCTACGATGGCCGCCGCCTCACGGTGGTCGAAATGGACTCGCGCCGCATCGCCAAAATCCGCGTCGAGCCGGTCGAGGAAAAGAAGCCCGCCGCTGCCGATCCGGAAGCGAAGGATTCCGTAGCCGGCAAAAATTGAGCCGTCACAAATCAATCGCAGTGCAGTTCGACAATCCTGGCTCCGAACTCGCCGTCTTCACTCACCGTCAGCAACCCCACCGTCACTGGCAACCGGAACCGGCGCGGTCCGCAGGAGCCGGGATTGAAATAGAGCACGCCTTTGCGCCGGTAGTAGTTGGGCACGTGCGAGTGCCCGAAAAGCACGGCGGCAAACTTCCCGGCGGCTGGGTCCAGGTGGAGCGTCTCCAGATTGTGCAGCATATAGACGTAGCGGTCGGCGATCAACGCCACTTCAGTCTCCGGCAGCTCACTCAACGGGCCTTCGCGGTCCACATTGCCGCGCACCGCGGTCACCGGAGCGATCTTGCCCAATTCTTTGAGCACCGAGGCTCTGCCCACATCGCCTAGATGCAGGATGCGCTCAACGCCGGCCAGGGCAAGCGCCACTTCAGGACGAAACAAGCCATGCGTATCGCTGACCACTCCGATTTTCATGCAGCGCCCCCTCTTGAGGCGTGTGCATGAATCGAAGGGGTGCGGGAAGCTGAAAGCGAACTGGCAGCGGAAAATAACATTGGCATAGCAAGAATACAGCGACATCCGCGGAAAAATGGGGTTGAATTGATTATGGATATTTTACGGCGGAGTTTAGTTTTATCTTTGGCTCTGTTTGTTCCTATGACGTTCGCGCAAGCGCAGACGGCTCGTTCGTTGCAAGGTGGAAAACGGGAGGTTCTTCAGCCGGAAGCTGAGCAGTTGTTCGCTCTAGCTAATCAGGCGCGCACCGCGGCTGGGGCTGCGCCTCTCAAGTGGGACTCGGCATTGGCTATGGCCGCCCGCCAGCATTGCCTGCGCATGGCAACCGAAGGACCCATCGCCCATCAGTATGCGGGTGAACTCGACCTCTCGGCGCGCGCCGCGCAGACCGGCGCTCACTTCAGCCTCATCGAGGAAAATGTTGCCTTCGCCCCTACGCCCGCCGCGATTCACGATGGGTGGATGCACTCGCCCGACCATCGCCGCAACCTGCTGAACCCTGATGTGGATCGGGTGGGCATCGCCGTGGTGGCCGGCCGAGATAATCTGTACGCCGTGGCTGACTACGAGCGTGGCGTGTCGGTGCTGACCGAAGCACAGGTGGAAGCCACGGTGGGCAATCTGCTTAAGCAAGGCGGAGTTGCCATCCTGCCCAATGCGGCCGTTGCTCGCGCCGCTTGCGCCATGGACCGCGGTTTTCCCGGCTCCAAATCCGACACGCAACCCAGCTTCATCATGCGTTGGCAAGGCACGGATCTGACCCATCTGCCTCCCTCGCTGGCAAAGGAACTGGCCTCGAGAAAATTTCGCCAGGCGGCTGTGGGCAGTTGCTCGCCACAAGGCCAGCAAGACTCCTTTACGTCTTATCGCATAGCGGTGCTGCTCTACTGACTTTCTCAGCCTCGTCCTGGGGGCGAGGGAACTTTGACGGAGGCCATTCCAGCAGCGGTTGCCGCCTCAATGCCCAGGTCAGTGTCTTCGAAGACCAGGCAATCAGCGGGCGCCACGCCGAGCCTTGCGGCGGCAAGCAAAAATGCATCCGGAGCGGGCTTGCCGTGGGTATAGTCTTCCGCGGCGACGATGGTGTCGAATTTATCCATCAGGCCAAGCGCGGTGAGCGAGCCCACAACCGAGTCCCGCCGGCTACCCGAAACCACGGCGAAGGGAATCCGGCCATGCTCGGCCTTGATGTGCTCTAGAACTTCAGGGATCGCTTTGAGTTGCGGTAGCTGCTCCAGGTAGAGGCTTTCCTTCCGCGCGGCGACAGCATCGATCGGCATTTTCAATCCTTGCATCTTGTTCAGGTCGGCGATAATCTTCCTGACCGGTTTGCCGCCCCAGGAGTAGAACAGCTTCTCGTCGTATTCACAGTTCCATTCTTTAAGAGCCTTTTTCCAGGCAATGTAGTGCAGCGGCATCGAGTCAGCGATGGTGCCGTCGCAGTCGAAGAGATAGGCGCGGAACGAACCGGCGGGCAATTTTAGTTTCATGCTGCGCAGCCGCCTTCGCCGGGCTTGGTCGGCTCCATCCGCAAAGCGTTGTTGAAGCGGTTGAAGTAGTTGAACAGGCCAATGGCGCAGAGCAGTTCCACGATCTCGCCTTCGCTGTAGTAGCTCCTCAACTCGGCAAACTGCTCGTCGCTCACCGCGTTTGCATCGCGCGTGACGGTCTCAGCCAAGCGCAGGGCTGCTTTTTCGGCGGGGGTAAAATCCTCGCGCTGGGGCCAATCTGCCAGGTGGCTAAGCTGATCGTCCGTCCAGCCCAACCCCTTGGCGAGAATGGTGTGGCTGGCCAGGCAGTAGGGCGTCACGTTCACCTGACTGGTACGGACGATGATCAGCTCTTTGAGTTTGGTCGAGACCGTCCCGGTCGTTAGCACCGCGCCGAAATGGGCCTGCATGGTCGCAAAAATCTCCGGACGATGGGCCATCACCCGAAACATATTGGGGACATTGCCGCGCTGGGCAAAGGCCTTGTCGTAAAGCGCCGCAATTTCAGGGGTCACTTCGCTGCGGTCCAACCGCGAAATCCGAGACATGAGTTCTCCTCTTCCTTCCTTCTATCGTATCGAATGCACCGGCTCCCGGCGTCTTCCTTAAGCGCCTGCATTCTCCTTCGGCTCTCTTGCGCGCCAGTCAACAGAACCTGCACAGAAGATGAATCGCGTCCCATCCGTTACAATTTTTGACGTGCCGCGCTCTCTCTGCTAACGTGGTAATGGAGATTTCCTTACAAGGCACTCCTCAGTAGCTCAATGGCAGAGCATTCGGCTGTTAACCGAAGGGTTGTAGGTTCGAGTCCTACCTGAGGAGCCAATAAATCAATAACTTACAGACTTCTCCAAGCACAACTGGGAACCGTTGGGAACCGTTACAGATTTTCCTTCGAGCACCCGCCCCTTCAATACAGCCTTCGTCCTCTTGTTGATTGCCTGCATCACGCTGGCGGGAATGGCCTGCATATACACATTTCCGGTTGTTTTGATGTCGGCGTGCCTCAGAATGCGCTGCGCATCCTTGAGCGTCCCGTATTTCTGCAAATCGGTCCCGAGCGTCCGGCGCATGACCTGGAAGGTCACTAGCCGCGTCGGAATCCCCAGCTTCTCGGCAATCGGATGAATCCGCCAGCGTAGGAAGTTCTTTCCGTGCCGCGGCACTTCCTGCCCGGTGCGTTCGCCCCGTCCGAAGGTCGGAAACATGAATGCCTCCGGTGAAGGGTCTTCGCATTGTCGGTGCCATTCCTCGATGATCTTGCGAATCGGCTGCGGCACGGGAATCGCGTCGTGGCTGGCCCCGGTCTTCATCTTGCCGGCGTAGAACTGTCCCTCGTGCACGGTGCCGTAGGGGAGCAGATAATCGCCCTGCCAGGACTTCCATTGCAGCCCAAGCACTTCGCTCGTCCGCGTGCCACAGAAAATGCCGATGCAGAGCAGGCAGAGGTCGTGCGGGTCCGTCACGGCAGAAACCAGCGCCACGATCTGCTCTTTCGAGAGTGTGGGCTTTTCGACCGCTTTGGTGTCGGGCATCACCAAGTCTTCTCCTGGATTTTCTGGAATGAACTTCAATTTGCGCGCCGTCTTGAGAATCGCCTTGAGGTTGACGTAAGCGTGACGGACAACTGAGTCCGAATACTCTTGCGCCAGCTTGTTGAGTAAAACTTGCAGCTCGAAGGTGTTCAGCGTTCGCAGCGGCCTTGTCCCAATCGTTGAGGTCAAGTACCGCTTAATTTCGTATTCTGTCGTTTGTTTGGTCGCCGGGCGCCAACGCCCCTCACGCATCGGGACGTAACGGTTTTCGACGAACCACTCGAAGGTTACGGAGTCATCGTAGGCCAACTCCGTTCCGCCGCTAACTGCTCCGCCGTTCGACTGGCGGATGATCTCTTGCAAGCGTGCTTCAGCCTCGAACTTGCGCAATTTTGCTTTTGGTCCGAGGACGACCTTGCGAGTCTTCTCGACCTCCTTTCCGTCCTGGTCGTGCAGGTAGACCCGGAACTTGCCATACCACTTCTTTTCCCGCGTGCCCTTCAGGTACACGGTGCCTTTCTGATAGACCATTGCCATTGCTGTTCTCCTGTTCTGGTCCCGAACAGTTTGGTCGCGGAGAACACTTCTATTTGAGCACTCCGCGACACTCTCGGGGAAGAGAATTACGCTGCGTTCTGCCGCGCGATGAACTCGTTCACGTCAATTTCGCGGAAGCGCAACCGCGATCCGAGCTTGACGGCGCGAATGTGGGGATTGCGGCGCGTTGCATGATCGCGTACCCAGCGTTCGGAGACGCCCAAGCGTGCCGCAACCTGTCGCGGTGTACAGAGCCGTTCGTCGGAGCTGACCTGCTGAATAAGGTTGCTGCCTACGGAGCGGGGACCGAATTTCGGGGGATAATTCATGGTGAATTCTCCGGAAGAAAATACCCGTCAGCGACGGGAGACTGCGCAAAAACAGTCGTTGACGACCACAATTGACAGGAACGCGCATGAATGTCCAATTCATTAAGAGAATTCTGTTATTACTTTAGTAAATAAGTGCAGTAAAAATTTGATGGAAAAAAGTAGCCAGGGTTCGTCAATGCGTGTCTAATGAAATACCAAATGTCTTGCGAATAGAGTCGCAGACCAGGGCTTGATGAGCGGAGGCATCCAAAGTATGTCTCCATTTCTTGCCCAGCAAGAGAGTGAAAGGCAACTAATTATCCCCTTACCTGCGTGAGTGAAATACAGAGGCTGCGTCTTTTCAAGTTTTTGCCTCGGCTTCGATCGACCGATCAAGCAGGGGGGGGGGCTGATTATGGTGCGTCGCGAGATCAAACTTTTGGAATCGGCTATTGCGGTCGCGGAGGAATTGAATTTTTCTCGCGCGGCTAGGAAGGTTCGGCTCAGTCAACCCACAGTCACGCGAAATATCTCGATCATCGAAGGCGACCTTGGCACCGAGCTCTTCGAGAGAAATCGTAAACGGGTTATTTTGACTGACGCCGGACGAGCCTTTGTCGAGGAAGCGCGCATTTCAATTCTTCACCGCCGACGCGCATTTGAAGTGGCGCGCGCGGTGGCGCAGAACGCCGAGTCAGTGCTCAACATTGGCAAATCTCCATATGCTGACCCGTTCCTCATGTCAATACTGCTTGCTGTGCGTCTGCCGTTGTATCCGCAACTGAAGGTCGAGCTATCCAGCCAGTTCTCGTTTGATCTGGCTCATGAGGTGCTCGCTGGAGAACTTGATCTGGCAATTGCCACTGAGCCACCGGAGTCCCGGCAATTGACTGCGATCAAGATCGATGAATCACCCTTTTACATCGCGATGTCGAAGAAAGATATTCTCGCAGGGGAATCTTCTGTGACGCTAGACTCTCTTGCTGGCCGCATGTGGGTGATGCCTGAACATTGGACACACCCGCTGGTCGATAACGCGATTATGAAGCTCGCGGAAGCACATAAAGTTAGACCAGCGAAAGTTCAGCACATCGTTCTTCCTGAGGAAGCATTTCCATATATCGCCGATGGTGCGGCGGTAGCCTTCGTGGTTAAATCTGGTGCACTGCATATTGCGCACAATGGCGTTACTGTCCGCCCGCTTGACGAGAAAGCCCTTGTTCTCAAGACGTACCTCGTGTCACAGGCAGAGAACCGCTCCAAGGTACTGAGCGAATTGGTGAGAGGATTTATGCGCAAGCTGCCGAGCTTGAACAAGGCTCAGTCAGCGCCTCTTCATGCGCTTGCGTAAACACACATGCTATGGGCTGATTAACTTGCGGAAGCATTTCGGATGATTTGGATGTTGATTTTTCCCGACCAGTCGCATTTCGGACAGGTGATAATCCCGGTTGTCATTTCTCGCAACCCAATATTCTCGATGAGAATTGGAGTGCCGCATTGCGGACAGACGTGAGCGCTTTCCATTTGTCTCGATTCATCTTTGTTGTGACGTTCTATTGCCAGTCTCCTTTTCTGTCTGTACCGCAACCATTCAACGAGGAAATGTGTAATGTGGTTACCATTCCCTTCCTTCATCGATTGGAACCAGACTTATTTGGGGCCGAATTATGCAACCAGTTTTGTATGATCCTTTTAGTTCAGATGTACTTTGGGCTCGACCGACATACCGGGGCGCAGTTTCTCCATGCCGGGTTGATTCGGTCGAAAGCGTATGCGAACTGGAAGGCGCTGGATGACTTTGACATAGTTGCCTGTCGCATTTTCAGGTGGTAGGACACTGGTCCGGTCTCCAGTGGCGGCAGGCATGTTTTCGATATAGCCATCGAAATCTTTGCCCAGTGCGTCTACATGAATCCGCACACTCTGGCCAACATGCATCCTACGTAATTGTGTTTCTTTGAAGTTCGCTGTTACCCAAAGATCTTTTGTCTGTACGATCATCATCAACTGCTGGCCCTCGGAGACTCTGCCTCCGATTTCGGCGCTTCGTTCCGTGACGATGCCATCGACGGGGGAAATGATGTGTGTGTACGACAGATTTAGCCTGGCCTGATCGAATTTTGCAGAAGCAGACTCCGTATTCGCCATGCGCGATTGAATGACCGCCTGCCGAATGGCGACCAGCTTACCGGCATTCTTAAGGATTTGAGTCAGCCGGCTTCGTTGCTGATTGAGTTCCGCGCGCCGTTGTTCGATAGTCTTCTGGGCCGATTCCGCTGCCGCTTTGTCCGCTTCTACCTGGGCATTCTGTGCTTTTGCCACTGCTGCATACTGGTCGTAATCGGACTGCGCGACTTCTTCTTTGCGGAGTAAAGACGTGTATCGCTGCAAGTCGGACTTGGCCCGTTCATTTGTAGCCTCGGAACTACGCAGTTTGGCAACAGTGCTTTCGTAATCATGTTGCGTTGCCGCTAACGCAGCTTCTGCGGCTGCTACCTGGGCACGCCCGGTTGCCTCATCGGTAGCATTTTGTGTGAACGTGATCGGCAGATTCGGCTTCTCTCCAGTACTCTGTGCCATCGATTGATCGAAATCTGCTTTGCTCTGAGCCGCCGCTATCTGAAAGTCTCTTGGATCGAGGTCCAAGAGCAGATCGCCTTTTTTTACCTGCTGATTGTTTTCAACGTGGACAGCAACGACCGTGCCCGAGATGCGCGAAGCAATCGGATTCATGTGGCCGTCCACTTGTGCATCGTCGGTGCTCTCGAAATTTCTGGCGTTAAGCCACCACGCGCCCAAGCCGAGCAGGGTAATTCCCAGCGCCACAAGTATGCTTACTAGCCTGTGTCGTCCGCCGTTCTTCGGAAAAGCTGTCTTCTCTTTCGTTTGGTGATCGGTCTTGCCGGTCGTCGTTCCCGAATCTGTTGTCTGATGCTCTGCCTGTTCCAATTCAGTTGTCATCCTAATTCCCCTTCAGCAAGCCGGAGATATGCTGCTCAATGTCACTTGTTGCGCGCCACAGACTGATCAAGGCGAGATTCTGCGAGTAAAGACTATTGATGTAATCACGCTCCGCAGCGGCAAGAGATTCTTCGGATTGAACGACCTCGACCGAAGTTGTTACTCCTGCAGCAAACCGGTCTTGCGATTGCCGCAGCGTGTCTAGCGCCAGTTTGCAGTTTTCGTCGGCAACACTGACTTGATCATTTGCCACTGTGACGTCAATGTAGTAGCTCCGTATCTCCAGTTCGACTGAGCCTCTCTTGTCCTGATACTCCGCACGCCGTTGATCGACGACAGCTTGTGCCTCGCGAATGTCCGCTTCCGTGCGCCGCCCCTGCCAAAGTGGGATGTTGATCGAGGCGGTAACAGAAAACACGCCATTTCCGCCGCTTGCAGGTGTTATTCCCTGCGCCCCATAGAAACCGCTTACACCGGCGGTGGGAAGGCGCTCCGCTCGTGCGGCCTTGAGCGCCTGTTCCGCAGCATGCAAGGAGGCTTCCATCGATTTGAGATCGGCGCGCTGCTCAATCCCGCGCGCGATTAGTGTCCTAAGTGGATCAAATGTTTGTGGATTAGGAGTTAATGCCTCTGCCAGAGTCAATTGCGTCCCCAATGGAATGCCCAGCATCCGTGCAAGCAACAGCTTCTGCTTTTTCAAGTCTGCTTGGTCTGACCGTAAGCGCTGTTGCTCGGTCGTCAACTGAACGCGACTTCTTTGTGCGTCAATCAGAGCTTTGGTCCCGGCTGTATGCTGCGCGGCAGCCAGGTCGTAACTAGACTGCGCATATTGCACCTGAGCGGTTTGCGATTGCACGAGAGTTTGGCTGGCGAGTACATTCAAATACTCTCCGCTTACAGCCAAGATGACCAATTCACGTGCGTCACGGTCGCTTAACTCCGAAGCGTGTTGCAGTTCTGCTTGAGAGCGATAATTGTGCAATGCGGTTAGGTCGAAGGCATTTTCGCTGACTGTTCCGCGGGCGTCATAGTAATGAAAGGGGCCGACAGTAACCGGCAATAGGGATGCGAACTCGGCGCTGGCTCCCTTTAGCATGTTGCTGCTTAGGCCCTCTGCTTGAAGGTCTGCTTTTTCTTCGCTCATGCCGAGGCTGCCATTGACTTTTGGGAGCATTGCACTCAAGGCAGCAAGACGTTCTGCTCGAGCCTGGCGGAGAGAATTGCTGGCGCTGACCGCGCCGAGGTTGAACTGTAGTCCTCGGCGAATGGCGTCCCCTAACGTTAGGGGAACGGACGAATCCGCCGCTGTTGGATCAAGCACGCTTCCCTGATAACGGCCCTCGATCTGCAAGATCGTGCTGATGGTATTAGTGTTGTGCTGACCGGAATTGGTTGCGCTCTGCTGTGTCGAGACAGAATTCCCGCCTTGACTTCCTGAAAAAGGAAGCTGCTGTACCCGTGTGCCAGAGCTTGACTGCGCGTACGCGACTCCCTGAAACATTGCAAGGAAAATGCCGCAGGCGAGAAAGATCGACTTGTGAATTGATGCCTTCATGTTTTTAATGGGCTCCAGCTTGTACAGCTTTTGGCGATTTTTTCATCAGCAGGACCAGAGGAATTGTGCAAGTGATGATGACAATAAGGGATTGAATGATGTCGAGATAGGAAAGAAGCGCGGCCTGTTGATGAACAATTTGATAGAAGCGCGCCAGGGCATGGTGTTGTGCATCGATGCGCGATGGCATATGAACGAACGCCTGATGTGTCAGTGCCTGATACTTGCGGTCCCATGGTGCAGCACCGTTATAAACATGCTTGACCAGAAATTGCTGGTGGATTTGCGAATGGCGCGCCAGCATGGTTGCAAAGAATGATGTTCCACAGGAGCCACCAAGATTTTTGGCCAGATTCATTAGTCCTGCAATATCGCTGCTTTTGCCCTCTTCAACACCGACGTAGGCAAATACATTCAGCGTGACAAATATCGGTGACAAGCCTAAAGACTGATAGAAGCGGAGCAGTGCAACGTAGCTGAAACTCATTTGAAGATTAAGCGCCGTCATGTGGTAAAGAGAAAACACCAAGCATAACAACCCAGAAATGATCACATAACGCCCGTCGATTTTTCCGACTAGGTATGCCGCGATCGGCATACAGATCAGCGTGGCGAGACCGCCGGCAGACATGGCCATGCCCGCCAGTCCAGCGGTATACCCCATTAAGGTTTGCAAGAGCTGTGGGAGAAGAACCGTACATGCGTACATCATGAAACCGAGTGCAAACATCAGGGCAAATGCCATACAGAAGTTTTGATGAGCGAATACCCGCAGGTCGAGGATGGGGCGATGCTGTTTATGAATTTGCCAGAGTTCCCAGCCGATCAGGCCGATAAACGCTACCACGGCGATCACCGAAAAACTGGTAATGAAATGCGATGAGAACCAATCGTCTTCCTGTCCCTTGTCCAAAACCACTTCGAGGCAACCGAATGTCAGTGCTATAAGCAGGAATCCGGTGAAGTCGATCTTAACCCCCCCTTTTTTGGCTTCGCTGACTGCCTGCTTGATGGCAGGTGGGTCTTCCACGAGGAGATTGGTCAGCATCAAGGAAATAACTGCAATTGGTATGTTGATGAAAAAACACCAGCGCCAGCTAAAACTGTCTGTAATCCATCCACCTAAGGTCGGACCAATGATGGGAGCTGTCACCGCAGCGATCCCGTACACGGCAATTGCTTGACCACGTTGTTCTTGCGGAAACGCGTCGACGAGGATGGATTGCGATGATGGCTGAAGCCCTCCACCACCAAGTCCTTGGACAACCCGGAAGAACAGCAGCAGGGGAAGGGATGGAGCCAAGCCACAGAACAGTGAGCTAAGGCCAAAAATCATAACGCAGATCATATAGAACCGCTTGCGTCCGACGATGCTCCCCAGATAGGCCCCAATGGGCAAAACAATCGCATTCGCTACCAAGTACGAGGTAATGACCCATGTGGCCTCCGTTTCTGACGCACCTAGCGAGCCTGCAATATGAGGAAGCGCGACATTTGCAATCGAAGTGTCCAGCACTTCCATGATCGTGGCCAAGGAAGCGGCAACTGCGATGAACCACGGATTCTGCTTCGGTTTGTAGATTTCCGCCATTGTCTGATCCGGTGTGGTGCGTACGCAATTGGCCAGCGTCCTCATTCGTGCGATGCCGATTAGATACAATACGTATCTTAATTACAAACCTGGATGGCGTCAATAGGGTGCACGGTGTACTTTATAATGGTGGAGATGGAGAACAGGAATGGAAGACGCCGCCGGGGTGCCGTACTTGAGGAGGCCATCCTTGATGCGGCTTGGCGGGAGTTAACGGAGAACGGCTACGAGCACTTTACGATCGAGGCAGTAGCCGCTCGGGCACAGACTAGCCGGCCTGTGCTCTACCGCCGATGGCCGCAGCGGGCGGAACTCGCCCTTGCTGCTATGCAGAACTACTGGCGACAGCATCCTATCGCTGTACCGGATACACATTCTCTCCGGGGCGATCTCATCAAGTTCCTGCGACAACTCGCAAAGGATCGTGCGGGGATCATGGAAATGTTCCTTCTGCGAATGAATCAATATTTCGCGGAAACGCGCTCGACACCGGCGAAATTGCGGGAAAGTCTGATTTCCAAGGACCAACATCGCATCACGGATACGTTGCTTGACCGGGCCGTAGCTCGTAAAGAAATCGATCCGGCGAAACTGACGCCGTTAATTCGTGCACTTCCAGGAAGCTGGCTTCGTCACGAAATCATAATGAACTTCAAGCCGCCTTCGGAGGCCATCATTACGGAGTTTGTGGACCAGATATTTCTGCCGCTCGTTGATGTTTCCACACGGCGCAACTGATAGCGAATCGAACAGATGCCATTTGAGGTGAACCAAGCCATGCCTAGTTTTAATTCATCGGCGGCGCTGCACGTCGGGCGGGCCAAGTGTGCCGCTCCTGGCGAATGACAGGAGCCACGCAAGAGGGTGGGCAAGACGGGCAGAGCGAACACAAAATTGCGGAGCCGGTCTTCTGGCCCCGCATAGTGCGTCCTAATTAGCTGAGCTGTTAAGCCGCTGCTCTTTTTGCGATCTTTGACGCGGTCTTTATCGGCGGCTTAGCCACATCCTTCTTTGCCGCTTTCGCTTTTTCCTTGATGGCGAATTCTTGCTTGACCGTTGTCGTGATTGCGGCCACGTCCACCTTGTAAAACTCGGCGGCATCGCGCAGAACGTGCGATGCATTGCCGCGCGAGGCCGTGAGCAAAACGACCGCCTCGACCACGGCGCGACCCAAAGTGCTTTCGTCTGCGCGACGAAGAAAGGCCGCGAACAGCTTGCCGACTGATTCGTTCTCTTTGGTCTTCTTGATGCCGTGCTGCTTGGCAAGGATCGCGGCACGGTTTTCGTCAAGCAGGTTGACCATGCGCTCTGCCAGAAACAAGAGGTCGCGTTTCATCAGGCGGACGGGAACCGCCGCGCTGATCGCAGAGAGAACGCGAAGACCGGTTGCGTTAGCGATGGCTTCCTCCCTGCGCCGCTTCTCCTGCTCGACCTTGAATTGCGCATCGTGCGCGGGCTTCTGCTTGCGGGCGTGGTGAATCGGGCAATCGGGATTGGCGCACACTTTGCGTAACTCGCCTTTCTCGTTGCCTTCGGTGACGATGGCCTCTGTGGTGAACTTGCAAGTCTTGTACTCCGGCCAATCGCGCTGCTTGGGATTCGTCGGCTTCTCGCTGCGAATTTCGACATACTTGTTGCGCGGTACAACGGCGCTGCCATCTTTCGGCGTGCCGTAGGCCGTGCTGATCTGAACGAGTTTCGGCTTGGCGGCGAGAGTCTGGCGTACATGCGCATCGACCTTCATCGCCCAGCATTTCGGGTCCGAGCACGAATCGTGCTGCGCCGCCAGCGCCGCGAAGAGTAGAACATTGTGGCCGGTGCGCTTGGGGCATTCAACACACGAACCGGCTTCGGGCACAAGCGACGCATCCTCTTTCGAAAACGGCGCATCGGCCAGTTCCAACAGGATGTTGTGCTCGATCCACTGTTGCAAATGGCGAACAGGCAGCAGAACGCGCTTGGTCGCGCCATTCATGTACTGCTCCTGATCGCAGGCGGCAAGCGCTTCCTCCTGCTGCGCGGGTTGCAGCTTCGCCAGCAAGAGTGCATGGCCGACGCCGATCTCGTCCCTGTAGAAGGCTTCGACAACCGGCGGCACAAGCTCGGTCAATTTCAATCGAGCCGCGATAAACGCTGGCGTTTTGCCCGTGCGGGCCGAGATTTGTTCAATGGTGTGTTTCGGCTCCTCCATGCCGAGCAAAATTCGGAAACCGCTTGCCTCTTCCATCGGATGCACATCGGCGCGAATCAGGTTCTCGACAATGCTGGTTTCAATGGCCTGGGCGTTGGTCAATTCGACGATGCGCGCGGGCGCTGTTTCGAGTCCAGCCCGCTGCGCCGCGCGATAACGGCGGGCACCGGCAACGATTTCAAAGTGATGGTCCATGGGTCGCACGACAAGCGGCGAGAGGATGCCCTGTGCTTTGATCGATGCGGCCAACTCGTTCAGGCTGGCCTCGTCAAAGCTCTTGCGAGGGTTGTTGGGCGACTCGGTGAGGCTGTCAATTGGAAGATCGCGGTATTCGCTGGCATTGATAACAGTCGTTTCCATTTTCGTATGCTCCTTTCGAGCGGTGAATGAGTGAAGACACGCGGAGCGGCGACACTTGGGGCTGTGGCCCGCCCCGCAGAGAGCGGGCTAGCCGCGAATCGACTTGTTCGTGAAGGCTTCGAGAAAACCCTGTGCGCGAAGATTATTGTCCCACTGCCGCGCAAAGGCTTCATGCTGCCGGTAGAGGCCGGGATCGAAAACATAGTCCGCACCTTTCCGATAGCGCGAATACTGCTCGATTCCCAAGTAATCGTTACGGAAATACCAAGCCGAGAGAGACAAGCCGCAGAGCGGCGGTTTCACCAACTCGAAACACATCTCCGGGTCGCGCATGAGGTCGCCGTTTTGTTCTCCGTAGTGCGCAACGGAGATAGAAGGAAGCCAGCACGGTCCCGGCTCCGGCGTGGCTTCGATCACCAAAGCCATGTAAGGCGGATTCTCGATCTTGAGGTAGAGAGTGGGCCGATAACTTCCGGCCCGCTCCAAAATGCGAAGGAGGTTTTTCATTACGCCACCTCCGCGATTGCGTCCTGCGTCTCGGGCGTTGAGACCGAAGGCGCATTCTGCGTGGTTGCAGATTCGTCGGTGATGGCGTCGAGAATGACCGCCGAGGTCCGCTGAATGACTTCTAGGCTTTCTGCCAGCAGTTCCGCATTTCCTGCGTACATCTGAATGTAGTCGCTTGAAGTTTTTCCCATCTCAAGGCCGGTAGCCTGACCAACGATGAAGGCCACAGCTTCGGCTTCCGTCTCGCGTACTGTGGCGGTGGTCATGGTGCGGCGAGTGGATTTATGCAAAAGCTCGTGCGCTGCCTCGTGAACCAAGGTCACATATTCCTCGGCCTTCGACTGGCCGGGCAAAAGAGCAATTTTTCCGCCGTAGCTGACGCCGAGAGCGGGTGCGATGTTCTCGGTGTATTCGAGTGCGATATTCTGCTGCGCGAGAAAGGCAATCAACCGGTCGCGGTGTTCGCCTACTTCGCCGGTAATCGAGTGCTCGAACTCCGGCAGGTCTGCACCTTCGGTCTGCGCCACATCGAATACATAGACGGCGCGAAAGCCAATCAACACAGGAGCGGGCTTGGCGTTGCCGTCCTGCGTTTGGTCCCGGTCGGTGTCGTCCTTCTTGTGGCGGTGTCCGACCATCGGCGCAAGAATCTGAATGCCTTTCTCGCCTCGCTTCACAAAGCGGCCCAGTTCCTTCCATGCGTAAAACCCCGCGACTTTGGTCGCTGAAGGGCGTTGTTTCGCAATGCTTAAAATGTTGCCGAAAGAATAACTATGGAAACGGGCCATTGCCGCGAGATATGCAGTCAGTGTTTCGCTCTTGCCTTCCTTGAGTTGCTGGAGCAAAAAGTCTACAGCCTGCTTGATGAGTTGCTGCGTCGGGTTGTCTCTCTGCGTGGTGCGCTGCTGGTAGGGCGATTGGCTTTGAAACGCCGCATTTTTGCTATGCGGCGCGGTGGTGTTGCTGCTGGTGTAGGTCATGACGTGTGCTCCTTCTGCGTTTGGATTTGTTCGTTTTGAGCCCTGGGAGGGCTAAAAAAAGACATTCGTTTCATAGCGGCGAATCGGGCGCAGAGAGGCGCTGTCCATCCCCGAAGCCCGTGAGGGGCGCGGAAGCGAGCACGGCGGTTTTTATGCCGCGCGGAGCTGCACAAGCGGGATGGACAGAAGGAGCCGAACGAAGCCTAGAGTTCGTGCGGAAACGAATGTCGATAACGTGGTCCAGCCGAAGGCTGCACCGCATTGTTTTTAAGGGGCGGCGTTGCGGGCAGGAACGGGCCCGCATGGATGGGAAGCGCAGAACGCCAGTAGTTTGGCGGTCGCAGTGGGGGAAGGGCACCGCAACCTTCCCGCCGAAAAATCAATCGACTATTTTTGAGTAGGAGCGTAGAAAAATCTATATAGGCTCGACTTAACCCGATCAGTATTCTTGATTGGAGTTTCGGATATGTTTCAAGGCATTCTGGATTGAAGCTTGATCCTTTTTCCATCAACAATGAATTCGCCATATCCGCGATGGTGAATGGTCTTCGGATTCTTTTGCGCCGGATCGATCCACGCTTTGACCACTTCGAGAACGAACAAGTTGTATTCATTTACCAACCGCGTATTGACGACCTTGCATTCGAGATTGGCGAAGCATTCAGCGATAAGTGGTGCGGTAACCTGCCTGGCCGACACCGGCGTCAAACCAAACTTTTTGAACTTGTCCACTTCTTGGCCGGAGCAGTTGCCAATTCCGACGACTTTGCGTGCCAATTCGTGCGAAGGGATGGCAATGCTGCACTCCTTCGTGGAACATAACGCGGCAAAGCTGTAGTCGGCATTGCTAACGATGCAGGCAACCAGCGGTGGCGTGAACTCGACCATCATGTGCCAAGACATCGCCATGACGTTGGCGCGTCCCTTGGCCGCCGTTGTCAAAATAACAACCGGTCCCGGTTCAAGCAGTTGATAAACCTTTGACAGCGATAGATTCCTCATATAGTCCCCCTTGAACCCCATCCACGTGTACCAACTGGTCGAGTCCATTGTAGTCACAGGGAAAAGCCGCAGCGGACGATGAACTTTACTCTTGAAGCACAGCCGTTTTTCCGGCGAATGCTCTATAGTCAGGCTGTTTTGTTCAATGAGCAGCCAAAACGTAGTTGGACTTGGAAGCTACCGACAGTCGGGTTTCTTCCGAGTTCTTCAGACCGGGGTACAAGCTGTCATCTAGATCTGCGAACACTGAAAAGCGTGACGGGCTATCAGAGATGGATCGAGCGGCGAACGGTCGGCAACAATAACACCTCCCACACTCACTTTCAGAACGACACAATTCTTGATCCACAGTAGATCGAACTCAGCCGCATAAGTAACGGGGCCACGGCGCGTCGTTGCCCACCTCCCGGCGATGGAAATAATTTTTCGGGGATTGGTCTAAATGACGGGTTCCAGTCCAACTGAGCTGGAAGCTCATAGGACGCTGATGAATCAGGCCGTGGAAGGAGTCAGAAAATCAGATAACCAAATTTGTTTGAGTCCGCATAGGTCCCAATTGCCTTTCTAGCCGGAGACAATGAGATCCACATAATAGATGCGTGTACTATACTTCTCCCATGCGAATCGCCTACGTTGAAATATCCAACTTCCGCAAGCTCCTTTCAGTGAGGATAGATTTCGCTGAAAAAACGACGCTCTTTGTCGGCGCGAACAACAGCGGAAAGACATCGGCGATGCTTGCACTGCGCGACTTTCTCGTTTCTTCGGGATCGAGCATGTTCTGTCTGAACGATTTCACGCTGTCGCATTGGCCTGCCATCAACGCGATAGGGGCGCAGTGGCTCGCTTCCAAGGGCACCAGTGAGTTCGCCGAGATCCCGGTCGCTGATTGGGTGAACATCGTTCCGACGCTTGATCTCTGGCTGCACGTCGAAGACGGGGAGATTCACCACGTAAGCAAGCTCATTCCGACGCTCGACTGGACGGGCGGGCTCATGGGAGTCAGGCTGCGTTATGAGCCCAAGGACATCGAAGCGCTCCGCAAAGAGTATCTCGCCGCACGCGAGAGCGTTGCTGCGTTGAAAGCCACTGCGCCGGCAAATGGTTCAGGCAAACCGCTCACGGTGCAGCTCTGGCCAGAGAATCTGACCGCGTTCCTTGAGCGAAAGCTCCAGACATACTTTACGGTGCGCGCATATACGCTTGATCCTGCTCTCATTAAAGAACCCGAAGGCGGACAAGCCCGACCGCAGGAGATTGCACAGGATCAGGAACCCATAGAGATCGAGAATCTGAAGGGGCTGATACGGATCGACGAAATCAACGCTCAGCGCGTGTTTGGAGGCGAGAGTGAGGTGGGGGACGGCACAAAGCAGGATTCGAGGAGCGGGAGACAGCTCTCCGCGCAACTTCGCGCGTATTACGCGAAGCACCTCGATCCGTTTGATAATCCGGACCCTTCCGATCTCCAAGCTCTCGAAGCCATTGAAGCTGCTCAGAAAGCATTCGACGAGAGACTTGAAGGAGGATTCAAGTCAGCCCTCGACGAGGTTCAGGGACTTGGCTATCCCGGAGTTACTGATCCCAAGATTACGATTTCTACGCGGCTCAGTCCGGTCGAGGGTCTGAATCATGAATCAGCAGTCCAATATGAAGTAGATATGGTTGCTGATGGCGAACGAAAAGAGGTCCTTAGGTTGCCGGAGAACTGCAATGGACTTGGTTATCAGAACCTCATCTCCATGATCTTTCGGCTGATGAGCTTTCGGGACGCATGGATGCGCGTTGGGAAAGCGGGTAAAGGAACACTTCTCGACGCTCCCGTTCAGCCGCTCCATATCGTACTCGTGGAGGAACCAGAGGCGCATCTTCACGCGCAAGTACAGCAGGTGTTTATCAAGAAGGCCTACACGATCCTGCGTGCGCATAAGGATCTCGGCAAAAACCCATCGCTCTGCACGCAGCTGATCGTGAGCACGCACTCGAACCACGTTGCGCACGAGACTGATTTTTCCTGCCTGCGGTATTTCAGACGGCTTCCAGCAGGATGCAAGGCGACAGTCCCGGTATCGACGGTGGTCAATCTGTCCGGGGTTTTCGGTAAAGAGAATGACACAAAGCGTTTTGTTACTCGTTACCTCAAGGCGCAGCATTGCGATCTCTTCTTTGCCGACGCTGCGATACTCGTGGAAGGTCCCGCCGAGCGTATGCTCGTGCCTCATTTCATACGCCTCAAGTATCCAAAGTTGAACCAGTGTTACATTACGATGTTGGAGATCGGGGGAAGCCACGCACATCGGCTGAGGCCGCTCATCGATGAACTCAAATTGCTGACTGTCGTCATTACCGATCTCGATGCTGGGAATGCGGCAACAGGCAAAGCCGAACCGCCGAAACGCGGAAAGAATCAGGTCACGAACAACACGACCCTGGCCCAGTGGGTTCCGGCACTCTCTAAAATCGATGATCTGGTCGATCTTTCGGAGGACAAAAAGACCGTTGCCGAGGAGGAAGAGCTGTTTGCGGTGCGCGCTGCATACCAGGTGCCTGTCATGGCAAGCCTGAACGGCGGAACTAAAAGCGAAGTGCTCCCCAATACCTTTGAAGATGCACTTGTCTTTGAAAATCTGGACTTCTTTTCCAGCTTGACGGGTACGGGGCTTGTGCGGAAGTTCAAAGATGCCATTCATGCGAGTACCGACCTTCCCGTACTTGAAAAGACGATGTTCGATGAACTCAAGACTGCCAAGAAGGCGGAATTTGCGCTCGATGTCATCGATGCTCCCACATTTGAATCGCTCAATGTCCCCACCTATATCGAGCAGGGGCTCGACTGGCTCCAGAACAGGCTTCAAAAAAAAACAAACGAAATCGTGCAGCCGAAGGGAACTAAATCATGACGCTACCCACGGCAACAAGTGCGAACGACATTGATAACGGCGTTGACGCCGAGATTCAAGCGTGCCTTAATCTGGACCATCTGAAGAGCTTTTTTCTGTATGCGGGCGCTGGGTCCGGAAAAACCCGCTCACTCGTCAGCGCTCTTCAGTGGATACGCGAAACCTATGGAAGGCGGCTCTGGCTCCGGGGCCAGCACGTCGGCGTTATCACATATACGAATGCTGCGCGCGACGAGATCAGGGAACGTATCGAGTTCAATCTTCTTATCGAAGTCTCGACCATTCACTCTTTCGTGTGGTCGCTTATCGAACCATATCACGACGACATTCGGAACTGGCTCAGGATAAATCTTGCCGCCGAGATAGAAGAGCTGCGCACCGCTCAAGCGAAAGGGCGTGCGGGGACAAAGGCATCAGCAGAGCGCGAAGTGTCAATACGAGACAAAACCAAGCGGCTCGAACTTATCGAAACGGTGAAGCGATTCGTGTACAGTCCTACGGGCGACAACCGCGGTCGTGATGCGCTGGGCCATACTGAGGTCATCAGCATCACCGCCGATTTCTTACAGACGAAACCAACACTTCAAAGTGTGCTCGTAACGCGCTATCCAATACTCTTGATCGATGAAAGCCAAGACACCAATCGCTATCTGATCGATGCGCTGTTCGCCGTACAGAAGCGGCATAAGGACAAGTTCTGTCTTGGATTGTTCGGCGACATGATGCAGCGTATATACACGGACGGCAAGGCCGGGCTTCAGGACGCAGTACCCGATGGATGGGCGAAGCCTATTAAACAGATGAATCATCGGTGCCCTGGCCGTGTACTTCAATTGCTCAACACCATGCGCAGTGAGGTCGATGGGCAGGAACAGAAAGGACGCACGGACAAGTCCGAAGGGTACGTCCGGCTTTTTCTCCTGCCCTCGACCGTAGGAGATAAACAGCAAGCAGAAGCAAACATTGCTGTTCAAATGACAGCGATTACAGGAGATAATGCCTGGAAGAACGACTACAAGGCTTTGATCCTCGAACACCACATGGCAGCAAAGCGTGATGGATTCGGTGCTATGTTTGAACCGTTGTACCGAGTAGATCGGCTGCGAACTGGATTGCTCGATGGATCGCTTCCCGCAATCAGTTTTTTCGCCAAGCAGATTTTGCCGGTCGTTGATGCTATGCGGAATGGCAATCGATTTGCGGCGGCGACAACGGTCAGGAAATATTCGCCTTTCCTTGACGCGAAGACTCTTCAGACTCAAAAAGAGCAACTCGCGCAAATTAGAGCAGCCAAGAACGCGGTGGATTCGCTTATGATGCTCTGGCATGACGAGGTAACATCAACCTTCGGCGATGTGCTGAACTCAATCTACGAATCAGGCTTGTTTGCTATTCCCGATGTGCTCAATGTGATTGCGTCTCGGAATCTGGCGACGCCTACTCTTGATGCAGACTCGGATGTAGGTGCAGAAGAGGAACGCGACGAGGCAGTCAAGGCATGGGATGCAGTGATGGCAACTCCGTTCGATCAGATTGCCGCATACGACCGCTATGTTAGCGGCGTATCTCCCTTTGACACACATCAAGGGATCAAAGGGCGTGAGTTCCCGCGTGTCATGGTTGTCATGGACGACGAAGAGGCACGAGGATTTTTATTCAGCTACGAGAAGCTCTTCGGAGTCAAAGATAAGAGTACAACAGACCTCAAGAACGAATCTCAGGGAATTGAGACGACCATCGACCGGACTCGACGGCTTTTTTATGTAACATGCAGTCGGGCGGAAGAAAGCCTTGCCATTGTCGACTATTCGGATGATCCCCAGAAGGTCAGGTCGCGCGTGCTCGCTGCCGGGTGGTTTCTCGAACACGAACTTATCGTAGTCAATCCATAGAAGAGGGCTTCACGTATGATGGGCATAAGTGTTTCAACGACATTTTCTCTGCCCTAGGCAGAGCCATGGAACTCCGATCGGATTAGTCCCAAGATGTTGGCTCGTTAGCAGTCATGCATAATGTTCGAAAGAATATTGCCGCGTCGGAGCTAACCTTGTTTCGTCCTGTCCGAATGAGATCCCGGCCGGGTGGATTGAACCGTCATTTGACGAGGAAGCCGAGAATTGCCTAACAAGTTCAACGTGGATTCAAGCGGCGGAATCGAGAACCGGTATACGCGGCACCCTGTTCAGCACCCTCAATTGCATTAAATCTTGGAGTTCTGGCCAATACCTCTGCCGTGCAAAAGCAGAGAGTTGTTCCCTTTGCGATGTGAGGATTCATCACTGGATTTTATAGACGACTTCGAGCGAATACCTGTCCGTGGCAGATACATCAGTAGCGTAGTATCCCGGATAGTATTTCAGGTTGTGGAATCTACCTTAAGGTTGCTGTCGTCGAATCCAATGATGCATCTAGCACCAGGCTTTGAATTAACACGCTTCCCGAAAGGCCATTCGCCTGATTTGCGAGTTGTTGTCGCAAGTCGGAAATATCAAAGGCATCGCTCTTTGCACGCCGCCCGTCGGTGGCAATCCAGCGAGCTGCCTTAAAGTGCGCTACGACATACAATCCCGCCCGGTACTCGTTGTTCTTTATATAGCGATCTCGTAACTGGCCTTCCATATCTTGCATCAACCCATCATTCCAACTTCCTTTAACTTCGATCACGACGCCAATCGAACCATAAAGCTGCCCTTGCGTACCCTTTGCTGGAACAGCATCCACATGAATATCGGTGCTCTGTCCGGCCATCTCTCCACGACGGCCACGCCGAATCTGAACTTCGCGATTGATGATGATCCCGCGGTTAGCGAGATCCATCTTAAGATGACGCGCAATGTAGTCCGATATATCTTCCTCCTGCTTTGGCCACCATTCTTCCCCTTTACAATTCCAGAGATCGCCCACAGAAGCGAGTTCTCCATGCAATTCAGCTTGCAAGTGCGACAACGACTCAAGAATGACATCAAGCAACTGTTGACTACTCTCTACAAACCGCCTCTTCGAGTCAGACGCCATTGCGATAATGTCGCGCGGCGATTGTGCCTCCCAGGTGGAGGCACATGCCAGTACTTCTGCCTCATCGAAGTGGAAACGAAGCCAGCGATATTGCGGAAGTCGTAGTTCCGCGCGCGCAAGAGCATCGCACGCTTCAAAGGTTGCACGGCGTTTCAATTTTTCGAGGCTTCCATCACGGAGCATCCGAACCGTGTCGACTGGTCCCACCGCTCCAGAAACCATATGGCCGTCGGGAGGATATTGCTCGAGTAACCAGAGGTAAAGCTCGCCAAGCTCTACATCGTTGAGGCAATTCGTGAACGAGGCTTTATCGTCATAACCGTAGGAAACCCCTTCTAATAGTCGCCGACCATAATTCGTATCCGTCTGGATGAGCGGCCAAAGCGTCTTCCATGCGTCGTCGTCGCTTGCTTTTAAAAGGGCTTTGGAAAAGCCAATCCCACGCTCGGTGGTGTATTCAGAACGTACCGTTTCCTCCGCCCATTCTTTGGCACCCGCCACCTTGCGCTTTACAAGCAGGAAGAGAATTTCCGTTTGAACGCTAGGGGCCAGATCATCCAACTGCAATTTTCCAAGCATGGTCTGACCCAACGAGTCAGACCATGCGAGGTCTACAAGAGAACCCGCAAAGTAAAATTGCCGATTGTCGCTCTCCATCTGAATCTGCTCTAGGAGCTTCGCACTCATTGTGGCCGGTGCAGCGGCCGCGGCCATCGCAAACACTGCGTTAACGGCATCAATCGCATCACTCTGGTCGCGAGTAACGCGAGAATCGCCTATCAATGAAGGAATCCACGCCGCCCAAAAATCGGCTAATTGTCCTTGCAAATATGCAAGATCCACGCTGTAGAGGAATGCGAGTGCATTCACACCTGCCGATGCGCCGAATGGAACTTGGGTAGATGGGAACCACGACAACGTCCTAAACGGCGTCTCCATCAGGAAAATCTTCGCCGCGGCAACGATTCTGCCTCTCATCCCTACGGAAGCCCCCAACCACCCTGGAAGTTTCTCAACCTCCATCTGCCGAAGGTTCAAATAGTGGGTGCCTCCCTCGTCCAAAGACATTTCGCCCAGCAGTTTCAGCCACGCATCCACCTCACCTCTTTCTATGAGTTGAAGCGCGGCCTCACACCGGGGCTCCAGAGCAGGAGCAACCTCAATATTCCTTTCCTTCAGTAAATCAGCCTTGGACTTCCGCTGCCACTGCACCATCTCGGAATCAAGCGATACCGGTTCAAAGATTGGATTGCACTCCTGGGCCAGAATCGGACTTCGCTGACAAGCGTGCCAAACGGTATTCACAGCTTCCGTTTCCCACGAGCAGGCCAAGCGGCAAACCAAAAGTGCTTCTACGATGACCGAGGAAGGTGGTTGCTTACTGAGAATTCTGTCGATATACCACTGCAAATCTTCGAGAACCAGTAAGGGCATTGGATGCATCACAAAATACACGTTGTCGCGATTGAGCAGCGGAAGAAATGCCTCAAGAAAGCGCCTGCGTCGAGCCGTATCGCTGGCTAACGTCTCAGAGAAACTACTTGAGCCTCTTTTGCTAGGCAACGGACGAAATGATCGAGATTGCTGGAAAACCGCATTGGCAAGAAGGTCAGCAATCCCGTTCTTTTCGATATGTTCAAGCGCCAGCGAGAAAATTTCTGCCTCCAGGTCGGGAATTGGCCCAATGTCCTCTGGCGGCTGTGCGGCACACCACCGAAGCGCAGCCGGAAGGTTCTCGGCGTTGAGCTTTGGCACCACTGCATACGACAAAAAGTTGTTGTATGAGCCGAAGAACAGAGACTGTCGCGGGTATTCGAGATAGTTCCACATCGCATCGTCGTACTTGTCCCCCGGATAGATTGCATTGAGCGCCGCACCCCTTAACTGGTCGTCAGGATCAATCTCCCGACTCGCCTGAAGTAGAGGACGAAGTTGGCTACGCTCTTCCTCTGACCCGACATCCGCAATAGCATACGCTGCAATCGTGCGCAGATCGTGTGTTTCGGCGTCAGAGAGCGCAATTTCCAAGAGGGTATCTCCCAGGCCCGCAGCAGCGCAGTCGCGGGCAATTCTTACAGCAAAATACCGTGTTGCCATGGACCGTTCACTGTCAACCAGCACAGGTTTCAACTGTTCCGTGAGTGCAGAATGAGCGAGGTGCCGAAGTTCCAGATTATGCCGAATGTGAAGGACCTCGCTTTGGTCACAGCTCCGTAAAAGTGCGTCAACGAGAATCCGCCGTTGCTCATTCGACAAGCTAGGCGCTGCCGACCCAAGCAGTACTTCAGGATCAAACTCTGCAATTTCCGCAAAAAGCTCCTCATTCCGAAGTGCAATCCATGACGCAACCTCTCGCACCTGCGGAATCACGCGCCTGCGCCGAGGATGAAACACCAGTGAGCGAAGCTGCTCAATAGGCAGCTCGTGTACGAAGCAATATCTCGCAGCGAGGAATTCCGCAAACATCTGATGCGACCAGCCGAGACGTTCCTGGCCTCGGGACGAGAACAGCCCGGTTCCCAATGTCTCCACAACGGCGTTGTGCGTGACGTTCAGGAAGCTGTCCGACGGCTCACTCGCACCAACTAAATCACCGACAGCTACATCTTCTTCAGGAACACCTTCAGCTTCGGTTCCAGTCCAGACCGCGAAACGATTCCCGAACTGAGTTGCCGCCGCAATCCGAGAGGCAACTGCAATTCGATCTCTCGGACTTAAGTCACCCATCCTACGCGAGGCACGGCGACTTTCGTTTTGCTCTTCACAGAGGATAGAGCATCCTTTTTCGTAAAGATCAACTACGTTTCCAGGTAGATCGCCCTCTCGCTGGAATGTGTCAAGCAGCATCTTGAGTGTGACCGGCTTGATGGCGAAGGACGTAATGTGTAGTTCATCAACTCGCGCAAGAAATGAATCCGGGTCTGTAATGCCGCTCAATGTTGCTGCTTGAAGTACATCGACGCGCCGCAGGGGCACCAATTCGGCCGCGGCAAACGAATTCTCTCCATATGCCGACTTTAGTGCCCTTTCCAGCAAAGGCGGCCATGATGCTGTGCGGCACGCAATCCGCAGCTTCAGCCGGTCCAGTGGATATTTTGGAATCTCGTCTGCTAGGAGCGCTGCCACTGAGTCAATGCGCAGCAAGCATTCATCCAGGCTGTCGATGTACAGATGCAGCTCATAATCACCCTTTGCCCATTGGAGAAAAGTATCCTCCTCGAATAGGGTCCGATACAGGCGATCTTCGCTACTGAAGCTCCGAAGGTCAAGACGTATGGTCGGCATTCTCGGCGACTGCTGGAGATACGCATCCACATCGGCGGAAAGGCTCCAACTTTTGCCCACTCCGGGTTCACCAAGCAGCGCGAGGCACGAGACCGATTGAAGTTCATCAAAAGTGGTCAGATTCGGGTTGAGTATATTCCCGTGCTCTCCTTCTGGGTCGGACAGGAATCCCCGGTCGCCAAGAGAAAATACCTTTTCTCGGCGGCACCAAAAGCGTTTCCACGGGAATAGGGTCACCATCGGAATGCGGCCTCCGTGCCATTGAATACCTAACCTCAGCGATTATATTCGCCTCGTCTTCGCTGGCGAAAATAACCAGTTCTTCTGCAAGGCTAAACGCACAAGAAGCTCTGATGAATTCTCGATTGACGTCAAAATCGTCAATGCATTCATCCAAACGGCTTCATTCAAGTCACTATGACGCCATCAATCCTTCGGCAAGCGACATACTGTTCAGCACTCTTTTGAATACCCTGAATCGCAGCAAATCGGTGATTTATGTTCCAGACCTCTGCCGTGCAGCAACAAAGGTCAGATGGAATCTGACAGATGTGCTTTATGCAACAGGATGACTAGGTGGTACAGCGTCTGAAGTAGGTGGCGGCACACATGCTTTTCTCAGAGATGCATCCCGATTTCCTCGATGACGGCATCCGCGATTGAAGGTTTCGCAATATCGAGATTCACAGCATCGGCAATGGACTTCGATAGCGTTTCGGCCGTAGCGGCGCGTTCTACTTGAAGAGCCTGAGACGCATCGGACGTGTAGACGGACAGCTCGCGGACGCCAGGATTGAGCCGCGCCAGATCGTTTTCGAGCCCGGCAAGCTGCTGGGCTTCGCCGGTTAGAATGACCCGGTCGGCGGCAAGGTTC
>Ga0224531_1000287_pt1 | contig 28368 bp, 21 predicted proteins | sample CBST100metaG_FD_179876 | JGI IMG/M metagenome (GOLD analysis project Ga0224531, IMG submission 179876) | Peat soil microbial communities from Stordalen Mire, Sweden - C.B.S.T100 | ecosystem: Environmental > Terrestrial > Soil > Wetlands > Peat | place: Sweden: Norrbotten County, Stordalen Mire...
GAAGGCCGATGTATGATTCCGGCGTGGACGTCGCGTCATCGTTGCTCCTCGTTTCTGCCATCTTAATGGCCGTTACGGAACAACTTTTCCACCTATCTCACTGCCCGAATTTCCCGAACCGGCTCAGTCCCTGCCGCGACGGAAATAGATCGTGTCAGTAAACTTGGCGAACTCTTCGGCGCCCGTTCCTGTGCAGCACCAGAAGGATTCGTCGAGCGAGTTATAGGCGCGATAGCATCTGGAGGCAAGCGGGAAGAAATACTGCTTGAGACCTTGCGCGTTCTGCGTGCCAAGTCGGCAGTTGAAGAGAGTGCGCTCGTATTGATCCATCCAGCGCGCATCGCCGGTCCAACTGAAAACGTGGCGCTGAAGCTTCATGAGGTTGTATGCCACACAACACTCCGCGTTAGCCCAGGCCAATGTGCCATTGAGGTGATTGGGCGGCGTTTTCCAGTGCTCATCTAGGCTCGTGTTGCCGATGACGTAGTTGCGCGCGGTGAGCACCTCGGCGAGAAAGTACTCTGCGATTTCGCGGTAGCGGCGGTCGCCGGTGACCTCATACGTTCGAGCTGCGCCGATAATCTTGGCCACGTGGGTGTTTGCGTGCAGGCCCTGTAGCTCATCGCGCCTTTCGGCAAGTGGATCCAGAAAGCCAGGCTGCTCGAAGAGCCTGGCCGCGCCGAGGTAGCGATCTTTTTTAGTGATGGCCGCGAGGCTGACGAGGACTTCGCTCATGCCGCCGTACTCGTTGCGTAGCATGCGCTGGCGCTGATCGATGCCGAAGCCACCCATGAATTCCGCTCCCCAACTGGCCATTCCTTCGGCGATTTGCAACGCATCGGTATTGCCGGCGAATTGGTGCATGTCGACTAGCCCGGCCATGATCTTGTGGTAGGTATAGAAGGGCGCCCAGGCCGGCTTTCCCTGAACCAGGTTTTCGAAGAGATCGAGCGGAAAGGCGCTCAAGTATCCACTGCCGATCTTTTTCTGGCATTGCGCAAGACCGGCGACGAGTTTGTCGCCATGAGCCTTGAGGGTGGAATTACCGGAGGTTGCCGATGCCAAGGCAACTGCGGAGAGATAGTGGCCCCCGGAGAAGTGACCGCGCAGTTCGCAGGTAGGATCTTCCCAACCTTTATAGGGTGTGGCAGTGGAGGGAATGCCGGCATTGATGCGGAAGGAATGCAGGAGGCGATCGACTACGAGCGAGTCAAGGAAACGCTCGTTGATATCCGCCTGCTCCCTGAAGATGCCGGGGGTGAGACGGACGGAGTCGAGTGGGAAAGCCTCGATCCGGCCCGCCGCTTCGTTAGACCATTCAGCGCGCACAAGGCGCGTGGACCCAAAGGTTGCTGTCAGGGTGACGCCAACTGAGACTCCCAACTTAAGAAAAGCACGACGAGAATAATGACTCATATCAAGCCTCCTGGGTAGTGTACGAATTTCGTTAGTTTTCCGCGATTGCGTTTTGGCTCAAGAGTGCGTGAAAAAATGAAATCCCGCTTTATCTCGTCGGCAGGCTCACAGTCGGCAGCGAGAGCATTCTTCAAGTTAGAATCCCGCCGACTTACGCAACCGTATAGCGCGAAACGATTCAGCGGCACAATGCACTGGAGGTCGGAATTCACGGAAATCGTCGAATGTGGGCGGATGATGCTTGTGCCATGAATGTCGTTGCGGACCGCGTTCGGGTTCCTATTCCGAGTCGAGGAACGCTTTGCATGCTCAATAAGATCGAGTATGTCTTGAATATAGGAAGGCATATCGGAAAGCGGCAGCGCCTCCTGGCCATTCTCCATTTGCCCGTTACTGAAGCTTTGGAATTCAGGCACAATACTCCGGCGGCAACGATAACCTTGGCGCTGGCGCCTAAGTAGAGGCTTCCAACCAAGTTCCCAAAGCCTCTCAAGAGAACAGCATCGAACATTGTTCCTCTCAAAACCCGCGCTACAGTAAACGAAAAGCTGTGACTCCGCAGAGCGGTGGAGAAGGTTGTGTGCAGCAGGCCTTGGCGCTGCTGCATTTGCACGAGGAGACTCCATAGAGTCAGCGCCGGGGATTGACTGAATTAGGACTTGCGGTCTTATCAAACTTCCAATAATCGAAGTTGAAGAGCGGACCGGTGGCATCGCCCTTAAACAGAAAATAGAGGTCATGTGTGCCTCTTGCACCGGAGACAGAAGTTGTCTTGGTTTGCCACTTGTGCCAACCTCCCGTCGATGAAACCGGCAGCGAGCCGATCACCGGCCCGTCGACACTGTCCACATGCAGTTCAATCGAGCCCCCATTGGAACCGCTGGCCACGCTTGCGGTGAAGCTCGACGCCTGATCCGCGCCGAAATCCACGCCGCTTACCTTGATGTAACTCCCATTGGCAATGTCGGTAACGTATACGCTGTTATTGTTGCTTTGCGCGGTCCTGACCCCAGATTCCCAGGCAATAGTTGCCGCTTCAGTGCGACGAAACGGGTCCAGAGCACCAACCTGTGCAACGCCCTCTTTCTTCCACCAGGGAACAGTCGGGATCGTGCCGTCTGGATTATAGGTAAACTTCGCCACACAGATGGAACGTCTTTCGCGATGCACATCTGTTAGCGCGAAGTTCAGCTTGTAATTGAAGCCGAAAACGTAGGAACTCCCTTTGTAGTCGATGATTCCCGGATGGTTTCCGGAGGAGTTGGGGCTTGGGTCCATGATCATGCCCTTGTAGACCCAGGGACCGGTAGGACTATCGCTCATGGAGTATCCAATGCCCTCAGGGCAGCAGTGCGATGCGTAGGCCATGTAATATTTGCCATTCCGTTTGTAGAACCATGGACCTTCCTGATAGTTCTCGGGTCTGGAATCAACTTTTACAATGCCGCCTGAATACGAGATCATGTCTTTATTCAGCTTCACGTACCATAGATTCGGGTTCCCCCAGAACATGTAAGCCTGGCCGTCGCCGTCAATGAAGACGGTCGGATCGATGTTATCCACAGCTTTGTCGATCAGCGGATGCCCGAGCGCATCTTTGAATGGGCCAAAGGGACTATCGGCTACGGCAACGGCTATCACGTTCTTGGGCCATCCGCGCACGCTGATCGGCGCGTAGAGATAGAACTTGCCATTGCGCTCGATAACCTGCGGCGCCCATGCGTCGTTGCTCTGAACCGCCCAAGGGAACGTCGCCAGCGACGCAACGGTTCCGTGATCCGTCCAGTTCACCATGTCCGTGGACGTGTATAGTTTCCAGTTCAGCATTTTGAATTCGGCGGCGTCGTCTTCGTCGTGGCTGGTGTAGAGATAGACCGTACCCTTGTAGACCATCGGAGCAGGGTCGGCGGTGAAATTGGTTTGTATGATCGGGTTTTCCGCGCTGCATAGCAGCGTCATGCAAAAGGGCGCGATAACGAAAAGAACGAAATGTCGGAACCAGTAATGCGTGCTCATGGAATCTCCAAGGTAATAGCTGGCTTTTCGCAGCCTCGTATCATGTTTCAGGATGGCGCGGCCGCTTTCGCGGAATTCGCGTTGATCGTCAGATTTTGGCTTTATGGACATTCATTTCCGCACACAGGGATCTGAATTGCAAAGCCGCGATAGGTGACCGTCCGGTCAACGTTCTCGGTTGAGGCAATGCCTGCGCCGTGGTTCTGCGAGACGTAGACGATCTTGAAGACGCGCTCATTTGGCATTCCTGTATACGACCCACTTCTCGAGCCGATGGTTAGCGTTTTTGTCGCTTCGTTCCACTGGAGCGGAATTGTTGCGTGCGCGTCTTGTTCGTAGTTATAGTTGTCTCCCTCATCCTCGTAGAGAGTGAACTCGTCGTTGGTTCCGGGATAGATGCGAATCTCGATCGGCGCATCGACCTTCTCTGTCGCCCACTGCACCGAAGGGCCATAGGGAATGATCGAGCCGGCGCGGATGTAGAGGGGCATGTTTGTGATCGGAGCCGAAGCCTGGATTATTTCGCCGCCATCGAACGATTTCCCAGTCCAGAAGTCAAACCATCGTGTCCCTTTTGGAAGATAGACCGCGCGCTGCTGCACGCCTGGGTGAGTGACCGGATTGACAAGAATCGATGGACCGAACAGGAACTGGTCGCCAATCTTCCGGGTCGCGTCATCGTCGCGAAAATCCATGACCAAAGGACGCATCATCGTATAGCCGCTGTTCGTGACCATCCATGACACGGAATAGATATAGGGCAACAAGTGATATCTGAGATTGATTACATCAATCAGGATCTTTTGTGTCTCCGGGTCGAATCGCCAGACTTCTTTCGGCTTGTCGGTTCCGTGCATGCGAAACATCGGGCAGAATGCGCCGAACTGGAACCAGCGCGTGAAGAGCTCGCGAAATTGCGGATTGTCTGGGTCGTTGCCGAAGAATCCGCCAATATCCGTGTTCCAGTATGGAACCCTGCTAGCGACGAAGTTAAGCCCCGCAGGAATCTGCTGCTGAAGTATCTCCCATTTGGACTGGATATCGCCAGACCAGGTGACAGTGGCATTGCGCTGCTGTCCGGCATACGCAGATCGTGTGAGGATGACGACGCGTTTGTCAGATGATGCGGCGCGCTGTCCTTCATAAACCGCCCGCGTATGCTCCAGGGGATAGGCGTTGAATACAAGCGCCCCAGGGCCCATCGCTGTTTTGAACTGCCGAAATTCTCCCCAGTTGCCGCTCAACTCCGCTTCCGATGCGTCCAACCACCACGCATCGATTCCGAGCGAGAAAAGATTCTTCATGATCTCGTCCGCATAAACCCTGCGCGCTTGTGGATTGAACGGGTCATACCACTTGCCGCGGCCTGGAGGAAATACGTACGGTATGGCCGGATTGTACGCTCCATCGACGGCTTCCAATTTTTTGAGATTGGCAATACTCACTCCGCTATTGGTAACGTCGAATTTTGCCCAACTGACGGCCATCATGTGGACATGCTCTCTATGGAGAGCTTCGACCATCTTCTTCGGACTGGGATAGCGAGCAGGATCGAACTCGTGCGAACCCCAACCGCCTTCAGCCGTCTCTTGATTGAGTGGGGGCCAATATTGCCAGTCCTGGATAATCCCATCGAACGGTATACCCCGACTCCGATATTCCCCCGCAATATCGATAATCTCCTGTTGAGTCTTGTAGCGCTCCCGCGACTGCCAGAAACCCCAGGCCCACAGAGGAAACAACGGCGCATTTCCAGTCAGCCATCGATATTCAGCAATTGCCTGGTCGGGCTTCGGGCCGGCAAAGAAGTAGTAGTCCACACCATCGCCGGCTTCAGACAGCCACTGCACAGCGTGCGGATCAGCCTTTCCGACGTCAACATTTGTTACCGCTGGATTATCCCAAAGCAGGGCATAGCCCTTGGAGGAAAGAAGCACCGGTATCGCAACCTTGGTGTTCTCCTGTAGAAGTTGAACACTGGAGCCGGTGTAGTCAAGCGAAGTGCCGCTCGGGTGCTGCCCCAGGCCGTAGATCGATTCATCCGTCTGCAGATTGAATTTTTGTCCGGCCTCAATCGTGTCCTTCGCGCTTCCTGTCGTGGCTGTCGAGAGCCATGTGCCGTCGTTACTCTCTTCGAGAATCGGAGCTGATTTCATGTCGAAGAAGTGAACGCACCCATTCGCTCTGTCGATCTTTACCTGCACCCTGCCCGTTGCAAGGAAGACTGCGTCCTTTGTCTCCGTGAAGCTCCACGATGTTTTCTCGGGACGTGCGACCACGACAAGGCTGCCCTGCTCGGGCGCAATGCCGATTGTCTTGTGCGTAACTCGTATGACGCCCTCCTTCCAAACTTCGATCCGTGTTTCTCTTGCATCAGAACGTACCGAAACGCCTAACGGATCTTTGCCGACCTGGCTTGTGAGCGGCGTGCCTAAAACCGCGCTCGGAGTCGAAATCGGGTCAGCGCAAGCACTCTTCGCGACTAGGGGGAGGGAGAATAGAGAGAAGATCGCCAGAAGTGTTGTTAATTGATCAGGCGCGATTGAACGCGTGAGCACTGGTTTCCTTCCTGAACAGCGATTGAATGTCTGATTCACCTATGAGAACGCGAGATCTGGCTAAAGTCGAAAGGGAGACGGTGAGTCTTGCCGCAGGAAATGAATCAAGGTTCTGTCAAGGGCGGAGCAAAAGGTTACCAGTAGAGCGAACGATAAACAGGAATATGCGGGGGAGTAGGGCCTCTTGAGCGTAGCGAAAGAGGCCCTACTCCCCCGCGGCGCGTTCGGCGGGGTGTGGAAGTTCAGCCTTCTGAGGGCGGGGTCCGTTTGCGGCGGCTGTGCTTGAGACGGAAGCTGTCGCCGTTCATCTCAGGATGTGGACGTGATGGGTGAGCCGGTCCAGCAGTGCGCCGGTGAGACGTTCGGAACCGAAGACTTCGGTCCATTCTTCGAAGGGAAGATTGCTGGTTACCAGTGTCGATGCGCGTTCATAGCGCTGACTGAAGGTCTCGAAGAGTAACTCGGCTCCGGTCTTGGACAGAGGAACGAAGCCCAACTCATCGACGATGAGAAGCTCATAGCTGGCCAGAAGCTTTTGGAAGCGCAGCAGATGCTTTTCGTCGCGGGCTTCGATCAACTCGCTGACCAGTGCCGAAGCAGTCGTAAAGCGGACGCGGTGGCCCTTCTGACAGGCGGCCAGGCCCAGGGCCAGCGCCAGATGGGTCTTCCCGGTTCCACTGTTGCCGAGCAGCAACACGTTCTCCTTGCGGGAGAGGAACTCGCACCGAGCCAGATCCAACACCAGCGTCTTGTTGGCCGATGGGATGGCCAGGAAATCGAAGGTGTCGAGAGTCTTGACCACGTGGAACTTCGCCTGCCGGATGCGGCGCTCGGTAGCGCGGCGGTCGCGATCCAGCAGCTCCAGTTCGGCAAGCCGCAGCAGATAGCGCGGGAAGTCGGCCTTCTCCTCGGCGCACTGCCGCGCCACCTTGTCGTACTCGCGCAAGATAGTCGGTAGCCGCAACGCCTTCAGGTGATGCTCCAGCAACAACTGCGGGGTATCCGGAGTGGGCATTTCTGGTTGGATGTTTTGGTGGCTCATAGCGTCACCTCGGCATCCGAGTGCGACGTGCCTGCAGGCGGGCAGGGCAATAGTACCATGTAGTCGGCGGCTTGCGTGGTCCGCACCCGAGCCAGCGGAAGATGCGGCCAGTTCTCCATATCCAGTCGCGGCGGTCGTTGCTCGATACGGCATAGCAGCAGATGCTTCACCGCGTCGAAGCTGATCGTGCTTATCCGCAGTGCGTCTTCGACGGCATGAGTTACCACTTCCAACGCAAAGTTCTCCAGCAAACGCAGCACCTGGATGTACTCGCGGCTGCCAGGCTTGCCGAGCCGCGATTCCAGCAGGCGCCGCAGCGTGATGAAGCAGTCAGGCAACTGCCAACCCACCAAAGGCGCGGCTTGATCCAGTGCTCGTGTTTTCTGTTCGAGTAATTCAAGATAGTGCAGCGGATCGAAGGCCGTTGCCTCATGCTCATAACTTCGAGCATGCACCGCGATAACATCGCTGCCGCAGGCGATCACCACTTGATGCACGTAACCCTTCACCAGCACCTGGCGATGCCCATACTCGGTGGGAACAGAGTAGTTGTTGGTGTGATATCGCACCAGCGACAACGAACTGACCCGCGTAGAGACCTTCTCGCAGGCTTCGTATGGAGAACAAGGCAGCGGCAGCATCGCCGCCCGGTCGCGTTCGAAGCGCTCGCCGATCGTCTCCGTGTGTCCACGCAGCAGTCGCTCACGCCGCTTACGGCACTGCCCGGCCAGATACGCGTTCAACTCATCCCAGCTATTTGCACTGGAAATCGGAACCATGAAGTTCCGCCGTGCATAGCCGACCAATCCTTCCACGTCACCCTTGTCGTTGCCCTTGCCTGGACGACCGAACTTATCTGCAAACAGATAGTGACTCTGTAACTCCAGAAAGGCCTTCGTCTTGGTTCGTTCCTCGCCACCAAGTATCTTCGCTACTGCGATCTTGGTGTTGTCGTAGAGAATGCGCGTGGGAACGGCACCAAAATACTGGAAGGCAAGCACGTGGCCTTGCTGGAAAGCTTCTGTCGTTTCGCCTGGAAACGCCGCGACAAATCCGTCATCCGAGTGAGGACAAGCCATCGCCAGAAAGTGCGCCTTCTGCTCTACTCCAGCGATAACTACCAGAGCCTCGCCGAAGTCGGCCTGTGCCTCGCCGGCCGGATGCACCAGCGGTACGAACATCTCCCGGCCGCGCAGTTCTTCTCCGCGCACATAGTCCTTGACGATGGTGTAGCCGCCAGCAAAACCATGTTCTTCTTTTAGCCGCTCGAAGATCCGCTTGGCGGTATGCCGCTGCTTGGCAGGCCGCGTCTTGTCATCCTTCAAAATGGCGTCGATCACCCCCAGCCACGGTCCCAGCTTGGGCCGCCTGATCGGCTGCTGCCGCTGATAACCCGGTGGCACTGAATACGTCAGCATCTTCTGAATCGTCTTGCGCGAGATGCCAAACTCCCGCGCCACCGCTCGCCGGCTCCGTCCTTCCACCAGCACAGCACGCCGCACACGTCCGTATATCTCCACCTGGAACATCCCTCCGGTGTCCCATAAACCACTCCTCCCAGGCAATGGCTCACGAAACAAAGATCCGGCGGTGGACTACTTTTACTCCGCCGCAAAACACCGCTCTCGCGGCGTTCTGTGGTCCATTTTTGCTCCGGCGCTTATACCTCATTCATGAAATCTTCGTTATTATCATCAAATAGCATCAGGGAGAAGATAAAAATGATAGGGCGAGCAACATGCAATAGCCAAACTGCGAAAGAGACGTTGCTATGGCTCAAGTGGGCGGATTCGGATTATCAAAGCGCACGACTACTCTTGCTTCAGGGTCTGCTCGTTCAGGGGGCGGCTTTCTCCAACACTGCGGTTGAGAAATACCTTAAATCGCTGTTTGCACATCGACGCATGCCAATTCCGCACTCTCATAGCGTTGCTGTTCTGTACCAGCGCGTCAAAAATGAAACAGGTTCTGATCTAGATTTGAATGAGAGCTATCTCCAACTGCTTCAAAAAGCATATAAATTGCGGTATCCCGATGACGCCACGGACGGATTCAATATCGCTCTCAATCAAGCCCGGCTGCTCGTTGAATTGGACCGTACCGTCAAGAAAATCATTGAACGCTTTCATATTGTTCGCACGGATCGAAATGAGAAAATCCTGCTGATCTTGGAACGAGCTATACAAGACAAGGATGCATTGGTCCTGACAAACAATGTCGCCATCGACCCGTCTCAGGGGGCTCGGTTGTTTTCGAATCCGAGTCATTCATACGATTTTCGTCGCCACAAAGGGCAAATTTACGAAACCAACTACGTCACGGAGAGAGTGAGCGACGGCCCCGATTATGAACTGAAAGGCTTTTCCGTCGTAAGTGATAATCAGTTCAAGGTGGCCTATCTACCAGTCCTTGAAACCCCAAATAATGCTTCGGTGAATGCTCTTGCTCAGGTTCGGGTACCAGAACAGCCGAATCAGATCTAAGCAAAATGCCGTTACGGGGAAACAAGCCTCTCCGAAGCGGAGGCTGTGGCATCTGGCGAAAGATGCGCGTAACGCGCTGCCATTGTGATGGTCTTGTGACCAGCCAGAACCTGAATCTCCCGGGTACTCACTCCGGCCATGGCCAGCCAGGAGCAAAACGTATGTCGGTTATTGTGCCAGGTGCACTCGGATATCTTCGCTTCGCGGAGAGCTGGTTCAAACCACCAGCGGCAATCTGATCGGAGGCCGGGACGGGGGAAGACCGGGTCTCCAGCCTCGTGGGCTACAGTTTCTCTCTGTTGCTTGAGCGCTTCCAGCGCCACGGCGTTCAAGTGGACGTTACGCGCGGAACCATTCTTTGTCTTTGTTAGACGGATGATTTTTCGCTTGAGGTCCACTTGTCCCCATTCCAGCGAGAACTGCTCTCCCCAGCGCATCCCGGTATGCACGCTCAGGATGAATGCGGGCGCTTGTTGGGGATTGTCACGCTGAATAATGTCCAGCAGCTCGGCATATTCTGCACGGCTGAGAAAGCGCATTCGCGCATTGTGCTCCGTCCGCAGGCGGACGAGTCGGGCCGGATTTGACGGAACCTTGCCATTCTCCATGCCGAGGCGATAGGCAAGAGAGAAAAAGGCCCGGTAGCGGTTGGCTGTGGTGTTTGTCTTGCAGTGCTTGCTGAGCCATTCGTCGATCTCCTGCGGGGTAATCGCAGAGGCCGGACGGGCAGCGAATGGTTCTCGCAGGATGGAGTCTTTGGTTCTGTAGTGATCGGGGGCGGCGAGATGCGCCTCGGCGTATTTCGCCGCCATCTCGGAAAGCTGGCCGAAGATGACGATTTTGCCGCGAACCAGTTCTGGGAGTTTGACCTTGCGCCGCGCATCGGCCTTGCGCTTCTGGTAGAGCGCGAGGGCATCGCTCTTGCGGCCAACTTTCTCACGGTGTTGTTTACCGTCTACGTAGTAGTTGACCCACCAGCAGCCGGAACCAATCGGGCGTTCGAATACGCCTTTGACCTTTGGAGTGCCAGTTCGCTTCATAGCGCCTCCGATGAGCCGATTGTACCAACAGGCACCAAAAGAAAAATCCACGCCGGGAAAATGTTCAGCGTGGCGTGTAAGTCTTCTTATTTCATCTGTTTAAATGGTTGGCCTGCAGGGATTCGAACCCCGAACCAAGGGATTATGAGTTCGGTCCCAAAGCCGTAAGTCTATGATAATAAACAAAATGGTAGCGTAATTTACCGAAGGCCTAAGTAGTTGAGCGACCGTAATTTAGGCCATTTTGTTGTAGCTTGTCCAAGCTGATGAGTGTACCGCTGGTGTACCCCAGAGTGAATAGAAACGAGTGCAAATTTGGCTGCAGAAGCATGTTGGCTACTGAGAATTGTCAAGGGTAACCCTCTATTCTGACCAAAGAGTTCTTCAGGTTATTTTGGCAGACCACTCGATTGCCAGTCTTTATGATGTCTACAGGTATCCGCAATGTTTGATGTTGTCGGGAAGGACATCTCGCTTCTTTCGGATGAAGATCTACGCGACTTGATTGGCCGCCTGTGTGAAGCTGATCTCTGTGGCAACAACTTGTCGCCCTTGGCGGTGACATATGGCGGAGACCAGAATGCCCCAGACGGCGGCATTGACGTTCACGTGAACGCGGCGACCGCGATTCCCTCCGCTTGCGACATTCCTCGTTCCAATACTGGCTATCAGGTCAAAGCCGAGAAGATGCCGCCGAACAAGATCTGTGCGGAGATGCAGCCGCATGGTTCCCTGAGAGCTTCAATCCAGGATCTTGCCGATTGTTCCGGCGCTTACATCATCGTCTGTTCCAAAGATTCGGTTTCCCATACAGCTCTGAGCAATCGAAAGCGCGCGATGCACGATTCCGTGGCGTCTTTGGCAAACGCGCACAGTCTTGTCCTCGATTTCTACGACCAAAACCGTATCGCCACATGGGTCCGTCGCTATCCGAGCATCGTCGCTTGGGTTCGAGAGCGGATCGACCGCGCTATTTCCGGCTGGCGTCCCTATGGCGATTGGTCCTCTTCCGGCGAAGACAACGATAGTGCATATCTAGCGGACGATACGTTGCGCATCCAGGGGCCGGAACCGCAAGATCAGGATCTTTCTGCTCTCCAAGGCATGGAACGCATTAGAAAGCTACTCCAAACCGAGCAAAAGGCTGTTAGGCTCGTCGGGCTATCGGGCACGGGGAAAACGCGCTTGGCGCAGGCGCTTTTCGACCGGAGTATCGGACAGGAGAGTCTTGCACCTTACTTGGCCATCTACACCGATATCTCCTATTCGCCCAACCCGCAACCGGAAGCGCTTGTTACGGATCTTACGGCGCAAGGGTGCCGGCAGATCTTGGTAGTAGACAATTGCTCCCGCGATCTCCATAACCGTCTCACCACAATCTGCCAAAAAAGCGGAAGCAGATTAAGCCTCCTCACCATCGAATTCGATATTCGTGACGATCTGCCAGAGAATACGGATGTTTTTGAACTCCGGCCGTCTTCAGACGACTTGATCGAAAAGCTCTTGTTGCAAAGATTGCCAAGTCTTTCTCAGGTGAATTCCCAATCGATTGCCACATTCTCCGGTGGCAACTCCAGGGTTGCGCTGGCTCTGGGGAAGACTGTACGGCCTGGAGAATCCGTAGCCACGCTGCGGGATGCCGAGCTATTCGATAGGCTCTTCCAGCAACGAAATAAATCCGACGACTCGCTGCTACGCTCAGCGCAGGCCTGCGCCCTACCGTATTCGTTTCAGGGAGAAGACGCCTCGGACAGACCGGAGGCCGAACTGTCCAAGCTTGCGGCACTCATCGGAAAAGACGTTCGCTCGCTTCATAGTGACATCGCGGAACTGCAAAGAAGAGGCCTCATACAGCAGCGTGGTCCATGGAGAGCGCTGCTGCCACATGCCATCGCCAACCGTCTGGCGGCCACAGCCCTTGAAAACATCCTCGCAGGTGATCTGGAGCGTCTGTTTGCAACGGCCTCACCACGATTGTTGACGTCGCTCTCACGACGCCTCGGTTTTTTGCATACCAGTCCAGCCGCTCAAACAATCGTTCGAGCATGGCTCGCCGAAAATGGACGACTTGGTATCGTCGAAAGCCTCAATGATACCAACATGGCAATGCTGGCCAATGTTGCGCCAGTAGCCCCAGAAGCTGTGCTCGATGCAATCGAACGTGGAGTTCGGCGTCAGCAAAGCCTCGGCCGCTATTTGCGGGGGGAGAATCTCCGGCTTCTCTTGCTTTCCATCGCTTTCGATAAAGAACTTTTTGACCGTGCCGTGGCTCTAATACTGCTCCTGATCGAGTTTGAAGAACCGGGCAGATTTGCAAACCAAGTACGAAACAGCTTTCCCTCGCTATTTCATTTGTATCTATCGGGAACTCACGCAACCGTCGAACAACGAACCCAAGTCATTGATGCACTGTTGCGTTCGAATAGTAAAACACGCCGGGAAATTGGGCTTGCCTCTCTGGAGGCAATGCTTCAGTCTTCGTTCTTCTCCTCGCTCCATCGGTTCGATTTTGGCGGACGGCCGCGCGATTACGGCTATTTTCCAAAAACGCAAGAAGAGGTATGGACGTGGTTTCGTGCTGTTCTTGCTTTGTGTTCCGCCCACGACCATAGGGAAGATGCAATCTCCTCAAAGATTCGGGAAATTCTCAGCCAGCATCTCAGGTCTTTGTGGACGAACGTTAAGTTGTTTGACGAAGTTGGCGACCTTTGCATCGAGTTCAACAACAGGCATCATTGGCCCGAAGGCTGGAGAGGGATTCGTTCGATTCAACGCTTCCGGCAAGAACCGCTACCGGAAGATGAACAAGCTAGACTCAACACTATCGAACAGACGATGGCTCCCAAATCCCTGGAAGAACGCGTCCGAACCCGTGTACTCTGCAATGTGCACGCGTTCGATGACGACATCGATTCCAGCAACTACGAAGCGCAATTTGCCCGCAGAGATCGGGAGCTAATAGCGCTTGGCATAACTTTGGTCGAGGATAGCCAGACCTTTGTGAAATTGCTGCCAGAGTTGGTGGCGTGTCAAACACGCATCGCTCTTTGTCCCCTCGCAAAGGGGATTATCGACTGCGCATGTGACCGTCGAGTGCTTTGGAACCGTATCGTTGCGTGCTATCTCCAGGCTGCTCCAGCAGCCCGATCAATTGAGCTCATGGCCTGTTACCTTTTCAATTTGCAGACGGTAGATGCTGCCCTTGTTGAAACGCTCTTGCAAGACACCTTCGTCCATCCGGCGCTTTACGAGTGGTTCCCTGTTCTTCAAATCCGAGTTTCAATTTCCGCCGAAGGGATTTCAAGACTCAAAGCAGCGCTATCCAGCAAAAAGATTCCGGCAGAACGATTCCGAGGGTTGGCATACAACAACAGTCTGGATGACTACACAATCTTAGTGATGATGCCACTGATCTTAGCCTTGAAGGATGGTTTCCCGGTGGCTTTGGATACGATCTGGTGTCGTCTTCCGCATAATCCAAATCAGCCGAAGACACCCTCGCCAGAACTACTTGCTGCTGGAAGGCTCATTGCCGAATCATCAGAATTCAAAAGGGGATATGGCCGGGATCTACATTCTCTGGGTGAAGTCATTATCGCCTGCTGCTCCTGTCCCGAAGGGATTCCGACGGTCGAACGGTTGCTCGCTCGTCTACTCGCGAATCGGTATGGGTTTATTGATGAAGACACAATTTTGGGCGCGCTGATCGTGGCCCAGCCTGTGGTCGTTCTCAATACGCTCTTCGCAGCGGAAACAGATTCCTCAAATGGCAACCTGTTTGCCCTTCGCGGTCATTACGATTTGAACGGTTCACCGTTTAATCGAGTTCCGCATAATATTTTCTTGCTATGGTGCAACGAGGATCCTGCCATTCGTTATCCGCTGGCCGCCTCGATTGTTTTGGCTTTCGGTCATAATGCTCAATCCAATGAACGGCACTGGACAGATATTGCTCTTGTCCTGCTGGAGCATGCGCCTGATCACATCAATGTACTAAAGCAATATATCGATCAACTTTATCCCATGAGTTGGGGCGGTTCCAGAGCTGCGGCGTGGGAAGCAAATGTACGATTGCTCGATACCTATGCCACTCATCCAAATGCCGAACTTGCCGCATTTGCGCGTAGCGAGTACCAGCGCCTGAAACTCGAAATAGACAAGATGAAGCAAGAAGAAATGGCACAGATGAGGATACAAAACGAGAGGTTTGAATAGCGCGGGCAAATTAGATTTCGGCAATGGTCTTCTGATGCAAGATCGAGATCGAGCACTTGGTAGCAGCAGCGCCGAAAGCATTTTCGCTTGATTGTCTGGATATCTGTACACGGCGTTGCCAAGTGATCGGGCTATATCAATGTTCCCGAGCAGGAACGCAACTGAGCGCTGAGACGACCCGTCACGGCAATATTCCCGAACGGGAACATTGTTATGATACTAGACTCGCAAATGATGTAATGTTCCCGTACGGGAATTATTGACATGCGTACACCCCAGCAACTCGGCAATTTAATTCGAGATACGCGCAAAGCTTTGGGAGTCACACAGCGGGGTCTCGCTCTAACCTCAGGAACGGGCCCGCGCTTCATCATCGAACTCGAAGAGTGCAAGGATACCTGCCAGATTGGCAAGGTTCTGACGGTGCTGCAAACACTGGGAATCAAGATCACTTTGACGCCGCCCGCGGGTCCGGGCGAGGAAGGGTAGCACGTGGCAAGAACTCTGGACGTATACCTGCACCGCGGGTTGGTCGGCCACCTTATTCAGGACGATGGCGGCCAAATGGTCTTCGACTACGCTGCAAGCTGGCTGCAAAGGCCAGACGCCACGCTGCTGTCTCACTCGTTGCCTTTGCGGCGAGAGCGCTTCAAACGCAATGAGTGCCGGGGCTATTTTGCGGGCATCTTTCCCGAAGAAAGCAAACGCGAAATCATTGCCCGCAACCTGGGAATCAGCGAACGTAACGATTACGCAATGCTGGAGCGGATTGGCGGGGAATGTGCGGGTGCTGTCACGTTTGTTCCCACTGGAGAGCCCCTGTCCGCGCCGGACGACCGTTAACCGGAAGTTACTTGCGAGTAAACAGCATCGAGTTGGAGACATATTGCCCTTGGTGCAGTAATGTTGGGTTTTGGCCAATATGCGGAGCAGCTCAACCGGGCAGTGTGTCAAGGCTGCCGAAGGCACCGCGTTAGCGGCTGTGGCATTGACATGCGGCCAAGATGGGCCAAAATTTTCGCTATTCCGGGGCAGGAAAAAACAGAAAGCACAGAGCACAGGCCTTCTAAGCCGGTGCTCTGTGCAAGGACCTTTTTGTTTCGTATTGCCTATTAAACTCGTGCAGGTAATTCCCCACGCTTCGTTAAGACAGCACTGAAGCGGAGGGGAGTGCCTGGAATTGTTCCGACTGCATTGACGATGTTTCCTTGCAGTGTTCCAGTTAACGCCAGGTCGAAATTATCACGCCCCATAACATTCTGAGCTCCTGGAGCATATCTGGAAACGTGAACCTGTGCTTGCAGTTCATTACCGTTCTGTCCGTATGTTCCCGTATACAAAAAAGAAACGTCCCCGCCGAACAGGTGACCATCAATAAGTGTTAAGACACCATTGCCCCAGCCTTGCACGCCGTTAAATTGCACTATCCAAAACCCTTGCATAGATCCGATCTCCTTTCGGTTCGTAATTGATGTGCTTGCGTTTTCTTTTACGCAAGTGCCTTTTATGCAACTGCAGCAAGTGCCTCGATCTCTTCGAGATCAAGCGTGAAGTCGAACACCATTTGAATAGGTTCCCCTGTATTATGGTTTTGGTTGTAGCTATCCATGTCCGACTTCAATTGCCGGCAGTCGCCAACGATCTGCTGCCGACGTTGTTGAAAAGCGATTTCCATGTGCTCATGTGGCGCTTGGCGCATATCAGCCCAGAACGACGCCTGCTTGCCATCTTTCTCAATTGTGGCAACGTGCTTGGTTCGTACTCGCCGTCCTTGCGGATCGGTGATGTATTCCTCTCGCATCGCGCGGGCAAGTTCTTCAGCGCAGCGGTTCAGAATGGTATCGCGTTGTGGTTCCCAAAGTCCCTGCTCTATAGCCCATTGAGCGATGTCATGTGCTGTGGCAGGAAGAGGATGACCTGCTGTTTCATACTTCTTCACGATTTTCTGAAGCTGTTCCGTATAAGACATGGACACCCTTCCTTTTGAGATCACAGTGCAGTTGCAAAAACGTTTCCGAACCCATCTGTCAAAGCAGATTCGGTTATGATGTGACGAATTTTTACTAGCATCTCACGATTATGTGAATACGGGATAGCTTCGCAGTGGTGGAGCTGACCAGTTACGATACCAGGGTGAACATTCAAGCGTGCAGCTAAGCCTTGAATTTTGGCTTTCGAAAACAGCGGCTTGACTCTCAGAATGAAATTGTCGAGTTCGCTTTTCGGAATGGAAAAAGTGGCCGCGAATTCATCTGCCATTCGTTCAATGTCAGGTTTTTCCCCAGAACGACGAGAGGTATCTCCTACGAGATTCTTGTCTAGGAGTGCGCCACCATCAAGACCATCCTTTTGCTTAACATGCATACACTCGTGAAGAAGCGTAAACCAAAATCCATCAATTCTATCGAAGCGCAGGGAAACAGCAACAACTGGAGATTTTTCGTCCAGCCATAAGCAGGCACCATCAATTGGGGTTTGCGGGAGAGTTTCGACCACGATAAAACGCACTCCAGCGTCGGCTAATACTCTTGGCACTAGTCGTGTGTCCTCTGGATTGCAGAGCATCGTCTTCAGAGTGGAAAGAGCGGAGGAGAATGCTTTTCCTGAAAACGACTTTACCGTTACGCACTGCGCAAGTTGACGAGCACGAAACAGCCAAGCCAATTCAGACGGCTGCAAATTATCGTACGAAGTCGATTTGCGAGCGGCATAAGGAAGCAACTCAGGCTGTTCATCAATTGAAGAGATGTTAAAGAAATCGCAAACGCTTTTCTCCAATACATCGATATTGTCTGTGGGCTCAATCCAGTGACGGCGCACCATTTCTTTTACGGGTGCTTTTTCGTACATTTTGGCGCGACGAGAGATAGCAGCGCCCCCGTCATGCTTGAGCTTAGACAGTTGATAGGAGCTTTCCAGATTAAGCCATAGTTGTGCACTGGTTCCAAATGCTGCGGCCAGTCCCTTTGCTGTTTCTGGCGTAACAGCGCGCTTGGCAGCGATTAGCTCACTAATCAGCCTAGGTGGCCTACCAATAATTTCGGCAAACTCGACCTGGCTCCAACCGCGCGCCTCAATTTCCTCCTTGATGAACTCACCCGGAGGAAATACCTCTGCCGGAGTTCTTTCTACCGTTTCCACGCCCATCACCCTCACAATGTCTGTTGTTCGCTAGCAGAAATCATCAAACCTCGTTTAGTGGTAGTCCTCAATGCTGATGACTGCGACCACTTTATTCGGAGCTGTTCCCTCGAATTCAATAACCAGTCTCCATTGCAGGTTGAGTCGCATGGAGTGTTGATGGCTTCGATTCCCCTGAAGTTTTTCGAAATGGAGGGATTTCAAGTTGCGGAAGTCCCGTTCATCCATTGCCTGTCGAATGACTTGAATGCGCTTTCGGTACACCGTGACGACGGCTTGAGAAAACCCAGCGTCGTACTTTGGATCGGTCTCCAGCCGATCCAGCCGTTCATCCTGAAAGCGAACTTCCATTGCCCTATATAAACATATTTATCAAAAACAGTCAATACCGTCATTACACATGGTGTAATGACGGTATTATGCTTTCACGGAGGTATTTCATGGCAACTTCAAAACGGACAGCATCACAGGCGGGCAAGGACCTTCGGAACCCGAAGACGCTTCCAAGAGATCGGGGCCCTATCGCCTCAGATCTTGCCCAAGTGTCGAGCTGCACTCAACCTGTAGACAGGACATTGTTTATTTTCAATGCGTTGCGGCTTGCATAGAACCTGTAGACGCTGCACTGAACTTGTAGACTGCTGTACTCAACCTGCAGACTTTATCGCGCTGATTATTCTGCACACAACCTGTAGACAGCGAAATGTTTGAGGCGCGAGATGACGAAAGTTCCTCCCCACGAAATGCCCGCAGGCGAACTGGATGCCTACCCTTTCTCATCGATCAGGCGATTCTCCAGGGACGACACCCATCGCGAGGTTGTTGAAAGAGTTGGGAGGTGGCCAGCAGCTTTCAAGGAACGGGCGCTAAAATATCTTCCAGCACTCGCCTAAGCCTTCGGCAATACTGAATCCCGTCGCGCCGAATCCGTGGGCAGTCTACAGGTTCTGTGCAGTATTTCCGGCTGCGCGTCTACAAGTTGAGTGCAGCAAATTGCCTTCGTCTACAGGTTCAGTACAGCTCGACACTTGAACTCAAGCGTGTAACGTCCCCGCGTTGCCTTCGTCATCTTCGCTACCCTTTCGCATTACAACAGCTTGCTAAGGGATACGTTTTGCGGGGGCAAGGTCATAGCACGCATAAGGCTTAAAGAAGTCGATCAGTCAAAGTCCAAGCCTCTACGCCTCTTCCGCGCTCAGACTCCTCTTCTGCCCTATCAAAATGCTGAATAACGTAAATAACACTTGCAACTCGGTCAAAGTGATGGCATGATAATCCTCATTCACTTCGGGCCTATTGAGCCCAATCCCTTGCAAGTGGGCCCTACTCTCAACCAAACTTACTGGAGCCTAACTATGGGTGCATGCGATCCTATGCAATTTAGTGGCATTACGAGAGAGCGGTTTGCCTGTCTGCAGCAGAGCGTCAGCCAGCAGCTAATATCGCACTAAGCGAAGATTCAGGATCAGCGTCGGATCCGACCGAAAAAACACCGTTTCTTGGAGTTTCGACGAGTCGAGCTCTGTGCTGACACTCCAGGTCACCAAAACACCCCATCCATGCTTCCTCGTCAAACCGCGTCTGAATTCCTTTGTGGCTTCGCGTCCGTGAATTCGACCAGAGAGGCCAGCGACTTCACCCGATCTCCATACATGGAACATCGACCACAAATTCCTGCTCCCGAAAACCATTCGCACGGAGACGCGACCGATTCTAAAGAACTCAATTCGACCCTGCTGAAAGGAGTTCAATGTCTGGAACAAGCTCCAATTTCGCGTGTGACTACCCTCACGGCTTCGCAAACTCCGGAGTTCCGCTCCTCGTAGCAGCTCTCTCACTGCTCCTCCCAGGCTCAGCCTTCTGTGCGACTTGCACTCCACCCACCAAATCTCTCACCTTCGCTCCTTCGCGACACACGAACTCCTCTCCCCTTGTAAATCCCCTCGACGAGAAAAATGACTCTGAGACTCTGAAAGTTGTGGCAATGGGCGATTCTGTGGTCTGGGGCAACGGGGATCGGGACGATCACAAATCCGCCGTGTTGGTGGCAAGCGACCTAGCCGACGAAACCCAGAGGACCGTTGTGCTAACTTTCTTCGCACATTCAGGCGCCGCTTTGGCAGTGCCAGGAGACACCGTCCCCATCCTACCCTCCGACAACGGACAGCCTCAAGGGGACCTCAACGCGACCTCGCCCACTACCAGCGAACAGGCAGACTGCGCTGCGCAGACCTACGGCGATGCCGAGTTGGTCTTGTTGGATGGGTGCATCAACGAAGTGGGTGCCACCAACATCGCGTTCCCATTCACTCCGACCCCCACGATCATCGAACACACGCGGACCTTCTGCGGCATTCCGATGGAGACCCTGCTCCGGAATGTCCTTGCAGCATTCCCCCATGCCATCATCGTTGTCTACGACTACTTTCCCATCGTCTCCGATCACAGTTCTCCCTTCGGCTTGAAGCGACTTGCCCGAAAACAATTAACTGCGCAGCGGATGAGCCAAGAATCGCTTCCCGGCGCTGCTCCAGCGCAGCTTCCCCGGCGCTTGGAGCAGACACAGCTTGAAGCCTGGAAAGACAACTCGGCAGCATTCCATCAGTGGTCGCGCACGTGTTTTCAGTGGGCAATCGTGGCCAGTCAAGTACCGGCACCGGCTCACCAAGATGGTGGTGCCACACAGTTATCCGTGTGCGACCCATCCGTTCCGGCCGGCACTCAGAATGCCTCGCGCGTGTTTCTAGCCAGCGTGTCCGATGATCCGCAGTATGCCTATGGCGCCTCGAACACCCGCCTCTGGTCGCTGCCGATCCAGTTTCTTTGGTGGACGTTTCGAGCCGACGAACTTTACAAACCGCGTGGGAAGTTATGCAAGTCTCATTACCCTTCAGATCCCGGAGCGCAGCTAATCTGCGAGATCAATCCGATCGCCCATCCCAATGTCACCGGTGCTCACGCCTACTACGACAGCATCATCGCTCTGGTCCGCAACGCGTGGAAGCCAGCTACGGCCAGATAAATCCCCAGGAGAGAATCGATGGCAGCCCCGATCAAGCATCTTGTTGTTCTTATGATGGAGAACCGGTCCTTCGACCACCTTCTCGGTTTCTTTCCGGGGGTCAACGGTCTCACCGGAGCGGAAACAAATCCAACTTCACCGGGTGGCTCTTTGGTCCAGGTCAGCCGCAACGCACGCACCGTGCATGACCTCAATCCCGATCCGGGCCACGAGTTCGCGAACGTGAACATGCAGATATTCAGTAGCGCTGACGGCCAGGACGTCGGACAGCCGAAGATGCAGGGATTCGTTCAGGATTACGCGCAGGTGAGCGGCGATGCTTCGCAGGGACCGAATGTGATGAAGTGTTTCACCCCCGCTACGCTTCCGGTTCTCTCCAAGCTCGCTCAATATTATGCCGTGAGTGACACCTGGTTCTCCTCGGTCCCCGGATCGACCATCCCCAACCGTCTTTTTGCCCACGCCGCGAACTCAAACGCCTCCCTCACGCAGGACGTGATTGCCGCTCCCTTCTCGCTCCGCACCATCTTTGAGGTCATGGACGAGCCGGACAATTCCTATCCTTATCGCATCTACACCAGCGACTCCTCCGTCCTGATGGCGAATCTTTATCTGATGGAGCGCAGAACCGCTTTTCACCCGATCGACGAATTGGCAACTGACCTTGCCAATGGCGATGTTGCAGCCTATACCTTCATCGAACCACGTTACGGGGACGATCTGAACGCCGGCCTGAATGCCAACAGCCAGCACCCGGACTTTGCCGTGGACGAGGGGGAAGCCTTCATTACACAGGTCTACGAGGCTCTGAAGAAGAGTCCCGGCTGGCACGACACTCTTTTGTTGATTGTCTACGACGAGCACGGCGGCATTTTCGATCATGTCTTTCCACCAACCGTCGCACCGACTGCTGCGAACACGGGTCTTCCGGATGTCATTCATTCCACCGATCCTCCGTTCGATTTTCGGAGGCTTGGGGTTCGCGTTCCGGCTGTCTTCGTCTCGCCCCGCATCTCGCCGCGAGTGATCAGTGACAGAATCTTCGACCATTGCTCCATCGTGTCCACGGTTCGCAAGCTGTTCTGCGACGACCCGACACCTTTCAACTGGCGCGAGGCGCAAGCCCCCTCGTTTGACGATCTCGTCGATCTCGATGCTCCGCGTCCAGATATCACGCTGCCGCCGCCCTTCGCCTCTCCTGGGGTGACCAATGCAGAAATTGCTGTTGCTCACCAGGCGGAGGCTCTTGTGCATCAAGGCGCGGCGCCCCAGACCGCAGCAAATGGGGTCATTCAGGCAGCAGCATTGCCCAAACTACCGCCAGCACAGCGGAAGCCCACCGATTTGGTGATGAAGATGGCGCAGGCGATGGCGCACTCGCTGGACAAGAGAGGGTTGAAGACGCCTACCTCTGTCAACGAGATCTATTCTTCGCAGGACGCGGCCGATTACTTGAAAAATGCCAAACAGCTTTTGCGGATGAGGTGAGTTGAGATGAAACGATTTCCTGTTGCCTTGATTTCCTGTGCGGTCGTTGTCAGTGCAGCCACGCTCACCTTGCCCAGAATTGCCTCGTCGCAGGATCGGAAAAACTGCCTACATCTGACGTCGGTGCACAAGGACTTCGACTGCGTTGAGGCGCTCTTTTCCGAGACTCCCTATCACCTCACCTTTTCCGGTCTTCCCCCTGGAAACGGTATGGCCCTCGGCGGCGAACTGGAATCGACTGCTCATGATGTATCTCCGTTCACCTTCCACCCAGATCCTGTTCTTCGCCCCAAGAAGAAGGAGGCAAGCGAGGAAAATACAACTGACGTGGAGGACCCAAAACCCCCAGCAGCCGCTGAGAATGGGAATGCACCCGCAACCAAATCTACTGGCGGGTACAAATCAGTGGACCATCTGTACCTGGTCGGCACCGGAACCATCAATAGCTCCTGGGCTGCGACGGGCGGATTTGATTGGCTCCCGCCTCTGCACTACCAGTACCCAGATACACCATCGACGGCTCCCGGTGCCGCCCCCGCGTGTCACAAGCTCAGTTCCATTCCCTGGATCTGCACCCAAACCGTCTTCGCTACTCACCTGTCCGCAGCGCACCGCAGCATCCAGACGCTTTCGTTTTACGGGCTTGGAGCCGGTTCTCCTGCCACCAAATACACCTATCAACTCAATGAGACCAGCGGGGGAGTGTCGGCGCGTATGCCGCTGTTCGATTGGCTGGCTGTATCCGGAGGCATCGAAGACCGGCAGCCAGAGCTGCCCGTACTCGCCGGGTCGACAACAGTCAATGTCAATTTCACAGAAGCGACGGCGCCTGGCATCTCGGCACAACCGAACTTCCTTCATTCTCAGGTTGGGATCTCATCGGTCGCCTACATCCGGCCTCGGAACCCATCTGGCGATCCGGACTACAACAAGACAACACCGCCTCTGATGAAAAGCCACTTTCTCTACGGATTCAACAATGAGGCTTCCTATCACTGGTACTCGGATCGAGACTCCGGGCATTACAGCTTTGGACAATTTGAATTCGACGGAGACGAATCTCTACAATTCGGAAGTGTCATCGAGGAATTCATCTCGGGCAGCAGACGGAAGGAATTCCATGGATTCAAAAGCTTCCGGTACGATCTGCTTGCTGCTTCCTGCGGGATCGCCAATCGCACCGGCGGAGCCTTCAAAGTGACCGATGTCTGTACGTTTGGCAGGGTGGATATCAATAGTCACTTAGTCCTCTCTCGCGTATCTCAGAATCATGTGATTCCCTTCTACCTTCAGCCCACCGTTGGCGGAGCAGATTTCGATTCGCGCGTCAGTCTACGCGGGTATCCGGACTATCGTTTCCGGGGGGGCGACGCAGCCTTCCTGCAATTCAACTACAGCCTTCCAGTCTGGGGGCCGATCGAAGCTCTCACCTTTTATGATGCCGGCACGGCTGGCCCGTCGGCGAGTCAGCTCTCGCTAAACCAGTACCGGCAGGACGCCGGTGTCGGGGCCAACATTCGCTTTGCCGGCGCTGTAGTGGCTCAAAGCTGGCTGGCCATGGGAGCAGGTCACGGTATCCAATTTGGATACAGCTTCAGCAAACTCTTCTAGACCGACGGAGAACAAATGGCGCGGTTCTCTGCAGCGCGAGACCTGCGCTCGATATGGACGTAAGGAAAGATCGTTAGAGGGAGAATGAAACGACACTCCAAATGGATCAAATCGATTGGGGAAGATACTCCAACCGGAGTAAAATCAGCCAGCGATTTTCAAGACGAGTCCGTAGAATCGGTGCAGTTTAATCCACTGCAGAGTCCCGGCAGGTAATCGGTGCGCGATTGAACCCGCTTGCGGAGGATTGCCGTAGATCCACGCCCACAACTCGAGTCAGGTGCGTCGGCCATCGGAGAGTGGTCCGTTCGTTGGTCGGGTCGCAATCAAGATAATCCGCAGCCTCAAGAAGTCTGACCACTCTCGTAGAAGTAATACAAAATCAGCACTATGGGGATCGGAGGTCGGATTTGTACTGGTAACGCCGTAGGTTCCCGGATGGTGGCCAAACCGTCAGTGACTCTTCTGTTGACAGTAAAGGTGTGGTTGTGGCGTCTGCGCCGGGAAAATGATTCGCGGAGTGCAGGAGCGTGCACCCCGGCAGTAGCATCGCGAGCTATGTTGTTCGTTTTACGGAGCGCAACGCAAGTCCTCCCAGCAGCGCGACCACCGCGACCAGTGCTACCCAAAGCAACGCCGGATGCTCCTCCGTGAATGGCCGCTCATCGGGCCGAGGTTGGTAGACGGGATTCGGTTGTTCGGTCCCGATCGCGGCCAAGGACGCGTCGGCTTGCGACGCGAACAGCGTTGCGTAGTCGTATTGCGAAGCGGTCAACGCCGGGTCACCGTAGAAGAGCCCATAGCGGGCGTTGGCTGCCGCTTCAAAGCAGAGCTTCCGCTCCAGCATCTGCAGCCGCACCCGCGCAAGAGCAAGCGGCGCATCGTCTCCGTGGCGTAGGTGTGTCTGAACTGATGGGGGACGATAGCGGTGGGAAGTCCGGGCGAGTGACAGACCCGATGCAGGTAATCACGGAGCTGAACCACGATCGCAACTTTGCTTCCTGGGCGTGCCAGGAGCCGCCCATCGAGAGGCAGCGGGTCCAGGGAGCGGAAGAAGCGCAAACGTTGGACGAGATCACGGCCGAAGGCATCGACGGGGACCATGCGCTCGGTCTTGAGTTTTCCAAGGGGAACATGAATCGCCCATTGGCTCGGCCCTGTAGAGTGCAGACAGTCGTCGGAGAGATCGACGCACTCGCCGATGCGCATACCGGTCGAGCGGAGCAGGAGGAAGACATTTCCGCCCAGATCGTTGCGGCGTATGAACTCCTGCTGCAAGAGTTGATCCTGCTCGGCGGTGAGCGGTCGTGGCAGAGTGTGGGGCGAGCGTGGGATAGCCGTCGCGTTGATGCGGGGAAAACCGGGCGAGTGTCCTGCTTCATTACACGTCACATGCCGCGCGCTCCCCACCATTCGTTTTGCACCTCTTCCGGCCTCTGCGCGGGCGGTAAAAGCCTCCCCGTACCGGAATCCGAACCGATTGCAACGCCTCCGCGACGATCAGCACAGGGAGTAAGGGGGGCATGGCGGGCTGAAATTGGCCTGGTCCACCTCAACCAATCCCAAAGTCTGTCCGGCCGCGTTTTGGCTCTTTCGGGCGCAGCCTGTGCCGCACCTGGCGTTCACAAGCGAGGTCGCGGCCTTCGACTCGCGCCCATGCCCCGGCGCGCTGCTCGTTCCGGGTGCACTCCCTGTCGCCGCGTGGACCAAAGACGGCCTGGGCAGTGCGCTCAGCGTAGTTGGCCCAATTCCGGCTTTCGGCTTCGCGCCCCTGGCCGGCATTTTCCTGTAATGCCAGCGTGACCGCCTCCCGGTCGTGGCCGGTTACGCGCATTCTTACAGCAATCATCCAATCGAGCTGCGATGGGTTCCGCACCTCGATACGGCTGAGGATGTCGGCCTTGTGCATCTGGTATGCCGCGTCTGGCGTCGGCTGCGCTGGCGGGGTGGCCGGTAATGGCTGGCGCTCGCTGGGGCTATGGATGCTCACCGGGCGCAACTCCGGGTTGGCGATCCTAATTCCGTGCTGCGCGGCAAGCTGGGCGCAGAGTAGTTTGAACTCGTCGGGGCCGGTGACGGTCACCGCTCCCCACTTCTGCGCGCTCAACTGGAGCGCCGCCAGTACAGCGGCCTCATCCTGCGTCTGCCAGACATCGATGCGTTTGCCGCGATCTGTAAAGCAGACCCGGCTCGGGTTGGCATTGGATGAATAGTGAATCTCCATCGCCTGTGAGCGCGACCGCGGCTGGATTTGCGCCTGAAAGTCGCGGATGTCGCGCTTGCGCGGGATTTCTTCGCCCTCTCCATGGAGCGCGGCTTCGGGCTGATCGGCGTCTCTGTACCGCCATTGCTCGGCGAGTTGCGGCGTTCCCTGCTCGGCAAGAGACTGCTCGAAGGTTTTCCGTTTGCCGAGCTTCACGCGGAGCTTGTTCCGCTCGCGCTTCTGCCGGTCGCTCAATTCCGCTCTCCGCCTGGAGTGGTCGGCGGCCAACAGGCTCCGGGCGACATTCAAAGCGTCTCCCGACCACTTGCCGCCACGATATAGATCGGCTCGCTCCTTGCGGAACTCTGATGTCTGAGTATCGCGCGCGGCGTGGTGCTCCCCGCGCTGGCGGAGTTGCGCCGCATCCTTTTCTCTTCGGCTATTTTCCAATGCCGCGCTATATTCTGCCCAGCCCGCTGGCATATTGGAGCGCAGCGGCTCGGCCTCGCGCCGCTCCGGCGTGGAACGGCTGCGGGTATCGGGCAGGAATTCACCAAGCCGCTCCTCCATGCGCGACCTGCTGAACTCGCGCCCCATGCAAGACGCTTTGAGCGGCTGGCCGCCCACCCAAATCAGCGCGCCGCTGCCCTTCAGTTCATAGCGCATATCGACCTGGGCCAGCGCTTCATGGACCTGCGCCCAAGACCGCGCATTCCGCAGGAGTTGCGCTGCTACTTCCATCGCAATTCGTTCGGTGGATTTTTCGCCTGTCGCATTCTCATAGTCCCTCGCCTTCGAGCGAGGCTGCGTCTGGCTCGCGGCTCCGGCTTGGGCGGCCACGCCGCCGCGATCAGCCGCATAGCGGGCGTTCTTCTCCGCCTCCCATCCTTGCTTGTAGACGATCTCCGCAACGGCCTTGTGCGCCCTATCGATACACCATCCTTTGTCTTCTACGCGCATAGTTTCGGAATCGACGCGATTGAGAACGACGTGAAGATGGTAGTTTTCCGTGTTGCGGTGAAGCGCATAAACGGCGAGATGGTTGTCGTTCATGCCGAGGTGCTTTTTCAGAATATCGATGGCATCTTTGCACTGCGCGTGTGTTGGCTGTTCACCTTCCTTCCAACTCAGAAGCCAATGGTCAACGGGATCTTTGCTGCGCACGGCCATCTCGGCGAGAGCAATCATCTCGGCACGCTGCCCCTGTGCAGAGTTGGACAGAAAACCTCCGCAAACATCGAACAATTCGGTCTTTTCGGCTTCGAGATGGCTGTCTGCTGAGATGTAGTCAATCAGGCTGCCGATGCGAGAGGCTTTGCTCGATGCCACTTTTGGGTTGCCGATACGCTTAACGATCATGCAGCACGATCCTGTCTATGGCTGCACGCAGTGACTTAATAGTGGCAATGCATTCGTCCACGATGCCGTCATGCTGGGCCGCGAGTTTCATCGTGAGCTTTTGCAGGCCACCAAGTCTCCGCAGTTCACGAATCGCGATCATGTCCGTCGCGGCATGAATGCGGCGACCGAGGGATCGTCGGCGAACCAACTCGCTCAGTGTCAGGCTGGCAAGCTCTGCATCATTGAGTAATTGCTCATATTCCTCATCTGTCATGCGCATCTCGAAGCGCTTCGTTGCTCGCTCTGTCACTCGGGGCTTGAAAGGCATTTGTTTTCTCTTTACGCGACGTGTGTGCGGCGGTTGATGGATGAGCCTCGATGAGACAAGCGCAGCGCGGAGCATCGGGGGCGGCGGGTTGACCGAAACAGGGCGCAGCCATGTGTACGGACAACCCGCATCCTGTACCGCTCCCTTACATACTGAATGTAACGATCATCGCTATGCCCCGTATCGCTGTCATACATGCTGGACGTAATCGTCAGCAGTCGACGAAGAGCCAAACATCGTAACCGTGCACGCAGCCGGTAACTCACAAAATAGCGAATGCGTCTCCTGTGTGCAAGACGGTATTCGGCGAAGAATGGTCAGAATAAATATTTTCCTACACTGCTGTCCGGTTTAACTTAGCCGGGTCGCCGTCAAGTTTATTGCCAAGTTTGGTTTACAGCGATTTTAGGGTGTCCACGATTTGAATTACACGTGGGTCATTTGCGATGCTTTCGGGATTCAAC
>Ga0224531_1000288_pt1 | contig 28320 bp, 18 predicted proteins | sample CBST100metaG_FD_179876 | JGI IMG/M metagenome (GOLD analysis project Ga0224531, IMG submission 179876) | Peat soil microbial communities from Stordalen Mire, Sweden - C.B.S.T100 | ecosystem: Environmental > Terrestrial > Soil > Wetlands > Peat | place: Sweden: Norrbotten County, Stordalen Mire...
ATTTTCAACCAGGTAGGAGATATCGGGCACCACGATATCCACTCCCAGCAACTCCGACTCCGGGAACATCAACCCGGCGTCGATCACGATAATGTCGTCTTCCCAACGCAGCGCCAGGCAGTTCATGCCGAACTCGCCCAGCCCGCCCAGGGGAATGATTTTCAGTTTTTTCGTTTGCATCTGTCAGGTCTGATGGTACCACCCATACGCACCGGCAGGGTTCAAGTGCTCCAATTCGCCAGCCATATGGTTGAGCCCAATGGATTCACTGGCTATCCGGTTGAGCCCAACGGAAAGCAGGGGGAGGATTTTGCCTTCGCAACAATGTCGACAAGAACTTGTAACGACGACCTCCCGGTCGTCTGTAGCGTGGGCCTCCCGGCCCACGCTCGACCGACGAAGGCAGATGTTCCACGCGAGCCGCGTAGACAAACCCCCTGCCCGGCTGTCTCTGCCCTGGGCCGCAGTCCCCGCTTCATCTCTGCGACTTGCGCATCCCATCTCCAATTCCGGCTCTCGATGCGCGTGACTTGCCCGCCTTTACGTGATCTCGATCACAGTTTGCGAGCCTTCCCGGATGAAAACATACCTCTACTGGCTATCGGACAGATCATTTCATCCGTTTCTTTCCCCCAACTTCCATCAAGGAGGCCGCACGTGAAACTCGACTCGTCCGCATTTGTTGCCGCTCCGGAACTGCTCCAGGCGCTTGAAGGACACTCCACCGCCGTCTCCTGCGGCGGAGAGTGCGTTCTCTTCCGTCAAGGAGACGCCCCCACGGGAGTCTTCATCCTCAATCGCGGAGAGACCACGCTGACCATGACCTCGCCCGCGAGCGAAGAGGTCGTGGTTGTCGAAGTGGGCTCCGGCTCCCTGCTGGGACTGCCCGGTCTCATCGGCAATGTGCCCTACACACTCACCGCCGTAGCCCACACCGGTTCTGACGTTCGTTTCGTCTCCCGCGAAGAGTTCACCAGCCTCATGCAGGCCGATCCGCGCCTGGCGTTGAAGATTCTCGCCGTCTTGGCCGCCGAGGTAAGCTCCGCCCGCCGCGCCATCCTGGACTGCTAGTCCTTCGGGTTTGAAACCGGCAGCAAAGCACCGCTTATCCCGTGCATAGTGTTCAAGGGAACCTCTTTCCTTCATTCCACGTAATGAAGGCCAGAGGGTTGTTATGCGAACTTTGCGCCAGGATGTCCTTTACGCTCTGCGGCAGATGCGTCTGTCCCCCATCTTCACCTTGACCGCCATGCTCACACTGGCCTTGGGGATTGGCGCAACCACAGCCATCTTCTCCCTCATCAATACCGTCATGCTCAAGTCGTTGCCGGTCGCTGACCCCTCACGTCTCTATCGCGTTGGCACCGGCAACGATTGCTGCGTCGAGGGCGGTCCGCAGAATGAATGGGGAATGTTCTCGTACGAACTCTATCAGCGCTTCATCCCGGCTGTTCCCGAGTTCGAGCAACTGGCCGCCTTCCAGGCCGGGGGAGTGCAATTCAGCGTGCGTCGCGGCGAAACCAACCAGCCCGCCAAGCCCCTGCGCGGTGAGTACGTCTCCGGCAACTATTTCGCCACTTTCGGTCTTCCCGCCTATGCCGGCCGTACCCTCCTGCCCGCCGACGATCAGCCCTCCGCCGCCCCCGCAGCCATGCTCAGCCACCGCGTCTGGCAGCAGGAATACGCCTCCAATCCCAAGATCCTCGGTTCCACCTTCATGCTCGACGGTCATCCCTTCACCATCGTTGGGATCACGCCCCCCGGCTTCTTTGGCGAAACCCTGCGCAGCGATCCTCCGGAACTCTACGTGCCTCTCCAGCAGGAGCCGCTCCTGGCCGGAAAGAACTCCATTCTCAAGCAGCCCCCCGCCTGGCTGCGCATCATTGGCCGCTTGCGCCCCGGTGCCAAGCCCGACGGCCTCTCCGCCCGCTTCACCACCATCATGCGCGACTGGCTCGTCACCGGCCTGGGCGCGGAGTTCCCGCAATTCCTCCCCCAGATCAACACCATCCTGCCCAAGCAGAACATCAGCGTCATCCCGGCCGGTTCCGGCGTAGCCGAGATGAAAGACGGCTACAAGAGCAGCCTGCGCATCCTTCTCATCGTCTGCTGCCTGGTCCTGCTCATCGCCTGCGCCAACATCGCCAACCTCCTGCTGGCGCGCGGATCGGCCCGCCGTTCTCAAACCGCTGTCCGCCTCGCCCTGGGAGCTTCACGCAAACGCCTCATCCGCCAGTCGCTCACTGAAAGTGTCGTGCTCTCCGTCCTGGGCGGCGCGGCCGGCATCCTGATCGCCGTTTTGGGTGTCAAGCTCATCGTCGCGCTGGCCTTCCGCTCCGCAACCTTTGTGCCCATCAACGCCTCTCCCTCGCTGCCCGTCCTGGCCTTTGCCTTTGGCGTTTCGCTCCTCACCGGCCTCCTCTTCGGCACTGCGCCCGCCTGGTTCGCTTCTCACGCCGAACCGGCTGAAGCCCTGCGCGGCGTCAATCGCAGCTCGCGCGACCGCTCCTCCCTCTCGCAGAAGTCCCTGGTCGTGGTGCAGGCCACCCTCTCGGTCGTACTGCTTGCCGGGGCCGGCCTGCTCACCCGAAGCTTGCAAAAAATGGAGCATCAGAACTTCGGCTTTGAGACCGACCATCGCGTCAACCTCAGCCTCAACGCTCCCTTCTCCACCTATTCGCAGGAGAAGCTCGACTCCACTTACCTCGCGCTCCAGCAGCGCCTCTCCCGCATCCCCGGCGTGCAGAGTGCCACCCTGGCCCAATACACCCCCTTCACCGATAACTGGGGAGAATTGGTCGTCCGCCAGGGAGAAGGAACGCCCAATGTTACCGACAATAGCCATAACTCCTCCTGGGATCACGTCGGCCCCGGCTATCTTGAGGCCATGGGCCAAACCATCCTTCGCGGCCGCGGCATCACCGACCAGGACACGGCCTCTTCCCCCAAGGTCGCCGTTGTCGACGAGTCCTTTGTGCACAAGTTCTTCAAGAAGGGCGAAGACCCCATCGGCACCCGCTTCGGCATCACTGAGGTCAAGAACAGCGGAACCTACCAGATCGTTGGCGTCGTGCGCACCGCCAACTACACCGACCCCAGTGGCCACTGGCGTCCGTCTCTCTTCTTCGTGCCCCTGGCGCAGCATGTCCACTACGACGACCCCACGGCGCAGATGATCGAAGACCGCACCCACCTCATCGAAAGCGTCGTCCTGCAATTGCACGGCAGCATGGAAGGCCTGGAACCGCAGGTCCGCGCAGCCTTCGCGGAAGTCGACCCCAATCTCACCCTCATCCGCATCCGCACCATGCAGGAGCAGGTTGCCGCCCGTCTTGACCAGGAGCGCACCGTTGCCCAATTGACCGGCCTCTTCGGCATCCTCGCGCTCATCCTCGCCGCCGTCGGCCTCTACGGAGTGACCGCCTACACGGTGGAGCGGCGCACCAATGAAATTGGCGTCCGCATCGCCATGGGCGCCAACCGCGCCAGCGTGGTTCGCCTGGTTCTGCGCGGCGCATTTCTCCAGATTCTTATCGGATTGCTCATCGGCATTCCGGCTTCCATCGGATGCTCCCGCCTCATCGCCTCCCAGTTATACGAGGTCAAAGGCTGGGACCCCATCGTTCTCGGCGGCTCGGTCGTTGCCCTCGCGCTCTGCGCCCTGTTCGCCAGCATTGTGCCGGCACGCCGCGCAGCCTCCATCAACCCGGTCCTCGCCCTGCGTGTGGAGTAACTTCGGCCCGTGCCGTTTCCTTGCCCGCAAGCGCTTGTATCGCCGGCCTCCCGGTCGGCTGTGGCGTGGGCCTTCCGGCCCACGCCCACCCAACATCAATGGACGGATGCTTTAGCCAAGCCCAACCCTGCGCACCAGGTCCGCGAATCGCGGGTCGCTGCGGATCGGGTCGAAATATGGATGGCTTTTGAGGAACTGCAGAATATTCGATTGTTCCTTAAAGGCTTGCTCCAGCCAGTAAAACGCATGTTCGTTGTCGCCAAGACCCAGATAAGCGTTCACAAATGCAGCCGCAGGAATGTAACCCGCCTGCCTGCGTCGTTTCAGGTCGGCCAGAAGCCGTATCGCATCGCCGCGCCGTCCTGCATGGGCGTACGCTCGGACCAGTATGCCGGTTGCGGCAGGGCTCCCCGAGGAAATAGAAATGGCCTTTTCCAATACCGGGATTGCGTCTCCCGGCCTATTGTCGGCGATCAGGGCGAATCCCAGGACCGAAAGGTTGGAGGCATTGCCAGGTTGTATGGCCAACGCGCTGCTTGACTCGCGGACGGCCTCATCGAACCGATGCGCCTGGAACAGAATCCACGCCACGCTGCCGCCTGAGACCCCGACTGGGTCCAGCGCCCGGGCGCGCTGAATTGAACTCACAGCTTCATCCGAACGCCCCTGGCATACCAGCCACAGGGCAAACCATGCCTGGGCCTGCGCGTTGTTTGGATTCAATTCGAGAGCGCGCCTGTATTCCGCTTCTGCTTCCGTCCAGTGCCATTCTTCCTGCAGAACATTTGCCAGCACGGCGTGGGCTTCCACCAGATCCGGGTCCAGTGCCAGCGCCTGTCGGGCGAAGCTCGTAACTTTCGGCCGCGTTGCTGCCGGAGAAACGCCGGAAAAGACTGTTCCAAGTTCGGTATAGGCCTCTGCCAGGCCCAGGTACGCGGGTGCAAACGTCGGGTCGCTCTTGAGAGCATCCTCGAAATCCGGAATACTTTGCTTCACCCCTGCTCCGTATCCCTGCGCTAAAACAAACCTGCCTTTCAGATAGCTCTCGTAGACTTCAGGCGCAACCGGACGCGAAGAAGTGAGCAACTGGCGCTCGTCCCCAGTGACCGTTACTTCCACCTTTTTGGCGATGGATTGCGCCAACTCGCTTTCCAGGGTCAGCGCATCGCGCATTTCGCGGTCATAGGTTTCTGACCAGAAATGTTCATCGGTTGCGCCCCGAATCAGCTGGGCTGTTACGCGAATGCGATCGCCTTCCTTAATGACCGAACCTTCTACGACAGCGTCCACCCCCAGTGTCTTCGCGATCTCCGGTACGGAGAGCTCGGAATTCTTGTAGCGGATTACGGAGGTGTGAGAAATCACACGCAAATTGTGGATGTTCGCGAGCCGCCCGACCAGGGCCTCGGTGATCCCATCGGCCAGGTATTCCTGCCCGGGATCCCGTGACAGGTTTCGCAGTGGCAGCACCGCCAATGACCGAATCCCGGACGCAGCCGCGCTTGTTGCGCGATGCCAGAGTACCAGCCAGGCACTTACCGGCAGGCAGATACAAAGAAGGGCAGCCAAAGCGAACCACAGGCGAAAACGCCGCCGCACCGATGCGCCAATAACCTCAGGGGCTGGCGGGACAATTTCCGCCCCAGTTTCCCCTTCAGGTTCTTCCACAACCGAACGTCTGCCTTGAATCCAGCCGTCGAGTTCGTCGGTCAGTGCGTAGACCGAGCCCCGCTTTTCGTGCACATGCCGATGGACTGGCATTCGCTCCCGTTTCTCCCAGCGCTGGACGGTCGTGACATCGCGGTTCAGGTAAGCCGCAATTTCCTTCCACGAGTCCAGCCGCCTCTCCGGCGGCTTCCCCATGGACGGGACTTCATATGTCGGCTCACCCATAGAGACATCCTGGAATCCCCCGCCATCGCCCGGGGAATGAGCCCATTGTAACCCTGCCGTTCAACACTGCAATAGACGGCATTTGACGGCATTTCCCCGTTCTGTGAGTTACCGCTTGACCTGGCCCTGCCGAGTCCACCATCGTGTCGTCAGTTCAGGCGATTCGTCGCCGAAGTCTGGCTCGCTTCCTTGGCAAATCCCCGTAAGCTCATTTGTTCGCCAGTCAATGCACTTCGGTCGCTCAGCCGCCAATCTCAAAACTGGAGACCCCTCATGAAACGCAACATCCTGATTTCGCTTCGCGTTCTCTCTCTGCTCCTGTTGTTTTCAAGCGCCTGGGCTCTGGCCCAGGAACGTGTGCCGACGCACTTCAGCGGCCTCATCAACGATTACTCACCATCCACCGTCAAGGGCGGGCCCTGGGAAATGCATGGCCAGTGGACCTTGGAACTCCGCCGAGAATGGCATGGCGAATGGACCACCATCGCCGATTTCTCCACCGATATGACGATGTCCGATTACGGAACCACCGCCGGCATTGCCGATGCCACCAAGGGCGGTCAAAGCCCGCACACACACCACATAAAACTGACCAACCTGCCGGTCGTCTGGAACATGGAAGGGTGCCCCGCCGTGAGTCCCGCTACCACCATGGGCTTTCAAATCAGCGGCAAAGTCAGTCTCGTGACGGGCAATGGAAGCAATGCCCTTTTCGAGCCGACTCCGCCCGAAACCACGCTACAGGTCTGCGTCACCGGAGGCGACCTGGTCCCATATTCGAACGTTACGCTGGTCTTTGTTGGGCCTGCGACGTCACATTTTGGCACACAGGCCATTCATGGCGTCGTGCGCAAGGGGTTACCCGATCCAATAGAAAAAGATCGTGAGTTCCCTCAATGAGCGATCACCATCGTTGACTGTTGCCACGGCGGGTTCGGGTCGCCTGATGAACCCGCGGCGGCTCCAGACCGGTACCCTGCCCGAATGGCCATTCCGCTTGCACACCAGTAGTTTTCACCGTTGTATGGAGACAAATTCATTGAGACTCTATGGCGCATTGCTCATCGGAATCTTCACCTGCACAAACGTCTTCGCGGCAACCGATCCATTCATCGGAACATGGGTATACAGCATCCAAAAGAGCCCGAAGCCAACCATCACCTATGCCATCAAGGATCTCGGCGGCAACCGCTACGCCCTCACCGGAAGCACTGGCTCAACGGTTGAGGTCAAAGCGGATGGCATTCCAATCAAAACGCCGTCTGGAACCACTGTCTCTTTCAAGAGGCTCGATGACCATAACTGGGAAATGGTCCGGAACGATGACCAGAACATGGTGCGTACTTACAACATTTCGCCGGATGACAAAACCCTGACGCTCCATGATGTGTTCACGGGCGAACCCGGGAATAATTACGAAACCTTTGTGAAATATGCGCGGATCTCTCCCGGAAACGGCATCTTCGGGGAATGGCAATCGACGTCACTCGAGGAGAAGACGTCGGATGAAGCGCCGAAACTTATCATCTCTCCTTTTGAAACCGACGGGCTCCGCTTCAGCGAACCGGCCCACAAACATCTGAGTGAGATGAAGTTTGACGGAAAAATATATGCCTATAGCGGTCCCGGCGACAAGAAAGGCGAATCGTCCTCGGGAAAGCGTATCAACGAACATCTCCTTGAAATCGAAAGTCAAGTCGACGGCAAGCAGGACTATAGCGAAGAATACAAGGTGTCAGACGACGGCCAGACTCTGACGATTGTCGGCCGATTCCCAAATTCCCCTGCCGTGTTTACGATGGTGTGGGAGAAACAGTGAAGCGCTTCGTTTTGACTTTTGGCAAGTGGACTACCTTCCCGCTGTTCTTGTCTTTTGAGCATCTCTCCAATGGCTATCGAGTCAATCCTGTTGTCCGTAGCCATCCTGCTGTCGATAGCCATTGCCAATATCTGCAATAACTTGTAACGTCGGCCTCCTGGCCGGCTGTAGCGTGGGCCTCCCGGCCCACGCCCACTCTCGACCGATGGGAGATGCTCTACCCGCCCGCCTTGCGCCTGCAGATTTGCGAGCTCGACAGAAGTCCGTAGGAATAGTCCGCTCAAAAGCTGTGGTATTATTTTTTAACTCGATGTCGATCAAGGCTGAAATCCCGCGTTGTTGTTGTTGTTGCACCCGTCAGCGTGTGTGAGCCAGTAGATCCCTTCTGCCTGCTTTTCGGCGACCCCTTACGATCCGTTTGCTGCAATTTCTGAGCATCCTGTAGTGAAGCTGTACCTGAAGCGCTGCCCCCTTGCAGCCTTCGGGTTCATTCATCTACATCCATCGACCATACGCAGTTCAGCTGCAGATACTTGAGCAGCATGGGCCCGGAATATCTGTCTCAATTCAAGGAGGAACAATGCAAAAACTCAGAAGGTGGCTGAAGGCATCTTCAGCTCTGCTAACCCTGTTTTCGCTGTTCTCTGTGCCCCTGCTGGCGCAGACCTTCCGCGGCAGTATTAACGGCACCATCACCGATCCTTCGGGTGCGGCCATTCCCGGCGCCAAAGTGACGGCCACCGATGTGGCCACTTCCGTGGTCCGCGATACGATTTCGTCCGGTGCCGGCGAGTTCTCGTTTAACGATCTGCCCCTGAGCACTTACACCGTCAAGGTGGAGGCCACCGGTTTCCAGACCATGGCGGCTACCGGCGTGCAAGTGCAGGCGGGCAGGATTTATACGCTGCCGGTCAAGCTCAGCGTTGCACAGCAGGCCACCACCGTCGAGGTGGCCGCCGATACTCTCTCGCTCGACACCACCACCATCACCGAGACCACCGTCCTCGATGGCGAATCGCTGCAAAATGTGCCGCTGAACGGCCGCGACTTCACGCAGCTTCTCGGCACCTCGGCCTCCTTTGCCGGCTATAACAACACCGGCTCCGTCAACGGCACCCGCAGCAACCAGATCAACTACACCATCAACGGCACCGACAACAACGATCTCTACCTGAACGTGGACGCGGTCAACCAGGGCGGCATCAGCGGCATCGCCGGCGTCGTCTATCCCATTGACGCGCTGGACGAGTACTCGCTCCAGACCACGGGCAATAGCGAATCCGGCCGCAGCCCCGGCGGCAACCTGAACGTCACCACCAAGTCCGGCACCAATCAGCTCCACGGCGATGCGTATTACTACAACCGCAACGAGGCCTTGGCCGTAACCTCTCCATTTGTAGCCCCGGGATCGCCGGAGCAGCCTCTGCGCAATCAGAACTATGGTGTTTCGGTGGGCGGGCCCGTCTGGCGCGACCACACTTTCTTCTTCCTCACCTACGAGGAACAGAAGTTCACCATCGGAGAGGCCAATACGGTCACCGAGCCTTCGCCGGCCTACCAGACACTGGCGCTCGCCGAGCTGACCAAATACAGCGTCCAGCCCAACCAGGTCTCGCAGAACATCCTCAGCACGCTGTGGGATCCGGGCGAAATTGCCAACCTTCCCGCTTCCGCGGGCAACTACTCCAGCAGCGCGCCGCAGAGCGGCTATAGCCACAACGGCGTGGCCCATATCGACCACAACTTCAACGACCGCAGCCACCTCTCGGCCATCTGGTACTTCGGCCAGGGCTATGCCGTGGCCCCGGACTGCGTCTTTGTCTGCTCCTACCTGCCAGAGTACTTCCAGACCGTTCCCTCGCACATTGAGAACTACAACACCGTCTGGAATTACAACCTCCGCCCCAACCTCAGCAACCAGCTTGCCGCCGGCGTCAACTACTTCATGCAGGGCTTTTCCGATGCGGTGCACAGCCAGAATCCCCTTACACTGGCCGGCCTCAACACGGGTGCCACTCTGTCCGGTGCCCCGCAGCTCACAATCAACGGCTTCGACTCGATCGGCATCACACCGACCTCCGGCCGCAACGACATCTCCGGCCAGATTGCGGACACGGTCTCCTGGACGGTGGGCAAGCACCAGTTGCGCTTCGGTCTCGAATATCGCCGCGCCTACATCGATCTCTATTACAACTGGGGCGCTCGCGGCGCTTTCAATTTCGGCACCGGCCCCAGCGTACTCGGCCCCTGGGCAGGCGACGCCTCCGTCACCGACTCCAACATCCTCACCCTGGCTGATTTCCTCGCCGGCTACGCCTATACCTCCAACATCACCCTCGGTACCCAGGAGCGCTTCATCTACACTCACACCGGGTCCCTTTTCGGGGAAGACTCCTGGCAGCTCACGCCCAAGCTGAATGTCAACCTCGGCCTCCGCTACGACTACCAGCAGCCCTTCTACACCAACCCTCCCAACCTCTCCGTCTTCAACCCCAGCAATTCCGCCGGCCTGGTGGTAGCCGGTGCGGGCTCGGGCTCGCCGCAGTACATCTACAACAGCAACAAATCCGACCTTTCCCCGCGCGTCGGCCTCTCTTACCAGGTCAACAGCGGCACGGTCGTCCGCGCCAACTTCGGCATCTACTTTGACCAGCCCGCCGGCCAGGCCTTCTTCGGCAATATCGGCATCCCCAACGGCGGCGCAGGCGGCGCGAACAACAACCCCGCCGGCAGCCAGCCCAACGAGTCCATCGTTCTCAACACGCCGAGTCCCGCGCCCATCTGGACGCTCAACCAGACCACGCCCATCTTCACGCCCGCCGCGGGTCAGCCCACCGGCAGCAACGTGGTCTCCATCTACTCCGTCAGCCGCAACTTTAAAACTCCCTACGCCGAGCTCTTCGGCCTGAACGTCGAGCAGAGTCTGGGCAAGTCGTGGCTCCTGAACGTCGGCTACGTGGGCTCCGTCAGCCGCCACAACCTGGTCCTCCAGGACATCAACCAGAATGCCCTGGGAGGCGACCAGAATCCCTCCACCGTCACGGTCAACGGAAACACCTTCAGCTACCAGCAGTCCACGCGCCCCTACTTCAGCCAGTTCCCCAACCTGGGCATCATCAACCAGATCAACTCCGCCGCCGCGTCCAGCTACAACGCCCTCCAGACCACTCTGCGCAGCAGTTCGTGGCATGGGCTGACCAGCCAGTTCGCTTACACCTGGAGTCACAATCTGGACGACTCCAGCGTCTTCAACACCATGCCGCAGAACTCGCTCAACCTGCGCGGTGATTGGGGCAACGCGGAGTATGACGTCCGCAATCACTTCACCACTTATCTTGGTTACGAGATTCCCGCCCTGGCGCATGGGCCGAAGGTTCTGACGCGCGGCTGGGAGGTCAACAGCATCCTCAAGTTCCAGAACGGCGAGCCGGTCAATGTCCTCACCGGGCAGGACAACAGCGGCACAGCCGAGGGCGAGGATCGCGCCAGCATCACCGGCCCGGCCCTCAACAGCGACCGTTCAGTGCAGCAGAACTCCCATGCCCAGTACCTCAATCCCAACAGCTTTGTGGTTCCGGCTAGCGGCACGTACGGCAATCTGCGCCGCTACCAGGTTGTGGGACCCGGCTTCGGCGACGTGGACATGTCTCTGATCAAAAACACGCCCCTTTACAAAGAACGCGTCCGCGCGCAGTTCCGCGTGGAGATGTTCAACGTCTTCAACCGCACCAACCTGGCGCAGCCGCTGGCGAACCTTGGCTACGGTTCCGAGTTTGGCTGGAGCACTTCGACCATCGGCGTCTCCTACGGCGCCCCCGGCATCGGTTCGGGCGAACCCTACAACACGCAACTCGCCTTGAAGATCATCTTCTAAGGCGAAACCAGAGTCACTGACTCCTGTCGGGGACTCTGCAAGGTCGGCGGGTAGTCTGCCCTTTCCCCGTCCCTGAAGCTGGGTGCCCCATCCTTTAGCAGTCTCATCGCGAAAGGGTGGGACACCTCAGTCCCAATCCTGCCGCATTCGGACTCCCACCAACCCCGATCTCGCCCGCGCACGGAGTAACTCGGGCGCATCTGAACTTTCACCGCATGTATACGGCGGGCCAACAAGGCTGCCGACATCCTTCGAGATTCTCGAATGCGCGATTCGTTGTATGCTTGGCGACATTGCATTCCCTACGCCTAATTGGGAGGCCCAGGGAGGGAGGGAACTTCGATCCATCCGCTGCGCATCTTTACGCTTGACAGCACTATAGGTGTGCCTGAGACTCGCAGATATGGCTCCCGATTCTGACATTGAGGCACAATCAATTAGTGCGGGTCTGCAAAACCTACAACGGCTGCTGGAGAACACGGTGGCGACGAGCGCACTAGAACTCGGTAAGAATGCCGAAGCGGCAAGGGAATTTGATGTTCTCAAGAGGCTTCACAGAAGTCTGCTCCAGTATGTAGAGCGAAACGGCAATCTTTTTTACGTCGGGATTCTGGGCCATTTTTCGACCGGAAAATCCAGCACGATTAACTCGCTTCTAGAGACATGGAAGACCAAGCACGAGCGAATGACGGATCTTAACCCGACGGATACCACCATTACCCTTATAACAAAGGGGAAAAACGCATCCTCCCTTCTCGGCGTTATCAAGGAGGGACACGTCACCATACGCTTGGAGCAGGTTGACGAGGACCTGCTCGACGAAATCGTCCTCGTCGACACCCCGGGAACGGGAGACCCGCAGTTTATCGAGGAGGTTGCCAGAGATTTCCTCCCGATTTGCGACATGATCTTCTTTGTGTTCTCCGCTGCGAGCCCCCTCGACAGGAGCGATGTGCCACTCCTCCTCGAGCTTCACAAGCGACTCCCTTTCATCCCAATTCATTTTATTGTGACGCGAACGGACGAGCTGCGCACCAATCCGAATTCCCCTTTGACAGAGGAAAACCTAGACCGCCAGAAAACCGATCAATTCTTGAACACCGTGGTAGCGAGAGTAAACACCCTTCTGAAGCCGCAGGTCTATGCCACCACCAGCTTTTCCTTGATAGACAATCGGAGCCAATTCCGGATTCAACAGTTGAAGTCTCTTCTGACCTCTCGCTGCGACTCTTCAAATCCGCAGGCCCATGTCTCAATGCATCTCAACAAACTCCACTTTTTTCGCTCTAGCTCCAAGTCCCTACGGATCTTCTTCTCGACGATCCTGGACAGGAAGCTGGTGGAACTCACCAGAATCGTTGAAGCCGCGACCCGAAACATCGAGCGCTTCCAGCAGTTAGTACAGATCTCAAACAGCAATCTTACGAAAACGTGGATGGAGCATACCGCGACCATTAACGCGGCAGCAACCTATGCTCTAGAAATTGTGCGACCATTGGAGGTCTTGCCGCAAAATTACACAGGATTTCGCCAGGTAGTGGCGCGGCGTGCCGAACTGGCCGGCGACCTTGCAAGAAGCGCTAGATTCCATGCGGGCAGCATGGGAAGCAGCCTGAAGGCCGAGGTGAACGGGATGCTTCAAGAGCATCTCTACGGAATTCAGAAACAAATCGCGGATACCCCCTTTCAGGAGTTAAGTGCTGAGGTACATGGTAACGTGAAGGCCCCGCAAATTCCGATTCCTCTCCTTACGGAGATGCAATCACCTGTCAATTTACATCACCAAGGTTCAGAGCTGAGGAATACGGAAGCTGACGCTCTGAGGGATGTAGCCGCCCTGTTGCGAAGGTCATTGGCGACACTCCATGAGCAGGCAAGTCAGCGCGCCCCGCTCTGTTCGGCCGCTGAATGCGTCCAGGCAGCCGAAGAATCTTTGAAAACGGACCTGGGCCAGTTTTTTCACAACGTTGAACTTTATAGAAGTGGCGTCTTTTCCCATGCAACGAAGGAATCCATCGCGACCCTTGGAATCGGTGCTAAATTAGATGCCCTGGAAACTGAGTTTACAGATACCGATAAAGAGGAGGTCACGCTCTCCGCGAGCACTGATCTATTCCCCGGGGCGCAGAACCTCCTAGATTCAGCGACCGCTCACGCATCGCAGCTATCGAGCAGGGTGCTAGAAACGATCGAAGTAGCTCGCTCCCTACGAATCGAACGTCCGGAAGACAATCTGGCGGCCGTGGAGAATTACGTCATATCCGAGCGGGAGGGGTTCGGGCGGGATTTGCAGGGCGCCCTGCAGAACGAGATTGATAGGTTCTGTAGCGGTATAAGCATCACGCTTGCGAACCTGATAGTGCAAGCTAAAACCCAATGTGACTCGGATCTCAAGCTCCTTAGCAGCGCAAGGATAAAGCGCTACTCGATTGCGTTCGCCGTGACAGGTGGCATCTTTGCCTGCGCGAGCTTCGCTTACCATCACTCTGGTCAGCCCGCGCCGGCCACGTTTACTGGTGAGGCCCTGCTGAACGTCGGATGCGGGGCGCTGCTCGAGGCACTCGTCTATGGCGTCCTCAAGTTCAGAGAGAACGTCCCGCAGTTACTGTCGCGCACCCGCGAGCATGTACAAGTTAAGCTGAAGAGCGATATAAAGCAGGTTGTTGATACGCAGATCAAAGGGCTGATACTGAACCCCCTCAACGAGGAGCTCCTCAGCGCAAAGCTGGCGAGAATATACGAGCACGCGGTCGACCTGTCGTCCGCTGATTGGCGGGCACGCGCCAAGGACACTCTTGATTCTATCCGTAGCTACTTCGCGGGATACGCGGATCTCAGAGCTACCTATGTGGATATCGTGGAACAGGTACGGCAGGAGGCGTTGCAATACTTTGTCGATTCATCCCGGAACCTTTCAGTGCTCAATCAGATCGCGGGTCGGATAAAAGCAAGTGCGATTGAGCCCTCATTTGAACTACTAGAAACGACCCGCAAGGAATTATTGTCCATCAAGACAGAAGTCGAGGCGATCACTTTCGATTGAAAGATGGGACTGCATGGCGGGTGGCCCACCCAACCCGCCGTTGTTCCCTTGATCCAAACCAAGAATCCCGGGTGCCCCATCCTTCACTTTTTTCCAGCGAAGGGTGGGAGGCCACGAACCTCGCCCAGCCTCGGTCGGCTCTCCAACCTCAAGGAAAGAAGAATCGTCTCATCGCTCAGCGAGGCCGCCAACCCTGCTCGACCGCGGTGAAATGCGGAAGCTGCTGAGGGCGGTCATGCATAGTACATACCGAGGTACTTCCCCCAAAACTCGAACACCGATGCATTGAGGTCGTGACGTTCGACGTGGTCGCGAAAGAAAAGATTGTCTTGGACATCATCCATGACGACAGGGGCGCCCTTGGAAAGGCGCGGAGTCAGCAACTTGAGCGCAATCCGTCTTCCCGAGTAAGATTTATCGGAATCGTAATGTAGGAGATCGACACGGTCAACGGCCGCCAAAATCTTTGGGATGTTCCTGCGGTCGCCCTCGAGGAACAGCGTCCAGTTCGACTTGAGTTCATCGTCCACAATGTATCCAACGTATTTCTCCGGATTCTTGAGACGAAAATACACGAATTCGCTGGAATAAAGATGACCAACGCCATTGGCCTTGATCGCGGTCAGAATTGCCGCAGTTGAAAAACCGGCGGCAACGCCGGTTTCGACAACAACTTTCGGACGCAGGTATCGCACGAAAAAATAGAGCAGCGGATAGTGGCCTCCGCCTCCCAGGTCCACGTCGAGCGCGCTGAGCTTTGCGTTCCCAGTGTCCCGGATACAATCCGCAACGGCCAGCGATTCGCGCCAGAGATCGGAATTCATCGCATCGCAGAAACCCTCGACGCTCTTCGCGACCTCTCGGCACCATGCTGCCGACGCCTGAGAAGAATATGTCGCTTTGCCTTCGCGAACCCGGATAAGCATCTTCCGGAACATTTCCTCCCGAACAGCCGGTTTCATGAAGCTTTTCGCAATTTCGAATACAGAGTCCCGGTTGCCGAGCCACGCTCTTCTCTTCATAGGGCCCCTCCCGGTTTCAATTTCCCCCGATAGTACCGCAACGATAACCGACTTCTTGGCGATCTCGCAACAACAATCTTCGCTGCCATGATCCGATCTTCACTCGTCAACAGTGACGAAGAGCAGACCCAACCAAGGGGCGATTGTCCTTCTATTGGTGACCATGGAATGATGGAATCGCTTAGATTGCCGCTCCCGTGGCCGAAGCGGCAATGGAACCGGCTCCAGTCGTGGCGAAGTTGCGCCGGATGCCCCATCCTTCGCTTCTTTCCAGCAAAGGGTGGGAGGCCACGAACCTAGCCCGGCCTCGGTTGGCTCTCCAACCTGAGTGGAAGAAGAATCGCCTCATCCCTCAGCGAGGGCGTCCGGCAGGCGACCGACCGGCCGACGGATACAGGAACGCACCTCCATCCCCCAACCGAATCCCGGCTGACCCCTGATCTCTGGTCTCTGTTCCCTGTTCCCTGTTCCCTGTTCCCTGCTTTGCAGATCATTTCCCGCCACGCGCGCACTATAGAAATATGAGCTCAATCCCGGTTCCCAACCGGGGGTCAAAGAGCCCGGAAAAGGGGGCACCCCCCTGGGGGGTAGTTCCCCTTTTGTTCGCTTTTTGCGAAGAGAGATAGACGTATATATATAGTTTTAAATCGCTTACAAACTTGTCGATTCATCGAAATCTTGAGATTTCCACAGATTTCCAATTTGTTAAGTCTAATAGAATCAACACGCAGGTCGCTGAAATCGAGCCAAAAGGCCCCGAAAATAGCCCAAAATCGGGCTTTTTTGCAGAAAAATGGGGTGTCCTTTCTCGTCTCGGAGGCACCCTTTTTCCCGGAGAGAGCGGCATCAGAAACCTCACGGGTTGCAGCAGAAAATGACCGGGAAATTGCGGATTGTGATCTACGGCGGCAATCGTGCCGCGCGCGTAACTTTCTCTCGATTGACACATTCCGGGCTCGCTTGCGAAACTTCCAGCCATGCAATACCGCGGGGAAGTTGAGTATGCGCAGGAACGCAAGTTTCGCGCGCGCAACAAGCCTTACTATCGCCTGGCGCATTGGCCCATCTGGATCTGGGTCTTTTTCCTGGCTCCTGGTCCGTTGACCTTCTCGCTCTTCGCCCAAGGATTTCACCGTGGCAATCTGGCCTGGATGACCGCGGTTCTCGTCGCCACCGGCATTGCCGGCCTGCGCGGCCGCTTGCCGGGCTGCGAACCGCGTCCTTACATCCTCCGCTTCGACGAGGACCGGCCGAATCCGCTCTATCGCCGCCTCTGCTACACCTTCGCGTGGAATGCGGTTCTGAACTTTGCGCTGCTCAATCTGGCGGGTCTGCTCATTGCCGTCGTCACCGGCCTCTGGCGCATGAAGCAGATCTACACCTACGCATACGCGCCACTCTGCGCCGTGATTCTGCTTCTGGGTCTGCTCGGCAAACTCCCGCGCGTGGGTCCTTCCACGAAGGGTGAAGGCACGGAGCGCCGCTACTTCTACGGCTCGCTCTGGGCTGTCACTGCCGGGCAAACGCTCCTGCTGATTCTCTGGAAGACCCTGCCGCGCACCCACGCATCGGACCTTGTCGAACTGGCCGCCTTTGTAGCCGTTCTGCTGCTGATGGGGGTGTTGGCCTACCAGGGAAAGCTCTATCGCACCCGGCCGATACTGCCCGGCGAATGGGCTGTCTCCGACTGACGGCGCGGCGCGTCTCTCGACGGGGCCGTCCCACAGTCGCGGCCCTCCGCCTGTTAAACTTTGACTCGTCATGTTCCCCGCAAGCCTGCTCATTGTTACCGCCGCTTATCTGCTCGGGTCGATTCCCTCCGGGTATCTGCTGGTGCGCCTTTTCCGCCACCAGGACATCCGCTCGGTTGGCAGCGGCAACATCGGCGCCACCAACGTCCTGCGCTCCGGCGGCAAGAGCCTGGGCGCAGCCACCTTTCTGGTGGATCTGCTCAAAGGGGCGTCTGCCGTCTGGCTGGGCGCTTTCCTGGCCGTCCTGTTGCTGCCTCACACGCCGGTGCGCAACATCGAGGCTCTGGCGGCCTTGTCGGCTGTTCTCGGCCACATGTTTCCGGTCTGGCTCGGCTTCCGCGGCGGCAAAGGCGTGGCCACCGGCTTTGGCGTCTTCCTGGTGGTCGCTCCTTTGGCTGCACTCTCCTCCTTTTTGGTCTTCGCTCTGATTCTGGCCTTCAGCCGCTACGTATCGCTGGCCTCCATCCTGGGAGCAATCAGTTTTCCCATCTTCGCCTGGTTCCTGGTGACCGGTGACCGGCCGCCGTTCTTCATCGGCGTGCAAGTTGCCGTCGCCGTACTGATCATCGCCAAGCACCACCAGAACATCCGCCGCCTGCTCGCCGGCACGGAATCCCGCTTGGGAGCAAAGAAGACAGCATGAGCCGCATTGCCGTATTAGGTTCCGGGGCCTGGGGTACCGCCATCGCCCTTTCGCTCGACCGCCGTGGCGGCCACCAGGTATCCCTTTGGTCGCACAATGAAGAGGAAGCCCGGCAGATCGCGGCAGCCCGCGAGAATGTCCTCTTCCTTCCCGGATTCGCCATTCCTGCCTCGGTTGCCGTCACCGCCGATTTCGCGGCGGTGCGCGAGGCCGAGATTCTGGTTTCCGTCATTCCCTCCCAGTTCCTGCGCCCCACCTTCACCCGTCTCCGGCCCCATTTGCGCCAGGGCCAGATTGTGGTGAGCGCTACCAAGGGGGTCGAGGATCATAGCTTTCTCCGGATGACCGAGGTCATCGCCACTCATCTGGCGGAAGCGGCAATAGATCCGGCCGGCCTCTTGCTGCCTCCGCTCAGTTTGCCGATAGGGGCCTTCAGCGGCCCCAGCTTTGCGCTCGAAGTGGCCCAAGGGCAGCCCACCGCTGTCACCGTAGCCTTTGACGACCCCGCCATTGCCGCGCGCATCCAGCAGGAGTTCTCGTCGGAGACGCTGCGCCTCTATACCTCGACGGACATCATCGGTGTGGAACTGGGCGGCGCTCTCAAGAACGTGATCGCCATCGCAGCGGGCGTGGCAGCCGGGGTGGGGTTGGGCTACAACTCTGCCGCTGCCCTTATCACCCGGGGCATCGCGGAGATCACGCGTCTCGCCGTGGCCTGCGGAGGCTGCCGCGACACGCTGGCGGGACTCTCCGGGGCGGGCGATCTGGTGCTTACCTGCACGGGGTCGCTGAGCCGTAACCGAACGGTAGGGCAAGCGCTGGGACAAGGACGCAAGCTGCCGGAAATTCTGGAGAGCCTGGGTGGCAAAGTGGCGGAAGGCGTTCGCACCACCCGCGCCGCGCTCGGCCTCGCTCGCCGGTATGGGATTGAAATGCCGATCACCGAGCAGATGGGGCTGATCCTGGACGAAGGCAGGGACCCCCGCGAAGCGATCAAGGAGTTGATGCTGCGGCCGGGCAAGGACGAAGTCTAGCGGGCAGGCATGCCGGCACCTTCTCTACCCTCCGGCAATGGCGCCAATAATGAGCAGCGGCTCTTTTCCTGATGCAACCGCGTCAGGCAGATGTGTGTCCGGCGAGTCGTGGGACAAATCCTCTTCACAGGCGAAGAAGCGCAGGAAGGGACGGCGCTCCAGGGTGACGTGGTCGCGGATGGTGCCGCGGAGCACAGGGTAGCGGGCTTCGAGGGCGTCCAAAATCGAGCGCACTGTGGCGGGAGCCGCCACCTCAACCAGCAATTCGCCCTGGACCTGCGCCAAGGTGCGCAGATGTTGCGGAAGCAGTACACGAATCTGCGAATAGCTCGAGTCGGTTTCCTTCCTTGGTGCGTCCGGGTCTGTCACGGGAGCGTCTGGACCTCGACCGAGAGGACTGCGGGCAGGTCGCGGACGATCGGCGCCCAACTGTCGCCGGCGTCGGGTGAGGCGTAGACCTGGCCGCCGGTGGTGCCAAAGTAGATGCCGCATCGGTCCATCCGGTCGACCGCCATGGCGTCGCGCAGGACGTTGACGTAGCAGTCGCTCTGCGGAAGTCCTTTGGTGAGCGGCTCCCACTCGTTGCCGCCCGTGCGACTGCGGTAAACTCGCAGTTTTCCCTCGGGCGGAAAGTGCTCCGAGTCGCTCTTGATGGGGACAACATATAGGGTTTCCGGCTCGTGGGCGTGTACGTCGATGGCGAAGCCGAAGTCGGTGGGCAGATTGCCGGAGACTTCATGCCAGCTCTCGCCTGCATCGTCCGACCGCATCACATCCCAATGCTTCTGCATGAAGAGCACCTGGGGACGTGCCGGGTGCAGGACGACGTGATGGACGCAATGGCCAACCTCCGCCGTGGGTTCGGGGATGAAGTTTGAGACCAGCCCCTTGTTGATGGGCTTCCAGGTCAGACCGCCGTCGTCGGTGCGGAAGGCGCCCGCGGCGGAGATGGCGATGTAGATGCGTTCCGGGTTGGAGGGATCGAGCAGGACGGTGTGGAGGCACATGCCGCCCGCGCCGGGCTGCCAGTGAGGACCGGTGCTGTGCTGGCGAAGGCCTTCCAGTTCCTCCCAGGTCTTGCCGCCGTCTGTGGAACGGAAGAGGGCTGCGTCTTCGACGCCGGCGTAGACCGTTTCCGGATCGGTGTGCGAGGGCTCCAGGTGCCAGACGCGCTTGAATTCCCAGGGATGCGGAGTGCCGTCGTACCACTGATGGGTGCCGGGAACACCCTTGTAGGTGAACTGGTTTCCGGCGGGCGCCCAGGTTTGCCCGCCGTCGTTCGAAGTCTGGATGACCTGGCCGAACCAGCCGCTGGACTGCGAGGCGTAGAGACGGTTGGGGTCGGCGGGAGAACCTTTGACGTGGTAAATCTCCCATCCGGCGAAGTGAGGACCGCTGACTTCCCAGTTGTTCCGCTTGCCGTCCGAGGTCAGAATGAACGCGCCTTTGCGGGTTCCCGCCAGCACACGTACTTGGCTCATGGGCCTCCTCTTCCACCCCGCTCCAACCGCATCGGCTGGACTTGCAGCAAGGTCGGTGCTGGAATTTTTGCCCAAACCGAGGACTGGGAGCAAGCGGATTCTTCAACTCTCTTTGTCATTCTTGCGGAAAGCATCGACTCCGGTCTCGCAATCAAGTCTCTTGACCCCCCATCGCGAAGGGATCTGGCGAAGAGTTCTTTGCCGCGACCTTGAAGGTTCCCGATTTCTACTGTCCTTCCGGGCGAAAAAGGGGACTGAAAATTGGGAAAAACTTTGCCCTACTTCACTAGGCTGCTGGTTCGGTTTGCGGCTGTTCGGAGGGGGACTCTTCGGATTGGCTCTGGGAGGGGGCGAGGGGCTGGGGTGCGGCCACCAGGTTTGGATCATCGGGCAGGAATATCTGAAAGACAGTTCCGGAGCTGTTTCCTGGCTGGGCAGCACGGCTGCGCACGTGGATCAGTCCGCGATGTTTGACGATGACTTCCTGGCTGACCCAGAGGCCCAGGCCAGTGCCTGTCACATCCTTGGTGGTGAAGAAGGCCTCAAAGATGCGTTCGCGGACCGCCGGCTCCATTCCCGTGCCTGTGTCGGCCACGGTAAAGCGAACTCCGTTGCGTCCGGGGGTGCTCCAGTCGCGCGAACGGCGTGCACGGACCGCGATCCGGCCACCGCCAACGCATGCGTCGATGGCGTTTCCCACCAGATTGGCGAAAACCTGGCGGACCTCGCCTGCAAAGCAGAAGAGGTCCATCTTCGGGTCGTATTTCCGATCGACCTGGATGCCCAGCGTATTGAGCCGACCACGATAGAGGCTCAGCACGGAGTCGAGCAGATCGGCCATGTTGGCGCGGGCGGGCAGGGTGGATTGCCGGTAAAAGCGCAGGGTCTGCTGGGTAATCTCCGAGATGCGGCGGGCCTCGTCCTCGGCCATGACCACGTAATTCAGGGCCGGGTCCTCGAGGTGGCAGAAGTTGTGCAACAGAAAGAGCAGGTTGGTGATGGCTTCGAGGGGGTTGTTGATCTCGTGGGCGATGGAGGCAGCCAGACGGCCGGTAGCGGCCAGCTTCTCAGTCCGGCGCAGTGCCTCTTCGCCGCGCTTGCGTTGGCTGGCGTCCAGCACGATAAGGCCCACCCAGCGCACCTGCTGCTGTGCGGGCCGCACGGGATAGGCGCTGGCCAGCCAGGTCCACGAGCTTCCGGGCTTGTCGCTGTTGCCGCTAATCTCCAGGTCGCGCACCGACTCCCCTTCGGTAAAGACACGCTGGATGGTGCTTTCCAGTTCCCCGGCCACCAGGTGTGGAAGCAGCTCCGGAATCGTTCGGCCCAGATGACGGCTGAGGGGAATTCCGGTCATGGCGGCAAAGACCTGGTTGACGCGCACAAAGCGACCGCCGCGATCGAAGAAGGCCAAGCCGATGGGCGCATTGGCCAGCATCGAGTCCAGCAGCGAGAGCGTATCGTTGAGGCCCGCACGCTGCTCCTCAATGGACGCGTACATGCGGTTGAAGGCCTCGATAAGGTCGCCCATCTCATTGTGAACGGCCACCGGCAAGGGGAAGTAGCCGGGGCTTTCAGGCGATTCCATCAGCGCGCGGGTGCCACGGTGCAGTACTGCCAGCGGCCGGGAGATGGAACGCGCCATGAGCAGGACGAGAAGCGCCGAGGCGGCCGCCCAGATGAGGCCGAAGATGGTGGTTCCGCTGAGGACGGTGTTCAGTTGCTCGCGGTCCCAGACGCGGTCGGTTTCAACCCAGGCAAGACCGCGCAGGTCGTTGCCGGTATAGATGGCCGCGACCCCCTCCCAGCGATTCTTACTACGGGTGAAGACCCTGGGCACCCCGCGGCGGACGAGGGAAATCTGCGCCTGCTCGGAGGCATCCAGAGCGGCCGCATCCGACTCACCACCACTGACGAAGAGCACGTTGCCAGAGGGGTCTGTGATCTTGGCAAAGGAAACGCTGGGCGCTTCGCCCATCATCTTCACAGAAAGTTGCAACCAGCCGGGGCGCTGTTGCAGCAGCGCCTCTTGCGCTTGCAAAGCCATCGAGGAGGCCTGATGATTTAACCGCTGCTGGGCGTGAACCCACACCTCGTTCGACTGCCGGCGCACCAGCAGCACGGCGAAGAGGCCGACCGAGAGCGCCTGCAGCAGCACCAGTCCAGCCAGCATCTGCCATCGAATCGAACGGGGCCACCAGCGAAACGCCAAGCTTCAAACCCCTCCCCACCAGCGTGGTCCAGTGTAAAGCATTTTCTTGAGCATTGTGGCCCAGATCGGTCCATGCGGGAGCCACAATTCCCTGCCTTGTCTTCGCCCTTTAATCCTGAAGGGCGGATTGCAGCGCCACGGCAATCTGGCGGCCGTGGTGACGCCCGTTCTCAATGAAGATTTCATTGGTGCGGGAACCGGCGACGATCACTCCGGCCAGGTAAATTCCGGGCACATTGCTCTCCAGTGTCTCCGGATTGTAAACGGGCTGCTTGTCCGGGCCCTCGAAGCGCACGCCCAGGCCTTCAAGGAAAGTGAAGTCGGGGTGATAGCCGGTCATGGCGAAGACGAAGTCGTTCTTCAGGGTTTTGAGCCCCTTCGGCGTCTGGACGGTGACCGTGTCGGGAGATATCTCCACCACCTCGGAGTTGAAGAGCGCCTGGATTTCGCCATTCTTGATGCGGTTTTCGATGTCCGGCTTGATCCAATACTTGACGTGGGGCTGCACTCCGGGGCCACGATGCACCAGGGTCACGCGCGCGCCGCTGCGCCAAAGCTCCAGCGCCGCAATGGCCGCCGAGTTCTTGCCACCGATCACCACCATATCCATGCCGTAGAAAGGATGGGGGTCGAAGTAGTAATGGTGTACCTTGCTGAGGTCCTCGCCGGGAATGTGCAGGTAGTTGGGCAGGTCATAGTAACCGCTGGCAATCGCCAGTTTGCGGGCTCTGATCGTTCCCGACCGCCCAAAGCGATCCGCGGTGTGTACGACGAAGGCACCGTCGCGGCCGGTCACCCGCTCCACGCGGTGATATTGGCGCACATCCAGTTCGTAGAAGGCCGCCACCAGACGGTAATATTGCAGCGCCTCATTGCGTGTGGGCTTGGGATTGGGACTAGGGAAGGGGATGCCGCCAATCTCCAGCAATTCCGGAGTGGTGAAGAAGGTCATGTGCGAGGGGTAGTGGAAAAGGGAGTTGCAGACGCAGCCCTTGTCCACGAGCACAGGGCGCAAACCGGCTCTTTTGGCCTCGATGGCGCAGGCCAGCCCGGTGGGCCCGGCGCCTACCACCAGCAGGTCGTAGGTTTCATCCTGTTTTGTCAACGCTTCCGCAATGAGGTCGCTCATGGGAATAGATTAGGGCACCGTGGCGGGTGGAGGACAGACAATTGACTTTCCGCGTGGCTCTTCCGTGTGCGCTTGTGTCCTGCAGGGCGGCCGAAAGAACAAGTTGATCTTCGAGTGTGGTTCATGTTGCGGATGCGCAGGGCGGGCCTCCATAATGAAAGCCGCTTTCGATGGGCAAACTATTTCGTTCGATGAGGTGCTGGAGTGAGTGCGTTCAATCGCAGAAGTTTTCTGAAGACGGCGGGAGCGGCAACCGCGGGAACCATGCTGGGCGCAAAGCTTCATGCGCTGGCGGCGCTGCAAAGCGGGACCGGACGGACCATTGGGCCCAACGACCAGATCCAGATTGCGCTGATCGGGGCGGGCGGGCAGGGCATGTACGACACCAAGTCGGCGCTGCGCGTGCCGGGCGTGAAACTGGTGGCCGTGGCCGATTGCTACGACGGACGCCTGGCGCGCAGCAAGGAGTTGTGGGGCAACGACGTTTTTACCACCCGCGACTACAGCCAGATTCTGGCGCGGCCCGACATTGACGCCGTCATCATCGGCACGCCCGACCACTGGCACAAGCAAGCCTCAGTGGACGCCATGAAGGCCGGCAAGGATGTTTACTGCGAGAAGCCGATGATTCATCTCTATGCCGACGGGCCGGAGATGATTGACACGGCGCGCAAGACCAATCGCATTCTGCAGGTGGGAAGCCAGCGCGTGAGTTCCGTACTCTACATCAAGGCCAAGGAACTGCTGGCAGCGGGCGCCATCGGCAAGCTGAACATGGTCTCCGTCGAGTGGGACCGCAACACCGCGATGGGCGCCTGGAGCTACACCGTTCCACCGGATGCCTCGCCGGAAACCTGCGATTGGCCGCGCTTCCTGGGCACAGCGCCGAAGATTCCCTTCAACGCCGAACACTTTTTCCAGTGGCGGAAATGGAAAGCGTACGGCAGCGGCGTGGCGGGCGACCTGTTTGTCCATCTCTTCAGCGGAACACACTTCATTACCGGCTCGCACGGCCCGGTGCGCGGCATGGCTACAGGGGGCCTGCGCTACTGGAAAGATGGCCGCGATGTGGACGACGTGATGATGGGACTTTTCGACTACAAGGAGGACTTCAACCTGAGCCTGCACGTCAACTTTGTGGCCGGGGGCGAAGAGAGCGAGCGGCTGGTCTTTACGGGCTCGGAAGGCACCATGGAAATCGACTGGGGATCCGTGAGCGTGACCCGCGTACCGCGTGAGAAGGAGCCCGGCTACACCATCGGCACCTTTACAGAAGCAATGCAGAAACAGACCCTGGCAGAGTACCGGAAGAAGTATCCCGTGATGCCGCCCGCGGACGAAGCGCCGGTGGGTCTGGAGAAGTACGTTTCGCCCGAGGGCTATAGCGACAGCTACGACCACTTCAAGAATTTCTTCGCGTCCGTCCGTTCGCGCAAGGCGCCTGTGGAAGATGCAGTTTTCGGCTTCCGCGCCGCCGGGGCCGCACTGCTCGCCAACGAAAGCATCGAGCGCGGGGCCATCGTGAAGTGGGACCCGGAGGCGATGAAGCTGCTGTAAGACGCTTCTGCGCTTTCCCTGCTTTACGCTTGTTGAGAAAGAAACCAGAGTTACTGTGCCCTGCCGAGTTGAGTGCGTTGCTTTCGGAATGCTTTGACTCTGGTTTCGTCCTAAAGCTCTTTTCCTTTCCTCACGAACAAGGTCGCCGGAGAGTCCTCTGCCGCGGCCCTGGAAGTTCACCTCAAGTCCTATATCTGGATGATAGAATCCTACTCATCTTCAAAACCAATATGCCTGCCATGCACATTGGTAAAAAGATGCGCCCAATCCAAATTCTCTACTAAACAGGCGTTTGGTAGAACGTCCTGAATCGTAAACAAGTTGCTCTCATAACCCTGGCATCGAGTCAGCCTACGTGGCGCTCGAGCCTATGGAGTCGCTCATGCCGATCGTAAAAAGAGATTGTGTATATTGCCCGCCTCATCACCAAAAGCCTCCGGTCCTCGGTAGTCCTCGGGTTTGGGAGATGCACCCGTCGTGGATTGCCGGCATGGAAGCCTTGAATGCCTACAGTGATTGGGTAAGTTCGTTCGTATTGCCTATCGCCTTCCAGTGGATTGAGGAGCACAAGCCGGAGGTTTACGCTTCCGTGCCCGAGGAACTGAAAGACGACGTCGGCGTGGTCATTGCTGCCGCCTTCAAGCTGGTGAAAGAACTTCCAGCCTACCAAAACGGGAAGGAGAAGAGCGCAGCTTTCGAAGCGGACGTGGCCAGTGGAGCTCACGATACTTCGAAGACCAATCCAGTTTGGACGGGAATTGTAAGAAAGATCCGAGCCCGCACGGAGGAAGCATACGCAGAGCAATCGTCGCTTCTGGGGGACGCAGAAGAGTAAGGCTGGCGCCCGGATCGCAACCAGCAACCGTTGTTATCCATATCTCGGGCGCATCACAAGGCCAGAGATGCTGTATCCGGAAACCATGATCTTGAGCAACCATGGACACGGCACAGCGTCTCTGGCTTTATCGTTACCGAGCCGGAAACTAGCTATTGCCAACCGGAATATCGATTTCAGCCTCAATGACGCAATTGCGTCCACAGCCCTTGGCCCGGTAGAGAGCTGAATCGACGGCTCGGATTACAGCATCCGCATCGTCATGGGACGGAAGAACCGAGGCTACGCCAAAGCTTGCGGTCACCTGCACCAATGTCTCGCCATCCCGAATGCGTGCAGATTGCACGGCCGCGCGCAACTGTTCGCCGCGAACAAGCGCGCTTCCCATTCCACAATTTGGCAAAATCAGTAGGAATTCTTCGCCACCGTATCGACCCACGCTGTCATAGGGACGCAGAGTCCGCATAAAGATCGTGCCGATCTCTTTCAATACCTGGTCGCCTGTCAGGTGGCCAAAGCTATCGTTGACCTTCTTGAAATGGTCAACATCGGCCAGGATCACGCTCAGCGGCGTCTTGTCGCGAAGCGAGCGGATCATCTCCTGGCCTAATCGCTCGACAATCACGCGGTGATTCCACAGGCCGGTCAAACCATCGTGCTCGGCGTGGTGCCGCAACCGATTGCTGTCGCGCAGCAGTTCCATCTTCTCCTGCTCCAGCACATCCTGGCGGCGCTGATCCTCGCGAATGCTCTTATAGACCGCGTAAACAATGGCGGCAAGCAGGAGTGCTCCTGCCAGTGTGCGCACAGAAATTCCATTGCCATCGAGGGAAAAAAGGGGCAAGTCGATCTTGTCTGCGATGGACCAACCGGTGAATTGGCAACCTTGTTTAACTGTATAGCTGAACACGAGCAGCATTTCGTCGAGAAATGCCAGACTGGCTACTAGCCAGCGGGCTGAGTCGAACTGCTTGCGCCGAAAAAGCACGTAGCCCACCAGGACCAGAGGAAACACTTGAAACAGGAAAGAGAAGATCGTCAATACGGCATCGCAGACCTGGGCAAATCGGGTCCATTGGGGATTCCAACTGAGGGCAACCAACACTCCATCCCATATCTCGATGACGATGTAGATGCACGCCAGGACCTGCGCAATTCGGCAAATGGTGCGCTTCTCGTGGAGAGAAAGAAGCCAGAGGAGAAGAAACCAGAGCGAGATATCCTGGATGGCGTTCAGAGGCTGTATAGCTCCCATGGCCAGCAAGTACGGAAAGCCCAGGTGCGCATTCAGGAGCAGCAGAACGGTCGGTTGAACGATGGCAAAGCCTGCCGTCCAGAGCAAGACCCATCGGCTGGGCGCTCGCACCCAGAGAAGAAAACTCAGGAAGGCAATCACGGCGCAGAGAAGATTGGCGCCGAAATGGAGTTGTCGGCTGCGCAGCCACTTAAATTCATACGCGGCATTCGCGGTGGCAATGGCTTCGGAGCTTCCGATCAGGGGGGCAGCATCAAAACCGCCAAGCTCACCGGAATCGTCGGAGAGCAGAGGGGCCTTCCAAACGCGCACCGCCAGGACGCCTTGCTGCACTCGGCCTAGTTCAAAGGACTGCACCGGCTGCGAAACGTGCCAAACCGGGTTGGGCGGCAGCTTGCCGTTCCGCCCGATCAGCGAGCCATTCCAATAAACTTCGTATGCATCGCGGACATTCGGCACCAAAAGCGAGAGCTCCTGGGCAACGCCGGGAGCCCGGTTGAGCGCAATCGAACACCGGTACCAGGCCACACCTGTCAGTCGCGCATGACCCTGCCTGCCCCACGGCCGGTCCGCGCTGATCTGCTCCCAGTCCGAACTGTCAAACGTGGGACGTGCCCAGGCCGGATCGTCTCCAGGGTGGAATTGCCATGGGCCGTTGAGCGTGAAGGTTGCTCTTCCGAGCCCATCGACAACGACAGGAGCGGTCGCCGCGCCCTTCGCGCTTGCTTGCGTCGCGAGTGCCGAATGAGCACCGAAAGCAAGCAGAACTATGGCGGCGGTGCGGTACAGGGCTAAATAGCCTGAGGCCATAATGTTGAGCATACAAATGAAAACTCACTTTTGCGCATAAAAATTGGGATCTGTCTCCACCCCTACTGAACATCGCATAATACAGTGACAACTTTCGTCATATAACAGTAGGCTGTAAGGCATGACACGATCCAGTGCGCCGCGCCGTGACTTCGCAGCCATGCAAGAACGTCGCCGCCGCGCCGCGCGGCTGTTTGCCGCCGGCAAGCGGTCGCAGGCCGAGATCGCCCGT
>Ga0224531_1000289_pt1 | contig 28309 bp, 24 predicted proteins | sample CBST100metaG_FD_179876 | JGI IMG/M metagenome (GOLD analysis project Ga0224531, IMG submission 179876) | Peat soil microbial communities from Stordalen Mire, Sweden - C.B.S.T100 | ecosystem: Environmental > Terrestrial > Soil > Wetlands > Peat | place: Sweden: Norrbotten County, Stordalen Mire...
GGCGGTCGCATTCGTGTAGAGTGTTGGGCGAGCGGCTTTGCCGCATCCAGCAACAAACAAAGCGTGTTTGGAGAGTGCATGAAAACCTGGCAGAAGATGCTGATTCCCACCTTGATTACGCTGGTTCTTGGCGGCATCTACCTTTTTTCCGTTTTCAGGCACCGGCAGGATCCCGGAGTGGTGGCGCTGAATGAAGCCGGGGAGACGCAAAACAAGGACGATTTGGCGGTGGTGCGCGCTCTTTCTCCTGCGCACTTTGAGGACACGCTGCAGCTGGAGGGCAAGCCCGTCTGGATGAGGAACGGGTACGTCATGCCGTACTACGCCTACACGGGCGGACGGGTGGCGTTTGGCCAGCGCAAGGGGCTGATTCCGGCGATGGAGCGGCTGGAAGTGAAGAAGATCGTCAAGCAGGCTGCGCCCGCCAGTGAGGACGACGGCATGGGGCACGGAACACGGCAGGCCTTTGCGGTGTTTGCGCTGCAAGGGAGCCAGGAACTCTACGCAACGCCCATCGGCGTGATGGCGGAGGACGGGGAAGCGTACTACTGCGACGTGCTGTTCTACTACGACGATCCGCACACGATCTACAACTACTGGCCCAAGGACGTGTGGGCGGCCATTGAGGCGCACCAGGTGAAGCCGGGGATGAGCGAGTTGCAGACGCACCTGGCCATCGGCCGCAAGATGCATTCGGACCGCCGCGTGGAGGGCGACCGGACGGTGACCTTCGACCAGAACGGGAAGCATTGGACCGTGACGTTTGTGAATGATCGGGCGACGGTGATTAAGAACTCGTAGAGGAGATGCGATTTCGCACGGGTAGTCAGGAAGCGAATGCGGGGCAGAGATTTTATGCTCGATAGGTTGCGAAGTCTCAAAGACTAGGCTTGGTGGACCTGGCGATTAGCTGGTCAACATTCTTCCATACATAACGAAGTTCGTTGACCGCGGTACCATCTGGAGCGCTCCAAATCGCTTCCCCGGCAACCACTCCGCCGAGCCGCTCATAGAACCGCCTGGCCTGCACATTCCTGTCGAAAGCCCAAAGAAACATTCCTTGGCCGGGATGCGCTTTTGAGCACCACAAGGCCACATCCGCAACTAGCTTGCTTCCTATGCCTTTTCCCTTTTGAGCCGGCAGGACATGAAGGTTATCGAGCATAGTTCCCCATTGCTCATCTTCGTTGCCATAGGCACATGCAAAACCGACGATATGAGCTTGAATTTCAGCGATAACGATGTGCTGGCTGTCTCTAGGATTACGGAAACGTTTTTCCCATAGATCGATTCGTTCCGATCCAACATTCCGATCAAGATACTCGTTGGAGAGGATTCCGCAATATGTACTTCGCCAGCTTGCGGCATGCAACTCCGCTATAGCTCTGAAATCTCCCTGCTGGGCGATTCGAATCTGTATTGCATTGGTCGAATAGAGCATGGATGACAGCCTTTGAGTTATGATCACTGAACTCTGCAGCAAGAGCATTTCTTCTTGATGATATAGCTAGAGAAGTATCATCAGGAGTTGAAGCCCATTTGATTTTGCGTCATGTATGGCACGACTGAAGTTGAGTTCTGACGCTTATAGCTGCTTTTGAAAGCATTTCCGCGCTAGTGAAGTCGTGCTCTGTTACAAAACCAATAGAACAATTCATTATCGAACTGTCAGAGACAGACGCTAGTCGTGGCGCGCCAAGGATTTATCACGCGTTCTTCTGAAGAAATACCATTTCGAGATCGCCGGACACTGCTACCCGGCGCACTTCGCGATATCCGAGACGCTTGTAAAGCCTCAAGTTCGCCAAGCTACGGCTTCCGGTGAAGAGCTCGAAGCGCTTTGCGTTGGCAAACTCGCGTTCGATGGTGAACATCAACCGTGTTCCAAGGCCGTGGCCCTGATGGCTGGGATGGACGATCAATCGTCCGATGTGACAGGTGTCGTCAAGGATCTTTGCTCGCACCGAACCGATGATTCTGTCGTCTAGCAGGATCTTCAGGACTCGAGAGGAAGCGAATTCCTGCTGGAGTTCGGCGAGTGTCTGGGTCAATGGGGGGATGTGGTCGTTGTTGTAGAGCGCGGCCTCGTTTTGAAAGCAGAGCTTTTGCAGGGCGAGGATTTCTTCGGCGTCGTCGATGGCGGCTAACTGGACGGCGGCAGGCTTGAGTACTTCGCGTTCTAGTTCCACGGCGCTACTCCCGGCTGTTTTTGCTTCTGTCGTTCGCCTCATTCTCCGAGTGGGTCAGCGCTGATTGCCGTGGACCGGATTGAATGCGGTGTTCTCCATTAACCAGTCCTCAGAAGGGGTGTATCCCTTGCGGACGGCCTGATCGTAGAAACCCATCATGGTGGCGAGCAGCTTGTCGAGCACTTCATTCTCAGAACACGTGAAGGGCTGGTTGGCCGTATGGGGAAGATACTGGATTCCCGTCTTGAGGGAATGGCTCTGTTCCACGATCAGCGCTCCGTCGGCCTTGCGCCGCCAGATGCGAATGCGAACCGGTGTGGCTAGTTCTCCGATGTGCAGTTCGTGCTCCGCTACAAAGTCCTGTGTCTCGACGTGACTCTCTGTGGTCATTGGTTTCCTTCATCTCTCACGAACAATTGTGGTGGAACGGGTGTCGCAGGATTGAGAGTCTAGTTGCACCCTGGTTGGTGCAGAAACAACGATACTACAAGGACAGGCAACTTAGGTATTCTCGGCCGGCAAGATATTGCAGAAGCCCTCGATCTCTACTCGCGCGATTTTTTGCGAATCTCGATGCTGAGGCGCTTGATCTTCTGGTTCAGGGTCGAGAGAGGGATGTGAAACTGCTCAGCGGCTTCGGTCTGGTTGCCGTTGCAGCGCTCAAGCTTCTCGACGATGATGCGGCGCTCGATGTCTTCAAGAATGTCGAAGAGCGAGGCGTTGGGGTTGTGCTCGAGCAGGGCGTCCTGGAAGCTGCGGCCGGTGATGTTGCCGGGGAGCAGGTCGGAACCAATGATGGGGCCGGAGGAAAGCACGACGCCGCGTTCGATGGAGTTTTCGAGCTCACGGACGTTGCCGGGCCACTCGTAGTCCATGAGGGCGCGCAGGGCGTCGGCGGAAAGCTTGCGCGGCTCCAGGCCGTTCTCATTGGCATAGAAGTCGAGGAAGTGCTGGGAGAGCATGGGAATGTCTTCGCGGCGGGCGCGCAGGGGCGGAAGGTCGACGGTGATGACGTTGAGGCGGTAGAAGAGATCTTCGCGGAAACGCCCGTCGCGCACGGCCTGGCGCAGATCGACGTTGGTGGCGGCGATGATGCGCACGTCAACCTGAATCTCCTGGATGCCGCCGAGGTGCATGAAACGGCGGTCCTGGAGTACGCGCAGGATCTTGGCCTGGGTATCCATGCCCATGGTGGCGATTTCGTCGAGGAAGAGGGTGCCGCCGTTGGCGACTTCAAAGAGGCCCTTTTTGGAAGCGACGGCCGAGGTGAATGCGCCTTTGACGTGGCCGAAGAGGGTGGACTCAAGCAGCTCGGAGGGCATGGCGCCGGTGTTGATGGGGACGAAGGGCTTGTCTTTGCGCGGGGAGTTGGCGTGGATGGCCTTGGCGATGAGCTCCTTGCCGGTGCCGCTTTCGCCCTGAATGAGGACGGTGGAGCGGCTGGGCGCAACCTGGGCGACGAGATCGAATACCTTGAGCATGATCTCGCTTTTGCCGACGATGTTGGAGAAGTTGTAGCGCTGCTTGAGGGTGCGCTTGAGCTGCAGGTTCTCTTCTTCGGCGCGATGGCGGGCGACGGCGGAGCGGATGTCGGCCAGCAGCTTTTCATTGTCCCAGGGCTTCTGAACAAAGTTTTCAGCGCCGGCGCGGATGGCTTCCACAACGTTATCCACAGTGCCGTAGGCGGTGATCATGATGACCGGCAGCTCGGGTTGGCGGTCCTTGATCTGCGGCAGCAGCTCCAGGCCGCTTTGGCCGGGCAGAGCCAGGTCGAGGAGCACCAGATCGAAATTTTCCAGCTCCAGGACTTGCAGCCCCTGCTCGCCGTCGTTGACCAAGCGCACCGAGTACCCTTCCAGCGTGAGCAGGACTTCGAGCGACTCGCGGATGGCCGCTTCGTCGTCGATCACCAGGATGCTGGCGCCGTTAGGATTCCCGTTTGTTCCGGGTAAAGAGACAGACACGTTCAATGGCAGTTCGACCTCAGGCATGGACAGAATTCCTTAATAAGGGAAACTCAAGATGAAAGGTTGTGCCGGCGCCAACTGCGCTCTCGACATGAATTTTGCCCGCGTGCTCCTGAATGATGCCGTAGGAGACGGAGAGACCGAGACCGGTGCCGCGCCTGTCGCCAGGCTTGGGCGTGGTTTTGGTGGTGAAGAACGGATCGTAGATACGCTTCATGTGCTCGGGAGCGATGCCCGTGCCGGAGTCGGAAACAATGGCCTCGACATGGCCGTTGGTCAGGGTGGCTACGCGCAGATGGCCGCCGCCGGGCATGGCGTCTTTGGCGTTCATCAGCAGATTGAGAAACACCTGCTGCAGCTTGCCCTGGTTTCCGTTGATGGGGGGCAGATTTTCGGCCAAGTCCAGATCGACAACAATCTGCGCGGTCTTGAACTGGTGCTCAAGCAGGGAGAGCGTGTCGTGGATGACCTGATTGAGGTTGGTCTCGCGAAACTCGGTCGTTGAGGTACGGGAGAAGTTCAGCAGGCCGTTGGCAATCTCTGCGGCGCGGAAGCTCTGCTGGGTGATCTTGTCGAGAACCGGGCTGAGGCGCGCATCGCCTTTGAGCTGCTTGGAAAGCATCTGGGCGTAGGAGGAGATGACGGCCAGCGGGGTGTTGATTTCATGGGCCACGCCGGCTGCCAGCAGGCCGATGGAACTGAGCTTGTCGGCCTGGGTGAGCTGAGCTTCAAGGGAAACCCGCTCGGTGATGTCGTCGACCAGGATGATGCGGCCCACTGAGACGAAGTCGCGCGAGAGCAGGGGGGCCATGGCGATGTTGACGGTGCGCTGCTCGCCGGCGCGGGTGGTGAGCGGAAACTTGTAGAGGTGATGCACGCCGGGCTCGTTGCCGAAGCTATCAAGAGCTTCGATGAACTCAGGCGGGAAGACGGAATGAAGCGCTTGGCCGATGGCTTCAGAGCGGCTGAAGGCGTACATGGCCTCCATCTGCGCGTTCCAGCTTTCGATGTGGTTTTCGAGATCGAGGGCCAGGATGCCGACGTTGATGGATTCGACGATGTTCTCGTTGAACTCCTTGAGGCGCTCGAACTCGTTGATCTTCTCTGCCAGGCGGGCGTAGAGGCTGGCGTTCTGAAGGGCGATGCCGATGTAGCTGGCGAGGGATTCGAGCAGCTCGACGTCTTCGCTGGAAAGGAAGTCGCCGCCGATGGTGCGGCCCAGGCCGATGACGGCGATGGTGCGCGTGGTGGATTCGTCCTGCACGCGGCAGGGGAGATAGTAGTTCAGGTCGAGCAGGGCGGCGGTGCGCTGCTCTGCTTCGGGCAGGTATACGGCCATCTGTGCATTTTCAAGAAAGATGTGCGAGTGGTCGGTGGCCTGATCGAAGTCGATGAAACCCAGCGCCAGCCGGTCCTTGGTGGCCAGAGCCTCGGCAGGCAAGCCGTGAGACGCTGCCAACTGCATGCGGCCGGAGTCCTGGGCGAGGAAGACAGCCACGCGCGCCACCAGCATGGTGCGGGGCAGGCGCTCGACGATGGACTGCAATAGGGCCTGGAGATTGGTTTCAGAACTGAGGCCGCGACCGAACTCGACCAGCGCCTTGCGGTAGTCGTAGCGATGGCGGTCGAAGACCCGGTCGACCCACGTCTGAATTCTGCGTTTGAGGGGGTCAAAGAGGGCGGCAGTGGCCAGAATGGCGAGGATCAGGCCCCACTCGCGCACGGTGTCGGGCAAGCGAGAGTGGACCAGTTCGGCGATGATGGCGATGATGCCGAAGTAGGCGCCTAGCAGCATGACGGTGGCCAGAGTGTAGGCTACGCCCCGCTTGAAGATCAGGTCGGTGTCCATCAACCGGAAGCGGATGATGGCCCAACTGAAGGTGAGCGGCAGAAAGACCAGCGAAAGTCCGGCCAGATTGGTGAGCAGCCGGGGCGCGTGCATGTCCAGCAGGAAGGGAATGGCGTAAAAGAGCGTGAAGGGCAGGACCGCCAGCAAGGTGCCGCGAGTGAGCCACTTCAACTGCTGACGGAGCAGGGGGCTATCGGCCCGGCTATAGCTGCGCAGGAAGAGCAGTGCGGCCAGCACATAAAAGACGGCGTCGTAGGCGGTGGCGGTCTGGTTGAGCCGGTGCAGCAGCATGCCGCTGGCTTCTCTTGTGCCGAGGCCCCAGATCCACAGCCCGAGTAGCCCTGCGCCCGGAGCGTAGATCAGCGGCAGCAGCCAGATGCGGCTGAGGTTTTTGAAGCGAATCTCAGGAAAGCTGAGGGCAAAATGCAGGAAAAGCGCCGGTTGCAAGGATTCCGCCAGCACATTGCACCAGAACACGGTCTGGTCCAGGGCGTCGAGCTTGCTGGTGTATTTGAGGGCGTAGAGCGCAAACGAGACCAAGCAGAACAGATAGAAGTGGGTGGCGCGGGGGGCTGTCCAGCGGCGGAACAGGACGTACATGCCGATGGCCAGATAGATGAGCCCGATGAAGCGGAGCGCCTGCTGCAGGCTGCGATCCGGCGGTTCGGGAATGACCACGACCGGCGTATCCAGCGGAATGCCGCCGCGAGTGATCGAGTACTTGGCATTGCCGTAGATGCCGATGCGCTGGTAGAGCACGCGTTCCAGGTCGGCCACATGCTCGATGGAGGTGTCATTGACCTCGGTCAGCAGGTCATGCGCTTGCAGTCCGGCGCGCTGGCCGGGGCTTTCCGGCAGCACCTTGACTGCTTCCAGCCCGGCTCCACCTTGTGCCTCACTCCACCAGACCCCGTCGTCAGGTTGCTGAAAAAGGCTCTCCTGGCGGAAATTCAACACGGCCAACACAAAGAGGCCGGCTGTGGCTACAGCCAGGAGCGTTGCCTGCAAGCGGGTGGTGAGGCTGGTTTCCATGAATGGGCACTCTACATGAACAAACGTTTATAGCACGTCGGTTGCCATGTGGGAGGTTTTCCTGAAACTAAACGGCAATCGGTTGAGAGGATGCGAGATAGAGACGCAGATTTGAGCGAATTGTCACCGCAAGCCACGCGGAAACAGATAAATAATGCAGAAAACAGTAGGTCGTATACGTTAAAGAGTATCTGTCTATTGAAAATAATAGGCTTGAATTGGCGGGTCGGATGTCGCAAAAGCCTGAGAAATCTCACTTTTCAGCGTCGCTGCATTGGCAGGTTGCCCCATCCTTGCGACAGAAAAAATCCCAAGGATGGGGTCAACTTGCATTTGGCGAGTGGCTAGAGCTGGCCGTAGGTTGCCTTGGGACCGTGTTTGCGCTGGTAGTGGTGTTCGCTCACATAGGCGGGGATTCCGGCTTCGGGCGCGCCCAAAAGCACGCTGCGGAAGGCGAGGCGGGCGATGTACTCCAGCACGTCGGCGCTCTCCACGGCTGCCGCGGCGTTTTTGCCCCAGGTGAAGGGGGCGTGGCCGGCCACGAGCACGCCGGGAACGGCGACGGGATTGAGGTTGAACTCGCGGAAGTGGCGGACGATGACGGCTCCGGTATTGCGCACGTAGTCCTCTTCCACCTCTTCGGCGGTGAGCGGGGCGGTGACGGGAACGGGGCCGTGGAAGTAGTCGGCATGGGTGGTGCCGAAGCAGGGAATGGCGCGACCGGCCTGGGCCCAGGAGGTGGCGAATTCGGAGTGGGTATGGACGACGCCGCCGATCTGTGGGAACTCGCGGTAGAGCAGGGTGTGGGTGTCGAGATCGCTGGAGGGGCGCAGGGAGCCTTCGACCACCTTGCCATCGAGGTTGGTGATGACCAGGTCGGCGACGGTCATGGTGGCGTAGTCGACGCCACTGGGCTTGATGACCACCAGAGGCTCTGCGCCGGAGCGGGAGATGCCGCTGGCGTTGCCCCAAGTGTGGGGAGCCAGGCCGCGGCGGGCGATTTCCTGGTTGGCATGGAGAACTTCTTCGCGGAGCGAGACAAGCAGCATGGTGGGGATCCTCGGCGGTGCGGGTGAATGGAAAGCGTTTTCTGCATCAGTTTATCAACTACGCGGGCTGGTGTGGCAATCGATTGTGGACCGAATTTCATGATGATTGGGGCGGAGTCCTCCGGCTCCTTCTCAATTTTTCGAGCTGTACCGGATGGACAAGCAAGAAACCGCAACAGTCTGAAGCCGGTCGAGGGAGCGAGTACATCCCGCCCAAAATCCACATAACCGCCGAAACATAGGGAATTGCTGACGCTGCTGTAAACTTGCGTCCAGTGCGGGCGTCTACCTGAGTGATGGCAGCCGGCACAGTATTGGAACCGATGACCATGGCAACGGCAAAGGATATTGCCGCGCAGGAGTTTTCGAGCATCGTCCAGAGCCACCGGCCGCAAATCTTCCGGTTTCTGCTGGCATCCACGCGCGACTATGACCTAGCCGAGACGCTGACGCAGGAGTGTTTCCTGAAGGCGCATCGCAACTGGTCAGGCTTCCGTGGCGACTCCAGCGCGATGACGTGGTTGATGCGCATTGCCATCAACTTGCAGAAGGACCACTGGCGCAACCGGCGGATGCAGTTTTGGCGGCTGACGCAGACCAACTCGGTGGAGTTGGACGAAGCCGGCGAATGGCTGCCGAGCGGCGAACGGTCGGCGGAGCAGAAGCTGCTGGCGCGGGAGCAGGTGGCTCATGTGTGGCAGGCGGTGAAGGGCCTCAGCGAGCGGCAGAGGACGGTGTTTCTGCTGCGCTATGTGGAAGAGCAGGAGTTGAGCGAAATTGCTCGCGCCACAGGGTTGAGCGAGGGCACGGTGAAGGCGCATCTTTCGCGGGCGTTGGCGAAGGTGCGTACGGAACTGAGGGGGAATCAATGAGCTTCAAGGCGGAATACGGGGACAAGACGGAGCGGGGGCACGAGCAGGCGGAACTGGAAGTGCAGGAAGCCGCGCTGAAGCAGGTGCTGGGCGATTTTAGGATGAGCGTTCATGCCTGGAGCGACAGCGCCTATAGCCGGCCTCGGCAAGTGCTCAAGGCCGCGCGGCACCGGGTTTGGCAGCGGACGGCGGGATGGGCTCTGGTGTGTGTGTTGATGGTCGGAGGCGTTTCTGGCGGGTTATTCGAGCGCCAGCACAAGCAGCAGTTGGCAAGGATTGAGGCGGCGCGTCAGGCGGAACAACTGCGGTTGGCTGCCGAACAGCGCGCCCGCGAAGAAGAAGAGTTGCTGGCCAAGGTGGACAGCGACGTATCGCGCGAGGTTCCGGCCGCCATGGAGCCACTGGCTACGCTGATGGACGAAGACGAAGCGCGGTAGAGCGAACCATGCAACAGAAACCAGGCACCGAGCACAAGCAGACACAGGAGATCACGATGAAGGCATCAATGGCGGCAAGTTTGGGATTGGCAATTGCAGGACTTTTTCTGGCGGGCGCGGCCGGCGCACAGGCGCCAGCAGGCGGTCCTGGATTCGGGGGGCATCGGCCTCCGATGGAGCGGGCTTTTGGACCCCAGGGGAAAGCTGGCCGCTGGTGGAACAATCCGGCGACGATTGAGAAGCTGAAGCTGACCGACGCGCAGCGGAAGCAGATGGACGAGATTCTGCAGAAGCACCGCGAGACGCTGGTGGATTTGCGCGGCAATCTAGAGAAGGCGGAGTTGGTGATGGAGCCGCTGATGCGCGACGACCAGCCCAACGAAGCCAAGATCCTGGGGCAGATCGACAAGGTGGCACAGGCCCGCGCCGAGCTGGAGAAAGCGAATGCGCGCTTCTTGCTGGGGCTGCGCAGCAAACTGACGCCAGAACAATGGAAGTTGCTGGAGGCCGAACGCGCCAACCGTCACGATGAGCGTCGCGGCTGGGAGCCTGGCCGCCCCGGACGTGGCGGCCAGCAAATGGCTTTACCTCCTCTTCCTCCTCCTCCGGGTCCACTGGGCATGGCCGGAGAAGGCCCCGAGGTGGGTGACTCTGAAGGCGAGAATTCAGGAGCTGGAGCCCCTCAATAATCGAGTTTCGTAGGACAAGTTTTAGGCAGAGAGCAAATACGGTTGTAGTCAAGACCGGTGGCGGCAAGGGGCAATCCTCTTGCCGCCGTTTTTTGTTCCCTGCCACCTGCGGTGGGGCGGGGGGCTTCGCTGTAGCGAAGCGAGACAGCGACTGACCGCATGGGGACAGTCAATGAAGCGCTTTGAGGCAGTGACTGAACGGAATCGGGACAGGCGTGGAGCGGAGTGAGACAAAGTCTGCGTGCTGGAGCTTTCAAGATATGACTAAAGTTATTTTCCGCAGGACCGATGAAGGGGGTGGATGCAAGAACGCCCAACCGGAAAAGCGGAGGGCTTGGCGGACGGAAAGATGGACCGCCAGGCAAGGGCATGAAGCGAGGCATCCGAGAAGGAGTTATCCCATGGCCCTCGGTGTTTTGAATAACCTGTCAGCAATCTACGCAGAGAACAACCTGAACAACACGAGCAACAGCTTGCAGACGGTCTTGCAGCAGTTGTCGTCGGGTTCGCGCATTAACTCCGGTGCGGATGACGCCGCGGGCCTTTCGTTGGTGAACGGCCTGGGAGCGAACTCGACCGCCCTGACCCAGTCGGCGACCAACGCCACGGAGGGAGTAGGACTGCTTGAAGTGGCCGATGGCGCACTTTCGCAAGTGACGAGCCTGCTGAACCGCGCCGTGACGCTGGCTACGGAAGCCTCGAACGGAACGCTCAACTCGACCCAGGAAGCTGCGGCCAACCAGGAGTACCAGTCGATTTTGGCAGAAATCAGCACGATTGGATCGACGACAACTTACAATCAGAATCAGGTCTTCACGGGCTCGACGACGGGCGTGAATATCTACACGGGCGACTCGTCTTCAACGGGCGCCTCGGTGGACACGCTGTACTTTGCCTCGCTGTCTTCGGCGAGCGTGGGCGATGCGGGCGGAACCGTGAAATATACCGCGGGCACCTCGACATCCGCGGCTACCATCAGTTACACAGCGGTCGCTTCTTCCAGTAACCAAATCGACTTGAAAACCACTGACCTGACCAGCACGGCCGACGCAGAACTTGCTTTGACCAGCCTCAATCTGGCAATTTCTTCCGTTGCAGCGCAGGACGGCTACATCGGCGCGCAGATCAACACGTTGAACTCGATCAGCCAGGTGATGACAACGCAGAAGGACAACGTGGTATCGGCACAGAATGCGATTCAAGCCACCGACTATGCATCGGCGACATCGAACATGTCGAAGTATGAGATTTTGAGTCAGACGGGTATTGCTGCGTTGGCGCAGGCAAACAGTGTGCAGCAGGAAGTGACCAAGCTTTTGCAGTAAACGCAACACTGCGGTAATTTCAAGACAACCCAGGGACGGGCGGCGGCAAAGGCGAGACCTTTGCCGCCCGTTTTTTTGTGAGGCAGGGAGTAGAGAACAAAAGGTCTGCTGGAGGGCAGGGATTTGTGCTTTCCCAGGTCCCAAAATCGGGACCTGGGGCACTCACTTTTCTACGAGGAACTAAGGATCAAGGGGAAGAGATTTCTACTCCCAACCCCCTGCTTGTTACTCCCAGACGCCGGTGGTGAGGTAGTCGTGGATGGAAGCGGCGGCTTTGCGGCCTGCGCCCATGGCCAGGATGACCGTTGCGCCACCGGTGACGATGTCGCCGCCGGCAAAGACGCCGCGCTTGGAAGTGCGCAGGGTCGCGGGGTCGGCCACGATGTAGTTGCGCGAGGTGGTTTTCAGGTCCGGCGTGGTGCTTTGGATGAGCGGATTGGCGGTGGTGCCGACGCCGATGATGACCACGTTGGCGGGCAGGATGAACTCCGAGTCCGGGATGGGAACGGGACGGCGGCGGCCGCTGGCATCGGGCTCGCCCAGTTCCATCTTGACGCAGCGCGCGCCGGTGAGCCAGCCTTTGTCGTCGCCGAGCAGCTCGACGGGGGCGGTCAACATGCGGAATTCGATGCCTTCCTGTTGGGCGTGCTTTACCTCTTCAAGGCGGGCGGGCATTTCAGCTTCGGAACGGCGATAGACCAGAGTTGCCGACTTTGCTCCGAGGCGCTTGGCGGTTCGCACGGCGTCCATGGCGGTGTTGCCGCCGCCGACCACGATCACGTCGCGATCGCGGCAGTCGTAGACCGGCTCGTCGTATTCCGCTGTTTTGTAGGCGCGCATGAGGTTGATGCGGGTGAGGAATTCATTGGCGGAGTAGACGCCGTTGAAGTGCTCGCCGGGAACGTTGAGGAACTGGGGCAAGCCTGCGCCGGTGGCTACAAAGACTGCATCGTAGTGCTCGTCCTGCATCAGCTCGTCGATGGTGACGCTTTTGCCGACGACCACGTTGGTCTCAAACTCGACACCCATGCGGCGCAGGTTGTCGACTTCGCCCTTGACGATGGACTTGGGTAGGCGGAACTCGGGGATGCCGTAGACGAGGACGCCGCCGATTTCGTGCAGGGCCTCAAAGACGCGCACATGGTGGCCCTTCTGGATGAGGTCTCCGGCGGCGGAAAGCCCGGCCGGACCGCTGCCGACGATAGCGATGCTTTTGCCGCTGGAGGGAGCATTGACGGGGAGTCCAAGTTGGCCGCTGGTGCGCTCGAAGTCGGCGACGAAGCGCTCCAGGTTGCCGATGGCGACGGGCGCGCCTTTCTTGCCGAGGACGCATCCGCCTTCGCACTGATTTTCCTGTGGACAGACGCGACCGGTGATGGCGGGCAGCGAATTATCTTCGCGCAGCTTGGCGGCGGCGGCCAGATAGTCGCCTGCGTGGATCAGGGATACAACTTCTTTAATCTTTACGCCGACCGGGCATTTTTGTACGCAGCCGGGCTTGGCGCACTCGATGCAGCGCGTGGCCTCGGTGAGGGCGTCGGCGGTGATCAAGCCCATGTTTACTTCTTCAAAGCTGTGGCTGCGTTCTTCAGCATCGCGCTCGGGCATGTGGGTGCGCGCGATCTTCATCCGTTCCTTGAGGGGAAGAGCGTTGATCTCAGACATAGTGCTTCTCCGTTGCAGCCAACTCCGCGCGGAGCTCGGCTACTTCCTCTTCCTTGTGTTCCTCAAAGTGCTTGAGCGACTGGCATTCCTTGTCGCGATACATGCGGTTGCGCTGCATGAGGACCTCGAAGTTGACCAGGGAAGCGTCGAACTCGGGGCCGTCTACGCAGGCGAACTTGCTCTTGTCGCCGAGCAGGACGCGGCAGCCGCCGCACATGCCGGTTCCGTCGACCATTATGGAGTTGAGGCTGACCATGGTCTTGATTCCCAGAGGCTTGGTGACCTGGGCGACGGCGCGCATCATCGGCACCGGGCCGACGGCGATGACGTAATCGATTTTGCGTCCGGCGGCAATCAGTTCGGTGAGCTTTTTGGTGACCAGGCCCTGTTCGCCGTAGCTGCCGTCGTCGGTCATGACGTAGGTTTCATTGCTGGCGGCGCGGACTTCGTCCTCAAAGACGACCATCTCCGTATTGCGCGCGCCTTCAATGAAGATGACGTGGTTGCCAGCCTGCTTGAGAGCGTTGGAGGTGGGCAGGGCCATGGCCGTGCCCACGCTGCCGGCCAGAATAACCGCGGTGCCGTAGTTTTCGATATCCGAAGGCTTGCCGAGGGGGCCGACGATGTCGAGGATGGAGTCGCCGGTTTCGAGGCAGTTGAGCAGCGAGGTGGTTTTGCCGATGCCCTGGACGACGATGGTGACCGTGCCTGTTTCGGGGTTGGAGCACTTGATGGTGAGGGGAATGCGTTCGCCCTTTTCGTGCAGACGGAGAATGATGAACTGGCCCGGCCGCTGCTTGCGGGCAATGCGCGGCGCTTCAATCTCAAACTGCTTGATATTGAGGCCGACGCTGTGGGCTTCGACGATTTTATACATAGGGGAAGGCTCCGATTCGAAAAGGGCTATTAGAAGCAAGCGAATCCCCGGCTCCGCTGTTGGGTGGCCAAAAATCTATGAGCTACGAGATCGGCTGGCTGATCCTGAGGCGTTTCGAGGACACTTCAAGATTATTCCGGATAGTGGGAAGGGCGCAAGGCGAAGGGGAGGCCTTGGTCAGACGCGCGCTGCCGCAGTTCTGGCGGGCTTTTCACTCGTGGCTTCGTAGTGGGACTTCATGGGCCTTCCGCCTTTGGCGCCGTTTGCCTTTGCGGCCAGGCGTTTTGCTTCGGATTTGGCTTTGCCGCCCTTTTTGCCTAGCTGCGCCATCCAGCGGCGGTTTCCGTAGACACCTTCGATCAGTGCAGGAACATAGAGATCGACATCGAGGTCGGGAAAGCTGATGCCGGTACCATGGCCGAGCAATTCATACTTCTGAATCTGCTCGTGCGTGGCGTTGCCCAGCCCTTGCAGGTCCTCGATGGGAAGCACCAAGCGGCGGCCGCTGCTGAGTCCTACAATGAGCAGGTTCAGACCGGGAATGTGCTCGACCGTTTGCGCAAGCGGATCGTTCGCGTGGCGCTTTGCTCTTTCCAGCGCGGCGACGATTTCAGCATCTGTCGTGATGACTTCATGATTAGCCATGATGCTTCTCCCAAAGGGTTACCAGTTCCTCAAAATGCCCGGCTGCGGTCATGAGCACGTGCCGCACATCCGACTTGCTGGCGTTGCCGGGCCGGATGGCGTCCGTTCTGTCTGCGAGTGAGACCTTGCCGTCCGGGCGAAGATCGACGACGACTTCGATCTTCGGCATAGAAAGCATGCACGTGCCGAGGCGCGTGATCCATCGTGTAGGCCGTAAAACGTACGCCATCGAACCGGATCGAACCCATTTGCCTTATATTAACCCAAGCCCGTTGGGTTATTGGAAAATAAAATCAACCATCTTTCGTCGTTGCGGGGTTTTTCACGAGAGAACGTTTTCGCGGTGTAAAAAAAGCTTGCCAAAGCTAGTAGTAATGCGATTTACTTTTGCTGCACGCGTGTTGGGCCAGGAACGTGTCCCAGGCTTGGCACAGGACGTTCTGTCCAGGCAAAACCGCGGAGCCCCGCGAGAAACAGCCCAGAGGAATTCAGCTCATGAATACGCAATCTCCAGTCTCCCAGAGCGGGCAGAACCAGACGCCCGCATACAAGAACCCCGGCTTGGCTTCGTCCGAGCGCGTCGAGGATTTGTTGCGGCGCATGACCTTGGAAGAGAAGGCCGAACAGATGATGTGCGTCTGGCTTGAGAAAGCCCAGAAGCTGGTCGACGCGGAGGGCAACTTCGACCTTGCCAAGGCCGAGGAGGCCTTCAAGGAGCGGCGCGGGATTGGCCAGGTGGGCCGTCCGAGCGATGCCGGCGGCGGCAAAAAGGCCCGTGGCATGGCGGAATTGACCAACGCGATTCAGAAGTTCTTTCTCGAACACAGCCGTCTGGGCATTCCGGTGATCTTTCACGAAGAGTGCTTGCACGGCCAGGCTGCTCCAGATGGGACCAGTTTTCCGCAGCCGATTGCGCTGGGGGCGACATTCAATCCCGAACTGGTGGAGAAGCTGTTCACGATGACGGCTCTGGAAGCTCGTTTGCGCGGAACCAACCAGGCACTGACGCCAGTGGTGGACGTGGCACGCGAGCCGCGCTGGGGACGCGTGGAAGAGACGTACGGCGAAGATCCATTCCTGGTGTCGCGGATGGGCATTGCTGCAGTGCGCGGCTTCCAGGGTAAGAAGAATTTCCGCGAGAAGAAAAACGTGATTGCCTGCCTGAAGCACTTTGTGGGGCACGCGGAGCCGGAGGGCGGTCAGAACTGCGCGCCGACGCACGTGACCATGCGCGACCTGCGCGAGATCTTCCTGTTCCCGTTCAAGGAAGTGATCGACAAGGCCGGAGTGCTGAGCGTGATGGCCTCGTACAACGAGATCGACGGGGTTCCCTCGCACGCCAATAAGTGGCTGCTGCGCGATGTGCTGCGCAAGGAGTGGGGTTTCAAGGGCTTTATCGTCTCCGATTATTACGCGATCTGGGAACTGAATTACCGCCCCGATACGCACGGGCACTTTGTGGCGGAAGACAAGAAGGCGGCGGCGGCCTTGGCGGTGAAGGCCGGGGTGAACATCGAACTGCCCGATCCGGACTGTTATCTGAATCTGGTGGAGTTGGTGAAGGAAGGCACACTCAAGGAAGCGGAACTGGATGAGTTGATTGCGCCCATGCTCTTTTGGAAGTTCGAGATGGGGCTGTTCGACGATCCGTATGTCGATCCCGATGAGGCGGACCGCGTAGTGGGATGCGCAGCGCACAACAAGCTGGCCCTGGAAGCGGCGCATGAGACGGTGACGCTGCTCAAGAACGAGAATCATCTGGTTCCGCTGGACCGGAGCAAGATCAAGACCCTGGCGGTGATTGGCCCCAACGCCAATCGCAGTTTGCTGGGCGGCTACAGCGGCGTGCCCAAGTACAGCATCGGCGTGCTGGAGGGCATCAAGGAGAAGCTGGGCGACAGCGTCAACGTGGTCTACAGCGAGGGCTGCAAGATCACGGTGGGCGGAAGCTGGAACCAGGACGATGTGACGGCCAGCGATCCGGCGGAAGACCTGAAGGCGATTGCCGAGGCGGTGGAAGTGGCCAAGCAGGCCGACGTGATTGTGCTGGCCATCGGCGGCAATGAGCAGACCTCGCGCGAGGCGTGGGCCCGCAACCACATGGGCGACCGGACGAGTTTGAATTTGGTGGGCAAGCAGGAAGAACTGGTGAAAGCGATGGTGGCGCTGGGCAAGCCGGTTGTGGCCTTCGTCTTCAACGGGCGGCCTATCTCGATCAACTCCGTCAAGGAGACTGTGCCGGCCATCTTCGAGTGCTTCTATCTGGGGCAGGAGACGGGACGCGCAGTGGCGGATGTGCTGTTTGGCGATGTCAATCCCGGCGGCAAGCTGCCGATTACCATCCCGCGCTCGGTCGGTCATCTGCCGGCTTATTACAACTACAAGCCCTCGGCGCGGCGCGGCTATCTGTGGGACGATGTGTCGCCGCTGTTTGCTTTCGGCTATGGGCTGAGTTACACGACCTTCGAGTTATCCAATGTTCGGCTTGCAGATAAGGCAATTGCCCGCGACGGCAAGACGCAGGTGCTGGTGGACGTGAAGAACACCGGAGAGCGAGAGGGCACGGAAGTGGTGCAGATGTACATTCGCGACCTGTTCAGCTCGGTGACGCGGCCGGTCAAGGAACTGAAGGGTTTCAAGAAGGTTTCGCTGAAGCCGGGCGAGAGCGTGACGGTCACGATCGACATCACGCCCGATCTGCTCTCGTTCTGGGACATCAACATGGAGTATGTGGTGGAGCCGGGCGACTTCGAGATCATGGTGGGCAACTCCTCGCGGGACGAGGATTTGACCAAGCTGATTCTGAAGGTGACGAAGTAGCGCAACGATGTTCCCCGCGGAGTTGCGGGGCATACGCTGGCAGCGCCGTTGCACGGACTCATGTGGCGGCGCTGAACCGATTGGATCGCGAACCATTCTCTGCAACGAAAGCGGGTAGAAGTCGATGAGCGGTACGAGCGCAAAACTCTCTTTTGGAGAGAAATTTGGATACGGCCTGGGCGACATGGCGGCGAACTTCGTCTTCCAGGCGATGATGGCTCTGCAACTGAACTTTTATACCGACACCTTTGGGCTGTCGGCGGCGCAGGCGGGCACGATGTTTCTCATCGTCGGCCTGGGAGCCGCCGCGTTCAATCCCGTGATGGGCGTGATTGCCGACCGCACCAAGACCCGCTGGGGCAGGTTCCGGCCCTGGCTGTTGTGGACGGCCGTGCCGTTTGGCGTGATTGGTGTTCTGACCTTTACCACCCCCGATATGAGCGCGCCCGCCAAGCTGATCTATGCCTGGGTGACTTATCTGGCAATGCGCCTCATCTACACGATGAACAATGTGCCGTATGCCTCGCTGACCGGGGTGATGACGGACGATCCCAACGAGCGGACGAGCATTGCGTCGTACCGCCAGCTTTTTGCCAACGCCGCGGGCTTCATTGTGCAGAGTCTGGCGATTCCCATGGTGATCTTTCTTGGCCATGGAAGCAGTGCCCGTGGCTACCAGTTGACGATGGGGATCTTCCTGGTGGCCAGCGTAGTGATGTTCCTGATTGCTTTTGGAGTTAGCAAGGAACGGATTCAGCCCGATCCGAAGCAGGACTCTTCGGTGTTGCAGGACTTGTCCGACTTGGTCAAGAACGGTCCCTGGGTCGCGCTCTTCCTGGTGGTGACCTTCTACTTTATCGCCACCATGATCCGCAACAGCGTGATGCTGCCCTACTTCAAATACTGTGCGGGCAACCAGATACTCTTCAGTTGGTTCAACGGCTTCGGGTTGACGGCGCTGCTGATCGGCGTAGCCTGCTCGACGGCTCTGACCAAGCGCTTCGGTAAGCGCACGCTCTTCTTCTGGAGCATGTTGCTGACGGGCCTTCTGTGTGGCGCACTGTTCTTTTTGCCAGCGACGGCAACCGCGCCGATCTTCGGCCTGGAAGTTGTGCGGCAATTTATCTACGGCTGCTCGGGTCCGTTGCTGTGGGCCATGATGGGCGATGTGGCCGACTATGGCGAATGGAAGACGGGACGGCGCGCCACTGCCACGGTGACTTCGGCGGTAGTGTTTGCGCTGTGGATCGGACTGGCTCTGGGTGGTGCACTGGCCGGCTGGCTGCTCTCGCTGTATGGCTACCAGTCCAATGCCGTGCAGAGCGAACATGCGCTGCTGGGCATTCGCCTGATTGCCTCGGTCTTCTCTGGCGCGGGATTCCTTGCTGCCGCTGTTTGCCTGCTCTTCTACGGCATCACCATGAAGCTGAACATGACGATCTCGCACGACCTGTCGGAACGGCGCAAAGACTTCTCCTCGCCGAGCGCATAAAAAAGCTTCCTCCACCGGCCGCTCCCGCTCTATCGGGTGCGGCCGTTTTTTTGCAAAGAAGCTTTGGCTGGTTGAAGCAGCGAATCGAGGGTGTTCTCTAATCCGCCAGTTGCGCCACGGGCTGACGCGCGGCGGCGGCTTCCATGAGGGGGAGGACGGTCTGCAGTTTCTGGAATTCCGGGTGGTCGTGGAGAGGCGCGAGGCGCGGATCGGCGAGCGTCTGGAAGAACCAGGGGCAGTGCGCCTCCGCGCTATTGCGCAGTTCGGCGACGGCGGTCTCTGTATCTCCCAATGCTGCATAGGCGGCGGGGGTGAAGGAACTGGGAACAAAGCGCTCCCGGCTTAGCCACTGCAGCCGTTCCAGTATGGTGCGAGCCTCGTCGCTGCGGCCGGCGCGGGCTAGCGCGTAGGCGTGGACTGCTGTGGCCAGATCGAAGTACGGCGAGCGCTTTGCCAGGCCTTGTGCCAGCTGCACAGCGCGCGAGGCATTGTCATTGAAGGCCAGAATCACGGCCCCATAGAGGGAGATGAATCCGTGGTTGGGAAAGAGGGCGAGACCATGCCGGATCTGATCGATGCTCTCGGCGATTCGGCCCTCCAGATGGAGGGTCCAGGCCAGACGGGCATGCAGCCAGGGTGAATAGGAATCCTCTTTGAGGGCCGCCTGGAGCAGATCGTAGGCTTCGGCAAAACGGTGGCGGCTGAGGGCGAACATCACCCGTAAACGGGCGATCCATGGATCGTGGGGCAGATGCGCCGAGAGGGAGAAAGCTTCAAGGGCTGTGGGGAGATCGTGGTCAACATGGAAGCTGATCCATCCGACGGCGGGCAGCAGGGTTTTGGAGCGAAGGGCAAGATCGGGAATGGACGGTGCGACCGTTTCACACGAAGTTGCGAGTGGGGACCCGAATGCGGCGGCGCGGCGCACATAGCCGGCGGCAACGGCTGGAGGCATGAAACCGTAGAAGGCTTCGGCTACAGACAGATTTGCCAAATCCACGTGTGCGGCGATCAGGGAAGGATCCAGTTCGGTGGCGCGGATGAGATGCTGCAGAGCGTCTTGCATGCGATGGCGCTGCAGCGTCTGCCATTCGTGGTGCGCATGCTGGAAGAGTTCGTAAGCCTCGCGTTGCTGCGGCTCGCCGGCGATTTTAGCATCGGGAGCGGCGGTGACGCTGTTGCACTCGAGCGCTGAAGTGAGCGCACCGAGGGTATCGCTTTGGACTTCTCCGCTCAAGCGAAAGAGCAGGCGCGCGACCAACTCGGACTCCAGTCCGGCAACCCGGTTTTTGGCAACCAGCAGGTCTTCTACCCAGATTTGCGTGCCGTCCTTGACCCGGATCATTTCTGCACGCAGCCGGAAATGAGCAGGCAGCGCGCGCAGGCTACCCGTCAGGACCAAGTCAGCCTTGAGAGCGTCCCCAATTTGCTGGGCGGTTTGGCCGTGGAGCGCCAGAGTGAAGACGGAGTCCCGCGCCAGCAGGGAGACGATGGGCGGCCGGGTGTTGGTGAGCCGGACGATAGCTTCCTCTGCGACGGCGGAGCCAAGATGCTCGGGTACGGCGCAGCCGGTGGCGAAGGGCATGACGGCCAGCCGTGGAAGCGTACGGGCCGTCGGCGCGCCGTCCTGCCGCACTTCAGCAGAGAAACGGTAGCCACGCTTGTAGATGGTTTGGATGCACTTTTCCGGCTCCAGCCGCTCACGCAGCGAGGAGAGGCACTTGGGAACACTGTCTGCGGTTACGTGCACATCGCCCCACAGTTCCTGCCTCAGTTGCAGGGGCGTGACCACCTGACCGGCGTTCTGCAGCAGCAGCCGGAGTGCTGCCAATTCCTTGGGAGGCAAGTGAATCAACGCATTTCCGCGCCGCAGTGTTCCGTCTGTCTCGAGCCGGAAATTCGCAAAAGAGAACCCCGGCACGGAGCCGGGAGAAACTATCGAAGGCTCTATCATCCCATCCAACATTTTCCTGGAGTCCCGGTCAACCTGCCGGCGTTCGCTCGTCTTATGCAACAGACGAACAGCAACCTTGGCAAGAGTTGCGAGGCACCCAACGTCAACATCCGGGGAAGAAGCCGACTCGTGCGATCAAACCCAAAAAATCGAATTTTATAGTACAAGTAGAACTCGATTATTCCAGTTTGCGCTGCCGAAAAGCGATAGCTTGGCAACTTTCCTCGTCCTTAAGTAACCCCAATCGGATTACCTGAGGATTTTATCCAAAGAGCACATATGTGGATACTGGATAATTCGTATTTGCCTGAGGTTTATTCACCTATTGAAATGCGGCACGGTTTTTTAGCAAAGAGATGCGGCGGCTGCGGTTGCTTGCGATGAGAAAGGGCGATTCGAGCGAAAGAGGAAGGATGGGCGGCCGGATATTCAGCAAAACTTCAGAGATTATTCAGAAGCAGGAACTGCGGCATCCGCAAGACTGGAAGCAGGGAGTTTGTCATGGAAAAGGCAATTTCGTACGCTCACTGGTCACTGGAACCCTATTGCATCGGCGCGAAACTGCGCTTGCTGCGCACTCAGAAGAGGCTCACGCTTTCCCGGCTGGCGGCCGAAACGGGGCTTTCTACCGCGCTGCTTTCCAAGCTGGAGACGGACCGCATGATTCCTACGCTGCCCACCCTGGCTACCATCAGCCGGGTCTACGGCGTCGGCATGAGCTATTTTTTTGCGGAGCCGGCGCAGCACACCCTGTCGATCACCCGCAAGGCCCATCTGGAGGAAAACAGTCGCGGCGCGGATGCGGTGAAGATCACGCCGCTGAATTCGCCGGTCGGGGAGCCGCGGATGCTGGCGCAAATGGTCGAGTTTGCGGCGGGCGGAGCGGTCTCGTCCGCGGACGCCTTCCGCGAGACGAGCGGCTTGGTGTATGTGCTGGAAGGACGGCTGCAACTGGACGCCGGAGGGTTGCACGAAGTGCTCGAAGCGGGCGATTGCGCGTATATGGAGAGCGAAATGGCGCTGACCTGGAGCGCCGCAGGAAAGCACCGCTGCCGGGTGCTGGCGGTGTTGCCTGCGCCAGTGCACAGCGAGCCCTGAGCGTTGCTGATTTCGTAATGCGAGCGTTGTGCCTGCCCACCCTAGCCACAAAAACAAGAACGTGGCGAGGGTGGGGCACCCGAAGTTGTTCATCACAGAAAAGCAGAATCGCGAAGGGCACATCCCGGCGGGTTAGTGCGCGATAAGAACCTCTTTTTCCAGGGCGATGGCGCGCGGAAAGAGCAGGTTGTTTTCCAGGTGGATGTGCTGGTGGAGGTCGCGCTCGAAGGCGTCGATGCCGTCGTAGAGGCCAACCAGCGTGGGGCAGGCGTCGGCCGGAGGAGTGAAGTTTCGGGTGGATGCGCGCATTTCTATGAGCAGCGCTCCGGCAGCTTCGTGCTCGCTGAGCATCATCTGGACGGGGCTTTCCACGGTGGGGAAGCAGGCGTGAGGCGCGGGTCCAGAGCCGTTATGGAACTTTTCAAGGGCTTCGATGTAGGGGAAGAGGATCAGTTCTTCCTTGCTGAGGTGGTTGAGCAGCTCTGTACCCAACTGGTGCAACTGACGCTCAATCTGAATGACTTCCGGGTGCACCGGGCCATGCTTGGCGGCGCAGCGCTCCGCCACGGGCAGCAGCCGGGGTAGTTCGTTGCGCACATAGGCGTGGTGGGTTGAGACGATGTGCTGGATCAGCTCGGACGGCGTGGACTGGGTAAAGTCTCGTGCGGGCTGAGCGGCGGCGGTGGACTCGGCCAGGGCGGCCAGTACGGCGTCGACGTTGATGTTTTTCTGGGCGCAGGCCTCGGCCAGAGGACGGTTGCCCCCGCAGCAGTAGTCGAGATGAAAGCGCTCGAAGACACGGATGGTGGCGGGCTGCGCGAGAGCGATGGAGCGAAGAGTGGATTGGGAAGTGGTCATGTTGAACCTCCTGATGAAGTGAGGTTAGGCGGCTCTGTCTGGCGCGGCAGCGACTTTAGTCACGAGGCGTGCGGAATTCGCGAGGAAGTGCGATTTATGCCGAGGCTTTGCCGGTGGTGAGGCTCAGTCTGTACGATTACGGGGAAATAAGAGAACAAAAAATTATGCGACCTAATTCGAATTTGATGAAGGCAACACTGACCGGCGCACTGGGCGGTCTGCTGTTCGGCTTTGACACGGCAGTGATCTCTGGCGCCATCGATGCACTGAAACAACTTTTTGGATTGACCGCGCAGGGCATGGGATGGACGGTAGCCATTGCGCTGATCGGCACGGTGATTGGCGCGCTGGGCGCGGGTGTGGTGGGGCAGAAGCTGGGCAGCCGCGAAACGCTGCGGATTACGGCGGTGCTGTATCTGATCTCCGCGCTGGGCTGCGCGTTTGCGTGGAGCTGGCCTTCGCTGGTGCTGTTCCGATTTATGGGCGGGCTGGGCATCGGCGCTTCTTCCGTGCTGGGGCCGGTCTACATTACCGAACTGGCGCCGGCCAAGTGGCGCGGACGGCTGGTGGGGACCTTCCAATTCAACGTAGTGTTTGGCATCTTGCTGGCCTATGCCTCGAACTATCTGGTTCGCCAGATGCACTTGGGCGCGGCGGAGTGGCGCTGGCAGTTGGGCGTGGCCGCTATACCGGCCCTGGGATTTCTGATTCTGCTCTTCGGCATTCCGCGCAGCCCGCGCTGGTCTGCCTCGCGCGACCGCATCGATGAAGCGCTGGCTGTGCTGAAGCAGATGGGCGAGCCGAATCCAGAGGCCGAACTGGCCGACATTCGCGCCGCACTGGCGCAGGAGCACACGTCAGCTCACCAACCGGTCTTCCGCTGGAAGTACCGCTACCCGCTGTTTCTGGCCATCAGCATTGGCGCGTTCAACCAACTGGCGGGCATCAACGCCATTCTCTATTACCTGAACGACATTTTTGCCGCTGCGGGATTCAGCCAGGTTTCTGGCGACCAGCAGGCCATTGCGATCGGCTTTACCAATCTCATCTTCACCATGGTGGGCATGGCGGTGATTGACAGGCTGGGCCGCAAAACGCTGCTCCTGATTGGCGCTGCGGGCACGGCCACCTGCCTGACCGGCGTGTCTTGGCTGTTCGCCACGCATTCGCACCCTGGGGCGCTGGTGTGGCTGCTGGTCACGTATATCGCCTTCTTCGCGCTCTCGCAGGGCGCTGTGATCTGGGTGTACATCGGCGAGGTTTTCCCCAACTCGGTCCGCTCCAAGGGCCAGGGCGTGGGCAATGCCAGCCACTGGATTATGAACGCCGCCATTGCACTGGAGTTTCCGGTGCTGGCCGCGCAGATGGGAAGGAGCGCTCCGTTTGCGTTCTTTGCCTTCATGACCGTGGTGCAGTTCTTTGTGGTGTTGTTTGTCTATCCGGAAACCAAGGGGCAGACACTGGAACAGTTGCAGCGGCGGCTGATTCGTTCGGAGTAAACCCCTGCGGTGGTGCCGGCGTTATTAGGCGGGCTTTCAAGACGAGCTTTGTGCTGGCCCACCCTAGCGACAAAAACAAGAGCGTCGCGAGGGTGGGGCACCCGGACATCTGGGATGGGCTCGGGTTTACTGCTCTGTGGTCTGCTCAGGGGTGACCCAAGTCACGAGCGAAGGGACAGTCGGCGTTCTATATAATCTGTCTACCGGAGGGCCTTTCGGGGTTCCGGCAAAGCGAATTATGGGTGAGGTCAGCGATGACGCAGACAGCGGTTCCGGTTACGGAAAATATCAGGGAAGTGGTGCAGACCGTAGTGGAGGTTCTGCGCGCCCCGAAGGCCGAAGAAGACTCGCCCCTGGTGGCTGCCAACTCCTTTGAGGCCGAGGCTTTGCGCACGGAGATTTTGCGCGTTGGCCGCAAGCTGTGGGATCGGCAGTTTGTGGACGGCAACGGCGGCAATATCAGTGTCAGGTTGGGCTCGAAGTATGTGCTGTGCACGCCCACCATGCTGAGCAAGGGCGACCTGGAACCGGCAGACATCTGCCTGTCCGACCTGGAAGGCAACATCCTGGCCGGGGACCGTTCGCGCACCAGCGAGCTGCTTCTGCATCTGGAGATATACAAGGCCAACTCGAAGGCCCGCGCCGTGCTCCACTGCCATCCGCCCTACGCCACGGCCTTTGCCATCACTGGCACGGTGCCGCCCAACGGGCTGATTCCGGAGTATGAGATTTTTGTTGGCCCGGCAGCGGTGTCGCCCTATGAGACGCCCGGCACCCAGGCTTTTGCCGAGACGGTGCTGCCTTTTGTGCAGGACCACAACACTATTCTGCTGGCCAACCACGGCGTTGTCTGCTGGTCCGACACCGTGACCCATGCCGAGTGGCTGGCCGAGATCATCGACAACTATTGCAAGACGTATGTGATCGCCTTGCAGATCGGCAAGCCGCTTACGTTTATCCCGGACGACAAGATTCAGGAGATTTTGGCGCTCAAGCAGCGGCTGGGATTCCCGGATGCGCGGTTGCCGAAGGATGCGTCCGGTCCGGTGGTGAAGGATACGGCCGAGATGGAGCGGCTGGTGGAGCAGGTGGTGGCGCGGCTGGAAGGGCGGGACTGATCTGGCCCGGCGCGGCGGGCGAGGGGAAAGCGAAACCGTGCTACACTGAATTTGCGCTCAGTGATTTGGTCGTGAGCGGCGGTTCGCCTTACCAGGCAACTTAGCCAGGCACAGATTTTCCCAAGCCCCTACAGCGTAACCCCTAGAGTCTCCTACCCGGCGGCTCAGTTTTCGACCTCAACGGTCTGAAAACGAACGAGCGCCTCAGCATCCTTGATTTGGATCGGCGCAGTGAAACCGGGAAACACGGGAGCGGGGTCAGCCAACCGGCAGTGTGCCGCGCGGCGTACTAGTAGCGTGTGGCAGCTCCGGGCCTCGGGCATTTCCCCTAATGAATGCTTGCCGGCCAGTCTTTTTGAACGACTTTCGGTTCTCCCTTACGCATATCGATCGCAGGCCTGTACGCGAAGAGGATTCGTGTGTGCGCCTCATGTCCGGTTCCGAATGCAGGCCGCGGGGAAACCCGTGCGCTCCCGGAATCCATCAGGAAACCTCTCTATTTTGACTACACAGTTCTCGCAGTTCTCTCTTTCGCCCGCCCTCATGGCGCGGCTTGACGCCAACAAGTTCGAAATTCCCACCCCTGTTCAGGTTGCGGCCATTCCTCCTGCTCTGGAGGGCCGCGATGTGCTGGCCACCGCGCAGACGGGCACCGGCAAGACGCTCAGCTATCTGATTCCGATTGTGGAAATGCTGCAGAAGACCCAGGAACGCGGCGCACACGCGCTCATCCTGCTGCCCACACGCGAGCTGGCCATGCAGGTGGAGCAGGCTTTCAAGACCATCCGTTCGAGTTCGCAGCAAGCCGCGGCCCTGGTGGTGGGCGGCATGGCGGAACGGCCGCAGATCGAAGCGATTCGCCGCGGCGCGCGCCTGATTGTGGCTACCCCCGGACGGCTTGAGGACTACCTCAAGCGCAAGCAGGTTCGCCTGGACCAGATCAAGATTCTGGTTCTGGACGAAGTGGACCGCATGCTGGATATGGGCTTTCAGCCCGCCATTCAGCGCATTGCGACCATGCTGCCTGAGGTTCGCCAGACGCTTTGCTACTCGGCAACGCTGGAAGGCGCTATCAAGGATGTGGCCCGCAAGTATCTGAACAACCCGGCGCGCATCGAGATTGGCTCGGTTCTGAAGCCGGCGGAAAACGTTGAGCTGCGCGCATTCGATGTGGATCCGGATAAGAAGCAGGAGCTTCTTGAACACCTGCTCGAAAAGGAAGAAGGCAGCTTCCTGGTTTTCGTGCGCACCAAGCATGGTGCAGACCGCGTGGCGCGGCGTCTGGTCCGCTCAGGCTGGTCGGCAACGCAGATTCACGGCGATCGCACCCAGGCGCAGCGGAATGCCGCTCTGCGCAGCTTTGCCACGGGGCATCACCGCGTGCTGGTTGCCACCGACGTTGCCGCTCGCGGTATCGACGTGGCCAACGTGGCGCAGGTGATCAACTTCGACATTCCCAAGATGGCGGAGGACTTTGTCCACCGTGTCGGCCGTACCGGTCGTGCCTCGGCCCACGGCATTGCTTCCACCTTTGCCGGACCTTCGGAGCGCGGCGACTTGCGCAAGATTGAGCGCTCGCTTTCGATCACGATGAAGCACTTCCGGGTTCGCGCGGCGGATATGGCTCCGGCCGAAAACGCGGCGTAAGGACAGTTGTCATTGGTCAGTTAGAAAAGGCGGGTGCCCCGTTTCTTGTGCAATTTGATTGCATGGGAGGCGGGGCACTCGCATTTGCACAGAAGTTGCGCGGTGGAAGTGGAAAACTCCTATCGCGGTCGGGCCGTTTGTCCGGCTTTTCGTTGACTCTGTGCTTGGAATCACGTATTCTGGAATCCTTGCGCGGTGTTGCGCCTGGGGTCTGTGTGTGGTCACCCGGACTCGGCTGGTCGATACCCTGGAGGGATCGGCTGGAACAGGCATAGCGGCGGCTGGATGCGCGTGTTTGGCGCAAGCCCAGTTGAGCCGCAGCCCGAAAGGGCCAGGCCCGCAAGCCTCACCCGAACAGATTTGTTTGGAAGTGGGAGAAATGAGGCCCGTGCGTATTTGGCATGGGTGATGGCGCATTGCGCTGAAGTTTTTGTAGGGATGTGCTGTACGGCTGGCCGGGGCGACCGGAAATCGACGAGCCGGGCAGGTTTTCTAGAGGGCAGGAGAAAAGATGTCGACCTTTGTTCCGAGCGGTAAAGATATAGACCGCAAGTGGTTTGTGATTGATGCCAGCGGCCAGACGCTGGGCCGTTTGGCGACCAAGGCCGCCGACGTGTTGAGCGGCAAGCTGAATCCTCAGTATGTGCCGTACATCGATGTGGGCGACCATGTGATCGTCATCAACGCGGAGAAGGTGCGCCTGACCGGCCTGAAGGCCGAGAGCAAGCTCTATCGCCGCTACACCGGTTTCCCCGGCGGACTGCGCGAGGAGTCATTCTTGCGTCTGTTGAACCGCAAGCCGGAGCAGATTTTGGAGCAGGCCATCAAAGGCATGCTGCCCAAGAGCAAGATGGGCCGCCAGATGGCAACCAAGCTGAAGGTTTATCGTGGCGAGCAGCATCCGCATCAGGCGCAGTTGCCTGTAGCCCTGGACATCGCATAAGCGGCGTCGCAAAAAGCATTTAGCCGGGTTCCGACAGTGAAACCGGCGGAGAGAGTCAAGAGAGCATGGCAGATCTGGTTCAGTACTACGGGACGGGGCGTCGCAAGACGGCGATCGCGCGCGTCTTTCTGCGTCCGGGAACGGGCGAATGGAAAGTCAACGGCAAGAAGTTTGAAGAGTACTTCGTGACCGAGCAGCAGCGCACGTCCGCCAAGCACACCCTGGCGGTGGTTGAGCTGGCATCGAGCTTCGATGTGGTGACCACCGTGAAGAGCGGCGGCGTA
>Ga0224531_1000290_pt1 | contig 28270 bp, 18 predicted proteins | sample CBST100metaG_FD_179876 | JGI IMG/M metagenome (GOLD analysis project Ga0224531, IMG submission 179876) | Peat soil microbial communities from Stordalen Mire, Sweden - C.B.S.T100 | ecosystem: Environmental > Terrestrial > Soil > Wetlands > Peat | place: Sweden: Norrbotten County, Stordalen Mire...
GCTCGGCCATCCGCAGCCTGCGGCCATCCGCAGCCTGCGCGATGATCTCCGCCGCGTGAGCCGCCAGAATCCCCCGCTCCGTCCGCGTTGGGTAGTATTCCGGCAGCTCCGTGATCCGCTCGAAAAGCCGCGAGCCAGCCTCGTCGTAAAAGAGCCAGGGCGGCAGCCGCTTCTGCCCGGCCGTGAGCCCCTCCCGGACCACTGTGGCGACGGACTCCTCGATGCGCGTTTCTTCGGTCGGCAATGCTGACTTGCTCATGCGCTCTCCTGATTGCTGCCTGCTTTGAAAGCTGTCTGCACCGGGCCGCGCGGGTTAGAGACGCGCCAGCCGAATCCCGGAAAACTGCCAGCGCGTCTCAGGCGCGAAGAAATTCCGGTATGAGGCCCGTATGTGCTTCTCCGGCGTCACGCAGGAGCCCCCGCGCAGCACCATCTGTCCGCTCATGAATTTGCCGTTGTACTCGCCCAGCGTCCCTGGCAGCGGCTTGAACCCCGGATAGCCCAGGTAGGCGCTCGCCGTCCATTCCCAGCAATCCCCGAACTGCTGCGCAGGGCCCTGATTTTGGTCGGGTTTCACGGCCGGTAAGGGCAGCAGCCTCCCGGAATCCAGCAGATTCCCGCTCGTTGCCCGGCCCTCCACTGCAGCCTCCCACTCAAACTCCGTGGCCAGCCGCTGGCCAGCCCAGCGCGCATAAGCATCGGCCTCATAGAAGCTGATGTGGCTCACCGGCACGTCTTCCAGCTTCTCCAGCCCTAGCTCCCCGCGTAGGGTAAAGACGCTCCAACTCCCGTCGCGCTCGGTCCAGTAGAGCGGAGCCTGCCAGCCGTTGGCCTTCACCGCATCCCACCCCGCGGAGAGCCAAAGCTCGGGTCGACCGTAGCCGTCGGCGGCGATAAAATTCGCAAATTCTCCGCAGGTCACCAGCCGTTTGGCCAGCGCATAGGGCTCCAGCCACACCCGGTGGCGCGGCAATTCATTGTCAAAGCAGAATCCTTCGCCGCCGTGCCCAACCTCGCGCATCCCGCCTTCAAATTCCACAAATTCCGGGTGTCGCGAATCTCCACCGGCGATCTCTCCTGACTCCTCCAGCCCTGCCTTGTACGCCGGTCGCAGAGGATTCGTGAAGAATGCATTCAGAATGTCGGTCAGCAGCAGTTCCTGGTGCTGTTCTTCGTGGTTCACGCCCAGCTCGATCCGCTTCAGCGCCTCCGGCTCGGGGCCCGCGGCCAAAAACCGCTCCATCGCCTCGTCCACATGCTGCCGGTAGCGCAATACCTCCTCCAGTCCCGGCCGCGAAAACGACGCCCGCAGCCGCTTCTCAGGAAAGGCGGCAAAGCTCTGGTAGTAGCTGTTGAAAAGCCACGGAAAATCCGCGTTGAACAGCCGGTAGCCGGGCTGAAACACCCCCAGGACAAACGACTCGAAGAACCACGCCGTATGCGCCAGGTGCCACTTGGCCGGCGAGGCCTCAGGGCACGACTGTACCATCATGTCTTCGGGCGTCAGGCCTTCGCACAGCTCCAGCGTCCGCCGCCGGGCCGCGTGAAATCGTGTGGCAATCTCCACTTGCTCCCTACATTGGCTGGCCGTGCTCATCCTCAACCCTCCCGCATCGAAAAGAGTGTATCTCACTGCTTGGCGGTGCAACCGGTCCTTGAGCAATCCTTTGCCGCGCCGGCCCATTTTTCCTCAGAGCACCCAATGATCGGATGCTTCCTCGATCCCCCGCGAACCAGGAAAGCGATTCCGGGCCAGTTGTAATTCAATAGAGCAGGATCAATAATGCAAAGTTACGGTGGGGTTGTCGATTGGTTTCGCATCCCTTCGCAAGGAGGGAAGATGCCCAGGATGAATGCATGCCGCTGGCTGCCGGCTCTCATGGTCCTTGCAGCCCTCGCCGCTCAATCGCCGGCCGCCGTCGGGCAAACCGCCCCTCAGGCGCCGCCGGCCATCCCGCAGCCCGTGCCTGCCGCAAGCTCAGCACAAGCTCCGCCCTCCGCCGAAGAGGTAGCCGACTCCCTGATGGCGCACCAACACTACCAGGCCGCCATCGACGCTTACAAAAAGGCGACCCCCAATTCCGCGGCCGTTTTGAACAAGATGGGCATCGCCCACCAGATGATGTTCAACCTGAACGATGCCGCCCGCTGTTACCAGGCATCTTTGAAGCTCGATCCGACCAACGCCCGCGTGATGAACAACCTGGGCACCGTCTACGACTCCCTCAAGCAATACGGCAATGCCGAGCGCATGTACCGCCGGGCGCTCAAAGTCACCCCCGGCTCGGCTCTGATTCTGAAGAACCTGGGCACCGACCTGCTGGCACAGCACAAATACAAAAAAGGCTGGGAAGCCTACAAAGCCGCCCTCGTCCAGGACCCGGAGATTTTTGAGAACACCGGCAGCCCCCGCGTGGAAAACCCGGCCACCGTCCAGGAGCGCGGCGCCATGAACTACTACATGGCCAGGGGTTGCGTCCGCGCCGGCCAAAACGACCGCGCCATCGAGTTCCTGCGCATGGCGCTCAATGAAGGGTTTACCACTCCCAAGAAGATCATTGCCGACAACGAGTTCGCCGCCCTGCGTGGGCTCCCGGCCTTCGAGCGGTTGCTCGCCTCCCAACCCTCTCAGTAACACCCAGCCGGTCGCAGCACCTTCCTGATTTCCGTGCCCTTTTCCTGGTGCGGACCAGGCGAAGGCGATTGGCCGCACCGCAGGTGCAAATCAATGCACCGCCATCTGGTCGGTGCTCTTTGGATTGTTCGACTTCAGCAGGAAGGAAAGGAAGAACATCGCTGCCGCCGCCGCGGCCAGCACCACGTACGTGTCCAGATACGACAAGGCAGCGGCCTGGCCCATCAGGCTTTGATAAACCAGCGCCAACCCGGAAGCCTGCGGCGCACCGTGCGCCTGCGTCGCCATGCCTTGAAAGGCCGTCGTCAGAGCCGGGCATCCCGGACTCAGGCGCTCGGACAGCCGGGCGATATGGAATTGCTGGCGGCGGGAGAGAATCGTCGTGACCACCGAGGCGCCGACGCTCATTCCGATGTTGCGTACGAAATTAGTCAGCCCGGAAACCGCATCGGTCCGGTCTTGCGGAACCCCAAAATAGGAAACGGTGATCGCCGGAACGAAGATAAAGCCCAGCGGCGCAAACTGCATCACCATGATCTCCGAAGCGGTCAGAAAACTGATATCCAGAGAAAGAAGCCGGGTGGTAAAGAACAGTCCGGCCGCAGAGGCGATCCAGCCCACCGCGATCAGATACTTGGCCGGTATCTTCGACGTAAGGATGCCGACAATGGGCATGGTGATCATCATCATGCCAGCGCCGGCTGAAACCACCTGGCCCGACTGCTGCGCGGTGTAGCCCAGCAGAAGCTGGAGAAACTGGGGCATCAACACGGTCGCAGAGAAGACCACCGCTCCGGCGATGAACATCATCACGCAGGCGCTGGAGAAATTGACGATTTTGAATAACTTCACGTCCACAATCGGCTGCTTCTGACGCCATTCCCACACCACCAGGCCGCTCAGGCAAACCACGGAGATTATCACCAGGGTGGTAATGAAGCGCGAACCGAACCAGTCGTCTTCCTGCCCCTTGTCCAGGAAAATCTGCAGCGCCGAGACGCCTACCATCAGCAACGAGAAGCCAATGTAATCGAAGCGCATCTCGCCGGGTTTGAAGCGCCGCAAAAAGGGTGGATCTTCCACGAATCGAAAGACCAGCCCCATCACCAGAAGCCCCACCGGCAAGTTGATCAGGAAGATCCAGCGCCAGGAATAGTTGTCGGTGATCCACCCACCCAGGATGGGCCCCAGTGCAGGCGCGACTAACGCCGTTACGGCAAACAGCGCAAAGGCGGACCCGCGCTGCTTCGGCGGAAACGAATCTGCCATGATGGCTTGCGACATGGGCTGCAAGCCGCCGCCGCCTGCTCCCTGAAGCGCCCTCGCGATCAGAAGGACGGGCATGCTCGGAGCCAACCCGCAGAGCAGGGAACTAACCGTGAAGATCAGAATGCAAAGGATGAAAAACCGTTTACGTCCCACCGCGCTCGAAATCCAGCCGGTGATGGGCAGAACAATGGCGTTGGCCACCAGGTAGGTGGTTAGCACCCACGTGGCTTGATCCTGACTCGCTCCCAGATTGCCGGAAATGTGGGGCAGCGCCACATTGGCGATGCTGGTGTCGAGCACCTCCATGAAGGAGGCGATGGCCACAACCACGGCGACCAGCCAGGGGTTGTACTTGGGCTTCCAAATCTGCTGCGGCTGGGCGTCGGCCAAGAGGAATTCCTCGATCGGGACTCGTTACAATACGAAACATGTCGTTTCGTATATCATCACAATACTACACTGAAGCGGGTGACCCGATGCGCCAACGGAAGACCGAAACCGCGCCGACCCCCAGCCGCTCTGCCGGCAGACCCCGCAGCGAGGCCTCGCGCGCCTCGATCCTCGACACCGCCTACCGCTTCCTCTGCGACAAGCCCGTCTCCCTCATCTCCACCGTGCACATCGCGCGCAAGGCCGGGGTAAGCTCCGCAACCGTCTACCGCTGGTGGCCCACAAAAGAGGCGTTATTGCTGGACGCCTTCCTCCACAAGGCGGATCATGAGCTGGTCCTCAAGAGCGAAGGCTCTCCGCTGGAGCGCCTGAAAGAGTACGTCCTCCAGGTCGGCCGCTTCTTCACCGGCGAAAACGGCACCGTCGTTGCCCGCCTGCTCACGGCCATCCAGGACAATGCGGCCCTGCGCAAGGAGTTTCTTGAGCGTGTCTACTCGCCTCGCGACAAGGAGATTCGGGCGCTCGTGAAAGAGGCCATCCGCCTGCACCAGCTCCCCGCCGCCATGGAAGTCACCGTCTTTCTCGACACCATCGTCGGCCCTTTGCTGGCGCGCCTGCTCATCCGCCATGAACGTATCGACGAGGCCTTTGTCAGTTCGGTTTTCGATTGGGTCGTTGCGGGCTCCGCAGCCGGCCAGCCAGCCGGAAAGCGCCGGCCTAACTAGTGTGGTGAGTCTGAAGTTCGCGGCAGAGCTTGAGGCCTGGTTGCTCGGCGGAAAGCGCTGAAAATGCAGATCCTTCGCTACGCTCAGGATGACATTTCATTTGATATGAGCGTTAGAGACACCACACTAGCTCTCGATGTAATCCCAGAACGAGTCGGCCAGCTCCGCGCCCAGTTCGTTGATCATGCGCCGCGAGGCACGCTCCACCTCTTCGATCAGTCCGTGCAGATAATCCCGCGAGCGCGAGATGGCCACCACGCCGATCGTGGCCGTCTGCCACACCACCGCCTCGTCCATCTCGGCCACGGAGACGTTGAACCCTTGCTTGAGCTGGTCTTTGAGGGAGCGCACCACCTGCCGCCGGTCCTTCAACGACTGGGCGTGCTCGATCCGAATTTCCAGGGTCAATTGAGCGACAGGCATGAGGGCACGGAATTTACACCGCCAGTGTAAGGCCGAATGCCTTCGCCGCACAGACTTTTTCTATCTTGGCGTATTACTCCCGGCAACCCATCCCTGCCGAACCCGGCCCGTGCTTCAAAATGGGAAACGGCGACGCCCTCATCGATCCATCCTCTGCCGGTGTAAACTTTTCCTTCGCGCGCACGCTCAAGCTTTCGGCGCGCAGGCAGGAATCCATGCGTACAACCATGCTTGCACTCTCACTTGCACTCGTCTTCACAGGAGCTCCGTTGGCCTTCGCTCAAACCCCGCAGCCCAAGCGCCCCATGACCTTCGAGGACATGATGCAGATGAAGCGCCTGGGCGAAACCGCCGTCTCTCCGGATGGCAAGTGGCTGGCCTACTCCGTCACCACCGTCAATCTCGACCAGAACACCAAAACAGCGGAGCTGTGGTTGCAGGCGATTGCCGGAGGAGAGCCGCAGAAGCTGGCCGTGGCGCAGGCTGGCGACTCGGGGGTGCAGTTCTCGTCTGACGGCAAACGCATCCTCTTCCTGAGCAGCCGCGACGGCTCGCAACAGGTCTGGCTGGCCGACTTTGACCCGGCCACCGGAGCCACCGGCAACCCGAAGAAGCTGACGGCGATCTCCACCGAAGCCGACAACGCCCTCTGGTCGCCGGATGGGAAGTCCATCGTCTTTACCTCGGCGGTCTATCCCGACTGCCCAGCCATCACGCCAGCGGACGCCTCGGGCGATAAGTGCAACGCGGAACGGAACGCGACTGCTGCCGCCAGCAAGGTGAAGGCGCAGATTTTCACCCACCTGCTCTATCGCCACTGGGACCACTACACCGGCGACAAGCGCAGTCATCTTTTCCTGGCAACGGTGGAGACCGGCGCACTCCGCGACCTCACGCCCAACGATCCGCGCGACGTTCCGCCCTTCTCGCTCGGCGGCGGCGGCGGTTTCGCCATTTCGCCCGATTCGAAGGAACTCGCCTTCACCGAGAATCTGGACGAAGAACCGGCCATCTCGACCAGCGCCAGCATCTTCACGCTGGACCTGACCGACCCAGCCGCCAAGCCGATGAAGGTTTCCACCTCGAAGGGTGGCAACTTCAACCCCGCCTATTCGCCGGATGGGAAGTATCTCGCCTGGCGCTCGCAGGAACGGGCCGGGTACGAGAGCGATAAGTTTCGGCTGGCTTGCTATGACCGAACAAACAAGAAGGTTGGATATCTTCTTCCGAAGTTCGACCGCTGGGTGGATGAGTTTGCGTGGGGCGCAAAGAATTCCGATGCGATTTTTTTGACGGCTGGAAACCACGGAGAAGCTCAGGTTTTTGGTTTGGATCTCGACGCTTCATCGGGCACGCCCTCGGATCACCTTTGGCAGTTGACGGATGAGGGCGAATACAGCGACTTGCATCCATCTGCTGACGGCAAACGATTGATCGCAGGCCGCATGACTGTAGGTTCTCCAAGTGAGATAGTTTCGCTTGACTCTTCCGTCGTCGGACACGTGATGGACGATTCATTAATCGTATGGCGCAAGGGAACGCCAAAGCCTGAAGTACTTGCTACTGGAGCTATTTCTAGCCAGACGGTAATCACGCACCTCAACGATGCCCTTCTCGCTCAACTCGACCTGCCGAAAATGGAGTCCTTCTGGTTCGAGGCGGCAGACAAGACCAAGCTGCAAGGCTTCGTGATTCCTCCTCCGGGCTTTGACCCGAAGAAAAAATACCCAACGAAGTTGCTGATCCACGGAGGGCCGCAAGGGGCATGGGGCGATGCGTGGAGCTTCCGCTGGAACGCCGAACTCTTTGCCGCCAACGGCTACGTGGTGGTGATGGTCAATCCTCGCGGCTCGACCGGTTACGGACAGGCCATTGTGGATGGCGTGAACGGCGACTGGGGAGGCAAGCCCTTCTCCGACCTGATGCTGGGACTGGATGAAGCCGAGAAGAAATTTCCCTTCATCGACAAGAACCGCGAATGCGCGCTGGGCGCGAGCTACGGCGGCTTCATGGCCAACTGGATTCTGGGCCACACCGACCGCTTCAAGTGCATCGTCAGCCACGACGGCATGTTCAACCCCGAGTCGGCTTACGGCTCCACGGAAGAGATGTGGTTCAACGAGTGGGAGTTCAAGGGCCATCCGTGGGACTACTACGGCAAGCCCGACGCCGAAAATCCCTTCCGCAAGTGGTCGCCGATGATGTCGGCCAAAAACTTCAAGACGCCTACTCTGGTGATTCACGGCCAGCTCGACTACCGCCTCGACGTGAGCGAGGGCTTCCAGCTCTTCGACACTCTCCAACGCCTGAAGGTGCCGAGCAAGATGCTCTACTTCCCCGACGAGGGCCACTGGGTCCTCAAGCCGCAGAACTCGCGCCTGTGGTACAAGACCGTCAACGACTGGGTGGACCAGTGGACGAAGTAGGGACTAAGGGACTAGGGACTAGGGACTGAGGGACTAAGGGACTAAGGGACTAAGGGACCGAGGGAATAGGGAGCAGGTACCGCGAATCCTCCCTTTGGCGACAGGCCTCCGGCGCCGGAGGAAGGATTTGCTCTTGGGGGCCTGAGCTTCGAGATGAGGTTGTACTACAAATGTGAATTTTGTAGTACACTCCGGACCATGAAGACGAGCGTACAGGCACGACTGGACGAGGAGACGCACGCCGCGCTCGAAGTGCTGGTGCGGCGCAATGGATGGAGTACGTCCAGAGCGGTGCGCGAGGGGCTGCAGCTGCTCGTTCGACAGCAAAGCGGTGGAGCGGCCAAACGCATGATCGGGATAGGAATGTTCGATTCCGGCATCCCGGACCTGGGTTCTAACAAGAAATATCTTGAGGGCTTTGGGGGCAACTCCGGCATCGCACGCAAAACTGAGTCGAAGCGAAAGCGCAAGGCCAGTTGAACATGCAGCCAGTCCTGCTCGACACAGGTGTCATTTTCGCCCTCCTCGATCGCAGCGAACGGGCACATGAGGAATGTGTCCGGGTGCTTGATGGCCTGCGCCGCCCGCTCGTGACCTGTGAGGCTGTGATCACCGAGACTTGCTATCTGCTCCGCAGCAGGCCGCAGGCGGCTCAAGCTGTGCTGGCCAATGTGGAGAGCGGCTTCTTCGCGATTCCTTTTCAACTCTCCCGCTCAGCCGCGAAGATTCAAGCCATCCTGACTAAATATCGCGACACTCCCGCGGATTTCGCAGATGCCTGTCTTGTCCAGATGGCAGACGAACTGGACACCGGCGACATTCTCACCCTCGACAACGATTTTGCCCACTATCGTTGGCGCCGGACACGCACCTTTCACATGCTGATTCCCTTGGATTGACCCCATGCCCTTCGGCCGTCCCAAGAAAAAACCCGAACCCCTCAACGAAGCCGGCCTCTTTGAATACGCGGTCCGTTCCCTGGGCCGCGCCATGCGCACCGAGTCCGATCTGCGACGGCTGATGACGGCGCGCGTGGAGCCGGGCGAGCGGGGTGAGGCCATCATTGCGGCCGTGATCCTGCGCCTCAAGGAGTACGGCTACCTGAACGACGCCGCCTTTGCCGAGACCTACGCCCGCCTGCGCCAGGAGAACGAGAAGCTGGGCGAGCGCCGCGTCCGCCAGAGCTTGCAGCAGAAGGGCGTCTCTTCTGACCTGATCGACTCAACCCTCGACGCCCGCTATGGCCAGACCAACGAGGAGACCCTGGCCCGCGAACACCTGGAGCGCAAGCGCATCCGCAAGCCGGAGAATGAGAAAGAGACGGCGCGCGTGATGCGGCGGCTGGTCACCGCCGGGTTCTCCACCGGCGTTATCTACAAGATCTTGCGCCAGTGGGACGTGCCCGATGAGACCCTCGCCGTGCTCGAAAACCTGGACGAAGACCCGCACGCGGAGTAGGGTACGCTAGACCCATGAGCGTCTTCGACGAAAAGCGGGCGGAACTGGAGCAGCACGAGTTCATGATGGGCGTGGAGCGGGGCCGGCTTGCGGTGGCTCTGGACCTGCTCACCGACTCGCTGATCATGGTGGGCCAGCACGGGGTCTACTGCCCCTCCAGCCGCAACCCGAACCTGCCGGCCCTGGATCTGCAGGCCGTTCTGGGCGGCATGAACGGAGCCAAGGAGCTGATCCAGTCGGTGATGGAAGAGCTGCGCGCTGAACGCGACGCCGCCCGGAACACGGCGCCCAACGGAGGCTCCTCCGCACGCTGAATGCCCGCCCGGCGACGAAGCCGCTCCGGAGAACTCCAAAGTACGGTATGCTGGTAATGCGCGCCCGTAGCTCAGCTGGATAGAGCGAACGCCTCCGGAGCGTTAGGTCGGGAGTTCGAATCTCTCCGGGCGCACCATATCTTCTTGTATATTTAAATTTCTCCTTCGGTCCGTTCCGTTTTCATCTTCACAATTTCGTCAAAGTGAGGGAATATGGCAGACTGGAATACCTCCTACAACTGGATGATGGACAACGAGGATGCAGAGCGTGCTTTTGCGCGGGTTCCTGATCCCTGCCCCAAGGGCGTTGCAGGGCCCTGCTACGCCATCGGTGGCGTCAACTCCGGCGCCTGGCCCGAGGAATACGCAACCATTGCAGCGGCTGCCCCGGAAGACCGCCAGGCGCTCATCCAGCAGTTCTACCAGAACCACTTCTGGAACCAGTGGCACGCGCAGTTGAACTCCGACGAACTCTGCAAGCGGGTCTTCGACTTCTCGGTCAACGGGGGCACCGGAGCCTCGGTGCGCTGCCTGCAGAGGGCTATCAACGGGCTGGCTGCGCCAGGGGCAGATCCCATCGCCGAGGATGGCGGCTGGGGCCCGGCCACGCTGAGTACCGCCAATGCAGCCGATCCAGCGGCGTTGGTCGCGGCTTTCCAACACGCCCGGGTGGCGTTCTACCAGTCCCTTGCCGCCGACGACGCCAACAAGGAGAAATACCTGAGCGGGTGGACTGCGCGCGCACTGAAGTAGCGTCCGTAAGCTGGCGCCGGTCCCTTTTCACGGGACCGGCGCCAGCTTGCGGCGGTTAAACTGGAGAAGGGTCGCCCAAGTCCTTCCCACGCGCCCCGGACAAGGCACAAATGCACTTCAGTTTTGCTGCTATCACTGCACGCCAGATTCTTTGGACACTTACGTTTGCCGCGCAACTGGTTCTCCTGGTGGTTCTGCTGGGCCGCGACCGCATGCGCCGCCATCCGTGGTTCACAGCCTCCATCGCGCTGTTTGCGCTGCGCCTGCTGTCGGAGGTTCTGCTCGCCGGCCGTATGGCGGTGCTCCCCCTGCAGGAGATCTTCCTCTCGCTGGCCGATGTGGCGGCAATCGTCGGCCTGCTGGTGGTCGTCGAGATTGCCCGCCGGGCTTTCCAGGGAATTCGTCCGCGGCCTTTGGTCGCAGGCTTGGGAGTGACCCTGGCTCTGGCCGGAGTGGTGCTGGTGAAGTGGGGACCGTGGCCGGAGTGGGCGCAACTGGCCGACAGGTCTGTGCTCGGCATTCTGCGCATGATGCAGTTGCTGGCGCAGAAGACCAATACGCTTGTGGATCTGCTGACCGTGGAGTTGGGTCTGCTGGTGGTACTTTTCGGCCGCCGCTTCAAGGCCGGTTGGGGCAGCCACACGCAGAAGATTGCCATTGGACTGTCCACCGTTTCCATCTCCTGGCTGGCTGTGCAGGGAACATGGCAATACCTGGCGCAAACGGTGCATCCCCAGACGCAGCAGGAATACGAACGCATCATGGACCTGGGCGGCAAGCTGGTAAACGCCAACAAGGTGGTCTACCTGGCCGCTCTGGTGTGGTGGATTGTTTGGCTATGGAAGGACGAGCCGGGAACCGTGGCGGCCGAGCCTCAGCTGCAGGAGCCTGCGGCGCCGGCTCAGCTGACCTCCAGCACCGAGGCCCCTGAAGGAGACGCTCAGTAGAGCGTCTCTCTGACTCTATCCCGGAGGTCGCAGGCTTCCTTTGGCTCCGCTCGGAGCATGTATTGCGACTCCGATTGCCCCAAGAAACGGGCTAAAACGCGCCCAAGAAATCTACTTTTCACCGAAAATCAGGCCATTTTTTCCTGGTTTTGGCTGGATTTCGGCCTCAAAACACTGGATTCCGACCGTTTTCGCTGCGGATTTCTTTCAGTGTTCTACGTGCAAGATGTTATATATGATAAGTTTACAACTACAAAAGCGAACAAAAAACGAATTTACCCCCCCCCGGGGTGGGGGCCCCTCTTCAGCCTTCCGACTTCCAGGCCGGAAGCCGGGATTGAACTGCTTATCTTCATTGTGCGCGGATGGGCGTAATGATCTGCAAAAAACAACTGCTCGGGACAAGAGCTTTGTTTTCAAAGCACCTTGGAGACAGGACGCCGGTGCGGTGAATCTGAAGTTCGCAGGATAACCGGAAGCCTGGTTGCTGTGCGCAAAAACGTTGAAAATGCAGATCCTTCGCGAAGTTCAGGATGACAATCCATTTTTGGGTGACAGGCTATTTTTGCAGGATGACGGCTCATTTTTGATATGGGTTTTAGAGACATCATCCGGTTCCCTGTTTCCAGACCCCTAAATATGGCAGCTGGCCTGCCCGCGCTTTTCCAGGTAGCGCTGGTGGTAGTCTTCGGCGCGCCAGAAGGTCTGTGCGGCCTCAACCTTGGTCACGATGCTCTTGGGCGCGTAGCGTTTCGCGGCAGTGAGCTGCGCGATCTTGGCCTTGGCCTGCGCCTCCTGCTCCGGGGAGTGGAAGAAGATGGCAGAGCGGTATTGCGTGCCCCAGTCGGGCCCCTGGCGGTTCACCGTCGTGGGGTCGTGGAGTTCGAAGAAAGCGTCCAGGAGCTGCTCGTAGGTGACCTGCGCAGGATCGAATTCCAATTCGACGACCTCGGCGTGTCCGGTCTGGTCCGTGCAAACGTCCTTGTAGCTGGGCCGCTCCAGCGAACCGCCCTCATAGCCGACGGCGGTTGCCGTCACGCCCGGAATGGCCGCAAACGCTGCTTCCACCCCCCAAAAACACCCTGCCCCAAATGTCGCTTTTTCCTGACTCATAGTAGTAGAGATGCGGATTCCTTCTATCCGGTAGCAAGTTCTCAAGATTATCCCGGTAGCTCGGGGGGAATTACTGATTCGACATGAAACGAACAACGAATCAGAACAGATGTGGAGAAGAACAGACTCGGACTGCCCAGGTCTGTGCTCTCCCAGATTCCCAATTGCGAGGCACCTGGGGCAGCCGTCTTCAGTGGGTTGTACCCGCTTCTCCCGTTACCTGGGCTGGGGAGCGGCTGGCGCAGCACCGCGCGGAACGGTGGTCTCTCCTCCCGCGGGCATGCCCATCACGGAAACCGAGGTCGCCACAAAAGCTCCATCCTTCACGGCGCCTTCTGCGCGCACCATGTCGCCCACCTGCACGTCGGCCAGGGTAATGGGTTCGCGGTGCTTGCGGAAGGTGGTGTTTTCGTCCGCCACAAGGGCATGAGCGGCGTTATCGACCGTGCCCTGCAGCGTAACCTTGGTCTCGTTGATGGCGGTCACCTTGCCCATCAGCCAGGTCTTGCCGTAGTTGGCCTGCATTTCGCGCATCTGCCGGGCGCGCTCGGGGTCAACCTGCAGAACCATCACGGCGCCGACGGATTTGGCCGTTGCATCCACTTCGCCCATGGCCATCACCACGTCTCCCACCTTGATGTCGGAGGGCTTGAGCGTTTGTGGAGGATTGGCGGGCGCGCCGTCGTTTTCGCCGCGAGGCCGGCGCTGGACCATCTGCTTGATGATGCGCGTGTTGACGCTGAAGTGGACGGTATAGCGCTCGCCGGCGTCGGTCTTGATGGTGTAGTGGTCGGCGGCAGCTTCAGTCACCGTTCCGGTAAGGCCGCGTCCGCCGCCCATGCCCGGTCCACCACCCCATGGACCTCGCGGCCCGCGCCCGCCACCGGAGCCTTGAGACGGGGATTGGCCGGCCGGTGGAGTGGAATTCGCATCCTGGGCAGAGGCGGAAACGGTCAGCACGAGTACAAAGACAATTGCGGACAACAGGCGAAACTTCATGGCTGCTCCAGACGCACAATTCTCAACGGACGGCCCTCAGGTCGCCCACAACAGCTTAGACGGTGAAGGAGCAGGCCGAGACGACAAAAGGGAAGGGCGGCTACCGTTGCGGCAGCCGCCCCAGGTGAAGCGGACACTAATCGATGGTGAGGGTGAAGGTGTTGGTTGCGGTAATCGAGGCCGTTGCCGAGTCGGTTGCGGTCACGGTGATTGTGTAGTTCCCCTTGGGGGGATTGGAGGGGGTATTGCTCGATGATCCGCCGCCGCACGCCGATACGGCCAGACCCACAGCCAGCAAGGCAATGACCGCCGCCATGCTCCGGAACTTGCGTGAATACCGGCCCAGGAAGCCCGCTATCAGCAAACCGCCAAAGGCGATGCCCAGCGGGGCGGCAGGATTCGTCGGGTTGTTTTTGGCGGTCGTATGCGCGCTGCGCAGGGAGTGCATCGACTTGCCGCCGGCCGTGCGCGACGCTGCCGAGACGCAGTCCGAGGCGTTGGCGTCGAAGACCAGTTGAGTCGATACGGCGGCTGTCCCGGTCACCGGAACCGATCCATCGCCGTCGGTGAGTGTGGTGGTGAAGTTATAGCAGAGATTCTGGAGCGCGTTGTCGTTGGAGGTGTCGAAGGCCAGAATCACGGTCCCGGTATAGCCGCCCGCGGGGGTAATCGTGAGGGTCTCAGTCCCCGAACTGCCCTGGCTGACAGTCAGAGTCGTGGGGGCCGACGAGAGCGCGATGGTGCCCTTGCCGGAGCTGGTCCCTAGCACGGTCACTTGCACGACCCCTGCCGAGGCCGCAAACGTTGTTCCTGCCGGGTACTGCGCGATGATCTGGTGAGTTCCGACGGCCGAGAAGGACGTTTGATAGGTGGCCGTCGAGGTGGCGGAAGTGGAACTTGCGGTCAGCGAAGCCGTTGCGGTTGTACCACCCGTCACAGCCGTTCCTCCATCGATCTGGAGGGTTACGGTGCCTGCGGGAGCGGTCGTGCCGCTGGCGGCAACCACGGTAATGGTGAAGGTGTCGGTGACGCCCGCGCTGGGCGATGAACTCGACGCGGTAATCGTGGTGGTGGTGCCGATCAGGCCTGCGGTCGTGCCGGAGTTCGCGGGCCACACGGGTACCAGTTGAGCCATATTGACAGAACCCAGTCCGGTGACCTGGTCGTAGCCTGTGCCCGCCGAGAAGCCCGTGGTTTGGGCGCAGAAGGTGGAACCGGCCGTGCAATTGTTGTTGCCGGTGGTGACGTCATGGAAGCCCGCGGTGTAATTCGAGCTGTTCGCCGCCAGGGTGTAAAGTGTCGGGTTGATGAGACCCTGGCCGGCAGCATAGCCCGCCTTCTGGTTGATGATGGCCAACATGCCGGCAAAGATGGGCGCTGCAAAGCTGGTGCCGCCGGCCACGGTCAGGTCGTTGGTCGATGAGTCGCGGAAGCCGCTGTTGCAACTTGCCGCTTGGCCACTGACCCATGCGCTGGTGTCGCTGGTGCAATAGAGGTAGCCGGGAAAGTCGGGTGAGGAATAGAGGGCCAAATCAGGGACATCGCGCTTGCCGTCGGAGGGAATGCCCGCGACCCCTGCTTGCCAGCTTGGCTTGCTGAACAGGGTGCTGGCCCCGCCGCCGCCCGCACTGATGCAATCGGTGGTTCCGCAACCGGAGGCGTCGTCGTTCCACGCCACCTCCGGGATATATTGGAGGGCCGAACTCAGAACGTCCGAGCCGTTGGCGGCCAGCCAGTAGGCCGATCCGGAGGTGTCATTGGCCGAGGTGATTTCCGTGCCGCCCATTCCGGTGACATAGGGGCTGCTGGCCGGATAGTTGACGGCGATTTCCTTCTGCGTGGCGAGGGGGGGATTGGTCACATTGGTGCCCTGGAAGCAGGCCGTGGAACCGCTGTCGCCCGAGGCGGCGATGATCGTCTGGCCTTGTGCCGTGGCTTGCTGGAAGGTCGATTCGAGGTTCGAACCACCAAGTGTCGGCTCGCAGGCGCCATAACTGACGGTGATGATGTCCGCAATCTTCTCGTCGATCGCGTATTGAAGTGCGTCAAAAGTTCCGTAGTTCTGGCTGCTGCCGACATAGACAAAAAAGATGTCCGCGCCGGGAGCCGTCGCGCCCGACCACTCCAGGTCCAGGTCCGACTCCGTCAAGTCGCCGCTTGAGAGTGCCGACGTCCCGGTACCCGGCATCAGCACCAGGGTGGGGTCCTTGACCGTCAGGCCGGCTGCGTTCTGGAAGGCCTCAATATCGCTGACGTTCACAGCTGACTGGCCGACCACGGCGATGGTCTGGCCGGTTCCATTGGCGCCCGCGGCGTAAAGGGTCTTGATGTTGTAGACCGTGGCAATGTCGGCGGGGCTAAAAAACACATTTCCCGATTGGCTCGAAGTAAAGCTGGCCCGGGGTCGAAGATTCTTATTCAAAACCACGTTGGCCTTGGGGCGGAGGTCATTCAGGTTCCGCACCGACTCGACCGTGGACACAATCGCCGCCGGCAACGTCAGCTCGGACGAGGGAGCAAAATGGCGCTCGCCGGCGATGGTGTAGTAGTGCATCTGGGTTGAGAAGGCCCGCTCCACCTGGGCTACGCTGCCCGAGAAGCGAATCAGATTCCGGCTGCGCGCCACCGAATCGATGACGAACCCCTGCTGCTCAAGCCAGCCTTCGACGCGGGTGAGGTCGGACTCCGCCATTCCGAAGCGCGCCGCAAATTGCTCCGGCGTCAGCCACTGGTGGTAGAGCGGCGAGGCCGGGTTCTGCTGCGCGGCAATCAGCGCATCCAGGTCCGCCTGTTGCGCTGCCGTGCGGTTGAAGACCATGGTCACGCCATTCAGCTTCATGTCCGTGGGCACGCGGCCAGCGTCGAACCGCGCCTGCGCCCATGGATGCAGCGAGCCCTTCAGCGTCGCCGGTTCGGAACTGCTGATCTCGGATCGGATGCGGGGAGCCACCGATTGCGCGCCGGCCGAATTGGCGGCCATTGCGCCGGCAGCGATCAAACCGCAAACCAGGATCCGCCTGTGCCATGAAAGTGCAAGCATCGTCTTCATTGTCATCCTTGTCGATTGGGGGTGGGGGAGTTCAAGCATACGGATACCCTTCAGTGAGATGAGTGAGGTTTTCGGTCGCTCCACTGCCAAGGTCAATGCGCATGCGCCGTCTTTTTGGAGCACGAGGGGAATCGAAGGAAGGTAATTGGACGCGGTTCCCTCAGGGAGGCCCATTGGGCGCCGAACCCGGCTTTCCTTCTTGGTAGACTCAAATCCCGGCAGGAAGTTGTGGTGAAATAAGAATTTTCCGCAGGCGGGCTTTTGACCGCCCCGAAGGGCGCTTTATCCGGCCGTTTGCAGGTCCGGCCGCACGCTCACCAGTTCCAGGGCCGCTGTTCCCTTGCGGGGCGCAACAAAGCCCTCGGAGCGCCAGGCAATGGCCAGCTTTTCCCGGCTGAGCAGCTTGCGAATCTGCCCGCGCGCGTGGTCGGCCCAGGGACCGCGACTGTCAAGCCGCGCATACGACTGCCAGTGCCGCAGAGCCAGCCGGCGTTCGCCCTTGCGCTCATGGGCCAGCGCCAGGTTATAGTGCGCGTCGGCATAGCGGGGAGCCAGCTCGATGGCCCGCCGGTACGCGACAATCGACTCGTCCAGCCGTTGCAACTCGTCCAGCACGTTGCCCAGGTCAAAGAATCCCAGCACGTAGCCCGGATCGGCCTCGGTGGCCTGCCGGTAAAGCTCCTCGGCGCGGCCATACTGGTGCAGATGGAAGTGCATCGTCCCCAGGTTGATGTAGGCGGGCGCGTATCCGGGTTCCTGGGCAATGATGCGCTCGTAGAGGCTCGTGGCGCGCTGCTTTTCGCCTGCTTCTTCGGCCTCGACCGCGGCCAGAAACAGATCCTGCACGCCGCGCGGGTTGGGCGCCCCCACTCTCCGCAAGGGCGCCGGCTCGGTGACCGCACGGTCCCGGTCCACGCGCTCGAAGTCGAACAGGAATTGCCGCCGAATGGGGTCCATCATCAGCCCGTGGTGGCGGAAGGCAAGGCGCGTCCCGGTTCGCACCAGGCTGGCTTCCAGCAGAGGATTCTCCATCCCCGCCACGGCCTTCATCGCCAGGATGGAGTGCCGGATGGACGCGGCAGAGACGTCCTCCGCGCGCAGCACGCGCAGGGTCCGCAACTGCCCCAGGTCCTGGAAGGTGTAGATCTGCTGCTGGGCAATCAGTCCAGCACGCTCCCAACCCTGCAGTTGGCGGGGGCCAATCTGCAGGATGCGCAACACGTCCTGACGGCTATAGCTGGTCACTCTTCAGTGCTCCCATGGGTGGTCCGGCGAAGCGTCGGGTCCCGAACTCAGATGCCAGGGTGGTTCTCCACCTGGAGAGCCACGATCCGCGCGAGTTCTGGACTTTCCTCCCCCCGGACTCGGCTCTTGGAACAGTTACTGAGGAACCGCTCTTGCTGCGATTATGCCAAGAGTATGGGTGGATAAGCAGACACAGACTACCGCGGCAATAAAAAAATACGTGGATAACCCGTACCTGATTTGGTTCGAATAGGCCTGAGGAGGTCGCGCCCTGTGGAAAACTCGCCCAAAACTGGCCAGGTCCTGAGAATCTTCACAGCGGAAGCTTCATCCCGGGTACGGGTCTTTGGTCGTTCCTTCTGGGCCGCAAGATGACAGTCCACCCGGGCTTTCTTGATGTTTTTCCCAATGTCGATGGACTATCATCGCTTTCTACGACGAAGGCTCAGGCAAGCAGAGTGAGGTCAACCGTCAGAAAATGGAATCTTCCCCGCTTGAAGCCACCCTCCGGTTGGAGCTTGCCGCCCGGCTGACGGTACTGGCGGTCAGCGACAGCGTCGAGGCTTTGCTGGGCTTCACGCGTGAGGACTTCCTCTCCTCCCGCGTGCGTCTCGAGGACCTGATTCACCCCGGCGACTCCGACATTGCCGTCCCTCTGTTCTCTTCCCAGAGCCCTGGCGAGGGTCGAGCCAGCTCCGGCAGCTTCAATATCCGCATCCGCCATGCCGATGGCAAGATCCGCTGCATCCGAGGGGAGTACACCCGGCAAGAAGGCCCCGGCGGCAAAAACATTCTCGACTTGCTGCTGCAGGATGCAAAGAGCCTCTGGAAGGGTCCCGAGGACCTGCCCCTGGCGCCCAACTTCAGGGCCATGCTGGAGAGCACCGACGATTTCATCTTCTTCAAGGATCGAAACCACGTCTTCACGGGCGCGAGTCGGAACATGATTGCCGGACTCGATCGGGTTCGGTTTGGCCCCTCCCTGCTGGGCCTCACCGACTACGACATCTTTCCTGAGAACTTCGCCGATGACTTCTACCCGCTCGAGAAGCAGGTCTTCCAGGGAGCGCCTGTGACCCATGAAATACAGGACTCTCAGTCCCTGGCCGGCAGCAGATGCTGGATCGACAATCGCAAATACCCCATCAAGGACGACAACGGGCAGATCATCGGCCTCTTCGGCATCGCCCGCGACATCACCGAGCGCGTGCAGGCCAATGAGAAGTTGAAGTTAAGCGAGGAATCCCTGCGCGAGTCGCAGACCATTGCCGGCCTCGGCAGTTATGCCCTGGATTTTCTGACCGGCAAGTGGTCAAGCTCGGATGTTCTGGATCAAATCTTCGGAATCGGCAAGGACTACGATCGTTCGGTCGGGAATTGGCTCTCCCTGATCCATCCCGAAGACCTCGCCAGGATGACGGTCTATTTCACCGAAGAGGTTGTCGGTCAGCGCAAGCCCTTCGACAGGGAGTACCGCATCGTCCGGCAGAATGACGGAGCGGAACGCTGGGTGCATGGACAGGGACGGCTCGATTTGGACGCCCAGGGGAGCCCCCTGGAGATGCACGGCACCATCCAGGACATCACCCATCGAAAGCAGGCTGAAGCAACGCTGCGCCAAAGCGAGGAACTGCTCCGGCTCTTCATCGATCACACGCCGGCCGGCATGGCCATGTTCGACCGCGAAATGAACTACCTGGCCGCCAGCCGCCGCTGGGTCGAGGACTGGGGCCTCGTCGAGCGGGAGATCCTCGGCCACTCCCACTATGAGATCTTTCCCCACATTCCGGAAGGTTGGATCCAGGCGCACCGTTGCGGCCTGGCCGGCGAAGTCACGGAGCCTCGCGAGGATTACATTGAAAGGCCCGATGGCCAGAAGGTCTGGACCAGGTGGGAGGTCATCCCCTGGAGAGCCTCAGACGGCGCCATTGGCGGCATCGTCCTCTTCTCGGTCGACATCACCGATCAGAAGCTGGCCCAGGCCGCGCTGCGCCAGAGCGAGGAGCTGCTCCGGCTCTTCATTGAGCACGCCCCCGCCGCGCTCAGCATGTATGACCGCGAGCTGCGCTTCCTGGCCGTCAGTCGGCGCTGGCACGAGAGCTTTTCAGGCGCGGATCGTGAGGTCATCGGTCGCAGCATCTACGAAATTCTCCCCGAGATTCCGGAGCGATGGAAGGAAGCGCACCGCCGGGGCCTCGCCGGAGAAACCACGATCCACGCTCAGGACCACCTGGAGAGACCCGACGGCACTGTGCTGTGGCTCAGGTGGGAAGTACGGCCGTGGCGCGCCGCCGATGGCTCGGTCGGCGGCATCATCATCTTCTCGGAGAACATCACGAGGCAGAAGGAAGCCGAAGACCGGCTCCGCCTTTTCGCCAGCGTCTTCACCCACGCCCGCGAAGGCATTTTCATCTCCGCACCCGATGGAACCATCCTCGAGATCAACGAAGCTTTTTCCCGCATCACCGGCTATTCCCGCGAAGAGACGCTTGGGCAGACCCCCCGCCTGCTCCGGTCAGGCCTGCACAGCAAACAGTTCTACGACTCCATGTGGCAAACCTTGCTGGACAGCGGCCAGTGGGCCGGCGAGATATGGAATCGCAGCAAGAGCGGCGAGTTCTTCGCCGAGATGCTGACCATCAGCGCCGTACAAGATGAAGAGGGCAACGTCCTCCGCTATGTTTCGCTCTTCTCTGACATCACCCGGCTCAAGGAGAACGAGCGCAAGCTGGAGCACATCGCCCATTACGATGTGCTCACCGCCCTCCCCAATCGCGTTCTGCTCGCCGACCGCTTGCGCCAGGCCATGGCGCAGGCGCAGCGCAGGCACTCGCTGGTCGCGGTCGCCTATCTTGACCTGGACGGTTTCAAGGCCGTCAACGACCGCTATGGGCACGCCGCTGGCGACCAGTTGTTGACCGTCCTGGCTGATCGCATGAAGCACGCCCTCCGCGAGGGCGACACACTGGCCCGCCTCGGCGGAGACGAGTTCGTTGCCGTCCTGCTCGATCTGCCCGACACCGCGACCAGTATGCCCGTACTTTCCCGCCTGCTCGACGCCGCGGCCGAGACCGCACAGGTGGGCGAGCTGGCCCTGCACGTTTCCGCCTCAGTCGGGGTCACATTCTATCCCCAAGCCGAAGAAGCCGACGCGGATCAGCTCTTGCGCCAGGCCGACCAGGCCATGTACCAGGCCAAGCTCGCCGGACAAAATCGCTTCCAGGTCTTCGATGCCAGTCGGGACCGCAGTGTCCGCGGCCACATTGAGAATCTGGAGTACATTCGCCGCGGTCTGCGGAGCAACGAGTTTGTCCTTTTTTACCAGCCCGTGGTGAACTCGCGGACCGGCGTCACGGTCGGCGCCGAGGCCCTCATCCGCTGGCGTCATCCGGAAATGGGCCTGGTGCCGCCGATCCTGTTTCTCCCCGTGATTGAAGATCACCCTCTGGCCATCGAAATCGGCGAGTGGGTCATCGACACCGCTCTTGCCCAGATCGAAGCCTGGCAGGAAATCGGCATCGACATTCCGGTCAGCGTGAACATCGGCGCCCAGCAGTTGCAGCAACCCAACTTTGTCGAGCGTTTGGCAACACTTCTGAGCGCACATCCCCGCGTCAAGCCGTCCAACCTGGAGCTCGAGATCCTGGAGAACTGTGGGCTGCAGGACATGACTCTGATGTCCAAGGTGCTCGACGGCTGCCACAGCCTCGGTGTGTCGTTTGTCCTGGACGACTTCGGCACCGGCTATTCTTCGCTTACCTATCTCCAGCGCCTGCCCAGCAGCGTGCTCAAAATCGATCAGAGTCTTGTGCGTGAAATGCTGGACGACACCGAGAACCTGACGATCCTTGAAGGCATCCTGGGACTGGCCGTTGTCTTCCGACGTAAGGTGATCGCCAAAGGCGTTGAAACCGCGGAACACGGCTTGATGCTGCTCCAGCTTGGCTGCGAACTGGTGCAGGGCTACGGCATTGCGCGGCCCATGCCCGCATCCGATTTGCCCGACTGGTTGGCCCGTTGGCGTCCTGACCCGCGTTGCTCTCGCGTTCCGTCCGTCAGTTACGACGATCGCCCCCTGATCTACGCCGCAATTGAACATCGTGTCTGGATCACGGCCTTTGAAGCGTTTCTCCACGGCAAGCGCCACGCCCTGCCCAGGCTCGATGCCCATCATTGCCGATTGGGCGCATGGCTCGGCGCAGAGACCCAGGCTGGACGCGCTGACCGCCCCGCCTTTCAGGCGCTCCAAGCCACCCACCAGCGTCTGCACGCGCTGACGGCAGAGATTCTGGCCTCACCGGCGCACGTCCTGAACGCCGGCCGTCTCACCCGCCTCGATGAAGTTCACGCCCTGCGCGATGAATTGATGATGCGGCTGGAGAATCTCAGGAAACAACTCTAGTGTGGTGAAACTGAACTTCGTTGAAGGACAACCGCAGAACCTTCGACTCCGTTTGGCCAAAAAGCCGGCCAAACTACGCTCAGGATGACAGTGCAATTCAGATGCGAACTTCAGACTCAGGGCGGCTGGCAGTCTTCGCAACCACACGATTCTGGCCGTCGATGATGCCCGATCGGACGACATTCCTGTCTTCAAATTCATCGAGTCGAGGGCAAAAAAATCCGGGCTGAAGATTCTCAGCCCGGTTCTGACAGGAGGTGTTCTCAAAGTAAAACAGTGGAACAAAGACTTTTGACTAGAACTCCAAGCGGAAGCTGACCTGGCCCTGGCGGTTGTTGATGTTCGAACCCTGCCCGGTGACCTGGCCGAAAGTGCCGTCGCTGGCGTTGTTGTCAGGACCGTTGAACTGGGTCCGGTTGAAGGCGTTGAAGTAATCGACCGTCAGGATTCCCTGCAGGCGATCGCCCATGTAGAAGTGCTTTCTGGCGTTGAGGCTTTCCATGAGGAGAGGCGCATTGCGCATCCCGGCATAGTTTCTCTGCGCAGTGCCCAGAACGTACTGGTTGGGCGTGACAGTGAATGCGGCCTGGTTGAACATCTGCGCCGTCGTGCTCTTTCCAGTGAACTGGTCACGGACCTTGCTGTACGATGCAGTGCTCAAGCCAACCGAGCTATTGCGGTCGGGGCGGTCAAAGCCGTTCGGGAATGGCGTACCATTCTCTCCCGGGCCGTTGGCCGTGCCGTCTTCATAGTCGAGAATCCAGCCCACCTGCCAGCCACCGGCAACGTTGCCGAGGATGTGGTTGTTGATGTACTTCTTGCCAGGACCGATCGGCAGCTCATAGGTTCCGCTGACCTTCAGGGTCTGCGGTTCATCCGAGTTGGAGACAGCCCATTCGGGCTTCTGGTTGTACTTGTTGATGCCGCCCGAAGTGAAGCTCGAGAAGCCGCTGCTGGTGTTGTCCATCGAATGAGAGAGCGTGTAGCCCGCCAGGAAGGACAAACCATTGGTGAAGCGCTTTTCGATTTCGATCTGCGCAGCCTGGTAGTAGGTTGTGCCCGAAGCTTCGAAGTTGTTGAAGATGTTGGAGTACTGAGGATAAGGCGTGAGGGCCTGAGCAACGCTTGCCGATCCGCCGAAGTCGTTGACGTAGTTGGCGTACGGCAGGTTGACGCCGTCCAAAGATGTCTGACCAGCGGCAAAGGTATCGTTCAGCTTAGAACCCATCGAAAGGTACTTGGGGTCCATCTGATTGATCTTGTTGTTCTGGCTGGGCAGGTGGATGATGCGGTTTCCAACATATGCGGCAGTGATGAACATGTTGTAGGGCAACTCGCGCTGCACGTTCAGGTTCCACTGTTGGCTGTAAGGAGCGTAGCCGTCCTTCTTGCTGAAGGCGTTGATCTGCGTTCCGTTGCCGAGGCTCGGGCTGAACGCCGTTGCGGGCGGGTCGGGCATGGTGTTCTTGTCCCAATTGCCGAACGAGGACGTATAGCTGCCCGAGCTCGCCTGGGTCCAGGAACCGACCAACAGGTTGCCATAGTTCACGGCGACCTTGGAGGTGCCGTACTCATAGGCGCCGCCATTCAGGAAGGCGATGTCGAAGCCACCCTGTACGACGGTCTTGTTGTCGAGCTTGTAGGCGAAGCCCACACGCGGACCGAAGTGGCCAAAGTGAACGTCGGCGCGATCAAATCCTGCACAGCCCGTGCAATCACCGAACTTGGTCGCCGAACCAGCAATGTTGCCGGCCGCGGGATCCGTTCCCGGCTTGTCGGGATCGAAGAAAACGATCAGGTTGTTGTTTTCGGTGAAGGGCATCTGGATGTCCCAGCGGAGTCCGACGTTGAGGGTCAACTTCGGGGACAGCTTGATGTCATCCTGGACGTAGGGCGAGATGTCGCGGTTGCGCAGACGCAATTCCTGAGAATTGCTGCGGTTGGCTGCGTTGGGAAGACCCAGGAAGAAGCTGGCGAAGGCGCTGCCGTCGCTGGCATAGTTCGCGTCCTGAGTGTTGTGAATCGAGGTCTGGGCGTTGCTGAAATTGAACTGTCCGCCCGCGGTCTGCTGTTCGTTGTCATCCTGGTAGGAACGACGGAACTCACCACCGATGTTGAAGGTGTGACGGCCCTTGGTCCACAGCCAGTTGTTCACGGCAGCGATACCGAGCTTGCGGTTGGTGGATCCGAGCCAGGAACCCTGTGTTCCCCAGTCGGTGAGAGAGTGCTGTCCGCCCCAGGTGATGTAGGGAGGAATGATGCCGCCCGAGATGGCCGGGAAGCTGTACTTGGTGTCGTTGAACTGGTCGTTGATTTCACCGACCCAGCCGAGGCCAGCCGTCATCACCAGGTGAGAGGAGATGGCGTTGTTGTAGTTCAGCAAGAAGACGCTGCCCTTGGCCGGCTCGAACTTCATGCTGTTGAGCGGGTTCGGAGCGGCAACCAGAGGAGCGTTGTCGAAGCTGTAGTTGCTGAAGGTGTTGCGCCATTCGCTGTAGTGGATGCTCTGCGTCGGGGTCAGGTTGTGGTCGACGTTGAATCCCCACACATGCTGGATGTGCGGATTGATGAACGGAGCAAAGCTCTTGTTGCTGTCCAGTCCGCCAATGCCGCTGCCCGGACGGTCAGGATCGGGGATGAAAGCAATCAGCGCCGCAGAGTTGGCACTGACGCGGCCCGGATCGATGTTGTTGAGAATGCCCTGATAATTGAACTGATCGCCGGTCGCCGGATCGTAGATCGGGATCAAAGCGCCGGTCTTGCCGTTCACAAAGTCGCTGAAGTTGCCGGTCTTCTCCTGCTTCGTGGGGACAGTGGATACGCCGGTACCTTCCTGGTTCTGCTTGTACCATTCCTGGCTATAGTAGCCGAAAGTCTTGTTGCGGCCATCATAGAGGTGAGGAATGCGAATCGGGCCGCCGACCGAGAAACCGTAGTTGTTCTCGTGGTCAGGAGCCGGCTTGGTGGATCCGCCCCAGGCCGGGCCATTGAAGAAGCCGACCGAGTCGAACCAGCTGTTACGGTTGATTTCAAAGGCACTTCCGTGGTACTGGTTGGTGCCGGACCTCATCTGATAGGACAATGCGCCCTGGCCAAGGCCAAACTGCGCGGAGAAGGTGGAACGCTCGACGCGGTATTCCTGCACCAAGTCGAAGGGCGGGTTGAAGTTGGTGGTGTCGCCTTCGGTCTCGGGCTGGGGAGCAGGAATGCCGTTGTAGACGATTTCCTGTTCGAAGTCGACGCCGCCGCTGACGCGGTGGGAGAACGTGCTGCCGGTGGTTCCGGGAGCAAGGAACTGCAGAGAATCGACCTGACGACCGCGGCCCGAAACTTCCTGAGGAAGCGCTTCGACGACGACCGGCTCGATGGTGGAGCCGATTTCCGGCTGGGTTGTGTTCAGAGCAATCTGATCGGCAGTAACCTGAACGGTCTCATTGGCCGCGCCGGGATTGAGGGTCAAGTCGATGGTGGCGTTGGTGCTGACTTCGACCGTAACGCCCTTCTGGACGGACTTCTTGAATCCGGAGGCGTCCACCGAGACGGTGTACTTTCCGGGCTCAAGGCCCTTGACGGAGTAGGTTCCGGCGCCGCCGGTCACCGTACGGCTGGCAACCGAGGTTCCTTCATTGGTGATGGTGACGTGCGCGGCCGAGATGACGGCGCCGCTGGTATCGGTGACAGTACCGGAAATGCCGGCACTGGCCTGTGCGGAAGCGGTGCGCGGCGCGAAGAGCGCCAGGCAGGCAAACGCCAGGCCGAGAGCGAATGCAATCCGGCGGAGCTGGACTGGCAGACGCAACATGCGGCTTCCCTGAAGTGTGGATTTTTGTATCACTTGGTCTCCTTGATGTGGTTCATAGCTTCTGGACGTTCGCGTTATTTGCGATGTCCAGTCGGTGTCGTCGCACCGCGGCTGCAATTATATATTTCATGGTAACGATTCCACAACAACTAATGGAATCGTTACCATGAACACATAGACTTCCACCTGGATTCTCTTTTTATCTTATTTATTTTCAATTGACTAGCTCGACATATACCGCATTGCGGGAAGCCTGAAATTCCTTTTATTAGAGCCAACTTGAACGTCAATCTGCTGGACTCTTTCCGGCCTCTAAAACGGATGCACCGCCGCTGGTGCAAAATCGAGGCCGGCTCACGAAGGCGTGAAAGACGCGGGTACCGACCTCTCCGTTCGAGTGATCACATCCGGGGTTGACGTGGAACAAAGTTCGCGCACCGTGCTCTCTACCTGATCGTGCTCCTCTCCAAAAGCCGCGACGCACAGGCCGAGCTGACCTGTTCGTCCAACATTTGCCGCCAAGGCTTGCGCAGGAGGGGCGGCAATGGCGTGCTGGTGGAGATGATTGACTCCGATCGCCGGGCACCCGTATGGCGCGGCTACAAATATGGATACATTGACCCTGCCGCATTTTCCCCTTGCCTGCACGGAATCTGCGGGTGCTTTGGCAATCGCTTCTCGTCCGAAGGGCAAAAGCAGGTCAGGAGTGCAGAATCGGAGCCGAACGCGGTGGTTGCGGGTGGCAAAGACCGCGGCGTAAACTTGCACGTTCGTCGATTCAACTTGTTCTGCTGCGGCTGTGCGAATCCTGCATTCTCGCCGTAAACTCCGCCATTTTCCTTTGCCTTGTCGATTCGGAGAAGACGTGAAATATTTCGCTCTACTGATTCTTGCTGCCTCGCTGGTTTCATCTGCGCAGGAGTACACACGCGGTATAGGCGTTTACCCCGGCAACCCCAAGGAGTACACGGGCCCCGCGCTCGCCGCAGACGAGCACACCTACCGCAATCTCGCCCTGCACCGGCCCGCCTACCAATCCAGCGCCTACGACTACAACCTGACCGCACAACTGGTCACGGACGGCATCAAGCAGACAGCCCTGCCGCAGTGGATTGCCGCCTCTACAAGCGACGCCGGCCCCCTGAGCAAGAATGAGCGCGAGCTCTTCCTCGACGGCAATGTCGTTTCCTCCGTCAACGTGTCCGGCGACAATCCGTGGGTCGAGTTCGACATGGAAGGCGACGGCGAAGCCCCCGAGATGGATCACATTGACCTCTACCTGCGCAAAATCTACGGACCACCGCCGGCGGGTGGGTGGACATATATAGTGTCCGGCTCAGACGACCGCACTGTGTGGAAGGAGCTGGGACGGGCGACAGGCACGCAATGGCCTGACATGAAGACCGATGGCCCCAGCTTCAAGCAATCCATCGTGTTTACTGCGCCGGCGCGCTGCCGGAACTATCGAATTCAACTCTCGGCCGCCAATGTTCGGACCTGGGGAGTCGCCGAAGTTGTGCTCTTCGACAAAAGCCAGGAGGTGCGCGTTGCCGGGCCGGAGCATTTTTCCAGCGCATGGATGAGCGCGGGCAGCGGCGAGGAATGGGTTTACGTTGACCTGGGAGCGAGATGCACCTTCGACCGTGTGGCGCTGGCATGGATTCGCCGCGCCGCCGAGGGCGCCATCCAGATCTCGAACGACGCGACCCAATGGCAAACGATTCAGCCGCTGCCGGCTTCGAGCAGCCTCAGCGACGACGTTCACCTGGCCCAGCCCGCTCATGGCCGCTACGTGCGGATATTGATGACAAAACCAGCGGAACGCGGCAGCCGCTACATTCTCAGCGAACTGGAAGTCTTCGGTCGAGGCGGCCCGGTCGCTGTTGCCAAGCCGGCGCCGGCAATGCAAGCGGATGGGACTCTCGAACTGGCGGGCGGAAACTGGCGCCTGCAGCGCGCGTCGCTGGTGGCGGAAACTGGCGAAGAGATTTCCGCGCCAGGTTTCACGGACAAGGACTGGATGATCGCCACCGTACCGGGCACGGTTCTGACCAGCTACCTGAACGACGAGGCAATCGCCAACCCGGACTTCGGCGACAATCAGTACGCCGTCTCCGACTCCTTCTTCTGCGCGGACTTCTGGTACCGCGACGAATTCATTGCACCCGTGGCTCGGCAACCGCACCAGCACCTCTGGCTCGACTTCGACGGCATCAACTGGAAGGCCGAAATTTACCTCAACGGTCAGAGGATTGGACGCATCGACGGCGGCTACATGCGCGGTCGCTTCGATGTCACTTCCCTGGTTCACGCCGGCGCC
>Ga0224531_1000291_pt1 | contig 28235 bp, 22 predicted proteins | sample CBST100metaG_FD_179876 | JGI IMG/M metagenome (GOLD analysis project Ga0224531, IMG submission 179876) | Peat soil microbial communities from Stordalen Mire, Sweden - C.B.S.T100 | ecosystem: Environmental > Terrestrial > Soil > Wetlands > Peat | place: Sweden: Norrbotten County, Stordalen Mire...
CGTGGACCTGGGAGCCAAAGGAGGAGGCTGCTGTGACGCCGCGGCCGATTTCGACGGCTTTGACGGCTTGCAGGCTCATGACGGACCAGGCAAGCAGGCCGTCGAGGCGCTCATCCCAGTTGGCGTAAGTGCCGAGGCCGGCGGGAACGCCGTGGACCACAACTTCAAAGACGCCGTTGACAGTGTCGCCGGTACGGGAGGCTTCTTCAACCTCTTCCTTCATACGGGCTTCGGTGGCGGCGTCGACGCAGCCGAGGACGACTTCATCCCGGGCGTCGAGGGCGACAATTTCATCCCACGTGGCCGGGCGGTCCAACTCGGCGCGGCCTACGCGGATGACGTGGCTGGCAACTTCAATGCCGAGAGTGCGGAGCATCTGCTTGGCCAAAGCGCCGGCGGCAACGCGGGAAGTGGTTTCGCGGGCCGAGGCGCGCTCCAAAACGTAGCGGGCGTCAGGGAAGTTGTATTTGAGTGCACCGGCCAGATCGGCGTGACCGGGACGAGGGGAGGCTACCGCCTGATGCTTGGCGGGGTCTCCGGCTTCGACGGGGAGCTTTTCTTCCCAGTTTTTCCAGTCGCGATTGACGATTTCAACGGCGATGGGCGTGCCGATGGTTTTGCCGTGGCGCACGCCGGAAAGGACGTGAGCCTTGTCGGTTTCAATCTTCATGCGGCCGCCGCGGCCATAGCCCTGCTGCCGCCGCCACAGTTCGCGGTTGATGAAATCGAGATCGACGGGGACGCCAGCGGGCAGCCCGGAGACAAGGGTGATAAGCGCCTCGCCGTGGGACTCGCCGGCTGTGGAAAAACGAATCATATTGATTTGATTGTAATGGAACGGCAAGTCAGCGGGTCAGCGAGTCAGCAAGTTAGCGGTTTTGTGCTGAAACTGGCGGAGACACGGTTTTTACTAGAGCTGGGATATGGTAAGATTTCCTTGTTTCCTTGTTCGAGGGGCATCATGCTGGCGAAAATGACGGTCAAAAACCAACTCACACTCCCCAAGGCGGTGATAAGCCGGTTTGGTGGAGTGGAATACTTTGACGTGAGCACGGATGGAGTGTCGATCACGCTACGACCGCTGCGGCGGAGCCGCCTGGATGAGGTGCGCGCCAAACTCGACCGGCTTGGCATCACGGAGCAGGATATTCCCGAGGCGATTGACTGGGCCCGTCAAAGCAAGTGAGCGCTGCCGCCAAAACGAGAGTCGTTTTCGACACAAATGCCGTCCTCTCCGCGCTCCTGTTTGCCAATGGTCGGTTAAAGCATTTTCCGAATACACGTGCAGTAGCGAAGAGTGTACAAGGTGGCTTTTTCTTGGGAAAAAAACCACTCGGCGGTATTAACTCCCTCGGCACCAATTCGGAAAATGCTCAAGGCTGGTTGGTTGGTCATTGGGAAGCCGGAAATTGCGTGCCGCTTGTCTCGCGCGCAGCGGCAGCGGAGCTGACGAGAGTTCTTGCGTACCCGAAGTTTTGCCTTTCCGCCGACGAACAGTTGGAAATCCTGGGCGGCTATCTCCCTTTTTGTGAGGTCGTCGAGATCGTGAAGCCGTGCCCGGTTTTTTGCCGAGACGCCAAAGATCAGCCGTTCCTCGATCTGGCCGAGGGCGGGAATGCCGACTTGCTGGTGACGGGCGACCGGGACTTGCTGGCGCTGGTTGGGCAGACGGAGTTTCTTATCGAAACGCCGGAGGCGTATCAGAGCGGAATTTCTGGCAGTGAACGAAAGTCATAAGCTGGTTGTCCGACAGCATATTCCCGTTTTCAGAATCGAAACCTATAAATTCGGCAAATAAATACTGTCTTCGTGCTACCCCATCCTAGCCACAAAAACAAAGACGTGGCGAGGATGGGGCACCCAAACATTGTTGGTATGTATTTGTTTGCCGAAGCTATTGGGCACCCGGCAAAACAGAGATCAAAGGGCCGTCAATTGAGGAGCGTGCTATCCCATGTCTGAAAATCCAGACATGGGGCACCCGGCGTTAGTGGTTAAATGTGGACCACCCGCCTGAAGGCGTATCGAAGCAGGATTTCCGGCTACGAACGGAAGCCATAGGCTGGTTGTCCGACAGCATATTCCCGTTTTCAGAATCGAAACCTATAAATCCGGCAAATAAATACTGTCTTCGTGCTACCCCATCCTAGCCACAAAAACAAAGACGTGGCGAGGATGGGGCACCCAAACATTGTTGGTATGTATTTGCCGAAGCTATTGGGCACCCGGCAAAACAGAGATCAAAAGGGCCGTCAATTGAGGGGCGTGCTATCCCATGTCTGAAAATCCAGACATGGGGCACCCGGCGTTAGTGGTCAAATGTGGGCCACCCGCCTGAAGGCGTATCGAAGCAGGATTTCTGGCTACGAACGGAAGCCATAGGCTGGTTGTCCGACAGCATATTCCCGTTTTCAGAATCGAAACCTATAGATTCGGCAAATAAATACTGTCTTCGTGCTACCTCATCCTAGCCACAAAAACAAAGACGTGGCGAGGATGGGGCACCCAAACATTGTTGGTATGTATTTGCCGAAGCTATTGGGCACCCGGCAAAACAGAGATCAAAAGGGCCGTCAATTGAGGGGCGTGCTATCCCATGTCTGAAAATCCAGACATGGGGCACCCGGCGTTAGTGGTTAAATGTGGACCACCCGCCCGGAGGTGTATCGGAGCAGGATTTCTGGCTACGAACGGAAGCCGTAATTTACTTCAGTTTTCTATCCCTTGTCTTCACCGAGCCAGCGCTTGGTGTTGAGCAACTGGCGGTTGTCGAGGGACCAGACTTTGCCGGTCATCTCGTTGGGGCCCTTGCCTTCGCGGATGGTTTTGTCAAATTCCGTGGAGATGGCTTGCATCTTGGCGTCGAGGTCGTCGACAAAGTTGAGGACCAGGGCTTCGGGGATCATGGGGAGCTTGGGAGAACCAAACTCCAACTTGCCGTGATGACTCAGGATCATGTGCAGCACCAGGGTGCGGAGATGGTCGGGGAAGCTGGGCAGGGTGGCGATGGCCCGTTCGACCATTTCAACGCCCATCTGGATGTGGCCCAGCAGAGTGCCTTCAATGGTGTAGTCGAAACCGATGTCCCAGGAGAGCTCGTGGGTCTTGCCGATGTCGTGGAGGATGACGCCGGTAAGGAGCAGGTCGCGGTCGAGCAGCGGGTAATGGGTGGCGACGCGGTCGGCGAGAGTGAGGAGGCTGATGACGTGCTCAAGCAGGCCACCGAGCCATGCGTGATGGAGCTGGCGCGCGGCGGGGGCTTCGCGGTAGGCCTCGGCGACGGCCGGATCGGCAAGGAGGGTATTGAGCAGCAGCTTGAGATTGGGGTTGGTGAAGCTTTCGACGCAGGCGAGGAGCTGGCTCCAGAGGGCGGCGACATCATAGGTGGTGGAGGGGAGCAGGTCGGCTTTGTCCACTTCGTCGGGCAGGGCCACGCGCAGTTGATCAATCTTCATCTGGAGCCGCTCGTCGAAGCGGGAGGCGCTGCCGCGCACCTTGACGATATCGCCCTTATCGAAATCCTTGGCGATGCGCGGGTCGGCGATATCCCAGATGCGGCCTTCAAGCTGGCCGGTCTTGTCGCCCAGAATGAGATTCAGGTAGGGCTTGTTGGTCTTGGTGGTGCGCTGCTGCTTGAGGAGGACGAGGAAAAAACCGTTGAAGACCTTTCCTTCGTCAAAGGCGGCCAGATCGGAAATATAGATGTCTTTCATAGAGACATTCATTGTAAATCCGAGGTGGTTAGAGCGAAACCAGAGTAGCTATGGCGGTTCTCCAATTGGTATGAGCATTTTCGGAAGATGAATATCAAGCTTGCTCCGGCATAGGGCACGGTGCAGATAAAAAGACGGTTGTTGTGAAAAGGAAAGATTCCGCAGGGGCTGAACAGATTGCGGAAAAACTCAGAAATTCAGTGTAATTGGCGGAAAATACCCCTCCGGGCCTAAAGGCCCCCGTTGCCTCCTATACTGGACCCATCATGAATCCTCAGATTCCAGCCCCCAGCCGTCCTCGTTCCCAGGCCCTCCAGCAGCGCGCCGAGCGCCTGTTTCCCGGCGGCGTCAACTCCCCCGTGCGAGCCTTTCGAGCGGTGGGCGGCGCACCCCCGTTTGTTGAAAGCGCCCAGGGCGCCTACCTCACCGACGCCGACGGCAACCGCTACATCGACTACTTTGGCTCCTGGGGACCGATGATTCTGGGCCATGCCTATCCGCCCGTCGTTGAAGCCATTGAGCGCGCCGCCCGCCGCTCCGCCAGCTTCGGCGCTTCCACGGCTGCGGAGTCCGACCTGGCCGAGCGCGTCATCGCCTGTTTTCCGGCCATCGAAAAAATGCGCTTCGTCAGCTCCGGCACGGAAGCCACCATGTCCGCTCTCCGCCTGGCCCGCGCCGCCACCGGCCGCAAGATCATCGTCAAGTTCGAGGGCTGCTATCACGGCCATGCCGACGGCCTGCTGGTCAAAGCCGGCTCCGGCGTCGCGACGTTCGGAATCCCCGGCTCGGCTGGCGTTCCGGAAGAGATCGCCCAACTCACCCTGGCCCTGCCCTACAACGACCTCGCCGCCGTTGAATCCGCTTTCGCAGCGCATCCCGGCCAAATTGCCGCCATTATTCTGGAGCCCGTGGTCGGCAACTCCGGCTGCATTCCGCCCGCGCCCGGCTTCCTGGCCGGTCTGCGCGCCCTCACCCTGCGCGAAGGCGCGCTGCTCATCGTCGATGAAGTGATGACCGGCTTCCGCGTAACCCTGGGCGGCGCGCTCCAGCTTTACGGCATTGACGCGGACTTGGTCACATTGGGCAAGATCGTCGGCGGCGGCCTGCCCGTCGGTGTCTTCGGCGGCAAGCGCCGTTTCATGGATCTTCTGTCGCCTCTCGGGCCGGTTTACCAAGCCGGAACCCTCAGCGGCAATCCGCTGGCCATGGCCGCCGGCATCGCAACCGTGAGTTATCTACAGGAGCACGCCGCCGAAGTCTACCCGCGCCTGGAAGCCACAGCCAAGGCCATGACCGAGGGCGTGGCCGCCGAAGCCGCCCGCGCTGGCGTCCCCCTCACCCTCAACCGCGTCGGAGCCATGTGGACCTGGTTCTTCACCCCCGGCCCGGTCACCAACTACACGCAAGCCGCCCAGAGTGACACCGCAGCCTTTGGACGCTTCCACCACGCCATGCTCGATCAGGGCGTCTGGCTGCCGCCCTCGCAATTCGAGGCGGCTTTTCTGGGCACGGCCCACGGCGAAAAAGAGGTGGCCGCCACCATCGCCGCCGCACGAGTCGCCTTCGCCGCTGTCAAAGCGCGGTGATGCCGTGCAGAAAAGATAGTAAAAAGAGGGCGGAACAGACTCACGAGCGATTGATGCTTTGAAAAGGGACGGCTTGCAGTCGTTCCATGTGTTCCATGATTTGGAAGATTTGGTTGACGGGGCAGGCGAAGAGCCGGGCAAAGATAAGCGCCAGCTCCAGGCTGGGCACATAGCGGTTGCGCTCAATGGAGTTGATGCTCTGGCGGGAGACGCCTGCGGCCTGCGCCAGTTGCTCCTGCGTCCAGCCGAGGGCGGTGCGCAGTTCCTTGATGCGGTTTGTGATGATGTGATCCATGTAAAGCGAACTTTCCAAATCAGAGTAGCGCCGAAGAGGTTGAATGTCAAGCAGACTTTCCATTATGCAGGGAGATTTCTTCGGCCCGTGGAAGGGGAAGACGGGCGGAAAGCTCAGCCGCATCAGTGAAATCCTGATAAAATCAAGATTTCCGGCCATCCGCGCCGGGCAAAATCCATCCGCAGAAAGCCCGCACAGTGCCTGACGAAGCCAAGAAAAAATCCGTGACGTATGCCGACGCCGGCGTTGACATCAGCAGTGGCGACCGCGCCAAGGAGCGCATCAAGTTCCTGGCGCAGAAGACCTTCAACCGCAATGTTCTTGGCGGAATAGGCGGCTTTGGCGCGCTGTTCCGGCTGGACATGCAGCGCTGGAAGAGCCCCATCCTGGTGAGTTCGGCGGACGGGGTGGGCACCAAGCTGAAGATTGCTTTCGAGCTGGGGCAGCACCGCACGGTGGGCATGGACCTGGTGAATCACTGCGTAAACGACATCGCGGTGCAGGGCGCAACGCCGCTGTTTTTCCTGGACTACCTGGCCAGCGGAAAGCTGGACCCGGAGGTGACGGAAAGCGTGATCACCGGGCTGGCCGAGGCGTGCAAGGCCAATGGGTGCGCGCTGATTGGCGGCGAGACGGCGCAGATGCCGGGCTTCTATACCGACGGCGAGTACGACCTGGCGGGATTTATTGTGGGCGCGGTGGACCGCGAAAAGATGGTGACAGGCGCGGACATCAAGGTGGGCGACGTGCTGATCGGGCTGCCTTCGACCGGCCTGCACACGAACGGCTACTCGCTGGCGCGCAAGCTGTTTTTTGAAGTGGCTGGCTACAAGCCAACGCAGTATGTGACGGCGATCAAGGAAAAGGCCGGGGCGGCGCTGATGAAGACGCATCGCAGCTACTTGCACGTGATTCAGAAGATGGTGACGGCGGGCGTAACTACCGGCATGGCGCACATCACGGGCGGCGGCATCACGGAAAACCTGCCGCGCATTCTGCCCAAGAACACGGGCGCGCAGATTGAGATTGGGTCGTGGCCGGTGCTGCCCATTTTTGAGCACTTGCGCGAATTGGGCCATGTATCGGAAGAAGAGATGATGCGTACCTTCAACATGGGCATCGGGCTGATTGCGGCGATTCCGGCGGCAAAGTTTGCGCGTACCAAGAATCTGATGGAGCGCGCAGAAGAGAAGTTCTACATCATTGGCCGCGTGGTAAAGGGCGACCGGAAGGTACAGTACACGTGAGCGCTGACGCGGTGAACGCCGGACAGCAGCCGGTTCGGCTGGGAATTCTGCTTTCCGGCCGCGGTTCGAATTTTCTGGCCATTGCGGAGTCGATTCGCGCCGGAAGAATCAAGGGCGCGGAAATTGCGGTGGTGATTGCAAATGTGGCCGATGCCGGTGGGCTAACGTCCGCGCGGGAACTGGGACTGCCGACGGTAGTTTTTGTTTCGAAGGGCCGCAAGCGCGCCGAGCACGATGCCGATGTGATTGCCTGCCTGCGAACGCACGGCGTGGACCTGGTTTGCCTGGCGGGGTACATGCGGCTGCTGTCGCCGGGGTTTATTGCCGCGTTTCCGCATCGCATTCTCAACATCCATCCCGCGCTGTTGCCTGCCTTCACGGGACTGGAAGCGCAAACGCAGGCCTTCGATTACGGCGTGAAAATTGCCGGCTGCACGGTTCACTTTGTGGATGAGGACCTGGACCACGGCGCAATCGTGGTGCAGAGGGCCGTTCCAGTGTTGGATACGGACGACGCACATGCGCTGGCCGAGCGAATTCTGGTCGAGGAGCATGTGGCTTACAGCGAAGCCATTGCGCTGGTGGTGAGCGGCGAGTACGAACTGCGCGGACGGCGATTTGTGAAGAAAACCGCATCGAACTAAGGCTATTGATCCGGCACAATTGGATTGCGATATAAAAGAACAACCGCAGGTCCTTCGACTCCCTGCGCTACGCTCCGGTCGCTCAGGATGACAGCTCTTTGGTTATGCAATCGTTTGGTGCCGGAGCAATAAGAAACTGGCTGGCAGCGTTTGCGGACGGCTCAGAGACAGCGATTTTGCGAGCCTGATACTGCTGTCAAGATGCCACGGACTTGGCCATGTATCTAAGCGATTGATTTCAATATGTTTATTTTGATGCAGCATTTTACGTAAGATATATCTCCAAATCCCTATTCTTAAAAGTAGAGCGGTTCTCCAATTTGCGTGCCCATTCCGAGGCCGTTCCGTGGCATTTCCTTGAAGGAGATGCCACGGAACGGCCTCGATTTTGGAGCGCCACAATTGCGGAACCGCTCGTGACCGGAACCACGGCAACATCCAGATCTTGAGAGCCGCTACATACCCAAAGGCTGAAGCCGTGCCTCAATCAAGGCACGGCTTTTCTGTAGCCTGCAAGGCCCGTTCTCATTACCAAAAAATTATTGAACAGTTTCCAACAAGCAATATGCGAAGCGAAGGAGCATACCGAATGACATCTTTCTCGAATATCTGGAATCACCCGAAAACATCGGCAGCGGGACTGCTGATTGCGGTCGTTACCGTTGCCAGCGTTCTGACGCAGCAGGGCTTGACCCTGGGTACGGCAGGCACAGGCACCGTGGTCTCGCTGGTGAGCGCACTTGCCACTGCTTTTCTAGGGCTGCTGGCCAAAGACCCCGGGGATGAATCAACTTCTGCCTCCACGGGCAGCACCGCCAAACTGAGCGCGTGGATGCTGATTGCGCTGCTGCTGCCGTTGCCTTTCATGGAAGGCTGTTCTGGCAAAACGGTGGCGCAGAACATTGTGAACTGGACGCCTTCACTGGAGAGCGCCGTGGCGACAGTGAACTCGACCGCAGCCTTGCTTACGCCTGCTGACGCAGCGATATTTATAGCCGCAACCGCAGGGTTCGATGTAGCGGCAAATCTGCTGGTGGCGCAGGCGAAAGCCTACCTTGCCAATCCCACGGCGGGCGTTCTGGCGCTGATTCAGAATCAGATTGTGACTTTGCAGCAGCAGGTAAACACAGCTCTGTTGCAGGCCGCAAGGATTACCAACACGTTGAGCCAGCAACATGCATTGACGGCAATTCAGGCGGTGGGAACCGTTGTGGGCGCAATTCTGGCCCTGGTGCAATCGATATCGAGCAAGGTCGCGGTGGCCCAGATGGCGTCTCAATCGACCGTCAAACTGGCCGCTGTTGAGCCTTACCTGAACAACACCAAGGCAGCGGAGATTGTGGCCGAGCACTATGACGAGCCGGTTCTGCTGGCGCGGATGCAGGTGGCGCAGGCTGAGGCCGGCGCGATGCGGGCTGGGTTCTAGAAGTTGTGAGGCCGGTGTTCATCCAGGATGGATTGGACCGGTTGAAGGTCATGGCTTCCCACCCTTGCGACAGAAAAAAGTCGCAAGGATGGGGCACGGTGCCTTTTGGGCAGGATCAATCGCGTGATGAATGAACGACCGATCCTGCCGGTTGTTTTAGAGGCTGTCATCCCGGAACATGGGATGCGGAATCAGACGGCGGTAATCCTCCTGGTGCGCGCCATCGAGGCAAGCCTCAATGATCTTCTTGCCGAGCGGATCGAGTTCCGGCACCAGGAACTGCTTCAGTTCCTTGGCAAAAAACTCGCGCCACTGCCGAGCGCCTTCTTCGTACACGTCCAGGCCGCCCTGGATCTGTTCCTCGACTCGCAGGAAAACCCGCGGAATCATGGAGCCCTCAATCCTCAGCTGGTGGGGGATGTAGCCGAGCAGCGGGCAAATTGCTTCGTCCACCTGCTCGCGAGAGAACTTGGCGCTGCCGCGGCGGGCCAGGTATTCACGCGCAATCCACTCTGACATGAAGCCGACCTTCCACGCGCCGATGTGCTGGTTGGGAATGAGCACGTAGCGTGTTTCCGGCGTGGCGACGATTTGATTGAGCAGGAGGTTGGCCTGATCGACGCGCCGCCCGGTGGCAAACGCCCAGTAAGAACCCACGCCCTCGGACTGCATCTCCGTGGTTTTCTGGGCCTGAATGCTGGGGTTGGCGTGACCGCGCGGAGCAACCAGCCTCCAGAGCCAAGCCAGCGCCGGACTCAGAACATGAATCATGGCGAGGATGCCGTAGAGCTGGCTATCGCGATGGGTGGGAGGGCAGCGTACGCCAAAGCTGCGTACATCGATGCGCTGCGGTCCGGTGAGGATGTCTTCAATCATGCGGCGAGGCAGAATGACACGCGGATTGGGACAGACTACTCCGGGCGCATCTTCCACATGCTCCCAGGTCAGGCACGTTCCGCCCGGCACAATGTAGTGGTTCAAAAAGATAAGCGGCTCTGGCGGATCGATGCAAAGCCGTTCCAGCGTCGGGGCGGTTCCGTAACTGTGGATGTGATCCACGCGGATGAACCAGCCGTTTTCGGCGTCGGCAATGGTCAGCCGCTTGCTGTTTCCCCGAATACTGGGATGTGCACAGGCCATGTCGTCGGCAATGGGCCGCAGATGGCAAGCCTCGGGCAGGTTGAGCGTGCGCTCTTCCTTGGTCACCACGTTCCGACCAAGCAGAAGGCGCCCATCCTCCATGCGGTGGATGTGCTCGGTCATTTCGCTTTTGCCGCCGCCGCTTGCGCCCTCGTGCATCAGGACCAATTGGTTTTCATACGGCGTAACCACGGCCACTGCGGAACAGTGATTAGTGACCCAGCCCTCGTGCTCGCCCTTGTCGAGGAGCATGGAGTAGACGCCCTTCTTGGCGCTTGGGCCCGGATAGAGGTTGTAAGCAAAGATCTCCTGGTGCGTCTCCTTGCGGTCATGCACCACCACCTGCTTCCCGCCAAAATGCGTGTGGCGGAAAGGTGGCGCGACGAACAGCACTCCGCCCGTAATACTGAAATCCGCCGGAACCTGATTGCGCGGAATCATGCCTTGCAAATCGCCGAGCATGGCCGCAAAGAACGCAGCCTGCCGCGGCACAATCAGCAGCGACCCGTACTTGAGCGCATCCGTCCCAGCGTAGAACGGCACAGCCACGAGCTCCTGCGTTTTGAGCCAGTCGAGCGTCTGCTGCCGAGTCTTGTCGAAGGGCTCGCCAAAGCGCTGCTCATAGGTCGGCTTGTCGGTGGGCAGAGCGTCACCAATCACCATGGCATTCGGATCGCGCCGGCGCATGGCCGGATCGGGAAAGTTGATTGCCACGCCATTGCGCGCCTTGGTAATCACGGCCTCGACAACGCGGCCCACGCCCGGCGTCTGAAATACGGCTTCATACACCCCGTGGTCTTCGCGATTGCCCAGCGTCCAGTCGGTTTCGCCCGTGGTCCGCCCCAGCGCCCAATCCAGCAGTTGTGTGCGGGTCTCCGGCATCTGCACCAGCGGCGCCGCACCCAACACTTCGCGCACAGTCTCCGGCAGTTCCAAATCTGACCAGCAAGACTGAAAATCGACAACTGTCCCGTCAGCTTCTGACGTGCTCATGGCTTTTCTCACTTTCCTAGAGCGAAACCGGAGTAACTACATCCTGTTGAGCATTGTGCAAGGTCGCCGCTGCCTCCACCCCACGAACAAGAACCCGTTCGCGGGGACCCTGAACCTGGTGGTCGCATCGACTTGAACGCTGCGGTTTCGGGATACATCAACTCTGGTTCCGCTGTAATCAAAAATGCCGGCCTCAAAGAGAGCGCAGCATATCAAGGTTTCCATCGACTCGGGGTCCTCAGCGGCCGTTTTTGCTCGCCTGGGCATTGCAAAAGACCCGCGTCAATGGGGGTGGAGAGCAGTTTGAGAAACCTGCCGTTGCCTGCTTTCGGGCCCGCTGTCGAGCGTTCAAATCCTGCTCTAAGTCCGAAAATGCACACCTTTTTTATCTCATTACCTATCATACCTGGCAGTGCGCCGTGTCACATGCGCACAATCAGGCGAGCGGGAATCGCTCCCTGATCAGCCGCAACGCATCTTCCGGAGTATGAATGGAGCCCTCCAACTGTGCATCCTCGGCGGCCTGCAGCATCTGCTTGAATTGCGCCCCCGGCACATAACCCGCCGCAATCAACTCGCGCCCGGTAATCAGCTTGCGCGGACGGACGATCTCAGCCGGAGTGGCCAGCCAGCGCTCCCGCACAAAATTCCAGTTTTCCAGGTTGCCGCTGGCCGCAAGGCAATCCATGCGGTGCAGGGCAAGATGCTCATCAAAACGCTCCAGCCGGAAAAACCGCTTCAGCGTGGAGGCTTTCATCCGTTCGGCGTCCATGAAGCGCATGTGATTTTCAATCAGGGCAAGCACCTGCCGCGTTTCGTCATTGGAAAAGCGGAAGCGACGGCAGATTTCCGCCGCCACGGCCACGCCGACTTCCACATGCCCGTCAAAGCGGATGCGGTCCGGCGCACGGCGGAATGTAGGAGGCTTGCCCACATCGTGCAGCAGCGCGCCCCATCCCAAAGTCATGCCGCAGCCGGGCTCAAGCTGCTCCAGAACCATCAGCGTGTGCGCCCAAACGTCCCCCTCGGGATGGAACTGCGCGGGCTGCTCCACACCCTTCATCCGCGCGACTTCGGGGAGTATTTCCGCCAGCAGGCCGGTCTCATCCAGCAGCTCGAAAGCGCGCCGCGCCTGCCCTTCTGTCAGCATTTTGGTCAGCTCGTCGCGGACGCGCTCGCGGCTGACTGCGCCGATTTTCGACGCCAGCGAACGAATGGCGAGCTTGGTTCCCGTCTCCAGCTCAAAACCGAAGCGAGCGGCAAAGCGCACCGCACGGAGCATCCGCAGGTGATCTTCCTCAAACCGCGCCTCCGGGTGGCCGATGGCGCGGACTATGCCCGCATCCAAATCCGCCAACCCGCCTACGTAATCGATTACCGCCGGGCGCAATTTCTCGACACTCGTCCAAAGGTCCGCCCCGCGCTGCACTTTGTTTGCCCCCCGCAAGGGGTCGAGCAGCAGGCCGTTGATCGTGAAATCGCGACGGCGGACGTCTTCCTCGGCGCTTGTCGTGTAGCGCACCGCATCGGGATGGCGGCCGTCGGAGTACGCGCCGTCCGAGCGGAACGTCGCCACCTCCGTTTTCACATGCGCCGCTTCGGTTGCGTCTGGAGTGCCGCAGTTGTCCGAAACCAGTACCACGCCGAAGTGCGCACCCACGGCAAACGTCTGCGGAAACGACTCCAGAACCACATCGGGCGTCGCGCTGGTTGCAACGTCGTAATCCGAGGGCTCGCGGCCCAGCAGCAGGTCACGCACGCAGCCGCCGGCGAAGTAGGCCTCATAGCCCGCAGAGCGCAGAGTTTCCACGATCCGCAAAGCCGCTTCGAATTGGCGCGTGGCAGGAAACATACCGTCTTTTACCATTGTCGCCTGCGTTGGCATTTTCGTGCTGTAAAAATGCGTGTTGGCGGCATTTCCGCAATGCTTCTCGATACATATTTGATAGCGGTATGTGCTATCATTGTGATTGCGCACAGGGGAAAAGAACGGTTACCATTCCTCTGCCATGAATAAAGCGCAACAGGCCACACTGAATGCTGTTTTTCACCGCCCGACCAGAGCGGACATACGCTGGTCAGCGATTGAAACGCTGATTCGTGCAGTGGGCGGCAAAGTAACTGAGCGCGCGGGAAACCGGGTGGCGGCAAGATTGAACGGAGTAACCGCCATTTTTCATCGTCCGCACCCGAGGCCAGAAGCCAAAAAAGGCGCGGTCGATGCAGTTCGCCAGTTTCTCAGCAACGCGGGGGTGAAGCCATGATGGAATACAAAGGTTATGTTGCCGGCCCCATCGACTTCGATCCGGACGATAAGACGTTTTCCGGCACGGTCGCCGGGTTGCGGGATGTTATCCATTTTGAGGGAAAGACCGCTACGGAGCTGACGCGCGCTTTCCGCGAAAGCATCGATAGTTATTTGGAGCTTTGCACCGAGACTGGCCAGCAGCCCGACCGCTCCTTCAACGGAAAGATCCTTGTGCGCACCGAGCCGGAACTGCACCGCAAAGCGGCTCTGCGCGCGGCAGTGGAAGGCGTGAGTTTGAGCCGCTGGATTTCTCGCCGGATCGAAAGCGCGCCATGAGTACACGCGGCCTCATCCTCGGCATCGAATCCTCCTGCGACGAAACGGCGGCATCCGTTGTGGAGCGCGGCTCGCGCACGCTCAGCTCGGTGATTGCGTCGCAGATTCCCACGCACGCGCGCTACGGCGGCGTGGTTCCGGAGCTGGCCAGCCGCGAGCATCTGCGCGCCATTGTGCCGGTGGTTCGCGGCGCACTGGCGCAAGCCGACATTACTCTCGCGGACTTGGACGCCATCGCCGTGACCAGCGGACCGGGACTGGCCGGAGCGCTGCTGGTCGGCATCACTTATGCCAAGGCGCTGGCCTTCGCACACGACCTGCCGCTGATCGCCATCAACCATCTGGAAGGCCACATTCACGCCGTTCTGCTCAAGGAGCGGGAGGCTGCTGCCGGGGCGCAATTGGCCGACGAACCGGCGCTGGCGCTGGTGGTTTCCGGCGGGCACACGCACCTTTTCCTGGCGCGCCCAGCCCACGGCGGCTGGAGCTACTCGCTGGTGGGCCGCACACTGGACGATGCCGCGGGCGAAGCCTACGACAAGGTGGCCAAGCTGCTTGGCTTTGGCTATCCGGGCGGTCCATGGATTGACGCCCTGGCCGTCTACGGCAATCCGCGGGCCGTGCCGTTTGCGTTTTCGCAGATCAAGGTGAAGCTCCACCTGGCCGGTAAGCCGCCCAAGACCAAGGCCGCCAAAACAGCGCCCATCGCCAACCTGAACCCGCATTTTCTGTTCTCGTTCTCCGGCATCAAGACCGCCGTTCTCCGCTACGTGGAACTCCACAACATGCGCCCCGAAGCCGAGGCCCGCGCCGCACGCCTGTTTTCGCCGCAAGCTGCCGATGCAGACGGGAATCTGCCCAAGCCACCCAAGACCAGAGAAGCAGCGCTGGCCCTGTGCCCGCAGGCTACGCTGGATCTGATTGCCAGCTTCCAGCACGCAGTGGTCGGCGACCTGATGAAGAAGACCTTCGCCGCCGCGGAATCACTGGGCGCGCGACGCATCCTCATCACCGGCGGAGTCTCCGCCAACCGCGAACTCCGCGCACGCTTTACCACCGAAGCCGCCCGACGCGGCATCCACGTCGCCTTCCCCACGCTGTCGCTTTCCACCGACAACGCCGCCATGATCGCCACCGCCGCGTGGCCGCGCCTGCAAGCCAAGGAATTCGCGCCGAGCGATCTTTCCGCCGATCCGTCGCTGGCGCTGGGGCGGTAGAGCGCTGACCGCGTGATTTCGTTCCTTTATTGATCCGGCACGATTGGATTGCGGCATAAGAGAAGAAAAACAAATACAGGTCCTTCGACTCCCCACCCCAGCGACGAAGACCTGTCGTTGGGGACCCCGGTTCCGCTGCGCTTCGCTCTGGATGACAGATCTTTGGTTATGAAATCGTTTTGTGCCGGATCGATAGGTTCGAGGGTTCCCACCCTTTCGCCAGAAAAAAGGCGAAAGGATGGGGCACGGAAGATGGTACATAAATTGGCGGTCAGATACCTGGGGCAATTTCACAAGTGGCGCGATGAATGATGGGGCGCACACATCACAGAAGCAGTGAAATTGTTTCAACGGGAGTTGCGACTCTGTTTTTTCAAAATGACGCAGCTTTTTCAGCAGCGGGAACCCCGATGGCAAAGACCCAATGGATTGGCGTTTATCGCCCTCAAAGCGGATGGGGCGCGATAGGATAATGAAACGGACGCGGCTGATGGAGCCGGCGGATTTCCAGATATCAACGAGGGTGAGTGACAGGATGCCGGCAACCGGAGCCAAACCGCAGGGCGCAGAAAACGAGGCAGATGCGTCGGTGGCCGTGCGGCAGATGTTCGATTCGATAGCGCCGCGCTATGACCTGCTGAATCATGTGTTGAGCGCCAACGTGGACCGGCTCTGGTGGTGGCGGACGGCGCGGCAGTTCCAGCCGGTACTGGGCAGGCCCGACGCGGCTGTGCTGGACATCTGCTGCGGCACGGGCGACATGACGATGGCTCTGCTGAAGTACAGGCCGCAGGGCGCGCAGCCGATCTGGGCGGCGGACTTTGCGCGCGGAATGCTGCGCCGCGGAGCACAGAAGTTTGGTAAGCCAGGCGTGGGCGCGCGCAAGCCGGGCGAACCATACGCCGTGCCGCTGGAGGCCGATGCGCTGCACCTGCCGCTGAAGTCCGCGTCACTGGATTTGATTGTGACGGCGTTCGGATTCAGAAATCTGACGAACTATGAGGCGGGCTTGAAGGAGTTCAACCGCGTGCTGAAGCCGGGCGGGCAACTGGGAATCCTGGAGTTCAGCGAACCCGGGGGCCTGCTGGGTAGGGCGTACGCGGTCTATTTCCATCGCGTGCTGCCGGCCATCGGGCGCATGATCTGCGGCAAGGACGGCCCGTACAAATATCTGCCCGCCTCGGTGGGCAAATTTCCGCAGCCCGTTGAAATGCTGGATATGATGATGGCGACCGGCTACGAAGATTGCTCGTGGCAGCCCTATACCTTTGGAATTGCAGGGTTGTACACGGGTATGCGCGCCGCTGTAGCCTAGAGGATCGATGATGCCAGCCTCCTCCAGTCCGCAGGTCCCCGCCCCTTCTGTCCAGGGTGCGCCCGCTTTGAGCCTTGCCGATCAGTCCGCGGCAAAACGGCACGTGTCGATGATCTCGATGCTGGCGGCGGCGGTGATGACAGTGCTGAAGCTGGTGGCCGGGATCTTGTCCGGGTCACTGGGCGTGCTGTCGGATGCGGCTCATTCGGGACTGGACCTGATCGGCGCGGCGCTTACGTTCTTCTCCGTACGCGTAAGCGACAAGCCTGCCGATGAAGACCACACCTACGGCCACGGCAAGGTGGAAAACCTCTCCTCGTTCAGCGAAGTCATCCTGATGGCCGTTTCCAGCGGCTGGATTATATGGGAAGCAATCCAGCGGACACTGTACCACTCGGTGGAGCTGCGCCATTCGATTTGGCCGGTGCTGGTGGTGCTGACCTCGATTGGCGTGGACTACTGGCGGTCGCGGAAACTATACGCCGTTGCCAGGCAGACGGGCTCACCGGCGCTGGCGACGGACGCGTTCCACTTCTCCAGCGACATTTGGTCGTCGGTGGCTGTACTGCTCGGCTTGGGCTTCAGTTGGGTGGGCGTGCAGTTCGGCATTGACGTGCTGCGCTACGCCGATCCGCTGGCGGCGGTCGTGGTTTCGATGCTGATTTTGCGGATGACGCTGCGGCTGGGCCATGAGGCGGTGGGAGTTCTGCTGGATGAGATTCCAGCCGAGACGCGGCGGAAGATTCTCAACGAGGTGGAACAGGTTCCGGGCGTGCTGGCCGTGGAGCAGGCGCGGGTACGCCGGGCGGGCGCGGGCTACTTTGCCGACCTGACGCTGGCGCTGCCACGGCGCTACACCTTCGAGCACACGGGCGAGTTGGTGGAGGCAGCCACGGCGGCCATTCATCGCGTGCTGCCGCAGGCCGACGTGGTGATCCACACCGCGCCGCGCATGGTCAGGGCTGAAAGCATCTTCGACCGTGTGCGGGCAGTGGCCGCGCGCAACAACGTAGGCGTGCACGAGCTGAGTGTGCAGTCGCACCGGGGACGGCTGCGCGTGGAGCAGCACGTGGAGCTGGACGAAAACATGCTGCTCATTGAAGCCCACAATTTTGTGACCGGCATGGAAACAGAGATTCTGCGCGCGGTGCCGGAGATTGACTCTGTGCTGACGCACATTGAAAGCGAGCCGGCCACGATCGAGCTGCCCGACGAGGTGGATGCCGAGGACCGCAAGATTGAGTGCGCGCTGCACTCCACGGCCGCGCTGATTCCGGAAATTCTGGATGTGCATGACATCAAGGTGGGCCGCAACGGCGAGCATATCCACCTCTCCTGCCATTGCTCTTTGCCGGACGATTTGCCGATGCAGCAGGTTCACCTGGCGATTACGGCGCTTGAGGACCGCTTCAGGGTGGATTGCCCGGAGGTCTACCGGGTGACGATTCATCCGGAGCCGTTGACGGATAATACGCGATAGCAGGATGGCGATTGACGGGAGTATGCCGGGGTAGAGCGGTTCTCCAATTGCTATACACCGGAAGCACTCCTCTTGAGTGGCTTTTCCTCAAGAAAAGCCACCATGCACGATGAACGACAGAGCACATCTATTGGAGAACCGCTCTAATGAACAGCCAATCGATCGGAAATTTTTTCAGGATAGCGTCGCTGCTGATGGTGCTGGTGGCGGTGGCGCTGATGGCGGCGATTGTGACGATGCACTTCGCGATTCACGGTGCGGAAGTGCAGGTGCCGGCCCTCAAAGGAATGACGGTGGCGGACGCGCGCAGCGAAACTGCGGGGATGGGGCTGAACCTGGACGTGGATAACCGCTACTACTCGGGCGACGTGACTGCGGGACACATCCTGACGCAATCTCCGGCGGCTGGTACCGTGGTGCGGCGAGAGTGGAAAGTGCGCGTGGCGGAAAGCCTGGGACCGCAAAGGGTGGACGTGCCAGACACGGTGGGCAGCGAGGAACGTGTGGCGGAGCTAACACTGCGGCGCGCGGGCCTGGAAGTGGGCTCGGTTGTGCGGCTGCCCTCCGATAAAATAGCGCCCGGAAAAGTGCTGGCCCAGGATCCGCCGGGCCATGCGCAGGATATTGCTCAACCCAGTGTGAACCTGCTGGTGGCGGCGGCGAACAACGAGACACCGGACGGCTACGTCATGCCGGATCTGACCGGGATGCTGGCGATAAGTGCGCAGGCGGAATTGACGAAGGTGGGCATCAAGACAGCGCGGGCCGACTATGTAAGCGTGCGCGTGGCGCCAATGGGGAGCGGAAACGAGCCGCCGAAAATGCCGATTATGCCCGGAGCCGTGCTGGCACAGACGCCCCTGGCCGGATCGCGCGTGGACCAGAGCACGGTGGTGAAACTGACCGTGGCAAGATAACTGGTCGCGCTCTCGCATGGCATGGTGCGGCTTCCCTTTACAATCGAGCCATGAGCAAAACAATCATCGCCACCGACGGTGCTCCCGCCGCGATTGGACCTTATTCCCAAGGCGTGCGCGTGGGCAATCTCATCTTCACATCCGGACAAATTCCGCTCGACCCCGCGACGCAGCAGGTGGTCGCCAGCGGCATCACCGAACAGACCACTCAGGCGCTGGAGAATGTGAAAGCCATCCTCGAAGAAGCCGGCAGCAGCCTCTCGCGCGTGGTCAAGGCGACCGTATTCCTCAAGGACTTCAATGACTTTGCGGCCATGAACACCGTTTACGGCGCCTACATGGGAACCAATGGAGAGCCGCCGGCGCGGACAGCCGTCGAGGTTTCGCGGCTTCCGAAAAATGTCTTGATCGAGATCGAGATGATTGCGGAAGTTTAAGAGCGAAACCAGAGTAACTATATCCTGTTGAGTATTGTGCAAGGTCGCCGCTGCCTCCACCCCACGAACAAGAACCCGTTCGCGGGGACCCTGAACCTGGGGGTCGCGTCGACTTGAACTCTGCGGTTTCGGGACATATCAACTCTGGTTTCGCTGTAGAGAACTTCTCAGCGCCTTTGCCCCGGGAACCTGCATCCAATTGCCTGTAGACAGCGATTGGATGCAGGTTTTTGGGGGTGATCTCTATGAGCGAAACGCCTGAAAGGATTGTGCGCACGGAAGCGGAGTGGCGCGCGATGCTGACGCCGGAGCAGTACCAGATACTGCGCGAAAAAGCGACCGAGAGCGCCTTTACCGGAGCGCTCACCAGGAACCGCGAAACCGGCAACTACCACTGTGCCGGATGCGGTGCGCTGCTGTTTTTAAGCGATGCCAAATTCGACTCCGGCTGCGGCTGGCCAAGCTTCACGCTGCCTGCTGAATCAAAAGCCGTCGAGGAGCACGAAGATTTGAGTTTTGGAATGCGGCGCGTTGAAGTGACATGCGCCCGCTGCGGCGGCCATCTGGGCCACGTTTTTCCGGACGGACCCCGCCCCACCGGCCTGCGCTACTGCATCAACTCCGCTTCGCTGACCTTCACGCGCCAAGAGCTATAACCGGCCCAGCTTCCGGACACAACAAAACCCCGTCCGGCATGGACGGGGTTCGCGCCAAACCCTTGTGTTGCGTATGTGTCTGGTTATGCTTGGGTTGCAGAAGGAGCAGGGGTAGCAGCAGCGACGACTTCCTTGGCAACCTTGCCGCTCTTGATGATCTTGCCGCTCTTGATGCAGTTTGCGCAAACGCGCAGACGCTTGGGCGCGCCATTCACGATCGCCTTCACGGCCTGAAGATTCACATTCCAGCGGCGGCGAGTGATGTTGTGCGCGTGAGAAACGTTATTACCGAACTGCGGGCCTTTGCCGCAGATATCGCATACTTGTGCCATCGTTCTACTCCAAATTCTTCAATGCTTTACGGCTCCGGAGCGGTTCTTCGTACAGATGGGACACACTGACACCGGGTCGCCGAATCTCCAGTATACCCTGATCCGGCCCCCAAGCCAACATACGCTCTTGTCCAACAGCAGTTCTAAGTGGAGGAATAACGAGGCATTCAGCACAGTTCTTCCCGGAGGGAAGAGCCGAAAATAGCCTAGGGTGAAACCCTGGGGAAACGTTCGACCAAGGGATTCCCGCCCCGGAGGGGCGGTGTGAAAGCCCAGCACCGTCATTGGATTCAGCAATCCGTGGCGCGAGCGTTCGATCCGCCCCTCCAGGGCGGATGCCCTCTGTTTGCCTCTTACCCAGGGCTGCGCTCCGCTTGCCCTGGGCTATTTTCGATGGCTCCCTACGGGAGCAGACCGATGCGCTGCTCATGGGATGGCTAATGTGGAGGTCCATTTAGAATTGCTGCTTGTCCAACACAAGATGAGCCTAGAGGAGTCTGAGCGGTCAGGCTTCGCTCAGGGAAAAGCGGTTGCGGACCTCGTACCTTGAACCGGCGGACGAGAGGTGGCTTTCGTAGAGTAGAAATTCCCCGGCGATAAACGGGGTGAAGCTGGGCTGGCGGCGAACCTTGGCTTCAAGTGCGCGGAGCTCCCCGCCACGCCCTTGGCCTTTGCCGCGCGCCAGCGTGATGTGCGGACGATAGGGCCGCGTCTCCGGCACAAAACCGCACAGGCTGGTGGCTGACGTGATGCGCTGCTGAAGGGCCGCGAGCGCGGGAGTCAGGCCGACGCCCGCATAGAAGATTCCGGCGCGGTCAAAGCAGCCCAGCCCTTCCATGTGTATGGGAACGGGCAGGAAGCGCACAGCGTCCAAACGCGCGACCAGGCACGGGTATTGTTCCTCGGTGGTATTGCCCAGAAATTGCAGCGTGATGTGCCAGGACGCGGGCTCTGTCCAGCGCAGCCCGTCCGCACTGGATTTGAGCCGCGCCGAAACCGCCGAAAGCTCGTCGAGAACCGCGGCCGCCATGGGAATCGCTACAAACAAGCGCATACGGAATCAGTTTAAGCCGCGCGCCGCGCCAATTGAACAGGTCAGATTCTCATCTCGTCACGCCCAGTCCGATGGATCGCATCAGTTCCAGCGCGTTGCTGGTTTCGACAACTCCCGGCTTCAATTTGTAGTCGAAGATCAGTTGCCCGTCCTCAAGCCGATCCTCGAAGTGGCAATTGGTGGCGCATTTGCCCATGGTCCGCGGAATTTCTGCCAGCGCCAGGTCGTGTGTGCTCACCACGCCGATGGCGTTTTGTTCCACGAGGTTGCGCACCACAAACTCGGTTCCTGCCAGCCGATCATGGGAGTTGGTGCCCGACAGTAACTCATCCAGCAGAAACAGCACAGGAACCGGCCCCTTTGTAAGGTCGGAAACCAGCTTGACTCGGTGAATCTCGGCGTAAAACCGCGAAACACCGCCCGACAGCGAATCCAGAATGCAGATCGATGCCGCTACGGCCAGCGGTGAAAGCCTCAGACGCGCGGCCCGCACCGGCGCGCCACACTGCGCCAGCACGGCATTTACGCCAATGCTGCGAATGAACGTGCTTTTGCCCGCCATGTTTGGGCCGCTCAGAATCATCAGTTGCAGCCCGTCGCCCAGCTTTATAGAGTTCCGCACAGCTTTTGTCGCGGGCAGCAGCGGATGCGCCATCTCTTCTGCATCGAACAATGGGCTGGCATCGGCAAACTCTGGGAACACGTCCCGCGGATGTTCATAGGCGTAGCCGGAAAGCGCGGAAAGCGCCTCCAGTTCTCCGGCAGCCCCGAGCCAGCCGCGAATCTGCGGGCCAAAATTCTGCTGCCAGCGTTCAGCCGCAAAAACCAGTTGCGCGCTCCAAAACAGAACGAGATCGGGCACGCGGGCAATCAGATTTTCCCGCTGTTCGAGATAGACGGCGATGCGGGCCAGTTTTCGGATTGCCACCGAAGCCATAACGCCACTGCGCTTGAGCGCGGTTTGCATCTCCTGCAACTTTGGCGAAGAAAAATGCTCCTGCTCCAGCAGCGCCAGGACGCCGGACAACAGGTCTAAATCCGCCGCTGCCTTTTCAAGAGATTCTGCCGCGCTTTCCAGGCGTCCATACAGATGGTAGGCCCAGTAAAGATTCAGCAGCGTGACCGCCGCTGCCGCCAGCCCCCATCCCCAAACGCCCCAGCACACCAGGCTTGCAATCCATAGGATGGCCAGCGCTGTCGTCGCCATGCGCGTGGCCCGCGCAGCGAAGAGCGGCTTGCTTTCTCCCCATGCCGCCAGCGTTTTCGGATCGACGCCCAGGCGCACCGTCTCACCCAACGAAAACAGCTTTTCCCGATCGGTCACACGATTCCTGAGCTCGCGAATCGCATCTTGCCGGCGGAGCACTTCATCCACCGGCGCGGCGGCCAACAGCCACGCGGCCAGCGTCTCTTCCCCGGCCCGCGTCCGCGCCGTGCACAGCAGCTCAAACAAGGAAGCCTTGCCAAACAAGTCCAGATCGCGCGCATACGGATGCAACGGATCGAGGAATCGCTCTCCGGCTTCTCCGCTGCCTGCCCAGCGTTCTTCCAGCCTCGCCTGTCCACGCTCATAGAACTGAATCGCCCGAGCGCGGAGGCGCAACGACCGGATCAGCTTCTCATGCAGCACTGCCAGCAGTACGAATAGGCCAACCGGGGCCAGCAGAAACTCAATATATGCCGTATGGCGAAGCAGCCATATTCCGCAGAGCAGCGTGATGGCGGCCAGCACCAGCTTGGATAATCCCAACAGCTTTTCGCGATGCTGTTCCGCAGCTTGCGTTTGATTGAGTTCTTGTAACCTATGGGAATAAAGCGCAGCGGGATCGTTTCCATCGGGTACTGCGGGATCAGCATTCATTCGAGTACTCCGCTTTCTTCAACTTGCCGGAACTTCTATTTTACTTTGCGGGTTGCCCTGTATGCCCCTGGCAAGCCGTCAGTTTTGAGGAGGTCCGGCAGCAATTCTATATGGACCTCCACATTGGCCATCGCATGAGCAGCGCATCGGTCTGCTCCCGTAGGGAGCCATCGAAAATAGCCCAGGGCAAGCGGAGCGCAGCCCTGGGTAAGGGGCAAACAGAGGGCATCCGCCCCGGAGGGGCGGATCGAACGCTCGCGCCATGGATTGCTGAATCCAATGACGGTGCTGGGCTTTCACACCGCCCCTCCGGGGCGGAAAACCCTTGGTCGAACCCTTCCCCAGGGTTTCACCCTGGGCTATTTTCGTCTCTTCCCTCCGGGAAGAACTGCGCTGAATGCCTCGTTATTCCCCCACTTAGAACTGCTGGAGATCCGGGCGTTATGTTGCGAGGTTGTGCGATCTCTGTATAATTCATGCGGCCTGAAACCGGCCAAAGAGACGTTGCCGCCATTGATGTGCCGTACAGGCGGAGTTCAGGAGTGTGAGTCATGATGACGCAATCCGTTCAATTTGAACTACAGTTGGCGCGCCGCATGTCGCGGCTGGGAACCGAAACCGCATTCGAAGTTCTGAGCAAGGCAAAGGAGCTGGAGCGGCAGGGTAAAAGCATCATTCATCTGGAAATCGGGGAGCCCGATTTCGACACCCCGGGAAATGTAGTGGAAGCGGCTGTCGAGGCTCTGCGCGGGGGATGGACGCATTATGGCCCGTCGGCCGGGCTGCCGGAACTGCGCGAAACGATTGCCGCCGAAGTGAGCAGAACCCGCGGCGTGAAGGTGAAGTCCGAAGAAGTGGTGGTGGTGCCGGGCGGCAAGCCCATCATGTTCTTCACCATGCTGGCACTCATCGATGAAGGCGACGAGGTTATCTACCCGAACCCGGGATTTCCCATCTATGAGTCGATGATCAACTACGCCGGCGGCAAGGCGGTTCCCGTTCCGCTGCACGAAGAACGGGATTTCGCGATGGACGTGGACGAAATGTCGCGGCTGATTACAGATCGCACCAAGCTCATCATTCTGAACTCGCCGCAGAACCCCACGGGGGGCGTACTGCCGCGCGCCGACATTGAGCGGGCAGCCGCAGCCATCGGGAATCGCAACATCATGGTCCTCTCCGACGAAATCTACCGGAGGTTGCAGTTTGAGGGCGAGCCGTTCTCGATCATGAGCGTTCCCGGAATGCAGGAGCGGACGATTGTGCTGGACGGATTCTCAAAGACCTATGCCATGACGGGCTGGCGCATCGGTTACGGCGTGATGCGGGCAGACCTGGCCGCGCAGATTACGCGGCTGATAACCAACTCCAACTCATGCACGGCAAGCTTTACGCAGATGGCCGGGATTGCGGCGCTGCGCGGAGACCAGAACCCGGTGGACAAAATGCGCACGGCGTTTGAGCAGCGCAGCCAGATGTTTGTCGATGGGCTGAACCAGATCAAGGGCTTCCGCTGCCGCATGCCGAAGGGCGCGTTCTACGTCTTCCCGAACATCACTGAAACGGGTTGGAAGTCGAAGCCTCTGGCCGATGCGCTGCTGGACGAAGCGGGAGTGGCGGCTCTTTCCGGCACCGCCTTTGGGCGGTACGGCGAAGGGTTTGTGCGCTTCAGCGTCGCAAATTCAATGGACAATCTGCATCAGGCACTGAAGCGGATTGAAAACTGGGCGAAGCACAATCTCTAGGTTGCTGACCGTGTGATTAAAGTATCTTCAGGTTCGAGGGTTCCCACCCTTTCGCCAGAAAAAAGGCGAAAGGATGGGGCACGGAAGATAGTGCGAATACAAGCGGTCAGGTACCTAGGTATTTGACCGGATGAAGAAGTTCCATTGAGCTCGTGCTTTCCTGGGGCACCCAGCGGTGGTGCAAAATTAAGCTGTCAGAGATCTAGCAAGATTTTGCATTTGCAGCATTGTGGAAAGTGAGCAATCTTTGCCGCGGCGAGGAGACTGTTATGGCGCTGAAGGATTCACGTACCGGAAAAACCACCCGGAGTTATTCCATCGATGAGCTGAAAGATGCCGCAAATCTGATGCGCGGCTACAACCTGCTGGCGCTGTGCGCGGCGGGCTCCGGCCATGCGGGCGGCACGCTCTCGTTGATGGATATCACCGCGGCGCTCTATCTTGACGCGGCGGAGCACGACCCGAAAAATCCCTCGTGGCCGGATCGCGACCGCATCATCTGGTCCACCGGGCACAAGGCGCCAGGCCTCTACGTCGGGCTGGGAATTGCGGACTTCTGCGCACTCGACGATATCGTGACACTGCGCAAACTGGGCTCACCTTTCCAGGGACATCCGCACTGGCTGAAGCTGCCGGGCGTTGAAATCTCCAGCGGATCGCTGGGGCAGGGGCTGAGCGTTTCCGTCGGCATGGCTCTGGCGGCCCGTCTCGATGGAAAGCGCCACAAAATCTTCTGCCTGATGGGCGACGGCGAGCAGCAGGAAGGCGAGGTTTGGGAAGCGGCCATGGAGGCCGGGCACTTCCACCTGGACAACATCATCGCCATCATTGACCGCAACCGCCTACAGATCGACGGCTGGGTCAAGGACGTGATGAATGTCGAGCCGCTGGATGCAAAGTACCGGAGCTTCGGCTGGGAAGTAATCGACATCGACGGCCACGACATGCAGCAGGTGGTCGATGCGCTGCGCCGGGCGCGGGCTGTGGAAGGCAAGCCGGTCGTGATTCTGGCCGACACCATAAAAGGCAAGGGTGTCAGCTTCATGGAGAACCAAGCGGGCTGGCACGGCAAGTCGCCCAACCGCCAGGAACTGGACGCGGCGCTGAAGGAACTGGGCCTCGCCGAACGCATCGATGTCGATGGGCTGCTTGCCAAGGCGCAGCGCTTCCAGGACGAGGCGACCCGCAAGCTCGATACCAAGATGCCGCGTTTCTCGCGTGACTACTGGTGGAATGCGGGCGCAACCATGCAGGTAAAAATGGAGCCTACGCGCAAGGGCTTTGGCCGTGCGCTGGCCGAGAGCGGCGACGATGAGCGCATCGTCTGCCTGGGGCTGGATATTTCCGGCTCCATCACGATCAACGATTTTTACGCGGGCAAGCCGGAACGGACCAAGCGCTGGATTAGCATGGGCATTGCCGAGCAGTCGGCCACCGCCGCGGCGGCGGGTTTGGCGCGCGAAGGCAAGCTGCCAGTAATAGGTTCCTACGCCACGTTTTCCGCAGCGCGCAACCTGGACCAGGTGCGCACATCCATCTGCTACGCGAATCTGAACGTGCTGATTGCCGGCGCTCATGCCGGGGTTTCTGTGGGGCCGGACGGCGCAACGCATCAGGCGTTGGAAGATCTGTTCGCCATGATGGGGCTGCCCAATATGTCTGTGGTTGTGCCCTGCGATGCGGTGGAAACCCGCAAGGCAACGAACCATCTGCTGCTCCAGCACGTGGGGCCAAAGTACATTCGCTTTGCCCGCGAGGCAACGCCGATTGTTACGGACGAAACAACGCCGTTTGTTTTCGGAAAGGCGAACGCCATCCGCCTGCGCAAAGAGTCGGCGAACTTCGTTGAGGCGTTTGAAACCCGGCTGGCCTCCGAGTACAAAAACGAGCGCGAGGATCTGAGCATTGTCGCCATCGGCCCCATGGTTCCCGAGGCCATGCGCGCGGCTTTCATCCTCAAACAGGAGTACGGCTACGAAACCCGGATCCTGAACCTGCATACCCTGAAGCCCATCGATGCGGAGGCGATTCTGCGCGCGGCTCGGGAAACGGGCATCGTCATCACCGCAGAGGAGCACCAGATCGGCGCGCTGGCGTGGCGAGTCAGCGGCCTCATCACGGAAAGCCGCGAGCTTTACGGCGTGCCGGTGATTACCGGAGCCATCGGCGTAAAGGATCGCTTTGGCGAGTCGGGCGCGCCCTGGGAACTGGTCAAGAAGTTTGAGGTCAGCGCCGAGCATATTGCGCAAAAAGCCGTGGAGCTTGTGGCGCTCAAAAAGCAGGGCGCAACTCCGCCTCGCGCATGAAAATCTGTACGGCGGAGTTCTCGGGCTGCCCCTGACCGACCTGATCGACAGAAATGGTGAGATTCGCGCGCGCTTCCAGGGCGAGGTCGACCCAAAGAAGATTGAAAAGCTCTTGAAGCCGCTGTTGCCCCTGCCTGAGCCGCACCGGGCAGGACGCGATACGATAAATCTTTGGAGGCATGATGCCAAAGGTTATTGAAGGTGCGGCGATTGCCGCGGCCATCAAGCAGGAAGTCGCCGAAGAAGTGAAGCAACTGGCCGCGCAGGGCATTCGTCCCGGGCTGGCTGCCGTGCGCGTGGGCAGCGTGGCCGCGTCGGAAATTTACGTTCGCAACAAGGTGCAAACCTGCGCCGAACTCGGCATCTACAGCGATCTCGTGGTGCCCTCTGACACGGTAACCACGGAAGAGATGCTCGAGCTTGTCGCCAGCCTCAATGCGCGCGACGAGATCGACGGCATCCTCATCCAATTGCCTCTGCTGCCTCATCTGAACGCCAAAGTTCTGCTGGATGCCATCTCGCCCGCCAAGGACGTGGATGGTCTTCATCCGGTGAATGCAGGCCTTCTGCAGGCTGGCCGCCCCGCGCTTGCCCCTTGCACACCGGCGGGAATTATCGAGATGCTGAAGCGCAGCGGCATTCCCATGGCCGGCCAGCACGCGGTCGTGGTGGGCCGCAGCGATCTGGTGGGCAAGCCGGTCGCGATGCTACTGCTGCACCAGAATGCGACCGTGACAATTTGCCACTCCAAAACACGGAACCTCGCGGAGATCACCCGCCAGGCAGATATTCTGGTGGCCGCCATCGGCCGCCCCGGCTTCATCACTCAGGATATGATCAAGCCCGGCGCGACCATCGTGGATGTGGGCATCAACCGGCTGAACACGCGCGAGGAGTTTGACCGCTTTTTCAAGGGCAACGCCAAGCGCGAAGCCACCTTCGCCAAGCGAGGTTCGACCATCGTCGGCGACGTGGATCCCAAGGCCTTCGAACTGGCCGGTGCATATACGCCCGTACCCGGCGGCGTGGGTCTGCTGACCGTCGCCATGCTGATGGCAAACACAGTGCGCGCCGCCAAAATGCGGAGGGGTTTGTAAGCAGAGGGAGCGTCTTTCATGGACAAAGCATGGATCGCAGAAAACGACGCCGCGCGGCAAAGACTGTTTGATAAGACCGCCAGCCTGACAGAAAAGGATCTGGCGCGGCAGCAATCGAATGGCTGGTCGATGGCGGACGCGCTGGTCCATCTGGCTTTTTGGGACTCTTACGGCCTCTTCCTGCTCCGCG